>Ga0182021_10004726_pt1 | contig 16054 bp, 12 predicted proteins | sample 612E3MmetaG_FD_120493 | JGI IMG/M metagenome (GOLD analysis project Ga0182021, IMG submission 120493) | Permafrost microbial communities from Stordalen Mire, Sweden - 612E3M metaG (Illumina Assembly) | ecosystem: Environmental > Terrestrial > Soil > Wetlands > Permafrost | place: Sweden... | reverse complement strand
TTGAACGGGCCGTTCTTTTTTCTTTCCTCAACGATGACGTGGGCGACGGTGTGCCCGACATTTTTGATGGCGTTCAAACCGAAGCGGATGCGCTCTTTTTTCGTTTCCGGATCAACAATCACCGCGAATTCCTCAAAGCTCTCATTGATGTGCGGCGCCAGAACCTCGACGCCCATATCGCGGCATTCGGAAACTTCAATGGCGACGCGATCGATCACGTCTTGGTCGGAAGTCAGGAGCGCCGCCATAAATTCGGCGGGGAAGTGCGCTTTGAGATAGGCGGTCTGGTAGCTGATGAGCCCGTAGCAGGCCGCGTGTGAGCGGTTGAAGCCATAGCCGGCGAACGGTTCGATAAATTCAAAAACTTTTTCGCCGATCTTGCGGTCGATCCCTTGGGCGACGCAGCCTTCGATGAACTTTATCTTCTGCTCCTGGATGAGTTTGAAGATCTTCTTGCCCATCGCTTTGCGCAAAACATCCGCCTCACCCAGCGAGAAGCCGGCCAAGGCGCGGACAATCTGCATGACCTGTTCCTGATAGACTGCCACGCCATACGTGTTTTTCAGGATCGGTTCCAACTTGGGGTGGATGTAACGCACCGTTTTTGTGCCGTGTTTGCCGGCGATGAAGTCCGGAATCCAGTCCATCGGGCCCGGCCGGTAGAGGGCGCCCATCGCGATGATGTCTTCCAAAACGGTCGGTTTCAATTGTTTCAGATATCTTTTCATCCCGGAACTTTCAAATTGGAAGACGCCGGTGGTTTCAGCGCGCTGGAGCAGTTCATAGGTCTTTTTATCATCCAGCGGGATATCGTCGATCTTGACATCGAAGCCTTTGGTTTTGCGCGCGATCCTAAGCGTGTTTTGGATGACAGTCAAGTTTTTGAGTCCCAAAAAGTCCATCTTCAAAAGCCCGATCTTTTCCACGAAGCTGGATTTGGTCGAGGAGGAATATTGGGTCACGGTGCCTTCGCTCTTGTCGGCGCCCTTGCCGGTAATTTTTTGCAGTGGAGTGTATTCCGTGACCGGATCTTTGGTGATGACGACGCCGCAGGCGTGCATTGAGGCGTGGCGAACGACGCCTTCTAGACGCTTCGCGCTGTCAATCAGTTTTTTGGCATCCGCGGAACTGCCGTAAAAGTCCTTAAATTCTTTGGACTCTTCCAGCGCTTCCGGAATTGTTGAAAATTGCGGCACCAGCTTGGCGGTTTTGTCGCAAAAATCATATGGCAATCCCAGTGCGCGGCCAGCGTCGCGGATGGCTGCGCGGGCGGCCATCGTTCCGAAAGTGATGATCTGCGCCACGTGGTCGTTGCCGTATTTTTGGCGGACGTATTCCAAAACTTCATCCCGGCGGTCGTCGGCGAAATCCATATCAACATCGGGCATGGAGACTCTTTCGGGATTCAAGAACCTTTCAAACAGCAGGTCATATTTGATCGGATCGATGTTGGTGATGCCCGTGAGGTAGGAAACGAAGCTGCCGGCCGCGCTGCCGCGACCCGGGCCGACCACGATGCCCTGGTCCTTGGCCCAGTTGACGAAATCCTGGACGATCAAAAAGTACGACGCATAGCCTGTCTTTTCGATGATGTCCAATTCGTATTCCATGCGCTGGCTCTGCTCCTCGGTGATTTTTGCATCGCCGAATCTTTTGATCAGGCCTTTTTCGCACAGATGACGGAGATAACTTTTATCGGTGAAGCCTTCTGGCACGTCGAAGTGGGGCAACTGGGTTTCGCCCAGCCGGATTTCCATATTGCATTTGTTGACAATTTCCTGAGTATTGGCGATTGCTTCCGGCACATCGGAAAAATGTTCGGCCATTTCCTCCGGGCTTTTGAGATAGAGCTCAAAGTCCATCATGTTCATGCGGTCCGTTTCGCCGACTTTGCGGTTGGTCTGGATGCAGAGCAGAATGTCCTGGATGCTGTTGTCATCTTTTTTGACGTAGTGGATGTCGTTAGTGGCGACCAGCGGGATGCCCAATTTTTTGGAGATTTTTATCAGCGCGTCGTTGGCGATCTTTTGGTTGGGGAACTTCGGATGATGCTGGAGTTCCAGATAAAAATTGCCCGGTCCGAATATATCTTGATATTCCAAAGCCAGCTGTTCGGCCTTGGCCAGCTCGCCCATGATGGCGTTGGCCGGGATCTCGCCCTCGGCACAGGCCGAAAGCGCAATCAGGCCTTCCGCGTATTTGCGCAAAGTCGGGCGGTCGATCCGCGGCTTGTAATAGAAGCCTTCCAGGTGGGCGATCGAGATCAATTTCATCAGATTTTTGTAGCCTTTTTCGTTCTTGGCCAACAGGATCAGATGGTGGCGCTTGCGGTCGAGACTGTCCGGATTCTTGCTGTGCAAATCGTTGGGTGTAACGTACATCTCGCAGCCGATGATCGGTTTGATGCCGCGCTCTTTGGCCTTGATGAAAAATTCGATGGCGCCGTACAGCACGCCATGGTCAGTGATGGCCAGCGATTCCATCCCCAGCTCTTTGGCGCGGTCCAAAATATCGTCGATCTTGGCGAGACCGTCGAGTAGGGAGTAGTGAGTGTGGACGTGGAGGTGGGTAAATTTTGGTTTTGTGGTTTCAGGCATAAGTGCTGTTTATAATTTCTAATTTTCAATTTCTAATTTCTAAACAATTTCCAATGATTTAATTTCTAAATTTTGAAATTGAAACATTGTTTGAAAATTGAAAATTGTGAATTGAAAATTACAGACAAAATAAAAACCACTATCTTAATAATAGGGTTGGTCTATGATAATAAAAAATAATCGTTTTCATATTATGGTCTCCCTCCATAGCCCTGGTTGCCCGATGGGTTTTGCGAGGTAGGTTATCGTGGATATATTATAGCAGGTTTTGGAAATAAAAAAAGCCTCCCCAGACAAACCCATAAAATTGCTCAGCGAGCTTGGGTTTGTCTGGAGAAGCCGACCGGATATTTGAAATAATCAGATTATTCTATCTGTTGAATATCCAGTTCTAGATAGTCCTCTCTGCTAAACTTTTCCAAAATGCTTGCAAGTTCAGAAGGACTTTTTTTAACGAATTTGGATGTTTCTTTGGGAATCCTTGTTTTAGGGTACATCCCCATTACTGTTCCTGAAATTAAGGAGGTTTCCTTCAAGTTCTTCAGAAGACTTTCCACTGACATCAGATCTGTGCCGAATGGTCCCGTTACGGGTTCTCTTAGAATTCGCATGATTTACTTCTCCTTTGTTTGAATGAATGTTTTTTTAGCTTATGTTTTATGCGGATGTTGGCGATTGTCGCAATTGCGGCACAGGCGCCTGCTCCTGGTACCGGTATCGGAAGACACGCTAATAGTATGCAGGCCAAGAGTAGTTTGTTGTTTTTTATAATAACAACGGTTGCTCTGTGATCCAATCTGAATTTTTTTGTCAATGTTCTTACTTTCGGAAGGTTCAGCAATTTTACCAGAACCTTATCGATTATCCAGTCAACCCTTCTATTAATAAAAGAGGCTGGTGGTGAGTTTCTGATGCGGGCAAACATGCGAGCCTCCCTGTGGTATGATATATGTAGGCTCAAATAACCATATTTGATAATACTGGATTTTTATGCAAAAGTCAACCTTCGAACTAGAGGAAGCGTTATTGAAAGACGGCTATGGTTTTATCATCGGCATCGATGAGGCGGGCCGCGGGCCGCTGGCGGGGCCGGTCGTGGCCGGCGCGGTCGCTATCCGGAGCGACAAGTTGGAAAATCCGGAGCTTGAATATCTAGTGATGAGCGACAAGAAGTGGGACTTGGTCAGAGATTCAAAGAAGTTGTCGGAAAAACAACGGGAAGATATTTTTGACTTTGTCCAAGAAAATTTTTACGTCGGGGTCGGTATCTGCGACCATCGGACAGTTGACCGGATTAATATTCTGGAAGCGAGTTTTCTGGCTATGAAATCGGCGCTGGCCGATCTCCGGACTAAGTTGCGCTATCAGGATCTGCGGCATATCGTAGTGGTGGATGGCAATAAAAAAATACCCAATCTGAGCTTGGAACAAAAGGCCATCATCGGCGGGGACAGATTCGTGAAATCGATCTCGGCTGCGTCAATCATTGCTAAAGTTACGCGCGATCGGCTGATGCTTCAAGCGCACGAAAAATATCCGGAATACGGCTTTGACAAACACAAAGGCTACGGGACGCAGTTGCATATGGATATGCTGCAAAAACACGGACCCTGCGAAATTCATCGCCAGAGCTTCGCGCCGGTAACCCGGGTGCTACGCAATGCTCCAAAAGCATAGGTGCGGTTTGAATTAGTTCAAGTATATATAGGACAACGTGTTTTGTTTGAGGGCGTAGCATCGTGGGCAGGAAAAACTTGTCAAATAATCGATTTGATGATATCCTCATTATTGTAAACAGCTTAGAAAATTCAAATTTATGTCGGTACAAAAGCAAAAACACACAAAGGGACGCCGCGACCGGGCGCGAGTCAATCTGCAGCTCAAGAAAAAAAGTCTGGTCAAATGCTCCCATTGCGGAGCAATGATCGCTTCGCACGTCACTTGCGCGAAATGCGGATTCTACAAAGGCAACGAGGTTGTTGATACGATGAAAAAAATAAACAAAAAAGCCAAGAAATAAACTATGGCTAACCGCCATCTATCACGTTCCATCGCGATGCAATCGCTCTACGAGTGGGATTTTAAGGGTCGGAAAAAGGACGCGCTGGACAAAGTGATCAAAAAGAATGTCGCGGAATTCGGACCTGGTATGGAGGATGACTCTTTCGTTTTGGCGTTGACGAAAGGCGTGGTCGACAATCAGGCCAAAATCGATCCGATCATCGAAAAATGCGCGCCGGAATGGCCGCTGGACCAGGTGACAATCGTCGACCGCAACATCCTGCGCTTGGGCATCTATGAGCTGCTCTTTGGCAACTATGAGGAAGTGCCGCCCAAAGTGGCGATCAATGAGGCGATTGAACTGGCTAAATCGTTCGGCGGCGAATCTTCCGGAAGGTTCGTGAACGGCGTGTTGGGCACGATCTATCGGGAGTTGGGTGAACCGTTGAAGGATGATGTATCGAAGAAGCATAAAGACACTATGGCTAAAAAAGTTAAAGAAGAGAAAGAAGAGAAAGAGACTTAATATTTTAAAAATCCCAAATCCAAAGCTCAAATTTCAAATCAACTTCAAAACTAAAAAATTTATATTTTAGATTTGATTGGTCATTTGGATTTTGAAATTTGGATTTCCAAATCTTGTGATTTCAGAACTCGCCAAAAAATTAGGCATCAAATTCAACAACATCGATCTTTTGCAGCAGGCGTTGACCCATCGTTCTTATCTGAATGAGCACCGGGACTATAAACTTGACCACAACGAGCGGCTCGAATTTTTGGGCGACGCGGTCTTGGAATTGGTGGTCACCGAATATTTGTACGAAAATTATCCCAATCCGGAAGGTGAGCTGACCAATTGGCGCGCCGCCTTGGTCAATGGCGAGATGCTGGCCAAAATATCCGGGCGGATGGGCGTGGAAGAATATCTCCTGATGAGCCGCGGGGAAGCCAAGGACACCGGGAAGGCCCGGCAATATCTCTTGGCCAACGCTTTCGAATCCATCACCGGCGCGATCTATCTTGACCAGAAGGAAAACGGTTACGAAGCGGCCAAAAAGTTTATCATGCAGAACGTCGTGGTTGAACTGCCGAATATCATCGAAAATAAACTTTACATGGATCCGAAGAGCCGCTTTCAGGAAGTGTCGCAGGACAAAGTTGGGGTGACGCCAGCCTACCGGGTTTTGGAAGAATCGGGACCGGACCATGACCGCAAGTTCACCGTCGGGATCTATCTGCACGACGAATTGATCGCCAAGGGTGACGGTTCCTCTAAGCAGGAAGCGCAAAGAAACGCCGCCGCCGCCGCACTGGAGGTCAAGGGCTGGTGATTTTGCTAAATTTGATATTTTGTTTTAGGATAGAGACAGAGAAAAGGAGGTGAACTAGAGCACCTTAATAATCTGGGAAGGGAGATTTTTTAAATCTCTTTTTAAATTTGTAGCCACTAAGGAGGGGATTATTTATAAACAGAGTTGATCCGCGTCAACTTTTTTCAGAGCGGCATTCCGGTAAATTGCAAAAGGAGGTGCGGCGCAAATGTCCGGCAAATGTCATAAATGCAATAAGCACAAGGTTCTTACTAAGCACCATGTTCTTCCAAAGCGTCATTTCAAACACAGTCACGTGATCTTGTATCTTTGTCGGAGCTGTCATTCGGAATTGGAGCGGATTATTCCTGATAAGAGGGTCCACACCCGATTCTATTTTTATGTTCTGATAGTTTTCGGCATCGAAAAGAGAGTAGTGTATAGTTTATGTGATGAAAATAAAATTAGGAGGATGTGCGGGAGTCTGCCAGATCATGCAGACTATATGGATTCACGAACATATTTACGCGAGATCAAGTACAAAGGGAAGCCTAGGACGCACAAGCGGAACCATCGCAGGAAGTTCCCGCGGCGTATATTGGCAAGAGCAGCTTAAAACATGGGCCGGGTATTTTATACCGGCCCATATTAATTTTCTAAATATCGGAAAATATAGTACAATATAAGAGATAATTATCAAGAACCAATTTCCAAGTTCCCAGGCAGCGGAAACGGAAGTTAGTATTTTTTGTTTTGTTTTTAAAGAGACTTGAAATTTCAGGCTTCAAATCGTTCGCCAACAAGACCACGTTGGATTTTTCCGGTTTTCAAGACGGCATCCGGGGCGTGACTTCGATCGTCGGGCCGAACGGTTCCGGAAAATCAAACATCGCTGACGCGATGCGCTGGATCATGGGCGAACAGTCGATGAAGAATCTCCGCGGCAAGAAATCGGAAGACATCATTTTCGCCGGTTCGGGCAAGAAGGCGCGGCTCGGCAGCGCCCACGTGACGCTCTTTTTTGATAATACCGACAAAAAAATTCCCTTGGATTTTGACGAAGTTTCTATCACGCGCAAAATTTTTCGCAGTGGGGAGAGCGAATACCAGATCAATGGTTCGCGCGTCCGCCTGCAGGACGTCATTGATATTTTGGCCAAAGCCGGCATCGGCAAGGAAAGCTATTCGATCATCAACCAAGGTATGGCGGACGCGGTTTTAAACGCGGCGCCGCTGGAACGGCGTTCGATCATCGAAGAAGCAGCCGGCGTCAAACAATATCAGATCAAAAAAGAACGCTCTTTGCGGAAGCTGGAATCGACCCGCGACAATCTGGACAAAGCCCGGAGCCTGGCCGAAGAGATCAAGCCGCATCTCAAGATGCTGAAGCGGCAGGCGGAAAAAGCTTCACAAAGCGAAGGAGTCCACAAGGAATTAAAAGACAAACAGACCAAGCTTTTTACTTACCTGTGGAATAATTTCCAGCAAGAAAAGAGCAAATTGAACGAGGCCAAGGAGGAGATGGGCCGCACGATGATGAATGTGCAGCGCGACGTCGACCGGCTGGCCGACGAGATCAGCAAAGAAGCGAAACAGGAAACGACCAACAACAATCTGCCGGAGCTGGAAAGGAAAAGGGCGGAAGCCCGCAACCGGCTGAACCAGCTGGAGCGCGACTTGGTGGTGAGCGAGGGTCGGATCGAGATCGAACGGGAAAAACAGAAAAGCATCGAGATTATCGAGGAAATAAAAATCAAAAGTATCCCGGTCGACCTCCAATATGTCAGGCAAGGCATCGAAGAGATCCGGCGCGAGCAGGAAGAGTTGATCCGGCGGATCGAGAGCGTCGAAAGCTTGGAAGAGATCCAGGACATCAAGGAGTTGGCGCGCAGCATCCAGCAGCGGCTGTTTGAATTGAAAAGCGACATCGAAAAGGGCAAGAAAGAAGAGACGGCTATCCAACCGGTAAAAGCCGTAGCGGCTGTCCCGGTTGATTCTAAGGCAATCATCGATCTGACAGAGCGGGTCGGGAAATTGCGCGAGGAGATCAAAAAAGTCGAAGCGGAAATCCGCCAGATCGAAGCGGCGATCGCCGAGGAAGTGCGGATGGACCGGGAGCGGCGGCAGAAATTTTTCGAGATCGAGCGGAATTCGCGCCTGAAACAGGATGAACTGAACAAGCTCAAGGATAATTTCAATGAATCCAAGATCGCCTTGGCGCGGGTCGAGGTCCATGAGGAGGACCTGAAATCCGAAGTCTTGCAGGAACTGAAAATCGAAGCGGAAAAGCTGTCCGGGGAAAGCGAGGCAGTCGACCGGTATGCCCTGGAAAAAGAGATCGGCCGGCTGAAGGTGCAAGTTGAGCAGATCGGCGGCATTGATCCTTTGGTCGTGGAAGAATATGAAGAGACGAACAAGCGCTATGAATTTCTGACCAAAGAGTCTGATGATCTGGAAAATGCCATCTTGTCGCTGAAAGAGATCGTCAAAGAGATGGATCAAAAGATTGACGAGGTTTTCGTGACCACCTTTGAGGAGATCGACAAGGAATTTACTAAATATTTCCGCATCATTTTCGGCGGCGGCAACGCCAGCCTGAAAAAAGTCGAAGTCCGGAAGCGGGCGTACAAAAACAAGGAAGAAAATGTTGAAGGTGCTGATGAAGCGGAAGAATTAGAAGGCGCACAAGAGAGTGAAGAGATCAAAAAAGAAAAGACGGAAACCGGCATCGACATCTTTGCTTCGCCGCCGGGCAAAAAGATTTCCAATCTCAGTATGCTTTCCGGCGGAGAACGCTCGCTGACTTCGCTCGCGCTCTTATTCGCGATCATTTCCCACAATCCGCCGCCATTTGCCGTGCTGGACGAAGTGGAAGCTGCGCTCGACGAAGCCAATTCGCGCCGTTTCGGACGCATCATCCAGGAACTTTCCAACCATACCCAGTTCATCATCATCACCCACAACCGCGAAACGATGCGCCAGGCCTCGGTGCTCTACGGCGTCACGATGGGCGAGGACGGTATCTCGAAACTGCTCTCAGTCCGCCTGGACCAGGTCGGGCAGGGCGGGAAGATCCTGCAATAAAATTTTACTTGACAAAAATGAGAAACAACGCTACAATGAGCGTTGTTCTTTTTATCTAAATGATACGAGCCTACGCGATATAAATCAAAAATATAGCACCTAAGGAGGCAAATAATGGAGCAGAACAAGAAGGACAGGGCTCGAAAGGGCACGTTAGTTGATGTGAGGGAACAGTGGGAAAAAGATATGCTGACCCACCTTATGACATATGGCTTCCGCAAGGAACAGATGTCATTCAAATTTATATCTGCTGATCATGGAGATAGGACGGAAGTTCACTTTTCTGATACGCTGTACGAGTTGCTTGATCGTTCAAATGCCCTACGCAAGCTCAAATTCCGCAATTGTGAGCTCGAGCTGCGGTTCAAAGGAGATGGGGTTGTAAGCGTCGATATTCCTATTGAAGCGGGCCTCGCATTTTTCCAGTTTCTTTTCTCAAAAACTATGAAGAGAATCAGGATGTTCCGGGAAAAAGTAGTAAAATGTGATCGACCTCATGCCGTAAAAAGATTAGTGAGCATTCTGAAGGAATATCAATTAGAATTTGCTTGTCGCGACGAGGAGCTCGCTTTTCATCTCTCGGAATTTGTGGATGACAAGGAGCGAGTATCGTTGCAGCTGAGCCCATTATTCTACAAAAAGGTCCGTAGTCAGATATTGAATTATCCGAATGTCGATTTGCGTTTTTCCGACAAGGATAACAAGATTTCCTCTAATCGTCTGGCTGGTTACGGCGCCCTAGTCGGTGCGGTGGATTTTATACTCGCAAGGGAATTTGGAAAAAGACCGCGAAAAACCAGAAGGGGAAAGAAGGGGGAGCAATGGATACTGGACAATGTACCGGGGGTAATGAAGGATATCTTTAATGTTAAAGTAAGCGAAAAAAATGGATCTTTTTGCTTGCGGATAGAAGCCAATTACTTCTCCATGCAAATCGATGAGCCAAGACCTGAGTTTATAATCAAAGAACTAAAGAGGCGGATCATCGAATTGGACAAAATTATTAGCCATTCTCGGTGATGCAGAAAATATAAAAAGCCGGCCAATGGACCGGCTTTTTTTATATGCGGATATTTTATTCTGAAGTCCTATTGGATCTTATAATTCTGGAACGCGACATCCATAAAATCCGTCCGAATGCCGGCGTGGCCCGGATCGGTCAGCGGCGCAGTCCTGTGGATATTGCCGCTGTCTTTCGATTCCAGAACCAGCTGCCAATTGCCGGACTGGTTTTTGTCTATGTATAATTTCACGTCGACCATATTGGCAGCGATATTCGTCACGACGCTGCGGATGCCGATCCAGCGGTGGAGCGGCAGAAAATTCGGATTGTCGGTCGCGTCATATTTTTTCCCGCCGGAAAAAATGTCCGTTTCTGCCAAAGTATAATAAGTTCCGCCGATCTTCTTCTTGATGACCGCGTAGCCGTCGACGCGGAGCCCGGTGTAATACAGATTATCCCCGTCGTAATAGCGATTGAAGAGCAGAACGCCGTTGGATTCATTGCGGAAACTGCTGGCGCTCAGATTGATCTTGTCGATATTGAAATACAACTGCTGGTCGAGGTTCTGCCACTTGTCGCGCGTCACCAACCGGAAAATATTTTGCGGATAAAAACCGCCGTCAGTATCGCGCGGGTTGGTATTGGCGTAAAGTTTTTGCCAGGAAGAATTTTCCGGCAGCGGCCCGAAATTTGTCCGGGCGGAATTATTGCTGACTTCCATCGTGCCGCCGGAATTCAGCCACCAATTCGGACTCTGGCTATCCGACATCTTGCCGGCTTCCTGCAGCGAAATTTTTTCGGAAAAAGTCAGTGCTGGCGGATTACTGATGGAATTTCGCTGATGCAGATAATAAGCCGCGAACAAAGGCACCGTGATAAAAAAAGCAACCACGAAATAGATGACGAGTTTTCTTTTATATTTTTGCAAGTCCATAATTTTATTGGGTCGCTACGACCTTGAGATCGGAAACCAAAAGGCTGCTATTGTTGACCGTGCTGCCCCAGGTTTTGAAACCGATGCCGCCGTGGTTCAGTGCCGCGGATATATTGCCGGCAGTCATTGTTTTGTTTCCAATATAACACGTAGCTGTATTTCCAGTAACACCGATGCCGACGGCCATTTCCTGGTCAGGAGTGATTGAGAGACTTTGGTTCGATTCGGAAATGATCGTCTCGGTCCCGTTGATGATCTGTGAGAGCGTCACGCCCCAGCTGGTAAAATCGCAAGAGGCATAATTATTCCCATCGATATATCTGGCGGCCAGCGCGAAAGAGTTGCCTTGCAGCAAGCGCGCCTGTGAGCTCATCACATAATTTGTCCAATTGAACGTTCCATTGAGGAAAGTCATACTGCTGTCTTCTGTCTCGGAAGCTCGGGTCAGCAGCAGCCCGTTCTTCAATTCCGAGCTGCCCCATGCCGTGAGCCAGCCGTTGTTGTTGGTAAAGGCGTCAGAGTAAGGCAGCGGTTTCTCCTGGCTCGAATCCAGGAGGGAAAGCAGCTGCTCAGGCGACATATTATCATTGACGTCGATCCGCTTCACCAGGCGAAAATCCTTGCCCGGATAATTGGCGGGAAATTCATTGTCGCCGACCTGGCGGAAAGCCAGCGGGAAAAGAGAGTTGACGATGTTATTGAGAATTGCTTTGGATCCGGGAAAATTTTGCGTGTCGTTGCCATAGTCGCCGAACGGATAGGCGAAGCCGAGTACCTGGATGCCCAGATTGTTTTCCAGATCTTTTTTGGAGGCGGCAAGGTCGGCGCTGATCCGAGCGGTATATTCCGCGTCCGTTTCCAGCCGGTTTTGTCCGACCAGCCATTCTTTGTCGCTCATAAAATGTCCGATCAGATGGCCTTGGTCCTGGGACCCTTCGGCATCGACTTGCAGATATCCGTGTCCGTTCTCAGTATGTGAAGCCATTTCCCAGCGTCCGCTGGCCATCATCTTCTTCAGTTCGTCTTCTGAAAGATGAAAAGTATTTTTATCACTGTCAGCTTTGAAGGACTGTCCGGTGATGACGAACATCACTGCATTATAGTCGAGAGCTCTGAGTATCGGATCGACCGGATAATAACTGTCTGCGCGGCAATCGTCGAATGTGATCATAATGGATTTATCCGGCACTGGTTTGCCCGATTGCATAAAATCCAAAAATTGGGCCAGGGTGATGCTGTGATAACCGGCTTTTTTCAGCGCAAACATCTGGTTTCGGAAATCAGCAACCGATATGTTCGTTCCGTCGCTTTTCCAGTTCGGCGTATCGATTACGCCGTGATACAGCAGGATTGGGACTGATATGGCCGTACCTTGGGAGGCCGTTTCTGGAGCGCTCTTGGCTGTCAGGCTTCCGATCCATCCATGCAGGCTGCCGCCAGAATACTCTCCGTATGCGACCTTGTCTTTCAAATAATCAAATTGCATGGCGAAATATTTAGCTTTCATATAATAATTGTTCTTGAGCAAGGTTACGCCCCCGAGCACGATGAAAAACAGTGAAACTGCGGTCAGCGCCATGATTATTTTTACCATTTTTTGATTCAATTCATGCATAATATTTTTTGAGATTAGGATTGCACCCGTGTTCCCCAGCTGCGGTCTTGGATGCGGACACCGGCCCAGATGAGCAGGAAGGAGAGGAAAAACAGGCTCAGAAAAGACCAGAGAAAAAGATACGGCCAGTATTTATTCTTTTGGTCGATCAATCTGTAATACAGCACGATCAGGGTTGTCACCAAAATAATCCCGAGGATATGGTATAAAGGCAAGTTGCCGTGGGAAATCGGGGTATAGATCAGCGCGCGAAAAGTCATGATCGGCGTGAGGATCGAGATCAGGATCAAGGGAAAATAATAGAAGAAGGCGACAAACGGCCTTTTTTTCCAGATGAACCGGCTGGTGAAACAGGCGTTGATGATCCAGGATTTTTTCCAGCGCAGCTGCTGCTTGAAAAGCTGGCGCCAAGTGGATGGTACGACTGTATAAGCCAGAGCCTGGCTGTTGTAGACCGTTTTCTCGCCGCGCTTGATCAGCCAGCTCGTCAATGCGCGATCGTCTCCCCAGGTTACCGGTTTGCCTAGAAATTTTTCGCCCAGCCAGGTATATATGATCGGCATCACCGAACTTTTCCGATAAGCCGAACAGCAGCCGCTGCAGCAGAAGACGGTATCAAAAGTTGATTCGGCCGCTTTCAGGATTTGGAAAGACATGAAGTAATACGCGGTCTGCATCCGGGTGATGATGTTCTGGTCGGCGTTCTTCGGTATGCCATTGGCGCAGACGGCGGCCACTTGCGGATTCTGGAAAGGTTCGAGCAGATTGCGGAAAGTGCCCGGATCGATATGGCTGTCGCTGTCCAACTGGATGATAATTTCCGATTTGGAAACTTGGAAGCCGGCGGCCATTGCCCAGCGCTTGCCTTGGTTTTCGGGCCAATTGATGATCTTGAGACCGGGATAATATTTCTGCAGCTCTTGCAGGATCAGCAGTGTCCGGTCCGTGCTGCCGTCGCTGATGACGATCACTTCTATCTTTTCGCGCGGATAATCAGTCTGGTAGCATTGGATGACGGCATCGCCGATCGCAACCTCTTCATTCAAGCAGGGGATGACGAAGGCTACCGTCGGTTCATATTTTATGCGCCGCATCCGGTTATCTATCTTGGCTTCGGCAGCCAGTGTGGAAAATGATTTTTTATACAGCATGGCCAAGACCATCCGCGACATGATGAAAATCGTCACAAAAATCGTGTAGGTGAAAAAATACGGCTCGACTGCAAAATCTCCGGTCGTTTTGGCTTTGATCAGGATGATGAGAAAGATGACCGCGGCGCCGGCAAGGATGATTGAAAACTGGAAAAACAGCTTGCGCCAGCCGATGGCCGCGGCAGGCACGGCAAGATCCCGGCCGATCAGGCGGCCTATCGAGGGGTCTAGGGTTTGTGATTGGTTCTCCCACATACGGTTGGTGACATTATTGGTAACCGAATAATGTAGCATGGAATACAATGCTTGTCAAGGGCTTAGCACTAAAAATACAAACGTAGTGTCTGCCTGTCTTTATTACAACGAATACGCCAAAAAAGCTTCCACAAGGGAAGCTTTTAAAGATTTGTAGCGCCAAGGCGGAATTACGCGTCGTCCGCGGCGGACTCCTTGTCCTGGGCAGCGCCAAATCCTCGCTCGCTCGAATTTGTCGACGCTTGACTGCACCGCGGCGGCTGGTCTCGCTCCTGCCCGTCCGATTCCCCGGCGCTATGACAAACAAAAAACCTCCACTTATCGCGGAGATTTTTTCTTTGGTAGCGCCAAGGGGAATCGGACCCCTGTTACCAGGATGAGAACCTGGCGTCCTAGCCGCTAGACGATGGCGCCATAGCTACGATTTGAACTGTAACAATTTTTCCGGAATTTATCAAGAGAAAATAAAAAGGCCTTGTGGTTGCAAGGCATAGTTAATGGCTGAGATCTCAGAGTATCGGATTGTTCCTTTGGTCACGGAGTATTTCTTCAAACGCCCCCGTAGGCAATCCCATCTACTTGAGCACGGCCACTCATTTTTTTGGGACTATCTACGACGCCGATAACGTGCAGGGCCTTCTTGTCTTTTGAGAATAGGACTCCGGGTGGTTCTCCGGGAACCGGTTCTGCGATAGAGCACACCAGGTCATATTTACCATCTGCTCTTTGTTGCAGCCCGATCCAGCATATGGGATAAGACTCGGAAGTTATACTCATTTTCAGCCTCCTTTGATCATTGTTGATGTCTTATAAAATAAGAACTATCAAAAAATCTTAGCTTATTTTCTGCTGTTTGTCAATACAAATCAAGCTGAAGAAAATTACATGGGGCTATCAAGAAAAAAACCTTGCCGAGCTCTCAGTAGATCGAATAATAATAATTCGAATGAGTGCTGCGTTGGCAAGGTTTAAGATGACATTAGAGCCGGTCTGACTATGAGTATGCTGGCAATATGGTTTATTGCAGACTCACGATCTTCGGGGCTCAACATCGAGAGAGTAGTCTCGAGGACAGTGTCCTCCAAAATTGACTCCGCTTTTCTCCGGACGTTCTCTGGCATGATACACCTCCTTAAATTAAGAAGGTTTATAAAAAGAACTGCACCCCTTGGCATCAAACAATAAAAGACAACCTCTTTGAAAAAGAAACTGTCTTTTATTGTCAAAGCAACTATCCGTCGTTGATTTGAGCTTTCCCCCTATTGAGTTTTATTTTTGTATTTGTCCCCCCGGCAAATGGCCAAAAACATACTGTATCTATTTGCCTCGATTCTACTCTTTTTTTGCCCTTTTGTCAATCGGCTGTGCATAACTCAGAAAATTATGCTTATATTAAGCCTAAAATAGCTATTTTTCAAAGCTTGCGATTTTTCAAGAACACTTTACTACAAAGCAAAAGCGCAGATATTGCAAATCTACTGGGTGGAAATGTTGACAGTTCCGCGGATATCGGATAAACTGAACAAGTAACAAAAATAAGCCATGACAGAATAATCCAGGTTATTCTTTTGAAATTATGTTAACTATACGACTTGCTAGGATCGGAAAAAGAAACAGGGCGCAATTCCAAATCGTTCTGCAGGAGCACACTGTCGCGCCGGGAGGCCGCCACGTGGAGGTTTTAGGCAGCCACGACCCGCATTTGAAAAAGACCGTTTTGAAAGAGGAGCGCATCAAATATTGGGCCGGCCAGGGCGTCCAGATGTCGGATACTGTTTTCAATCTTTTTTTATCTAAGGGTCTGGTTAACGGTGCCAAGCGGAAAGTGAAAATGCCAATGAAGAAAGTGGAAGAAAAAGTTGAAGCGCCGGTTGAAGCTCCAGCCGCGCCGGAACCTGTTGCTGAAACTAAGCCGGAAGTTACCGAGGCGCCAGCGCCAGCTGTCATTGAGGAAGTGAAAGAAGAAGTAAAATCTGAAGCGATCGTCGAAGCGCCGGCGGAAGAGAAAAAAGAAGAAGTGAAAGCCGAATAACTTGACAAACGCCGTTTTTTCGATATAATTAGGAAACAATCAAATATCCCCACGCCAATTTTCATAACAGGC
>Ga0182021_10004725_pt1 | contig 16059 bp, 17 predicted proteins | sample 612E3MmetaG_FD_120493 | JGI IMG/M metagenome (GOLD analysis project Ga0182021, IMG submission 120493) | Permafrost microbial communities from Stordalen Mire, Sweden - 612E3M metaG (Illumina Assembly) | ecosystem: Environmental > Terrestrial > Soil > Wetlands > Permafrost | place: Sweden... | reverse complement strand
TGAGTGGGAAACGGGTCATCATCGGTTGCCCAAAATTCAACGACGCCCGAGAATATGCAGAAAAACTGGGCGAAATCTTCAAACAAAACAACATTGCATCAGTGACGGTGGTCCACATGGAAGTACCTTGTTGTACAGGCTTAAAATGGGCAGTAAACAAAGCACTTGAAGCGTCAGGTAAACAAATTCCTACTAAAGAGTATGAGGTAAAAATTGGAGGTGAAATAGTTGAGCTCTAAAGATAAACCGGTGGAAAAGAACCCTCAAACTTGTCCAGGTCTTCGAGACCTCCTTCAACCCAAACCGGCATACATTAAATGCCATGTTTGTGGAGGAGACCTAGAAATTTGGAGTGATGAAGACAAAACAACATGTCCTGGATGCGGAGCTGAATGGAAACGGCCCGACAAGACAGCTGCTTGTCTAGAATATTGCCAGTATGCGGACAAATGTCGTGGCATCATAGAATCGCGCAAAACCTAAGCAACAGAAAAAGTTGTATGCAAACGGCTTGATAATTGTGAATCAAGTTGTTTTGGATTGCTTTTTTGAATCATAGCTCAAATCTTTTGCAGGTTGAGTCAATAGAAGTCACTACGCGTCAATAGGTGTCAATAGATGTCAAAAAGAAAGAGTCAAGAAAGCTGAAAAAATTATCAGGTGAAGAAATTTGATGCTATGGTTTATGTTGATTTTGTGATTTGAAGAAAATCGTTCACTGACACTATTCGTGTTTTTTATGTGCTTTGGAATTTTTCTATTTGTATTTTGTAGTCGCTTCGTTTCCAAATGAAGTCATGTGAGTTATGTTGTGGATCTAAGGCGTAGATCGCTTTTATGAAGTCGTCGGGTACTATTAAGATGAGGCAGAAATATTCGCCATATTGTTTTCGGAATGCTGAGAGCTTGTGCAGAAATTCCTTGAGGTTGCTTTTGATACCATGTGGCTCAAGCAAAACTTTTCGCCCATAATTTGTTAATTGGGGCAATAGAAAGTCTGGTTTGTAGGTTAAAGAAACTTTTGAGTTTCCTTGGGGTAAGCGGAATTCCATAAACTCATAATAGAAGATTATTTGTTTGTTTTTCAAAAAGTCGTAGACGTCTCTTTCTAGGGCGCTAAAGGCTCCTGGCTCAATACGTTCACCAATTCGGTTGTAGTGATAAACTACTGTTAGATATCGCATAAGGGGTTGGAGTAGTTCCTGATGTTTTTGTATGAGGAACCGTAGAGATCGCTTAAGTGAAATCGGTGTTAAGTCAGAGTATTCTAGCCATGTTCCCAAAATATAGAAGGGAAAATCTATTTTTGCTGGGTCTTCTGGGAAAAGAGAACATGCAAATTGCGTTATTTTTTCTGTGTCAGCATCAAATTGGGCAGTATTTTCCCACCAGCTATCTGGCCTATTTTTGCTATTTAATATGAAAGGTAAATTTTCATTATCGCTTAAACCTAAAGCAACAAAGACTCTGAGTTTGGGGGTTGTGAGAGATATCATCAGGTCTTTGGGGTCAAATGGGAAAAGCCCTAAATCTGGTGGACCTCGAACCATCCACCGCAAATATAGCCAAGACTTTGATTTATGCTGCTTATTCATTCGCTTTATGTTGTATGATAGTGTTTCTACGAAGTCTTTTGGTTTTCTGCCTTTTTGACTTAACTTGGTTGTGTAATCGATTAGGTCGCCATTAGCTTTGTTAGCGACAAATTGGTTAACTGAACATAATACTTCTGAAATCTCTACTTTTTCTTTGCCCAGATGATCTAGATTTTCTATTTTTTGCTCAAATTTGTCGACTACAGGTTTGAATTCCAAATGATTCTTTATTGCATAAAGTTTAGACCCGAATGCTTCGGAGAGGTGGCTGAGCAGTAGTCGGATGTTTCTTGGGTTTCCTGTTAGCTGGTAGTCGCTAAGTGCTGCTGCAAGCAAAAAGTAGTGCGCCGCCTCTTTTTTGCTCTTATTATTGTTCAGAGGCATAAATGATGGCTCAGGATTTAAGTGCAAGTCAAGCTCTAAATCTGGAACGGTGCTGTAAGCTTGTACAAAAGTAACAATCAGATCCTTCAAATCGTTTGGCACGTCTTGAGTCATGCCATTAAATTTAAACGGTCTTAGTTTAATTGTTTTTGCACCCAAATGAGGGAAAATGAAAGTGTTAAAATTCCATGTTGTCATCAGCTTTAGTTATGCAGAAGATAAGGGCAATCCTGTTTGACCTTGATAATACCTTGGTTGATTTCATTAAAATGAAGGAGGAATCCTGTAGGGCAGCGGTTCAAGCTATGGTGGCGTCGGGTCTGCGTATGAAAGAAAATGAAGCGTTTGATCGGTTAATAAAAAAGTATTTCTTGGTTGGAATAGAGTCGGATAATGCAATTTCAGAGTTTTTGAAGGATGTGGGGCAATTTGATTATAAAATTTTGGCAGCTGCGATTAACGCTTATTTGGATGCAAAAAGCAAATGCTTGAAACCGTACCCTAACGTTAAGGTTGTTTTAAGGATGCTGTAGAGAAAAGGCATTTTTCTTTCAATAGTTACTGATGCTCCGAAAACTAAGGCTTATCAACGGTTGTTGGGCATGGAGATTGAGCCTTACTTCAAGTTTGTTGTTGGCTATGAGGATACAAATAACTTGAAGAGTACTTGTTTGCCGCTTTTGTTAGCTTTAGAGATGGTTAGAAAAGAGTTGCCGGGCATTGAAAACTCTGAGATTCTTATGGTTGGTGACTCTATGGAGAGAGATATCGTGCCAGCTAAAGAGCTCGGGTTAAAAACGGCGTTATGCAAATATGGGCAACAAACAGCCGCGTCTGGAACGCCTGATTATGAACTTGAAGATATCAAATGCTTGCCAAATATTCTGTAAAATAAAAGAGACGGATGCAATAGGGTTTATAAGGCATCTATGATTATCTTCGCTCAGGTCTGTCAAATGGCAAAAACTGTTTTCGTATTTGAAGAAGAAGAAGATTGTGAAGAAGAAGACTGCGATTGCGATGACTGCGAAGAAGAAGAATAAACGCTGCATCGCTTAACTTTTCTTTTTTTAAGAAAAATATTTTGATGTTTCTGTTTTAGATTGCTTAGCAATATCTTTGTGCGATGCTTTAAGGACCGTTTAGCTAATATTAAGTTGAAGTTATTGATACGCTAAGCTATCGAAGTTTTCGCGATAGGAAAAAAGAGCAAATTGGAATTGTTATTGTTTGCCCGTTTTTGCTTCGTGTTTTGCTTTTTTTGCTGCATTCTTCTTTTTTAAAGATGGCATGATATTACCCAGCTTTATTTCCCGTAAGAGGCTTAAAAGACTTTTTACCAGAATGGCTAACTTGTTTGATTCGTTGGTTTATGTTTTTCTTCGTGCTCCGCAATTTGGACAAAATATTGCCGTCTGAGGCATCAGCGAGTTGCAATAACTACAAGAGATCAATACTATTTCTCGTTCCACTTCCTTCATAACAATGTTTGGGCGAGCCCTCATCTCCAGAGCGCCACACAAGAACCACTTAACATAATGGTCAACACTATAGACGGTTTCTTTGGCCGCCGAAGCTATAGCTAATGAGTCCGGATAGGCAGCTCTAAACCCTATTGGAATATGGTCAGCGCCAAATAAAACGCACGAAGTTGAGTAAGTAACGCCGCTATCCCAATATTCAGATTGTTGTATACTATATTGGTTTCCAATAGTTCTTGACTTTTTTATATCTTCTTTGCAGGTTAACCACACAATGGCTTGAGTTACATCAAATTCCTCATCTGAAACAATTTTAAAGTCACCAGTAATTTTCTCCCATAGCACATATTGTGTTTTTTGTGCAGTTAAATCAATTCTCGCCTTTGGCGGAGCTGGCGAACTGAAGATACCGGATAGCCATTTAGGGCTCATGGTTACTAAGCCCTAACTTGACTAAGTTCTGTTGGTTTTCTTTTATGTTTTTCCAATGTATAATATTAGAAAACAAAGACATGTGAAAGAAACAGAGAACATCATAAGTAGAAAAAGTGTTAACATTGAATTTGTAGGTGGCTGATTCTTTTTTTCTTTGCGGTTATTTTTAATATATTTGGAATCCGTAATGGTTTTATGTTTAAAGTTAGATGAATTTTATCTGGGCAGGGATACGTTATTTCGGATAGTGGAGAAGATAACTTAGTTGAGAATTTTAAGGCACAAGAAGCTAAAGGCCGTCAGATAGCTGCAAGTGACGTAGAGTTGTTTTCTGCTACCACGAGGAATTCCCTATTCGGTGTTATTGTCGGAGATTTGTACGGCTATATCACAAATGTGAACGATGAGGTACTCAAAATGTACGGTGCATCTGATAAGAGCGAGTTTGTTGGCAAGAACGTTCTCAATTTCGTTGTCAAAAGCGATAAAGAACGTGCGATAGCTGATTTTATGAAAATTTTGACGTCAAATCATGGCATGATTGGCAAATACCGAGCTTTGACGAAGATCGGGGAAGAGATTCTAATCGAAGTGAAGACAGAGTTGATAAGGGATGAAAATGGGGAAAAAATTGGCCTCGTTGATACGATTAGAAATCTATCTATCGCCGAGAATGAGGAACTGAAAAAGGAAAAATAAAAAAAGTCATGAGCCAATGGCCAATCAATTATTTGAAGATGGCGATTTGATTTAAAATGTGGATGGTTGATTGTTTTGCCATTGTTGTCTCCAGTATCTTCGTCTTGATCTCCAGAATAAAATTCTAACAACAAACAATGCTAACGCTATGATTAAGAAGATTATTAGAAATTCTCCCGGATAGTAACCTCCATTAAATGGGAAGACAAAAACCACTAACAATGCTATGATGATTCCAAGAGGGAGCATAAGCAGAATCCCTACTGTTCGATACCAAGTGGGCTGTTGCGATCGATTCCAATTGCCGTTTCCGCTTTGAGGTCCCATTTTAGCACGTTGCTCTTGAATTTGCTTCAGTCTTTCTTCGTTTAGGTAGTATTTGCCGTTTATTTCGACAAAGATACCTGATCTACCGAGTCTTCGATGCATCGCTTGTTCGAAACGAGGCGGCAAATCCAGTTCTTGAAGAGTAATCGCTTTATCTGGGCTTGTAGCTCCTTTCTGACGAAACTTCTCAACTATCTCTTGGAAACGCTGACGCATCTGTTCTCTATCTCTAAACATGTTTTTTCCTCGCGGTTAAGTTTGTTTTTCGGTAAACATTATTGTTTGACTATTTTCTCGATTAGTTCGTTATACCATTGTGGGGTTTACTAACCTTAAAAGTTTTTTAAGAATGATTTTTGCGGTTTTTTTATCTAGCGGTTTGTTTTCATTTCCGCATTTAGGTGAGTATATGCATGAAGGGCATCCCTCTTTGCATTCGCATTTATCGATCAGCTCCAGAGTTTTTTCCCAAAGCGGCTTTATGTTTGCGTAGAGAGTTTCTGATATGCCTATTCCGCCTTCAAAGCCGTCATAAATGAAAATAGTTGGTTCCCCAGTATCAGGGTGCAAAGGAGTTGAAAGTCCTCCAATGTCCCATCTGTCGCACATTGCAAATATTGGAGACATTGCTATCATTGCATGTTCGACTGCGTGTATTCCTCCGTCAAAATCGAGGCCTTGATTTTCGATTTCTTTTTTGATTTCGTCTGGAATTATAAACCACATTCCAACAGTTGCAAACGACAAAGGGGGCAGATTAAGTGGTTTTCTCTCTAACACTTCATCAGAAGATTTGGTTACATAAGTGTGGTAAAATTCTGTGGTAATTAATTCTCCTAACCCAACTTGTATTCTGATTTGTTTTTCTTCAAGAGTTTTTTTGATAGCGACGTCGACGGTTTTTAGGGCTTCTGTATAGTAGTTGACGTTTTCTTGTGTGACTTTAGCAGTTAATTTGTTAAGGTCTAATTCTTCAGAGATGTAGGTTTCGCCTTGATGAAGTAAGACTGCGCCTGCGTGGACCTCTTCGTATGCTTTGTTTAGGGTGAGGGTTTCGAGTATGCTTCCGTTGCATGTTACCGTGACGGTTTTGTCGGAAATGCTTTCTAAACTTACGACCTCGGCGGGTCTTGCTGTTCCCGAATAAACGTATCCTCTTGGTGTTTTGCGGATCAGATTTTGTTGTTCAAGAGCTTGAATGCTTTCTTGGAATATTTCTGGGAAATATTTTTTGTCGGTTTCCGTTAGGGGCAGCTCACTTGCTGCACACATAATGTGTCCCAAAGAAATATAGCGGTTATGCAGATCAATTATTGCTTGTTCATGTGGTCGACCAAAGAAGTCTTTGGGATGCTTCATGAAGTATTGGTCGAGGGGGTTTTGAAAAGCAACTAAGGTTACAAGTGAATCTGCGTTGGTTCTGCCTGCTCGTCCTGCTTGCTGCCAAGTTGATATTACGGTTCCGGGGTAACCAGAAATAATGACAGAATCCAGAGAACCAATATCGATGCCCAATTCAAGCGCGTTTGTTGAGACAACTCCGATTAAGTTTTTGGTTTTTAATCGGTTTTCAATTTCACGACGCTCTTGCGGCAGATAGCCAGCTCTATACGCGGTAACTGAATTAACTAATTTTGGTGATCTTCGTCTTAGTTCTTCTTTTGTCCATCTTGTGATTAGCTCAGCCATTTGCCTTGAGGTTGTAAAACAGAGGGTTTGCAGATTTTTTGAGATGTTGAGTGTCAGGAGGTCTTTGGTTTCTTGATGGGTGGATCGGCGAATTGTGTTGTTGTCGTCGATGAATGGCGGATTCCAGAACACGAATGATTTTTTTCCTCTTGGTGCACCGTCATTTGAGATAATTTCGAAGTCTTTTCCCGTTAACCTCTTTGCATGCTCTTCAGGATTTGCGATTGTGGCTGAAGACAGGATGATTTGTGGGTCAGCATGGTAATAGTTGCATATTCGCATGAGCCGTCTTAGAAGCATGGCTACGTTTGAGCCAAATACTCCTCGGTAAACATGGGCTTCATCGATTATTATGAATTTGAGGTTTGCAAGAAAGCTCCGCCATTTATAGTGCCATGGGAGATATTGGTGGAGCCCATATGGGTTGCTTAAAATGATTTTACTGTTTTCGCGTATGCTTGCCCGTTGATGTTGAGGTGTATCACCATCGTAAACGTTTGGGTAAGCTTGGATTCCTGTTTCTTTTTCTAGCCCTCTTAGAACCTTCAGTTGATCATTTGTTAACGCTTTTGTGGGGTAAAGATAAAGGGCTGTTGATTTGGAGTCTTTTGTGAGGGCTTCCAGAACTGGAATGTTGAAAGCTAAAGTTTTTCCTGAAGCTGTCGGAGTTACAATTACTACGTTTTTGCCTTGTCTTACTTTGTTTATGGCTTCAGCTTGATGTGAATAGAGATGGATGTCTCTGGTTAGTAAGCAGTCTTGGATGTTTTGCGGCAGTGGTTTTTCGAGATCGCCAAAGCATGCTTCTTGCGGCGGAATTTCTTGTATGTGTACAATCTGTTTTTTGTAGGATTGCATGTGCTTTATGCTTTGGATGAAGTCATCGATCAAAGGTTCCATTCCTCATACAGTTTTGAGAATAGTGTTCCAAGTGTTAGCAGGTCTTGTTTGTTGTGCTCAACTATGGCTACGAGTGGTCCCGCGTTTTTGGTTCTCAAGTAGGTATCGTAGAAGTGTGGAACCAACGCGCCTGGAATATTGATGTCACGTTTTATGCCTATGTATTTTTCGACTGTTTCTAGCTTGCAATCTGTTAGTTTGTGACGTAGTGCCCTTCGTGTGAAGTGTAGGACATCAAAATGCGGGTTATCTAGTGGCACATCTAATCCATAGTAAGCTAATCGTTGTTTGATGTATGGAATGTCGAAGCTTCTTCCGTTATAAGTTATGAGTGATAAGTTGGTTTCAAGTTGGGAAATAAGAGCCCAAATCGCACCTGGTTCATCTTGGATGTCTCTTAACAAAAATTGGCTTGTACAAACATGAGTTTTTGTTGGTTTAGCTATGCCAAGAAGAATTATGGGTCGTTCTGAAAGGCCTAGAGTTTCGATGTCTACTATGGCGAAGTCTTGGTCTTGGCAAAATCCCGCTAAATAGTGAAGCAGCGGATGAGATTTTGGAAAACGTTGCCACAACCATTTTTGAATCGGAGGGATTTCTTGTTTGTTTAATATTTTCATGAAGGTTTGGGCTTGTTTTTTCCAAAGTGGGTGGTTTTCTAGTTGTTCGATTGTTTTGTAGCCTTGTTGTTTTAGGGTTTGTTCTCGTGCTGGTCCTATTCCCGGGAGGGCTTTTAGGTCCGAGATAATTTGTTGTCTGCTTTCTTGGTAGGTTGCTTTTTTAAAAGTTGATGTGCATGAAGCTGAGATTTGGTAACATTCTCCTTGCTGGTTTGAAACAACTTCGCCAGCTATGGCGTTTTGGAGGCTTTTGCCTTCATATTGTTTGATGAGTTTCTGTTCAAGTTTGAGTGCCTGATCATATTCGCCGCTCCAAATCCAGCTCTCGACCGCAGACTCTCCAGGTTGCTGCTTTTCCTTTTCTGTTTCGGATATAACCTCATACTCTTTTGAACGACCTATTCTATCACTAAGACTTTCAGCGGCCCGAGACAGGGCAAGTTTTTCTTCTGAAGAAATATTTGACCCGCATGGCCCTGAAGGTAAAGCTTGTTTGCCAAAGCTTTTTTGAGCTAACATCTGAGCATAACGGTCGTCTCTAAAATTTCGCAGCAGAAAAGAACCACACGAGTTACAAAATCTGCTCTGCTCATATTCCAGGTTTGAATAAGTTTTGTTGCATTTTCTGCATACGTATTCTATTGGCAAGTTATGTTCTGCTTTAAATCTACTCAATGATTATAAAAGCCATTCTTTTATTTGAACCAAAGTTAACGACAATTGTGTTTAGCAGTTGATGTTTGATGTGAGTAAATTTTTGTTGTTTGAGTTTTGGGTTAGTTTTTTGGTTAGGGTTTGATTTGTTTGCAGGTTGAATTAAAAAAAGTCTAAAAAGTCGATGGAGGTTAAATTGCTTGTTTTATTTTGTGCATTATTACTGTGTTCAAATCAAGATTAGAAACGATGAAATTAATGAGTAATACACTTTTTTCAAATTTATAAGCACGATTTTCATTTGTATAGTTAAGTGGTTGGATGGCCAAAACTGTCTACTTGGATGACGAAGATCGTAAGCTCCTTTGTGAAACCAAAAAGAAGCTTGATGAAGCGACTAAACTTATGAGTGGACTTATGGAAACTTTGGAGATTTTAAGTGATCCAAAAATGATGCAGGCTATCGAGGAAGGGCAAGAGGACATTAAAGCTGGAAGAGTCAAAGAGTTACGCTCGCTTCTAAAGGAAGAAGCCCGTTGAAATCGAAGTATAAGGTTGTTTTGTCTAGGCAAGCCGAACACTTCTATAAGAAGTTGGGTAGAAAAGTCAAAGCAAAAGTTCTAGAATGTTTAATCAATTTAGACGAAGAAGCTTATTCGGGAAAACGACTTCATGGCGATTTAAAGGAAAACTGGAGTTTACGTATTGAAAAATTACGTATAATTTATACCATTTCGGATAAAGATAAAGTCGTCTATGTTGTTGCTATAGGCCCGAGAAATTCAATATATCAGTGAAACATGCAAGTAATTTTTGAGTAAGAATTTGGGTTGCTTTTTGGGTTTAGGGTTTGATTTGTTTGCAGGTCGGACTCCAAAATAGGATTCACCTGTCTTTTAAGATTTATGAATTATTCTACAAAACCTGCATTTCTACTTGTCGTCGTCACAATATTATTGTCGAGTTGTGCTCGAGATTTGAGCTAATGCTATTTGTTGTTGTTTTGCGTGTGTAAATGTGATTTTAGATTCTGTTGAAGTATTCTAGTGGGGCATACCAGTAAACTGTGATTGATTTATTGCAGTTGGGATTTTGGCAGACGAGTTTCTTTTTGAGAATTTGTCCATGATAACTTTTCTGTATGGGCTTTTCCAGAGAAAATGCTGTGTGAAGTTTGTCAGGTGGTTGAATATCTAAAATTTCGTAACAAAAAGGGCATTCGATGGTTGTCATTTGATACCCTCAGGTATAATATAGGTGGTCTTAGCTAAAAAATTTGTTGTTGAAGCATTGGGCTAATTGAGTAGAAAAAAGAGGGAGTTAGATACCGCGAGGGAGATTGTGTTATTTTGCGTATACCTCCACTAGGTCTCGTGCTGTAATGATGCCTAAAAGTTTGTCTTCTGAGGCGATAGGTAATCGTCTAATGTGTTTTAAAGCCATCATGGCGGCAGCCCTGTGAATGCTGGTTCCTTGGCTAGCGGTAATTAATGGTGATGAGGCTTCCCTGCCCACTTCTGCCATTAGTGGTTTACCCTTAAACAAGAAGGTGCTGAGTAGATCTCGTTCGGTGAAAATTCCGAATGGTTCTCCTTTGCTTGTTATTATGACGCTACCGATGCGATTCTCGACCATGAGTCTGACTATTCTGTTTACGGGTGTTTTTTAATCTGCGGTAACTATTTCTTTAGTCATGAAATCGTCGACTTTGGCTTCGGTTTCGGGAATATCAGGCAAACATCTGATGAGATCGGATGCAGTTACGACTCCGACAATGGTTCCGCCGTCAAAAACGACAAGCCTACTTTTTTTAAGCATCATCATCTGCGCTGCTTCCTTTATTTTAGCAGTCTGGCTGATAGTGATTAGCGGATAAGACATTATTGCCTCAACTTTTTCCTCTTTTGGAATTTTTTCCAATGCTAAAACTTTGCTAAGAAAGTCCCTCTCAGTGACCATTCCCAGTGGCGTGCTATACTTGGTGACAATTAGACTGCCAATGTGTTTTTCACCCATGATGTCCGCAACTTGAGACATGGTTGCATCAGGTGAGATTGTGACAATTTCCGTGCTCATGATATCTTTGACTTCTTTGTAACGCGATAGGTCGCGGAGGTATTGTTCATATGCAATATCGACTACGCTTGGAAAATCCTTTTTCAAATCGTCAGTTTTTATCATAAAGAGTACCTCACATTATTAAGAGCTGAAAGCCCGATTTAGACTTAGTTTCAAGAGCTAAGTCGATTCTTCTCAACCAGTTATTGTAACTTAGAGGTAGAAATCAAGCAGATTTTCGCATGTTTGTCTTCACAATAAAAAAGAAAGAGGAGATTGATTTGATTGGGTTTATGCGTGTTTTCTGTAGAGTACTATGCCGACTATGGCGATTGCAATGATTATTGCGATTCCCACAGCAACTATGTACATCATTATGTCGGTTGTGGTTGCTATGTCTAGAGGTGCGGCGGTTGAGGTAGTAGTTGTTGCGGTTTGTGCGTTGGCAACATTTGCGTGGGTTTCTGCCGATGAACTTCCGTAAGAGTTAGTACCTGCGAAGGTTGCAGTGATCTTGTAGTTGCCAGCAATTGTTGGGGTCCAAGTGTATGAGAATGTTCCGCTGACATCGCTTGCGGTATCTCCAATGTGTATGTTGTTGCCATTGGGATCTATTGCGTCAATTGAGACTGGGACACCTGTCACTGTTACGTTGTGGTATAGTCCGTCAATTGGTTCTTGTGCATGCAGATATTCCATGTAGGTGTTCATTGAGTCGTCGGATACGCATGGTGTGCCAGGTTGACCTGGGGATTGGTCTAATATTGTTCCCGATATGATTGCGTTTGTGCCTGTTGCTATTTGTGTTTGTGGTGCTGAAACAGTGGTTGTGCTTAGTCCTTTGCCGAAAACATACATGCTTGCATCGTAGCTGTTGCCTGCTGTAAGATAACCATCAGCTACTGGACCTACGCTGAAACCTCCTGTTATATTCCAGATTCCTTGGCCTGATGTGGCGTTTATGGCGCTTAGTTCCCATCCTCTAGCAATTGGTTGGCTTGGTGTGTGTTCTGAATTTCCAACATACAGTATTCCGTTTGCAATTACGCCTCCTGAATCATAAGCCATATTGGGGTACCATGGAGACTCGAATGGTGCGCATGGTGTTGCGTAACGCCAGACTATTTGTCCGTTTGTCCAGTTGAAAGCGTAGACTCCTGCGTAGCTATATCTGTAGACTAGACCGTAAGCTGAGGCTACTGCGTAAGCTCCACCAAAGCCCCATGGGTACTGCATTTTTTGGCTTACCCATGCTTGTTGTCCAGTATTCAAATCCCAAGCGACAAGCATTCCTGATGTGTCATCTCTGTCTGGGAAGCAGTATTTACCTTGGTCTGCAACTGCGCAGCTTCCACTGTAGTTAACGTAGGTTGTTGTTACGTTCCATAGCACTTGTCCAGTTATCAGGCTAACGCCTATTAGTCGTGTCCCCATTTGAATTCCTGTTGCATCGGCAGCAGCTCCAGGTAGGGCTTGTGCGGTGACTGAGACCGCAGCATTAAAGTCGCAGGTGCCTAAACTGGCGAATGGGAATGTAATGTTGCTGATTATTCTTGAAGTGAAATTGTTGTTGTTCCCTATGCTTGATGATGGGAACATTGAGTTTGGTTTAACCATGTCTTCTGAGGTCCAGTTGATCAAGTGATAACGGTTTGCACCGGCTGAAGCACCTAAATCTTGAATGCTTAGGACGTACGGGTCGTTGTAGAATGTGCCTGCCATGCCTGTAACGTTGACGATGACTTGGCCTGACCATGGATCAATCCATATTAGCCTTGTTCCAATGTTAAGTAATCGGGCTACTGGTCCCAAATCAGATTGGTCACCTGCTACGGCCGGGAGGTTTAGTCTGTTGTATGAGATGGCGTTTGGTGTAATGCCGCCTTGAGAGATGGGTATGTTGTAGTATACTTGTCCTGTGCGCAGGTCGTAGCATTCAGCTGAGACTTGTTGGGTTTGGCTTTCGTTGTATGGTTTTGAGATTGTATCGTAACATCGCCCTGCGTAAATAACTGATGGCGTTCTGCCGCTTGCGGTAGTGTCTAATTGTCCCATGTACCCACCCATTAAACCGCCAACCGCATCTTGTCTTGTCCAAAGTATGTGGCAGCTGGTAGGTCCGAGTGTGTATGGACCTGCGTATTCATAATTGTTCATGTATGGATCTGGGTAGTTGCCTAAGATTGGCCACCATTCTCTGTTCATGGTTGTTACTGGTCGTGTCCAGTAATCAGTTGGTAGTGGTGTAGGTGGCCAAGAGTTTACTTGGTCTTGTTGCACGGTGAATGTTACTTTTTGGCTGCTGCTAGGTGTGTAGTAGCATGAACTTGGCATGCTGAAGACTTGTCCGTATGATGAGAATCCTGCAAGTTGACCTGAAGTGTAGTTTCCTGACGGGAAGTAGTTTCCAGGGAAGTTAAAGACGGCTGACCAGTTACCCACTTGGTCGACTGTGTATTGGAACCATGCTGTTGAGTCACCTTGATATGATGTGTATGGGCCTTTTGTTTCGGTTGTTCCGTCTGGTTTGGTGAATGTCACTGTGTAGCCAGTGAAAAATCGTGCGTTTGTGATTGGTGGGTTATCCCACATGTTAACGAGGATTTGCTGGTTCACGCCAATAGGGTTAGGGCTAATTGCGAGTCCAAGGCTTGTTATCACCGTAACATCAGGGGTAACACCTGCAGGAAGCGGTATGCCGTGTCCATCTTGAATGTTTGTGTAAGTAGCTGCTGTAGCCGGAGGTGATGTAATTAGAGCAATAGAAGTAATCATTAAAGTTGCAATGAATAGGGCAAAAGTTTTCACTTTAAAATTTTGTTTAAATTGCATTTTCTTTTCTCCTTAATTTATTATTGGAAACGATTTGGGTTATGTAATGCCTGTGCTTATAACACCTTGTAACAAGTGGCTAGAGTTACAAGTAAGTTAATTTTGGGAAAGTGTCTGTCTCAAGAGCTGTTTTTAGGATTGACTTTCTTTGCGTTGGAGATGACGATATAACTCTCTCTCTTGAGTAGACCTCTATAGGTCAAAAGTTTATACAAAATGATATAAATTTTGATATAAAGTTAATCTGATTTTGTCAGGGTTGTCATTTTCGAGTTAGTGGCTATGGATTTTTAGTTTTGGAAGCTCTTTAAGACTTTTCTTTTATCCAAATAGCTTATGAGAATCACGACTAGGAATACAAGCAAAATTAATGCCAGGATAGTTGAGAAAATGGCAAGGTATATGTCGAGAGATATTTTTAGAACTATATACCTGTAAAAATTACTCACTAAACCAAAGATAAAGAATGCTTCTAAAGCTAAGAGTCCTATTACTGTTAAGCGGTCTTTAGTTTTTTGGTTTAGCGGCTTTATTTTTTCTTAACTCCTTAGGAGAGCTTTGGTTTTTCAGTTAACACGAATAGTCTATTTGACTATTATAGATTTTTTTTGGTGTTCAAATCCTTTGAGTTTTTTGAGACATTTGGGTCCAAAGACGAGCATTATGTCAAGGCTGAAGTATTGTACTTAAGCTGAAATTTGGGAGTGTTCAACAGTATTTACGTAAGAATGTTTATTTGTCTGCTTGATAAATATTTATGTGATAATTAATATGTCAGATAAAATAAAAGTCGGTGTACGAGGTCAAGTAGTAATTCCCAAAAAATATCGCAAGAAACTCAACATCGAAAACGGAATCATACTTGAAATAAATGCAACTGACGAGGGCTTGTTTTTGAAACCTTTCAACCCTGTAGGCGAATTGAAGGGGCTTGGAAAAGGCATCTTCGGAGACCCAGTCAAGTACCAAAAAAAGCTACGTGAAGAATGGAATGGCCCACAATGAAAATAGTAGCCCTGGATACAAATATCCTCATTTATTATCTAGAAGGAATCGAACCTCAAGCAAGCACCGTGGGAAAAATACTAAACGGATTCATGAAGTCTGAAAATGAAGGATTGATGTCAACAATAACTGTGGCTGAAATCCTAACTGGCTTTTACTTGGCAAATGACATAAACAAAGCTACAAAAGTGAAAAAATTACTAAATGACCTAACCCTCAACAGCCTCAAGATAGTGCCCGTTACCTTTGAAATCGCTGATCTAGCCGCCAGCCTACGAGCCAAAAAAGGCGGAAGATTACCAGACGCTTTAATCGCAGCCACAGCACTTAACAAAAAAGCAGATATGATTTATTCCCAAGACAAAGACCTGCAACGCTTCAAGGAAGAAATCAGCATCTGCCAGCTTCCAGAATAACTATCTTAAATCTATTCTCAATTTTTTCCAGGTAATTTAAGGAGACCACAGAAGCGTGGAGGTCACCTACTTGCTCTAATGTTGATAAACTACGACTTTAGATGCTTTTATTTGTGTTTTAAGGCATTACTTGAAGTTCCTTTATACTTCCGTTTTTAGGGGTAAACGTAGAGTGAAAGTGGTTCCTTTAGCTTCTTGGCTCTCAAAAGTTATAGTGCCGCCAAGACCGTCAACTAAGCGTTTAACAACTGCTAAACCCAAACCTTGCCCCTTAGCTTTTGTAGTAAAGAGGGGCTTAAACAAGCTAGGTTTTGCTTGTTCTGGAATCCCAACCCCAGTATCTATTACACTAATTACTGCGTTATCCAATTGTTTTATCGCTTCTATCGTCAACTTGCCTCCGTTGGGCATCGCTTGTATCGCATTTGTTACTAGGTTGGTTATTATGCGTCGAAGATAAGTTGCATCTGTTCTTATCGTCAAATGCTCATCAACGTTTACTTGAGTCAGAATCGTAAGGGGCGCATTCTTCAAAATGCTAACGGAAAGCTCCTTTAGCTTAACATCGGTAAGATTGAGTGCTATCTTTTTTGTATAATCCTGCAGGTCGCTAACGATTTTGTTAATATAAGCAATGTTTTCGTTTATGGAAGTTATACTTTCACAGATATCTTCGCTCTCGCAGCGGGGGTTCTCGTTTAGTTTTTTCTGAATTAAATACAAGTCATTTGTAATGGCCTGCAGTGGATTGCGAATATCATGTCCAACCATACCCGCAGTAGCACCAATAGCGGCTAAACGTTCAGTGTTTCTAAGCTGTTTTGTTCCTTCTTCAACCAGCTCTTCCAAATGCTTACTGTACCTTTCAAGTTTTTGCTCAGTCAGTTTGCGTTCAGTTATATCTTGTTCTATGCCGATTATTTTAGAAGTCTGCCCCTCTTCATTAGCTTCCACAATCACTCGC
>Ga0182021_10004724_pt1 | contig 16059 bp, 11 predicted proteins | sample 612E3MmetaG_FD_120493 | JGI IMG/M metagenome (GOLD analysis project Ga0182021, IMG submission 120493) | Permafrost microbial communities from Stordalen Mire, Sweden - 612E3M metaG (Illumina Assembly) | ecosystem: Environmental > Terrestrial > Soil > Wetlands > Permafrost | place: Sweden... | reverse complement strand
ATATGCTCCTGGTGCTGCAAACACTGACATAACTTAACCTCACTTTATCCTATTCACTTTTTCAAAGATTCATATAATAACTATACTAAAAACCTTTCCTATAAAAGCAAACCCCACTTTCAAGCGCTACGAGGGTTTTGAGGTTGATTCTAACTTTTTAAAGCCTCAAAAATATTAATGCAACTTAAGATTGTACTTGAATGATATTTATTACCCGGTAAATCAATACATTGGCATTACTTTTCTAGATGGGCGAAGACAAAAAATGCTGGCTAAGACTAACGCTATAGCAGTCTTGCAAACATTACAGAAAAATCCAGCAGTGCCTAAATTGGTTAAACCAAAAAACGACCCGTTTGAAACCTTAGTCATAACAATTATTTCACAAAACACCGCCGATACCAACACGGCAAGAGCCTTTGAAAATCTTTCGAAGCAATTCGAAATAACGCCTCAGGCACTATCAAAAGCTGCAACAAATAAGATTGAAACTTGCCTTCACATTGGCGGACTCTATAAAAACAAAGCTAAAACAATAAAGAATGTATCAAAAATTATTCTTGAAAAATTTGATGGTTCACTAAAACCGATTTTATCTTTGCCCTTAGAGGAAGCAAGAAAAACCCTAATTAAGTTGCCTGGAGTTGGGCCGAAAACGGCCGATGTTGTCTTGCTCTTCTCAGCAAATCAACCAACTATACCAGTTGATACACATGTGAATCGTGTGGCGAAGCGTCTTGGTTTAGCACCCGCCAACGGGGACTACGACGCTGTGCGTTTAAGCCTTCAGTCACTTTTTGACCAGAAAGATTACTTGGAGGTTCATATACAATTGATTGCACATGGCAGAAAATACTGCAAAGCGAGGCAGCCTCATTGCCATGAATGCCCAGTTAACAAGTATTGCTCATCAAACGTAGGGGAAAAAAATGATTAAGCTACCGTTGGCAGTTACAAAATACTTTCCCTACTCTAATGTGCGTCCATATCAAGACGAATTTATCTCAACGGTTTATAATGCTGTACATGAGAGGCGTTCAGTTCTTATCGAAGGTAGCAATGGTTTGGGAAAAACCATCTCAGCCCTTTCTGCCTGCATACCGGTAGCTATGGAGAAAAACTTGAAGATACTTTACGTTGCACGAACCCACAGACAACATGACCGTGTAATAGAAGAATTAAAAGCCATTCATAGGCAACAGCCAGTTACAGGAGTTTCCATTCGCGGGCGTAATGAGATGTGCCTTAACGTTTTCGCCGCCAGAGGCGCTTTTGATTCAAAGTCGTTAATGGAAGTTTGCGAGTTATTAAAAGCAAAAAGTAGGTGCCCTTACTATACTCACGTTGATGAGCGAACCTACGAGTACATTCAGCTTCAACAACAAGTTGCAGTTCGCCCCTACATGGCATCTGAAATCTTGTCAATCTGCAGGAAAAAAGAAATTTGCCCGTACGAGCTAATAAAATCCACTCTATCAGACGCTAGAGTGGTTGCTTTAAGTTACCTCTATGTTTTTGACCCAGTGATTCGAAATGCTTTCCTTAAAAACATTGAGACGGAACTGCAAAAAATAATTTTAATTGTTGATGAAGCCCATAATTTGCCCGAGACAGCTATTGACATTTCTGGGAGCGCCTTATCGCTTTTTGTAATGAAGCAAGCTGAATTAGAAGCTAAAAGATTTGGGAACAAAGACATTGAGGCTTTTGCAGAATTTTTTAGAAATGAAGTTGAAAAATTAACCAACCATGTTTACCGAGAAGAAATAATTTCTCCTGATCGAATTATTGAAATCATTCAAAAGCACGGTAAAATAAAGGACCCACGGGAGTTTTTTGAAAATATGCATGATGCAGGTGCTGCTATTAAGAAGAGTTTGTTGGCGGAGGGAAAAAATCCACGATCCTATGTTCATGCAATGAGCGAGTTTTTGCTAAAATGGATCGACACTTTAGGTGATAGCTCATTCATAAACGTTGCAAGCCGATACCTCAACAAGGAAAAAAATAAAACCGCAAAACTCCAGATAGTTGCATTGGATCCCTCGAAAGTCACCGAATCTGTTTTCTCCTCAACTTACGCTAATGTTATAATGTCTGGAACTCTTCAGCCGCTGGAAGCATATGCACGAATAACAAAACTCCCACAATCTACAGTGAAATATATCGTGCCCTCGCCATTTCCAAAAGAACATGTGTTCTCCGCAGTTTGCCTAGGCGTCACCACTGCCATGGAAAAAAGAACCCCAGCAATGTACCAAACAATGATACAGCGTATAAACGAGGTTGCGGAGAATACCCCGACCAACACTGGAATTTTCGCTGCCTCATTTGAAGTACTAAACGGTCTGCTCTCCGAGGGCTTGGAGAGTGCTTTAAAAAAACCGTTGTTTCATGAGCGACGAGGTATGACTTCTAAAGCAAACGAGAAAATGGTTTCAGACTTCAAAGCTTGCGGTGGTAAAGGCGGCGCTGTGTTTCTTGGAGTTCAAGGTGGAAGAACTTCAGAAGGCGTGGATTTCCCAGGCAACCAAATGAACTCTGTAGTAGTCGCAGGTGTTCCATATGCTGAGCCGACTCCAAGGGTGAAAGCGCAGATTGAGTATTATGACAAACGTTTCCCAGGGCTTGGCCGCGAATACGGCTATAATTTGCCAGCTATGAAGAAAGCTTCGCAAGCCGCAGGCAGACCCATAAGAACCCTAGAAGACCGAGGCGCCATTGTCTTTTTGGATTACCGTTTTTCCACGAGTTACTGCCGCAGCTTTCTCCCATCATGGATTACAAACGGAATGAAAACTTTACCTGACAGTAACGGCGTCTTAGCGATAGAAATAAGCAATTTCTTTAAAATTCAATCCTAAATTTCCCTAAATTTCTTGTCTAACACAACTTTCCCCAAAACTATTCGTGATGGCTTCGCGGAAACAGAAGTTTGCACTTTTAGGGCTTTTCTTGTTTGGTTAATTTCTCGCAAGATACCTATTCCCAAAAATTTGTTTCCCGAACCATATAGCCCAACAAGTAATCCTTTTTCTGGTGCTTGATTCTTTGGTAGGGCGTTTCTTGGTTCAATCGTTACCTGGCTTAAGTAATAAAATTGTTGCTTTGCGCCTTTCAGGTATTTTGAATAAGTCATTTCTCGGAGAACTTTGCGTTTTTCTGCAGTCCGCTGAGTAAGAGAAGGAGAGGGCTCAACCATAATTACTGGACTATCCAAGTTGGCAATTAACGGCTCAAGTTCATTCTCTACCTGTAAGCCGACTATAATGTCGGGCTTGACCTCGTTGACTAACGCAGTTTTATACCTGACTGCAATATCGCTTGTAACCCAACCATCTGTATTTACCAAAATAAAATCAACGTTTTTGTTCAAAATTTCATCTTTCATAATAGCTAAGGCTTCAATTGTTTTTGGTAAAGCTGTTATTGGCGAAATGGTGCCCACAAAAAATGCGTTTTGGAACTTCACATTGTACAGTTCTGTGATTTGTTTAGAAGTTGTTGCGTAAGCTACGGTTCCTGAGGAACCGATATCTGAGTGACCAATATCGCCATCTAAAACGGCGACCCTACATTTTCCATCAACTAACTTGTTTACCAGATAATTGCAATAACTGCTTTTTCCAGAATCAATTTTTCCCAAAATCAAAACGGTTAAAGGCCTTTTGGGCATACCCGAAATTGCTTCGAGAGGAATATTCCATGATGGCGGGATTGTGCTGCCACCAACATCTTGAATGGTTGCGTTCGGTCCTAACGAGAGATCAAAGATCGCTTTTTCAAGAACAAAGAAGGGTAGACGTTTTCCTTCACGCACAACGATTCTTACGGTTTCTTTGAGTTGATGACTGAACATTTCAGCCTTTCCAGAAACAAGCCGTAATGAGGCTGGACCTTCCACCAATAGTGTCCTATTGGATTCTACTGTTTGCTTCAATTGTTTTACTCCTTGGAATAATAGTTCCTGTTCTTCCAGCTACCCATATAGCGGAACAAATATGTCTTATTCTCCGGCTTCGCTTGTTCTCTTTTAGGGGTCTGTTGGTTCCTGCCTCGCTGACTACTTCAAGCACCACTTGAGGTGGCAAAGTCTCATTTAAGGCTTCAACTAGCTCCTTGTAAATTGAAACACCATTTCCAATTTTTACAGAAATGTTGGTCAATAACAAATTAAAGTTTTGAACCATCTTAGCTATGCTATTAATTACCTCTTGTGTGCTAAAGCAGTTGCTTTCTAAAATTACTTTTCCATCGGCGATTGCTGCCAGCCCAATTGCTTCACCAGGATCAATGCCGATTACTATTTTTTCGTATGCGTCTTTTCCTCGAAGTATTATTTTTACTTCGTTAACTAATTTATCCAGCTCAGTTTCGTCATGAAAGATTAATATTTTTTTGTATTTTACTAATTGCTGCTCATCCTTCGTTGTGATTACCACTTTAATTTCAGAAGGAACTGGCTCGCCTGGAATCAAACTCACGAACAAAATATTTTGCTCCCTCAATTGGTTTACAATTAGGAAGTATGCTTTTCCTTCGACTGTTGCTAACGCAACTTTTTCTTTCAATAAATCAAACCTTAAATAGTATACGTTTAAGTGCAAAACACATTACTAGTTCAAGTTTATAATCTTGACGTGAAAAACCTTGATTAGAATCAGCACAGGCTGCAAATGCATCGACAGAAAAATTGGTGATGGCCTTTCAGCAGGGAGAGTTACTTTAATTTATGGTGAACCTGAAACTGGAAAAACGACGCTTACAATACAATGTGCCGTTAGTTGCGCGTTGCAAAATTATAAGACGCTTTTTGTTGACTGCGATAACACTTTTTCGACTAAAAGACTGTCACAGCTATCAGAAGAAAAATTTGAACGCGTTGCCGAACAAATCATTTTAATTAAACCCAAAGATTTTAGGGAACAAACTGCTGTTATTGACCGCATTCAGGATTACACAGAAAAGAATTTTGGATTAATAATAATTGATACGTTCACATCTTTGTATGGAGCTAAAGTCGCGGAATCCTCTGGAAAAGCCTTTGGCCCAAACCGCGAGCTAAATAGACAGTTAGCTATTTTAGCTCAAACCGCAAAGATCCGAAAAATCCCCGTCATTATAACAAGTCAAGTGCGAAGCGTTTTTGATGAACCAAATGTAAGCGTGAAACCTGTTGCAACTCGAGTTTTAAAGTTCTGGGCTGACACAATAATTGCCATGACCCCGACCGAATATCCTCAAGAGATTAAAGCAGTTATTGAAAAGACACGGGAAAACCCACAAGAAGCTAACTGTTATGTACAAATAGCCGAAGCTGGAATAATTGACTCTGAATTCCGAGAATGATGGTTGACTACATGGATATTACCCTGTTAATCGTTGAAGCATTGAAGTTCATTTTCCCAGCCTACTGCGCCAACGCCACACCAGTGCTTGCTGGTGGAGGCACAAAGATGGATTTCGGAAAGAATTTCTATGATGGAAAACGCATTTTCGGAAACAACAAAACGTTCAGGGGCTTCTTTTTCGGCTGGGCTGTTGGTATAAGCGCAGGGTTAGCTGAAGGCTGGATTTTTGGTTTTCAAAATTTTGCAGTTTTATTTAGTCTACTTATTCCCTTGGGCGCTCTTTTGGGCGATTTAACTGGCGCATTCATTAAAAGAAGAATCGGGATTAAACCGGGAGGCTTGCTACCAATCGTTGATCAGATAGACTTTGTTGTTGGCGCAATTGTGTTTTCAATTCCATTAGCGATGATGATAAGCTGGGAGTTGGCAGGTACGGTTCTGTTGATCACCCCGCCTATTCACTTATTCACAAATTTCTTAGCTTATAAGATGAAGTTAAAAAGAAATCCGTGGTAATAACTTTTTTTTACTATAAAAGAGAAAGGAAAAAGGCGGGCTTATTGTCCACCGGATGTTTTGAAGGAAATTGCGCCTTCCAAGAATATGTATGCTAGAAGTAGAAGTGTTACACCTATAACTAGCATCATGTAGGCTTGCCTTGGTTTGTAAGCGCTCTTTGAACTTTGATAAATTGTATACAGACCAACAAAGCCAAGACCGTACAATATCACTGAAATGGCAGTGTCTGAAATAAACTGGGAACTGATGTTTGGATAAAGGAAGTAGAATTTGTTGTTTATGTAAAGTGAAGGAGCAGGACGATTTATAAGAGTGAACAAACCGCCTCCGAGAATGAATATTGCATATGCAACTCCCACGATAGAAATGATAGTTGCTGAAGGCGTGGTTGTTTTGAGTCTTTCAAACCACCGACTAAGCGAAAAAGACAGAGATGAAGAGCTTTTCTTTACTTTATTTGACATTCTCGTTACCTTCCATGATTAAGTACTTTGATACATCTTTAGCCCATTATCCTGTTAATGAATTTTTCTGAATCTTAATCCAATACGCGCTCTAAGAAACATCAGATCTTTTGTTCTTCACCTCGAATTTTTTAGTGATATGTTTGGTAAGTCTTTGAATGAATCGAGAAAAAAGAGTTTTCTACAGTTTCTCTGCTGCAAATTTTACATTTCACTTCTGATAGCCTCTTTCGCCGGGCAATTGGGATTTATACATAATTTCCAAGGTCTCTTTGATTTCAACCAAATATTTAATATGGGGCACCCGCAGGTTTTGCAGACGCTTCCTGATGCTTTTATCGAACCCATTTGGGGCAAAGGAAAAGTAATATTGCATTTACCTTCGAAATAGTTTGAGCAACCCACAAAACGTTTACCGCTTTTTTTAGACCTCAAAATCAGAAGTTTTCCTTCAGGACATTTTGTACATGTACCAACTATTTTTTCTTTCAGCCGAGATTTATTTGAAGCCTTACTCAATTTTTCGCCTATAATCAATTGTTTTTCTTTAAGCTCAAGCATAACTGGCTTTAAGATTGCAATGGCATTTTGCAACACGACATTTTTTGTCCCCGTGCCATCTTGGATTTCATTTATTTCCTGCTCAAGTTTTCTTGTAAATTCAGTGGAAATTACGGTTGGACAATATGTTGTCAAAATTTGAATTATTTCAAAGCCAAGGTCAGAAACGACAAGGTTGCTTATTCCGTGGATGTATTTGCGGTCGTACAATGTTTGTATGGTCCCCGCCCTTGTAGCTTTGGTTCCAATATCTTCTTTTTCCATTTTCAAAAGCAAACTTCGAGGGTTATACCTCATTGGAGGCTTAGTGAAATTATTTTTCAACAGAACACGATTTACGCCCACTTTTTCGCCCTTTGTTACCAATGGCAAAATTACATCTTTCAAGTCAACATAGGGCTTGTAAAACCTCAGCCACCCTTCACTTAACGTTCGAATACCGTTAAGATAAAAACAATTTCCATTAATATCTACAGTAATCTGCATAGTTTCCCGAATTGCCGGTTCACCAAAAACAGCCATGAACCTGCGCACAATAAGATCAAAAATGTTTCTTTCAGGAATACCAAGTGATTTTTCAGGCAAATTCCCAGTAGGATAAATTGCCGGGTGCGCTGAATCAACTTTTTCGCCTTCATTAGGCTTCAACGATGGCTTAGACAACAGTTCGGCTATCTGTTTGGAGTAAGCAGGCGCTTTACCTAGTTTTCGCAGGATTGTTTTATAGCTGATTTCCGGCGGAAGCTTTTGGCTACTAGTTCTTGGATAAGAGATTAGTGCGTCTAAGTAGAGGCGTTGAGCGATGTTTGAAGTAAGCATTGGCATGTAACGGAAAAATCGATAAGCGTCACTTTGCAGAGCTCCCAAATCGAATGGGTACACGGGGTTCTGCTTAAACTCTTTTACCGTTATTGATTCTATTCGGCCTTCTTTGGTTTTGCAAGAATCAATTACCGCCTTGGTTTCATTCTTGCTTTCAAGTGTTTTTTCATATTCAGCCTTGAAAACTGAGCGGTTTATCATTATTTTTGCTATTATATTCCAGTAAGGAGTGGGCACGAAGCATTTGATGGATTTTTCCCGGTCTTCCAGAAACTTGAGGGTTGGTCCCTGCACCCTGCCAGTGCTAATTGTAACGTATTGCCCACTGCTATTTTTTACAGCGAGAGTTAAAGCTCTAGATATATTTATGCCGTACAACCAATCCACTTCATGCCTTGTCAACCCTGCCTCAACTAAAGCAAAATCCAAATGGGGCAATGTGTTGACGTAGGATTCTTGAAGTTCTTCTTTTGTAAGAGTCGAATATTTCATGCGTTTGGCGGTTTGTTGTTTATTTCCACAAGCGTACTTGAGTATACAGTAACCTATGATGCTACCTTCGATATCGAAGTCACAGGCATCTATGAATACTTCAGCGTTTTCGGATAGTTTAGCAATTACTTTTAGCCAAACACGAATTTTTGCCGCACCACGTTCAGCTAAATATCTTGGAACCCATTGATAATCAAAAACGGGGTAGTCTCGACTGGTTTTATCTTTACTTGCAACGGTATAAAGATGTCCAAGAGCTGGAACCACAATTATTTCGCCGTTTCTATAAGCTTGATAATATGGAACGCCGCTTTCAACTATTTTTTTGGTTTTTCCGTCAATATCCAAGGCGGTGGCTATTCTTTTTGCGGTATCAGGTTTTTCAGTGATAATTAACGTGTATTTTCCCAAAGTTTAACCACGTTTGAACATGTCAAATATTCTTTCAATTGAAATAAGCTTATCGCCAACCCTGTTTCAGCAATAGATTCATTATTAAGCAACCAATAAATACGCCATAGCCCATGTATAATCGGGGATTTGGATGCCACAACGAGTAATTTGTCATGGTTGTAACCATATTTTATATGAAGGCGCCGAACTAAAACCGCCAGATGAAATTATTGCCAAAAATGGCGGAAAATGCCCAAAGTGCGATAGAAAACTTTCATTGCTCCCTATAGATATTGAAGTTATTCCAATAGGTAAAAAAGTCTATAAGACGTAAAACTTTGCTTTACGAATAGAGTTAAACTTTGTAAAACCGCTAAAACCATATCTTAGGAATTAATCTTTCATTACCGGCTTAACATAGCGAGAAATAAACCAAAAGCACTTTGTTAATTTAGTTTATTTCCAGAATATTTCTCGAAAACCGAGGGTAAGCAATGAAGGTGATCCAGACACGCTAAGGCAGAAAATAATTAGACAATTTTTGGGTTTTGAAAGAATTTTTTATCTCAAAAAATTCCATGGTAAATTGATAGTTTTAAGCAAGTAAAGATTTTAGTCTCCATTTAGCATAAAGAGGTAAGGTCATTTTGGGATGGCGCGCACTCTCTTAGATTACTGCAACATTGAACAAGCTAAACCGTCTATAAAAGAAGTGAAAGCGGCAGCTTCAACCCCAATATCCCCCATAATAGCCAAAGTAGAAGAAATCAAACAGAAAAAAAAGCAACGCACTTTTCCACCAATTGCGCCCGAAAATCTGCCACCGTCATATTTTGTTTCAGCATCTTACGATGGGCGCCAAAAGAAAGTATTCATCAAGCTCTACGAGCCAGAATCGAGCGAAATCTACTTTTGGTATGATAACACAGGCCACAAACCCTACTGCTTAACTAACTTAAGTTTAGATAAATTACAAAAATTCGATCGAATAATAAATCATGAGGGCTTTTATGGTTTTGAACCGCAAACAAAGTTTGACCCTTTGGAAAACAAATACGTTGACTTAATCAAGATAGTAACAAAAGATCCGTTAGCTATCGGTGGAAGACCAACTGGCACAATCAGAGACATAATTCCTGAAGATTATCCAAGGGTTTGTGGATGCAAAATACAGGATAGCGATACTAAAGTTTGGGAGTCAAAAATAAAATATTATCAATCATACATTTACGACCAAAAACTTTTGCCCGGCATGATTTACGAAGTTAAAAACGGCGACCTTATTCCTAAGGTTCTTGAAGAAGCAACTGAAAACCTAAACCAAATAAAAACTCTCTTTAAAGATTGCACCGATGAAGAACGGGAATACGCGGAAATGTGGGCTAAACTCTTAGAGTATCCAGCCCCTAAGTTCCGCAGAGCCGCCATAGACATCGAGGTATATTCACCGTTGTCCACAAGAATGCCGGATGCTCGAGAAGGGGCTTGCCCAGTAATCGCCGTATCGGTTTACAGTTCAGACGGCGAAAAAAAGGTGCTTATACTTAAACGTGAAGGCATGCGGGAAGGTAATCATCACCTAGCCGCAGACATACAGATCACTTACTGCGAAACCGAGGAAGATTTGCTAAGAAAAACATTCGATGTTCTTGCGGATTACCCATTTATTTTAACTTTTAATGGCGATGACTTTGACCTCCGATACCTAACCCACCGAGCAATAAACTTAGGATTTAGGAGGAGTGAAATCCCAATTGAGGTAGGAAAACGCGTCTGCCTCCTAAGATATGGCGTCCACATTGACTTATACAAATTCTTCTTCAACAGGTCAGTGCAAATCTATGCTTACGGAAATCGCTACCGCGACGTAACTCTCGCTGATGTAGGTAACGCTCTTATCGGGGTAGAAAAAATCCATTTAGAAAAAACCTTCGGTGACTTATCATACAGCGAACTTGCAGAATACTGCCTTCGCGATTCAGAAATTACTTACAAACTTACCAGTTTTGATAACGATTCAGCGATGAAACTAATTCTTATCTTAGCGCGAATTGCCAGCATGCCCATGGAAGACGTAAGCCGTCAAGGTGTAAGCCGCTGGATAAGAAATTTCATGCACCGCGAACACAGAAAAAAGAACTTATTAATACCCAACGCTGAAGATATTCTTACAAAAAAAGGTAAAACGTCAACAACCGCTGTTATTAAAGGCAAAAAATACAAGGGCGCAATTGTTGTCGAGCCTACCCCTGGCGTCCACTTCAATGTTGCCGTCATGGACTTCCCTAGCCTATACCCATCAATCATTAAGGTTTGGAATTTAGGTTATCAATCCATTTGTTGCAATCATCCAGGCTGCAAAGGGCATAGCATTCCCGATACGCAGCATTGGGTCTGCACGGAAAAACGGGCGCTCGAAAGCCTACTCATCGGTTCATTACGTGATTTACGGGTAAGATGGTATAAGAGCCGAGCAAAAGACAAGACCTTGCCACCGGAACTAAGAAGTTGGTATGGCATCACTCAAGGAGCGCTTAAAGTAATTTTAAACGCCAGCTACGGAGTCTTTGGAGCTGACAGCTTCGACCTCTACTGCCCACCAGTTGCAGAGGCGACGGCAGCCATTGGCAGATATTCTATTACCCAAATACTCAAACATGCCGAATCAGTAGGTATACAAGTTCTCTACGGTGACACTGACAGCCTCTTTCTTAAGAACCCCTCAAAGGACCAGATTGAAGAAGTTGTCCGCTACACTGAGCATGAATTAAACATGGGCATTGACGTTGACAAAGTTTACAGGTATGCTGTTTTTAGTTCTCGCAAAAAGAATTACCTTGGAGTCTTGGAAGATGGAACAGTTGACGTAAAAGGTTTAACAGGCAAGAAAAAACATATTCCCATCTACATAAAAGACGCTTTTAATAAAATGAAAGAAACCCTCGCCAGAGTTAAAAGTCCATCAGATTTCGAAAAAGCTAGAAAAGAAATTGCTGACATAATCCGCGAACGGTACATGAGGTTAAAAAGACGAGAATGGGCTGACATTAGTGAACTTGCATTTCATGTGGCATTAGGCGACGAACTTTCAAGTTACACAAAAACAACGCCTCAACATGTGAAAGCTGCAAGAATTCTGCAGGAAAACGGAAAAGAACTGCATACAGGTGATTTAATAAGTTTCGTTAAAGTGATAAGAGAACCTCATGTGAAACCTGTTGAGTTAACATCTAGAAATGAAGTTGACGTTGACAAATATATTGCTTATCTGCACGCAACTTTTGATCAAGTTCTTGACGCATTAGGCCTAAGTTTTGACGAAATTATTGGTCTAACAAAACTTGAAAGGTTCCTTGCTTAAGTTAACAGTTGAATAAGAACACCTAAGACCGAGAAAAGTAAGACTATTGCAGATATTATTATAACAGTTTGACGCTCTGTTAATCGTCGATTGTAAGTTACTATTGTGATTAGACTTCTCCTGTGGTCAGAAGAAAGTTTTTCACCATCAAAATTAACTTTGGCTCTTTTGCGAACAAAGAAAATTGTTAACAGTATTATTGATGAGTTAATGATGTAAGGTAGAATTGAAATGAGGAGACTTAATTTTAAGTCTGAGACTACAGCAAATGATGCTATAGTTAATCCGATAGCGAAAGAACCTGAGTTTCCCACGAAAATTTTACCTTTAACATTATAGTAGGCTAGAATTAACCAGAAAAGTAGAGGACCAATCATTAGAAGGAATGATGAAGATAAAGCCATTAAACCGATTATAACTATCGCTGGACAAATCGTTTCCAACCCGTTCAAGCCACCCAACTGGTTTATGGTGTTTGTAACTATCATAACGATAACTGGAATAATTATGAAGATGTACGCTTCACCAAAATGTATTGTGCCAACAAACGGGATATAAATTGAAGTTCGTATATCTGGATTCTGAAGGGCGTAGTACATGAGGGGTAATGCCGCAATTAATGGCATGAATGCTTTGTACCGCCATTTCAAATCCATAAAATCATCTAAAAGCCCCATAAAACCGCCGAATAATATGCAAACTGCTAGAGTTAATGCAGCAGAGACCCCATTTATCGAACTATCTAGCCCTAAATTGAAAACTTTATTTGAAAAGTAAATTGAAAAAAGATAAACAGTGGTGGTTAAGACGTAAATTACGCCTAAACCATTGGGAATTAAAGGTTGACCAACTTTATGCTGATCAGGAACCTTTGGAAACACTTAGTCGCTTCCTGTTTTTGCGCTGTTTTAGCCTGGACCTGTTGTGCCGGTTGCGTTATAATATGCGTTCCAGTCAATTTTGTAGATTGCCACTATCGGTACTAATCCGCCGTATTGGAATGGAGATGTTTGTAACCCAGCGAAGTATCCTCCTGCTTGTGTGAAGTATGTCGGCGTTGTAGTTGTTGCATCTGGCGTAATATTGATTCCTAGTGCGCTCATTTGGTTGCAGTATTGCACTTCGGCGTTGTTCATCAGTTCGTACACAGTGCTGTTGTCTCCCTTGTCGTTCCAATCCCACTTTCCAGTTTGGTTGTCTTGCTGGCCGAACGCGGTTTCGTCAGTCCAAGCATTTGCTGCGGTCATGTAGCCTTCTTGTATTAGCCTGTTCTTTGCTTCGCCTGAAATTCTAGCCATCCAAGTCCATTTTCCCTCATCTCCATAGCCTGACGGGCTTGCAACGTATGATGATGAGCCGCTACTTGATTGTTGGATTTGGAGCACAGTGAAGACAAGGATGTAATTTACGCGACCCGGATTGTTATAGTTATTATAGGTAGACAACATTTGCATTGATTGGTTTTCGTCGCCCATAAATGTGAAGCCTACGTTTTCAATTTGGGTAGTGTTTTCCGTCGTATTATCGTTTAAAGTTGTAACATTTCCAAGGTAAGTTAACCAGAAGCCGTAGTCCCACCAAGAAACTACGACATTATTTGAAGGCACATTAGTTTTTAGCCAATTTAAAGCGTCGAGCCAAGTACCTACAGGCTGGCTAAGACTTGAGCCGCCCAATGGAAGGCTTGAATCGCTAATTGCAGTAGGTAAATAAGCTTGATTAATGAATCGTGGCACTCCACCAGTTTGGGGTGAGAAAGCAAAGTTTGTCATCAGAATAAGGAATATCAAGAAGATTGCTACACCGCTGTATTCCTTGCTTACTCGTGCAAGTTTTCGTTTTGTTTTCGCGATACTGCGAGGACTTTCCTGTAACAAAGTGTAAAATGGTTTTATGATACCCAGAACACCTATTGCCGCCACGATCGAGAAGACGGGCGCAAAAATTGCGAGTAAACGCACCATTGAGGCAGCGAAGTAAAGTGACGTTACACCGAAAATAATTAAGAAAATGTTTCTGTTTGTAGGATTCCTTAGTATAAAGTATAACCCGACAAGGAAGAAAAGTATTCCTATGCCTAGTTCAATATACATATTTCCCCAAGACGAAATTTGCTGTTCCGCTACTGAATTAATAATTGGCGCTGTAGCTCTGATAAATGGGTCAATGACTGTATCGAATTTTCCTGCAATTCTTCCAAGGAAGCCAGTTACATATATGACAACAAAACCTCCAACAACTACAACTATCGCGGAGGCGGCCAATGTCAACTTGGTTCTAGCAGATATATTTTGACGTAGCGCTTCTGCAACGAGAAGTACAAGGAACCCGGCAGCTACAGGAAGAACCGCATAGGTAGTTAAGTAGCTGAGTGATATGTAAGGAATCTTTGTTGCAATAAATAATCCTAGTCCAAAAGTGATGCTGTAGCTGAGCAGAAGCCGTTGACTGTACCTCTTCAATAGTACCATTGCAAAAGCGAACAGTACACTCAAACCGAGGATATAGTATGCTCCGCCCCAACCTCCGATGAAATAAGCTAGAGCAGCTCCAGCGCTTAGGGAGTATAATACGGATGCACGTAACGATCTGTTATTGTCAATCGACCTTAGAAACAAGAAAATAAACAGTACCAAACCAAGTGTACCTGCGACTTGTGTATCAAAGAATCCAAGAGATGTCCTTTGTTCGATTGATGGTTCGAGCGCAAAAAATAGCGCGGCGAATAAACCAACTGTTTTTCCACCCATGTCCTTGCCTAAGAAATAAACCACCAGACATGAAATCACACCTATGAAGGGCGGAATCATTGCGGCGAACGTCATTAAATCGATATTTGCACCAAATGCTTTTGCAATGTCATAGAGTACTGCTCCTGTCATTGGAGTCGATGGCAAAGAGGTGGCCATGTCATAACCAAAAGGATACCAAAGTTGATTATTAATCCAGTGTGTTGGCCAATAAGGTGAAAGCAAACCGTTAGTGACCATGTGCTGGGTAATACTGAATTGGTAGTAGGGGTCAAACTCGTTAAGAAGCGCAGTTCCTCCTGATAGATTTTCCCAGCGTAAAGGTAGAATGCGGGCCACAAAGGCGACAAAAAGAATTAGAGCTAACGCTGAAATTGCAATTATTGAGCCGTGGCTTATTTGGATGCGCAATCTTCCAAAAGGTTCCAGCCGGTCATTAAGTTTTTCTTTTAATCCTTCCCCCACTTTAGCCATCTCTCTGCACATTAACATGCGATTTAATATAATCTTAATTTATACACATTGGACATTTATTTATGGCTTTCCGAAATGGAACAAATTGTCTTAAGCCTTCATAATAGTTTGATTAAGTGCCCTCAATTGAAGGATTGGACCTTGTAGCTTTTTTTACTCCAAGAAATTAATTCTTCAAAAAAAGACATGAGCTTGTTGAGAAATATTCTGGAAAAAACTAAACTAAACGAAGTGCTTTTTCTGTTTAGAGCAGGACAAGTAATCGCTATAGTAAAGAAAAAAATGGCTTAAACTAATATGTGATTGATATTTGTCAAATGCCTGCTTAGTATTGTATTAGCCAAAAATGTGGACTTAACATATTTGCATAATCGTTGACCTTTTTTAATTAAAAAGGCTAGACCTTTTCCGCAAGTTTTACATAGGCAATTTTTAATACCAAGCTTTCGCCTGAAACACATACACGCTACTAAGATAACTCTTAATTGTACTTATATTCTCAAAAGTTTGCCCATTCGGGACAAAAGTAAGCGGTAAAATCAGCTGTACCAGCTTCTCGTCTTGTCTCTTCTTTCAAGAAAATACCTTCGAAGAAATTTCTAGAAAATGCAAGAAGATTATGTTATTTGCTCATTTTCGGTGTTTTTTTCCTTCTTGAAAGAGCTCACGGACACGTGAGCCTCCCGTTGGGCCACCCCTTCTGCCAGCCTCACTTACTGACATTTTTCCTCTTTTGTCTTCTTCATTTCGCTCTCTGGAAACTCCATTAGAATGGGCTGATTTTAGTCACAAATGTTTTAGCACCGATGAATCGTTCATAAAGATATGTGGCTGTTACCATGCAGTTATAGCAGCGCATTTTGAATTCTTAT
>Ga0182021_10004723_pt1 | contig 16060 bp, 14 predicted proteins | sample 612E3MmetaG_FD_120493 | JGI IMG/M metagenome (GOLD analysis project Ga0182021, IMG submission 120493) | Permafrost microbial communities from Stordalen Mire, Sweden - 612E3M metaG (Illumina Assembly) | ecosystem: Environmental > Terrestrial > Soil > Wetlands > Permafrost | place: Sweden... | reverse complement strand
GGACGGGTTGGTCGTCGCCGACCCCCTCAAAGTCGCTTGGCTCAGCCAGACGACCCTGAGCGTGGACGAGACGAATGAGACCGTCAGCCGGCTGAGGGTCAGGTTCCCCGCGCTTATCGATCCACCCAGTGAGGACATTTGCTATGCCACTCAGAATCGGCAATCGGCGGCCAAGTTGATTGCGCCACATTCGGATCTGGTCATCGTCGTCGGTTCGAAGAACTCGTCTAACTCGGCGCGGTTAGCTGAGGTCGCGATTCAGGCCGGCGCTAAAGCCGCGCATCAGGTTGAAGACGCAAGCGAAATAGACCCGTCCTGGTTTGTCGGGGTCGATTCTGTGGGAATCGCTGCCGGTGCCTCAGCGCCACGCGTCCTGATAGACGGCGTACTGGAATATCTGGCAGGCATTGGCACTTCGCCTGCAACCGAGGAAAGGTTCACCGAGGAGGATGTGTCTTTCTCCCTTCCTGCGCAACTGCGCAAAGATCTGCGTGGGTCGAGCTGACCCCCTCCGGCGGCCGACTCACCGCCGGCGTCATCTAGCGATCGTTGCAGGAGTAGCACGGATCGATGGACGCCTGGATCAGGCCGAGGTCGGACAGTCCCTGCCCGATAGCCATCACACGCACCGTCGGCATGTTGGCGAAGGTGGGCGTCCGTACGCGCACACGGGCCGGCATGTCCGTGCCGTTGGACTCCATGTAGTAGACGACCTCGCCGCGCGGCGCCTCGATGCGTATGGCGGCCTCGCCGGCGGGAACGGCCAGGAACAGGCCTCCTGCGATCGGTCCCGCAGGCATCATGTCGATCGCTTGCTCGATGATCTTGCAGCTCTCCAGAATCTCCAGGGCCCGGACGACGATCCGCGCGAACACGTCGCCCTCGGAGCGGACCGGTACGTCGAATGTGAGCTGGTCGTAGACCAGGTAGGGAGCCGACTTGCGGATATCGGTGGCCAAACCCGATGCCCGTGCCATCGGTCCCACCGCGCCGTACGCGATCGCGTCTTCCCGGGTGAGGATGCCCACGCCGGAGCACCGAGCCCGCACGGTCCGATCTGTCGTCATGACTGGGATGAGTTGCTTGGCCGTGACGTCAGCGATGGTGCGGACGGCATCAAGGATGCTGGCAGGATCAGTGATGTCCCGGTTCACCCCGCCCGGCCGGTTCATCGCGTAGTTCACGCGGTTGCCCGAGATGCCCTCCAGAACGTCCATGACTTGTTCACGCAGCGAGAAGCAGGTCATGAACAGCGTCTCGAAGCCGATGAGGTTGCAGGCGACGCCAGCCCACAACAGGTGGCTGTGCAGTCGTTCAGCCTCAGCCACGATCACGCGGATGAACTTGGCTCGGGCGGGAACCTCGAGGTCAGCGATCTTCTCGACGGCTCGGCAGAACATCAGGGTATGAACGTTGCTGCAGATCCCGCAGACCCGCTCAAGCAGGGCGATGTCCTGGGTGTACGTCTTGCGTTCGGCGAGCCACTCGATCCCACGGAAGTTGAACCCCACGGTGATCTCGGCGTCCGTGATCGTTTCACCAGTGGTGGTGACCTCGACCTTGTAGGGCTCTTCAAGGGCCGGGTGGAACGGGCCCAGCGGGATCACAGGACTCATCGGGTCTCACCACCCTCTGACGCGACATTGGTGCGGGCAGTCTCTGCGGGATCGATCTGGGTGCCGAGATCTCTGGTCCGGCTGAAGAGGCCGGGGATGTCGCCCTCGCGCAGCATCAGCGGCGGTGTGGCGGCGCGGCCATCGAATTCGATGCCGTAGTAGTCGCGGATCTCCCGTTCAACCCAGTCCGCTGCGGGCAGTACGTCCGAGATCGTCGGGATGTGTCCCGCTGTCACGCTCGTCTCCATGTTGAGCATCTTGGCGCCGACGTCCCAGTGGTAGACCAGGCGCAGGCGCCCGTCGGCGCCCGGCGTGCCGGTCATCGTCGACAGACGCACCTCACGAGCGCGCATCAACGTCGCCATCGCTCGGACGTCCAGATCGGGCCACACCGCCCAGTAGCCGTCCCGGCGCAGCTCGTAAGTACCGCCTGGGTTGAGCTCGCTCAACAACACATCAACGTCCATGGCTATCCCCTTCAGTGTTGTCCGGACCGCCAAATGCCTTCTTCATCGCCAGCACTGACACCCTCTGCCGACAATCCCCGCACAGCCGGGCCCGACTGCGCAGTTCGCTCCCGGCCTCAGGGAAGGCTGTTTGTAGCAGGGCCTCGCTGTAAGGCATCGCGGGCCTGCCGCAGCTGCTGCATGCTGGATAGTCAACGGTGATGGTCACGGCCTGCTCGCCTGGTAGGCCATACGAGGGTCCACGGTCGTTGGCCTGGGAGAGGGCACCCACCGGGCAGTGCTCCACGCATGCCCCGCAGAACGTGCACGCGGCCGGGTCGTAGGTCCACGAGCATTCGCTCGGTGTCGGGACGACCTCGAGGGCAGCCGAGACGCAGACGTCGGCGCAGATCCCGCAGGTCACGCAGAGGTTCGGGTCCATGGCGACGTGACCCCGGAAGGCAACGGCGGGCGCCTGGCGCAGGGGGAAGCGTTGAGTAGTTTGCGGACCATGAAGCCAGTTGCCGGCAATCAGGTTGAAGATGTTCATCGGCGATGGCTCCCTAGATTCCAGCGAGGGTGAGGCCGAGCGCGGACCCGGCGAGCAACAGTCCCCACAGCCAGAACCATCGAGCAGTCTGTGCGAGCTTCAAACGAGCGGTAGACGCCGCGGCAACCGACAGCAGCACCACGACGAGCACGGAGATGGCCAGGAAGACGAGGATCCGCCAGACATCAGCGACCCCTGGGAGCGGCACGCTGAGCACTGCGAACAGACCGGCCAAGGCGACCCACTCCAGCCCATGAGCAAGTTCCCAGAGGGCCAGGCGTGGGCCGTCGTACTCCGTGGTCACTCCGGCGTAGATCTCCTGCTCGGCGCTTGAGATGGAGAACGGATTGAGGTGCAGCTTGGCTGGCAGGCACAACAGGATCGCAGCTAGGGCCAAGAGGCGCACCGGCCATGTTGCTGTCGTCGCCAGCTTGCTGATCGAGAGGTCGCTGGTCCAGCCCAGCGCGATGAGCGCGGTGAGGAACGGCAGGTTGTAGACCGCCGTCATGACCGCCTCCCGAGCCGCGCCCAGCTCGCCCCACATCGACCGGGACACGAACCCCCCGAGCACCGCCAGCAGCGGCCCGACTTCGATGAGGGCCACCAGCAGCACGAGGTCGCCCGGGAACTCCGCTCCGGACGGGAGGACGGGCAACAGGGCGACCGCACCGAGCATCGCCGCAACGGCAGCGACCGGGAGCGCCGTCATGACGAACCCCTGAAGCATGGGCCGCCCGATCGGTTGCTTGCCCAAGAGCTTCACGAAGTCGAAGAAGGGCTGATAGAAGGGTGGCCCGATTCGCCCCTGTAGACGGGCGTTGATCTTGCGCTGCAGCCAGAGCATGAAGAAGGACGCCGACACGGCGTAGACCAGACCCGGGAACAGCAGCATCTGGATCGCTGCACGCAGGATCGCCATCAGCGGCCACCCTCGCCGCTGGTCTGCGAGGAGTTGTGAACCGGACGCGGCTTGTCGCCGGCCAGGATCGCTGCCGCTTCTGCGATACCGGCGATGATCGCATCGGGACGTGGCGGGCAGCCGGGCACATAGACGTCAACGGGAAGGATGCGGTCGAGCGGGCCGACGACGGTCGGGCTGCCAGCGAACACATTGCAGGTGGCCGGGCAGGAGCCCAGTGCAACGACCACCTTCGGGTTGGGCACCTGGCCGTAGACCGTCTCGAGAGCCTCGCAGGTCGTCCGTGTGACCGGGCCGGAGACAACGATGATGTCGGCGTGGCGGGGGCTCGCTTCGAGCCGTATTCCCAGCTGCTCGACGTCGTACCGCGGGGTCAGGCAGGTCACCAGCTCGATGTCGCAACCGTTGCAGCTCCCCGCATTGGCGTGGAACAGCCAGGGCGAGCGGCGCCGCGCCGTGTTCATGAGGGACTTGAGCATGCTCATCGGACGATCCAATCCTGGAGCAGTGCTGGGAAGAGGCCGGTGACGAGCACCGCAACGAGTAGACCCGCGATTGCCGCCATGATCGCGCGGGGCTCACTGGCCCACACCGACACGAGCCGGCGTTGGTCCGGCGGTGTCGGCGGCTCGCCGGGTTCGCCGCCCCACCAGACGAGGGCGACCACGCGCACATAGGCGAGGACCGAGAGGATGGTGGCGACGATCAGTACGGCCAGGAATGCCCAGCCGGCACCCAAGGCCGTCGCGTAGACCCGCCAGTGTCCGGCGAACCCAGGGGTGAAGGGGACTCCCAGCGAGGCCAAGGCACCGAGCAGGAAGCCTGCCGTGGCCAGAGGGTGTTTGCGCGCCACGCCGCGGGAGGACAGGGTCAGCTGGGTTCCCTCGCGCTCAGCGCCGGCCACTGCGGAGAACAGCAGCGCTTTGGACAGTGCGTCCGCGGCAGCACCGGCAGCCGCGCCAGCCAGCCCGACAGGGCCTCCGAGGGCGATACCGAGCACCAGGAACCCCGCGCCGGTGATGGTCGAGAACGCGAGCATGCGCTTGACGTCATGCTGAGCGAGCGCGAGTACGGCACCGCCGATAGCGGACGCCAGGGCGAGAGCCACCCAAGGCCACGTCGGCGCGAACAGCCAAGCCTCCCGCTGCCGAAGGACGATGAGCTCCGCGAACGCCGCGACATCGACCACCGCCACCACCAGGCCGACCAGAGCTGCCGGGGTGCGCTGAGCCATGGCGGGCAACCACATGTAGGCCGGAACGAGTGCGAGCTTGACCGAGAACCCGACCAGTACGAGAGCCAGCACCAGCCCGGCAGGGGCACTGCTCATCGTGAGCGTGGCCACAATGAGGGTGACCGACGACAACACCGCGGCCCCGAGGTAGGCCAGCGACGCCCGTCGATCCACGCCACTGAGCACCAGCAGAACCACCGCCGCGAAAGCGGCACCTTCGAGGAGCAGCAGCCGCGGCAGCTCGGCGGCGGTGAGCAGGCCACCGATCACCAGCAATGCGGCCAGTCCCGCGAGCCATGCCCGCGGCCGAATCCTTGACGACGTGATGATCACCAGGATCAGCGCGCTCGCGGCCACGGCGATCGCTGCGATGAGCGGCCACGGGGTCGCAAGTTCGACCGCAGGCCCCACCGTCCGGATCGCCCCTGCCGCGAAGGCCACCACGAGGCCGACCAGCACCGAGACGGCGACCACGGCCGTGACCGCTCGTTGCTCCAGCCACTTGCTCGCCCGTCCCACGAGGTTGCTGACCCGAAGCGTGACGTGCCACACCGCCAGGTAGTAGCGATCGGGGTCGGCCCAGGCAAAGAACGGGGCAAGCCCGGTCGCAACCGGCTCTGAGAAGTCGCTGGCCCGCAGATTGCCTCGAGCCTCCAACGGCTGGCCGCCAGTGAATGGAGAGCCTGGCGACCCGACACCGACGCCCCGGCCGACAGGTGCCAGTGCGCTGGCAGCTGGCCCCACCGAAGCCAGTTCCCTTGGCTCCCAAGCAATGGCTCGCGACCCGGTCGAAGCGACGATGGCACGCTTGCTGAAGTGCCGGTAGGCGAGAGCCCCCAAGACGAGCGAGAGCAGAGCAAGACCCAAGCCGCCGACAAGGAAGGATCCGCCGGCCGCGGAGAAGCCGAACCAGCTCACGCCGAGGTGGCCGGTGAGGCCCATCGCGCGCAGTGCGGGGTCGATCAGATAGTCCAAAGCGAGTTGCGGGGCGACCCCGAGCACGAGGCAACCCGCAGCGAGGATTCCGGAACCGATGAGCATCAGGCGCGGTGACTCGTGAGCCTTCGCGCTGGCTTCGCCGTCGTCGCCGAAGAACATCACCGACGTGGCCTTCATGAAGGAGAACATCGTCAAGACGCTGACGATCCAGGCGATGAGGGCGGGTACCGCGAAGCCTGCGTCGAGCGCGGCGGTGTAGAGCAACCACTTGCTGACGAATCCGTTGAACAGGGGAACGCCCGCGATACTGGCCGCCGAAACCAGCCACAGCACTGTCGTCTTGGGCATCCGTCGGGACAACCCGCCCAGCTTGTCCATGTCACGGGTCCCAGTGGCGTGCTGGATGGCCCCGGCCCCGAGGAACAACCCGCCCTTGAACAGCCCGTGGTTGAACGTGTGAAGCAGCGCGGCCGCCACACCGAGCGGGGTGCCCAGCCCGAGGCCGACCATCATGTAGCCGATCTGGCTCACCGTGTGGAAGGCCAGCAGTCGCTTCGCGTCGTGCTGGATCATCGCGAACAACACCCCGACGACCATGGTCACGGTCCCGATCCAGACGACCGTCATCTGCCAGGAGACCGGCCAGGGGGTGAAGGAGTGCATGCGCGCGACCAGGTAGACGCCGGCCTTGACGTACACCGCAGCGTGCAGGAGCGCGCTCACCGGCGTCGGCGCCGCCATGGCGGAGGGGATCCACGTGTGCAAGGGGAACTGCACCGACTTGGCGATCGCGGAGACGAGCATCAGCGCGAAGACTCCGTTGGTGAAGGCGCCCGCTATCCGAGGGTCGGTCCAGAGCGTGGTGCCGGTGCGCGCGTAGAGAATAAGGATGGCAGCGAGAAGTGCATACCCGGCGAGGTGGGTCATCACCAGCACCTTGCGGGCCCCGGCCGCGGCTTCTTTGTCCGTGTACCAGAATCCAACGAGGAGGAAGGAGCAAAGCCCGACGATCTCCCAGCCGGCATACATCAGCAACAGATCGGCGGCGAACACCAGCGTGATCAGGCCGGCAACGAAGATCTGCATGATGATGTAGAAGCGGGTTGCCGCCACATCATGGGCCATGTAGGAAACAGAATAGAGCAGGATCGCGGTCCCGATGGCGGTGCCCATGAAGGCGAAGAGCAACGACAAGCCGTCCACGTGGAAGGTCAGCGAAATCGGACCGTCCCATTGTCCGAAACGCGCGTCCAGCACCCGCCCGCTGAAGATCGTCGGCCAGATTGCAATAACGGAGATGCAGGCCGCGGCGGTCGCGGTTACCGCCACCCAACCCTTGGCTGCCCCCGAGAGCAGGCGGGACAACAATACCTGCACCGCCACCCCGATCAAGAGGATAGCGATGGGGACGATCACGATCTCGTTCATAGGCACTTGATCGGAATCCCTTTCTTAGTCATCCGCCAGCCACCATCGGGAAGACGGATACTTCATCGGTCGGGCTCAAAGGTGTCGAAAGACCTCCCGTGAGCCGAACGTTCCGTCCGTTCACCAGAAGAATCAAGAGGGAGCTCAGGGCGCCATCGTCAAAGACCGCACCGCGAAAAGCCTTGCCGTAGCGAACAGAGAGGAGCTCCAGAAGATCCGCGATTGTTGCGGGCGATTCATCCAGCTTCCGGGAAAGTTCCCCGGTCAGATCGCGGAAGGTCGCGAAGTATTTGATCAGCACCGCTCATCCCCTATTGTCCGCCGGCCCCGAAAGGGGTCGCTGACCTGACGGTCGCGCGACCCCTGACAGGGGAACGGCCTTGCTACAGCGACAGTTCTGCGAGCTTGGCCGGCGTCGGAACGCCGTTCTCGTCCCAGCCGCGCAGCGAGTAGTACTCCGGCAACATCTCCTCGAGATGGTTCACCTCGCCCTTGGACGGTCCGGTCTTGATCGGCTCGGTGAGGATGCGCGGTGGCAGGGTGTCATCAGCTGCGGTGTAGCCGACCTTGAGGTTCCACAGCCGTTCGAGGTTGAAGACCCGTGCGCCCGCCTTCATGAAATCATCCACCGAATACTCGACGCCGGTCAGGGCCGAGAGCATGCTCGCCAGCTCGGCGCCGCCGATCCCGAAGGTGGCGAAGAGGCAGGACCCCGTGGAGTCCAACGCCGAGGTCAGATCCTGGAAGGCGACGCCCAAAGCGGCCTTGCCCTCCGTGGCGTGCGGATCTGTGGGAGCTCCCTGACCCAGCACCTCCACAGCGATCGTGTAGCCGCGCACGTGACAGCCACCCCGATTGTTCGTGGCGTAGTTCAGACCGATTCCCTGGACTCCCCGGGGATCGTAGGCGGGCATCTCCTGCTTCTTGACGGTCATCGACAGATCCGCGCGTCCGACGCTCTCAGCAAGACGGTACGAGCCGGCGGCGAGTCGCTTGCCGAAGCCTTCGCCGACGCCGGTCTTGCGCACCATCTCAACCATGGAAGCGACATTGCCGAAGGAGAGGTCCAGGCCGTCAGTGTCCTTCTTCGTCAGCAGACCCAGTTCGTACAGCTCCATGGCGCACGCGATGGTCGCGCCCATCGAGATCGTGTCGAGCCCGTACTCGTTGCAAAGGTAGTTGGCCTTGATGATGGCGTCCAAGTTGTCGATCCCGGAGTCCACCCCGAAGGCCCAGGCGCTTTCGTACTCCGGCCCCTCGCCGACACCGGCGTACAGCGGATTGGTGACCTTGGTCGCCCGTCCGCAGCTGATGACGCAGGCGAAACAGCCCTTCGGCCGTACCAGCTGGTTGGCAGCCAGGGACTCCCCGCCGATCTTGTCGGCCACCGGGGAGTAGGCGTCCTGGTAGTTGTTCACGGGCAGCGCGCCGGACTGGTTGAGGATGTTGACCAGAACGTCAGTTCCGTACGCCTTCAGACCAGCCCCGCCCACGGGATTGGCATGAATCTTGTCGCGTGAGTCCATGACCGCGGCCTTGAAGGCGACCGGGTCGGCAACAGTGATCGCGCCCGTCCCTACCACCGCGATCGCCTTGAGCTTCTTGGACCCCATCACCGCACCGACGCCCGTGCGCCCAGCGGCCCGATGCATCTCATTCATGATCGATGCGATCAGGGAGAGGTTCTCCCCCGCCGGCCCGATGCAGGCCACCTTGGCATCGGGTTCGGTCTTCTCCCGCAGGGCCTCGGTCGTGTCGGCGACGGTCATACCCCACAAGGAGCTCGCGTCGCGGATCTCCACCACGTCGTCCTTGATCCACAGAAAGACGGGCTTCTTCGCCTGACCCTCGATGATGAGCGCGTCGTAGCCGGCGAACTTGAGCTCAGGTCCGAACACGCCACCGGAGTTGGAGCCTGCAATGACCCCGTTCAGCGGGCTCTTGGTGACCACGTTGTAGCGGCCGGCAGAGGGGGCGAATGTCCCGGTGAGCGGGCCGGGAGCAAAGATGAGCTTGTTGTCAGGGCCGAGAGCGTCGGCATGGGGGTCAACCTCGTCGGAAATGATCTTCACGCCCATCCCGCGGGCGCCGATGTAGTCGTGGGCCACCTTCATGTTCGTAGGTTCGCGCGTAATCGTGCCGCGGCCCAAGTCGACGCGAAGGGTTGTTCCAGTCCAGCCGTTCATCAGTTCACATCCTCGAAAATGGTCTTGAACTTGTCGGCGATGACCTGTTTACGCGAGCGAGTCTGTTCGGCATCTTCGACGAACTCCAGCGCTCCGCTCGGGCACATCGCCACACACTGGGGCGCCCCTCCACATGTGTCGCACTTGGCAATGCTCTTGGCTACGGAGTCGTAGCGCACGCTGCCGAATGGGCACGCGATGACGCACAGCTTGCAGCCAATGCAGAGGTCTTGGCTAAACTCCACCAGATTGGAACCCGCGGGACCCTGGTGCATTGCGCCCGTCGGGCACACATTGACGCAGGCCGCGTCGTCGCACTGCTGACACATCAGGGGAACGGAGAAACCTTCGCGCTCCCACGTGAACGTGTGCACCCGCGTTGCGCCGGGACGGAAGCTCCCCTCATGCTCGAACGAGCATGCGAGTTCGCAGTTGTGGCAGCCAGTGCATTTGTTCGGATAGATCATGAGCATCTTCGACACGTCGGTACCCCCTTCAACATTTCCTGACGCCGCGACCTAGCGTCGTGTGTCATCCATCGAGTCAACTACACGTCGTAACAACGGTGTGCAGGCGTGCGATCTGAGCGTGGCCAGCCTCGATGCTGGCCGACTCCTGTTAGGAAAGTACCACTGGGGCAACGCGAAGACATCTCACTGGAGGGGGGTTTGTCGACCCAATTTGCTAAGGGTTACCTTATGTTGCAGCAGTGGTCGTTTTAGGGTTGCCTAACGTTGCGAAATTCGAGACTGGCACGGCCATCCACGTTCGCACCGCACCGTGTCGTCGGCGGAGGGAGCGGCTGATCCGTCCCGTCACGGCGTGCCCGACGACAGCTGCGAGGCTCGTCCACGAGGGATGGACCCACAGACAATCACACGCGGCAGGGCGGCTCACCTGAGCCGCTGTCCGAAACTGCCCTCGGCGCGTCAACCGTTACTGTGGACCGCGGGAGTAAGGGGGCCGGCCCAATGCCGACGTTCGACGAAGCACGGGATCTCATCCTCCGGTGCGCAGCACCGCTGGGCGTCGAGGTGGTGGCGCTGGACGACAGCCTCGGCCGAGTCCTGGCCACGGATCAGGTCTCAGCCTGGGACCTACCCATGTGGGACAACTCAGCGATGGACGGCTATGCCGTCCGCGCTCAGGACTGCCCCGCGGGATCAGTCCTTCAGATTCGCGGCTTCCTGCCAGCCGGTCGAGCCGCCGACATGTCTGTGGTGAGGGGAACGGCCGCCAAGATCCTCACCGGGGCCCCCATACCGTCAGGGGCCGATTGCGTGGTGCCCTTCGAATCGGCCGAGGTGCGCGAGGACACGGTCCGCCTGCTCATCCAGCCGGTGAGCGGCGCTCACATCCGCATCCAGGGAAGCGACCTGCATGCCGGCGAATGCTTTCTCATCGCGGGCACCTTGGTCGGGCCAACGGAGATTGCCGTACTCGCATCCGTGGCGAGAACCTCGATACCCGTGATCCGCCGTCCTCGCGTCGCCATCCTCTCGACTGGCGACGAGCTCCTGATGCCAGGCGAGCCGGTTGCTCCGGGGCGCATCTTCGACAGCAACGGACCGGCGCTGGCGGCCGCCGTACGTGAGGCAGGGTCGATACCGATCACTCTGCCGATCGCCCGGGACGATCCCGCGATGCTCAGAAAGCAACTCGAGCAGGGTCTGCTGGCCGACGCACTGGTGACCTCGGCCGGGGTGTCGACGGGAGAGCGTGACCTGGTGCGCGAAGTCCTCCGTGACCTCGGCGCACGGGAGGAGTTCTGGAAGGTCGACATCCAACCCGGTCGCCCGATGGCGTTCGCCGTGGCCGGAGACTGCTGCGTGTTCTCTCTGCCCGGCAACCCTGTGGCGGCTCTCTTGACGTTCGAGTTGCTCGTTCGCCCTGCGCTGCGACGGATGGGTGGGCACCTTCGACCGACCCAGGCGACTCGCCGCGTGCCTCTCGGCGAACCTGTACAACCCAGACCGGACCGCGTGACCCTGCGCCGGGTCCGGCTGGAGCAGATCGAGGATCACCTGGTCGCTATGAGCTCCGGCCAGCAGGCAACCGGCTTCGTGCGCACGCTTGCCTATGCCGACGGGATCGCCCTCATACCCAGCGGAACCGAGACGCTGCCGGCCGGGACAGTGGTCGACGTACATGCGCTTCGCCAGCGCGGCGACTTCGGCGGAGGTGCTCAGTGACGCCCGACGATGCACCTCGGGTCAGTGCCGAGAGGCTGGTGGGAATCTCAGTGCGGACGGCGCACATCATCGTCACCAGCATCTACGTCGGTGGACGGTTGTGGGATGTTCCCCCCGAGAAGCTACGCCTGTGGCGGGACCTCACCGCGGCGACAGGGACGGCGCTACTCATCTCTGAGGCCAGACACAGCGCCAACTGGCCTCATCAGGGCCGGGGCTTGACGACCGTGGCTCACATCGGCGCACTCCTGCCAGGCCAACTTGACCCGCGCTTGGCGAAGGCCTCCCCACTTGCGGCGATGCTGATCGGCTCGGTCGGTAGCCACCTCCCCCGTTCGCTGCGGAAGTGGTCAGTACTGCGCGGCAAGATCATGCCCTGACCGACAAGGCGACTCGGGTGCCCGGGTAGGATGAGCGTCAATGTCCAATGAAGGACGGTGCTGTGGCGAATCCTGACCCGCCTCTGCCGCCGAGAGTCGGCGCCCGAGTCACTCCCGCCGAGCAGTCGTCGCGTCGCCGCGAGTTGGTGCCGTCCGGCACTGTCGCCAACGGTGTCATGCGCCCGCTGGTGGCACAGTCCTGGAAACGCTGCCTCGCCGCCGGGATGACCCGAGAAGGTATGCGGCTGGCGCCGGTGCCGCTGAAGTCAGGCCAGCTGGAGGAATACCGCGGCGCTCATCCCCTGATGCGACTGCTCCCGATCTTTCGTGACCTGCTCGGCGACGTGGTCCGAGATGCGGGGTGCGTGTTCGCGATCGCCGATGCAGCGGGCGAGCTGCTGTGGGTCGAGGGGCACCCGAGGACCCGTAGTGGCGCAGAGCAGATTCACTTCATCGAAGGTGCCGACTGGTCTGAACATACGGCCGGGACGAATGCGCCCGGCACGGCCCTGACTCTCGGCCGACCAGTGCAGATCATCGGTGCGGAGCACTTCAACGGGGCGGTTCGCAGGTGGTCCTGTGCAGCGGCTCCGATTCGGGATCCCGACAGCGGCAGGCTCCTCGGCGTGCTTGACCTCACGGGCGGAGCGCCAGCCGGGAGCCCAGCCATGCTCGCTCTGGTTCGGGCGACCGCCAGGACGGTCGAGACGGAGCTCGCGCGGATGCTCGCCGTCAGCGACCTGGCCGCCTATCAGGCCCAAGGAGAACTGCCGCCCTCAGCAGGCGGCGCGGCCTTCGTCAGCCCCGGAGGGCGGATCCTCGCGGCCACCCCCGGGTTCGGGCTCACGCGGCTGACCGGTGTCACCGACGCGGACCAAGGCTCCAGCGAGCTGCCGGACGGCAGGCGGTTGGTCATCGAACCGGTCGGGGCGAGCGGGTACGTCGTCGCACGCTTCGTCGAGTCATCCGGCCAGCGGCATTCGACCTCGTCGGTGCGTCTGAGCGTGCTGGGCCGCGACAACGCCGTACTCGAAGTCGACGGCCGCGCGCTGAACCTCGGGCCTCGCCACAGCGAGATCGTCGTGCTGCTAGCGCTGGCCAGGGACGGCCTCACCACCGGACTCCTCGCGGCCAGCCTCTCGCCCGACCCCCTGAACTCCACCTCGATTCGCGTGGAGATGAGCAGGCTGCGCGACCGGTTGGGGGACGACCTCTTGTCGTCGCGTCCCTATCTGTTCCGCCGCCCCGTGCGTTCGGATGCGGACGTGGTCAGCGACCTCATCGCCGAAGGACGCGTCAGCGATGCGCTGAAGTCCTACCCCGGCCCCCTGCTGCCACACTCACAGGCACCTGGTGTCGCGGAGATTCGGCAGAGACTGCATCGACGGCTGCAGCAGGCGGTGGTGACCAGCTACAACGCGCGACTGATTGGACGCTGGCTGGAGACACCGTGGGGCGCGAGCGATGCGTCCGCATGGGAGGCCCTTGCCAGCTTGCTGCCCGAGGGCTCTCCACGGCGGTTGGAAGCCAGCGCCCGCGCAGAGGCGATTCGTCCAGAGGGCTCCTCGAGCTCTGGGTGAGCTCCCCTGCTCAGCCCGCGCTCAGGCTCAGCTCACGCAACGCGACCAGTGCCTGATCGATCTCGTCGTCTGTCGTCGAATAGCCAGGAGCCAGGCGGACGGTGCCGAGCGGGAAGGTCCCCAGCGTGCGATGGGCCAGCGGCGCACAGTGCAGTCCTGGGCGCACGGCGATGCCGAAGGCGCTGTCGAGCGCGGCACCGACGTCGACCGGCTCCCACCCGTGAAGGATGACCGATACAACGGCGACCCGCTGAGCCGAGTCGAGGGGACCGTGAACCGTCACTCCCCTGATCTCTTGCAGACCCGCGAGAAGACGCTCGACGAGGGATGCCTCGCGCGCCCGCACTGCCTCGATCCCGGTGGCCTTCAGAACTCGCAGCGCCGCGCTGAGCCCAGCGATGCCCACCGTGTTCACGGTGCCCGCTTCGAGCGCAAACGGCAGCTCGTCCGGCTGACTCAGCAGCTCCGAGTGGGTGCCGGTGCCTCCTTGCTGCATGGGGGTCAGGTGCACTCCCGGCGCGACGTAGAGGGCGCCCGTCCCTGTAGGCCCGAGAAGACCCTTGTGCCCAGGGAATGCCAGGAGGTCGATGGACTGCTCTGTGACGTCGATCGGCAGGACTCCGGCTGTCTGCGCAGCATCGACCAGAAGCAAGGCCCCGTGGCGATGCGCCAGCTCGGCAGCAGCGCCGATCGGCAGGATCGTCCCGCACACGTTGCTCGCGTGGGTCATAGCCACGAGCCGGGTAGGGGCCGCTCGCAGCGCGCGGTCCAGGTCCTCCAGATCGAGGCTGCCGTCTTGAGCGCACGGCAGCCAGATGACGTCGACCCCTCGCTCAGCAAGGGCGAACAGCGGCCGTGCCACCGAGTTGTGCTCCATGCTGGTGGTCACGACGCGGTCTCCCGGTCGTAGGAGCCCGTACATCGCCAGGTTCAGCGCGGCGGTGCCGTTAAGGGTGAAGACGAGCCGTGACGGATCCCGGACTCCTAGGAGCGAGGCGAGGCTCCTTCTGGTCTCGGCAACGACCGCGTCGGCGGCGACCGCTAGCGAATGTCCCGACCGTCCAGGATTGCCCGCCTTGTGGGTCAGGAACTCGAGGATCGCCTCGGCGACCTCAGGAGGCTTGGGAAAAGACGTGGCCGCATTGTCGAGGTAGATCACGTCAATCCCCGACATAGCGCGAGTACAGGGAACGCGCCAGGGCCATGTCGTCCGTGCCCTTGATGATCGCTCGTCCATCGGCGAAGACGGTCAGCTCGTGGCCGCCTGCCTCAAGGCGAAGCATGAAGGGGGTCGTCGACACCACGCCGACGCCGTCGAGGCGGCGAGCAAGGTCGCCGAGATCGAGCGTTCTCGCGCGACCCGGGCTGACTTGCACGGCATTCCGCCCGCACAAGGTCGTCGTGCTGCTCGTCGCGGTCGCCTCGAGGAAGTCAAACCGCCGCTGCCCGCAGCAGGGACAATCAGGTGATGGTGTCAGAGGTTCACCCTGCTGGAAGTCGTTGGACCACACGTCGAGGTACAGCATCGTGCGATTCAGGTGATCACGGTCGCCGACAAGCAGCTTGATCGCCTCGGTCCACTGGATGGATGACACGATCGCGACCGCGGACGCCAGCACTCCGACCGTGGCACACGTCGCGGTCGTCCCTGACGCTGGAGGCGTGGGTGAAAGACACCTCAGGCACGCCGTATCACCGGGAATGACAGTCAACGACATGCCCGTCGAGCCGACGGCACCCCCATAGATCCAGGGGATTCCGAGCTTCACGCACGCATCGTTGAGCAGATAACGCGTCTGGAGATTGTCGGTGGCATCAAGGACAAGGTCCGCAGGGGCGACCAGCTCCTCAACGTTGTCAGGGGTCACATCGGCGACCACTGGCCTCACCTCGACACTGCTGTTGATACGCGCAGCAGCGGCGGCGGCAGCGACCGCCTTCGGGACCCCGGCCCGGGCGTCGGCTTCTTCAAAGAGAAGCTGGCGCTGGAGATTCGACATCTCGACGATGTCGCGATCCACCACAGTGATGTGGCCCACCCCGGACCGTACAAGGAGGTTGACCAGGACGGTTCCGAGCCCACCGCAGCCCACGACCAGGACGCGCCCGGCGCCGATCCGCCGCTGGCCCTCATGGCCGACGCCGACGAACCGTGTCTGCCGGGAGTAGCGATCATCTGCCCGTGGATCTTGGGTGGTCATTCGGGGTTCCAACCCCCCAGAACTCTTCGCGTTTCCACGTGCCAACCGTAGCCTCCGGAGAGCTTTCGCCAGTCGGCGGGAATGGAACGAACTGGTGCTTCGTCCGGCACCGTGCCAGGGCAGCCAAGAGGCGTACGCCAAGCGAGCGATGTGGCGCGCCGTGACGATCGCCGCAGGGAGCCCGGTGGTGCGTGTGGCGACCTCGTCCAGAAGAGCCTGCGCAACCCAACTCCCGGCATGCGCGAACTGGGGGGAGATGATGCCCCGTTCCTGGACGTCCAGTCGCTCACCATCCCCGGGTCGTGGGTTCGAGCCCACGCGCCCCACCCTCTTATGACCTATGTTCGCGTACGCGCTGGCGACCTGGGTCTTCCACCTCGACTCCCACT
>Ga0182021_10004722_pt1 | contig 16061 bp, 12 predicted proteins | sample 612E3MmetaG_FD_120493 | JGI IMG/M metagenome (GOLD analysis project Ga0182021, IMG submission 120493) | Permafrost microbial communities from Stordalen Mire, Sweden - 612E3M metaG (Illumina Assembly) | ecosystem: Environmental > Terrestrial > Soil > Wetlands > Permafrost | place: Sweden... | reverse complement strand
TGCCAATTATAGCCGATCTGGCCGCCGCCGAAACCGCCGGATGCGCCGATCCCGTCAAAGGCCGGAAAGGGCACCCCGGTCAGAGACACTCCGGCCGGATAGGCAAATTGATCGGACGACTGCCGCCAGCCATAGCCGCCGTTCACGCCCGCATAAAATCCGCTCCATATATTTGTTGGGGCGTAAGCTGGACCGTCCTTGTAACCGCTGTAGCCGCCACCGTAACCCGACAAATCCGCCGCATTTGCTTGAACACCAACGATGAGCGCACCAGCCGCCGCGCCCATACGCACAAGTTTCACAACAGTCATCTCTTAATCCTACTGTTCGCATGAAATTAGAACTCTTACGCAACAGCACACTCGCCTTATGGTTGAGACATTCGTGTATATAAGTCAAGGTTGCATTGCATCGGAGGCCGCCCAGTGGCAGGTTGGGAGCCCGATTGAGCAGGCACTGTTGCGGAAAAGCCGCGCCGTGCCGTGGGGATGGCTTTTCGCCTTGCCGTTCCAAAGGGGACGGCATCCTTCGTGGATGGCGGGCGATATGGTCACCCGCCACCATGGCAGTCGCTCCCGGTCGCCGTCAGGATTATTTGAGCGGCTCGTATGCCGGGCGGACCCAATAGTTCACGCCAAGGCGCACGGTGTGAAACGCGTCGTCTTTCACCGTATTCTGATCCGCCGAGAGGGTTGCGGGCGCAGTGCAGCCGCTGCAAGCGAGCCCCGGATCGTTCCTGCCGAAGTTCAAATACTGGTACTCGGCCTTGAGCGACCAGGACGGATTGAACTTGTATTCGACGCCGCCGCCAAGCACGTAGCCGGTGACGGTGCCATTGGCTTCGTATACGGCGGTGGGTGTCTTGCTGTTGTCCTCGCCATACTGCCTCAGCCCGCCATAGGCGAAACCGCCGGTGACATAGACCAGCGCGCTGCTGGCGGCGTAGCCGAGGCGGCCGCGAACGGTGCCGAACCAATCCAGGCTGTTATTGAACGGCTCGCCGGGCACGGTGATGGCTTTGCCCGAAATGCCCGCGCCTTGAATGTCGGCCTCGACGCCGGCCACCAGCGAGGGCATGCCGGAGACGCCCTGCCAGCCATAGCCGATTTGACCGCCGCCGAAGCCTCCTTCCGCGCCAATGCCGGCGAAGGTTGGCCAGGGCGGGGCGCCGCAATCCGCGGCGCAGGCGGCATAGCCGAACTGATCGTCCGTTTGGCGCCACGCGTAGCCGCCGTTTGCCCCCAAATAGAAGCCGGTCCACATGGGCGCGGAGAAAGCAGCGGGGCCGCCCTTGTAGCCGCCGTACAAATCCGCCGCATCGGCTTGAGTAGTAAAGACGAGCGCGGCGGCCGCGGCGCCCAACTGCGCGATTTTTTTCAGGGTCATCGATTATCCTATTGTTTGCATGAATGCCTCACAGTAACTCAACCCGGCTCCACGTATGATTGCGTCGCAATGAATGTCTAGCGGAGATTGCAAACGGCGCGGCCTGCTGCTCCTGGCGCCGGCCCATGAGGGCCTCGCTTCCGGTGGCCGCGATGATGGAATTCAGAGGGCGAGGCGGAGAGGGGCTTCGCGCGGACCTTCGAGGCGCTGGCCGGCCCGCGGCATATCGCGGAGCCGATGGCACTGACGCCGCAAGCCGCGCTGCTGCCGCGGCATGCAGCGCCGGCTGTGTTTTGCAAGCTGCGCTTGGGCGATGGCCGCGCCATCGATTGCGGCATGGCCATCGTCGCGCGCCAAACCCCAGACTGTAAAACGCGGCGGCGCGATTTGTAAAACATCGCTGCCGTTCTTTTTTTCTTTGGCTAAGTCTTTGATTTCTCTGGACGAAAGTGGTGGGCGCACAAGGATTCGAACCTTGGACCCGCTGATTAAGAGTCAGCTGCTCTACCAACTGAGCTATGCGCCCGCTTTCGCGTGACGTACCTATAATGCGCTTCAAGCTGCCTGTCTACGGTGCCGTTAACGCCGGCCCAAAATTCCTCTGGCACACTCCGCTGGAAACCTTAACCCACTGGCCGCGCACACATTCGCGGCGATCCCTTCCCCGCGGTATTCAGGGAAGGGCGTGGCTCGGCGCCCGGCTCATGCCTTCACTTCAATTCCGTCCGGTACATTACCGGCGTTACTACGAGGAGCCCGGCTTCGACAGCCGCTCAAGCTGAGCCTGCACGGCGCTGAGCTGCGCCTTAAGCTCGGCGATTTCGGCCGACGTCGCCGCATTCGCGGCGGCAGCATGGGGCTTCGGCTGCGCGGCCTTTGCGGGGGCCTCGCCTTCCTCCGGCTTGATGAGGGGCGCGAACATCGTAAACGCGCGCTCGAACAACGCCATGTTCTGCCGCGCCTGCTCTTGCATCGCCTCGAAGGTGGCGGCGCCGAACGTATCGGCAAGCTGCTTGCGGTATTTTTCCTGCTCGCGCGTCAGCGTTTCCAGGCTGAATTCAAGGTACTTGGGAACAAGCTGCTCGATGGAATGACCGTAGAACCGGATAAGCTGGCGCAAAAAGCCGATGGGCAGGAGGTTCGAGCCGCTTTTGCCCTCCTCCTCAACGATAATCTGGGTGAGCACGGAATGGGTCAGATCCTCGCCGGTTTTGGCGTCGTACACGAGGAAATCTCGCTCGGACCGGACCATCTCGCCCAGGTCTTCAAGCGTTACGTAACTGCTTGTCTCTGTGTTATACAGACGCCGGTTCGCATATTTCTTGATAATGACCGGCTTACCCTTGTCCAGATCGGCGGCTCCCTTCTTCCCGGCACCCGGTTTGAGCGGCTGTACCGTAGCCTCATCGAATTCCGGGCCTTGCGATACCTTCTCCGCAGTCTTGTTCATCAAAGCGTCCACTGGTTGTCCCCGACACCTATCATAAAACAGGTTTCGGATTTTGCGCGGAATTTTTTCGCACATGCAAAAATTGGAGGCAAACCTGCCGTCCGGTTCGCAAGTGCGAGGAAGGCGGGACACCCAGACGGCTGTCAGACCGCCCTTTTCAACCACCCCGGATTGTGGCGCAGCCGGCGTAACGTCATTTGGAGCATTTTGCACCGGAAGCAACTGGCAGCCCCGGAGGGCAGCTACGGTGCTGGAACTCCGCAAGCGGCACAGGCTGCGATCTGGGGCTGTCACTCAGTTGTGCATTTCCAGTGTAAAACTTCCGGTTGCGCTTGATTCACAATCGGCTGCAACCGATAGTAGTGACGCCACAAGATGGAAGCCCAACCATCTGGCCCCTAGCGTCCCCCCGCTAGGGACCGCACTCAACCTCCTCATTGCGAGGCTGAGCCCCTAGCTGCCAATGGCAGCGTAAACGGCTGGCAGCATACGCCAGCCGTTTACATTTCTACTTCCGGCGCGCGCCCGTCCTTGCCAGCACGCGGCAGCACATATTTTGCCGGGAGCACATCGAGTCATTGCATCGCCGCGTAGCCTGCGGCAAGCGTTTCCATAATATTCGACATCCCGGCCCTGTCTCCCGAGCGTTCCGCAACCAGGAAGGCATCGGCCAGCTTTTGCGCTATGCCGCTGGCAGCCTTTGTACGCTGTTCGGCCAGCTTGGCGACCCCGGCGATGGCTGCTTCCCTGTCAGCTTCCGGCGCTGCGACAAGCTTCTTCGTCGCCTCCAGGATTTGAACCGTCAGGAGCTGGCCGTTCCACGAGGGGTGGAATGGCACCCAAAGCAGCTTCGATAGCGCGGCGCGCGCGGCCGCATTTTCCTCCGCTGTACCGAAACGGCCGTAGCCCAAAAAGAATTTGCAGAGCTTGACCTTGATGGATGGGTCGAGATCCTTGCGCCAGACCAGCGGATCGAGCGGAAGCGGCGGCGAACTCCAGATAACGCGAATCTGCTTGACCATCGCGGGCTTCGCCACCGTCAGCCGCTCCATTTCGTCGCTATTGAAGGTTGCCACGTCCAGCTTACGCCCCGCGACCGCGACGGCATTCGCCTCATGATTGGCGGTATGGACCGATTTAAAACAAGTCTGGGGATCGATGCCTTCGGCCGCGAAAATGTAGGTTGCGGGCGCGAGGTAGCCGGAGGTCGAGTTGGGATCGCCAATGCCGAAATCGAGCGACCGCCCGCATTTCAGCACGTCCTCAAGGGACCGCAGCGGGCTATCGGCGTGCACGATCAACTGCGAATCATAGTCGGTTTCCCCCTCCTTCTTCGCGATCTGCGCGAAAACCTCCGCGTTCGCGCGGGCCACCGCCTCCACCGCCGCCTTGTTGCCGAGCCAGGCAATCTGCACCTCATTCCGGGCCATGGCGTCCACCAGAGCCCCGTAGGTAGGCGCGTAGTACGCAGTCACCTGCACTCCTAATGCAGCCGATTGTGCAGCCAGGAATTGCTCCCAATTCGGCCACATGGTCTCCCAGGCCTCTGTGGAGAAAAGCCCGAACTTGATTTCTGACCGGGGACCGGCGAACGCCGCCGTACAAAGCGCGAGCAGGACCGTCAAGGCAAGGCGGATCGATCTTAAACCCGGCATACCGGCCTCTCCTGCGGAACGCGGCTTCTTCCAAATTGCAAGTGCCTGCGCAATCGGGCTTGAGCCTGCTGCAAAGCATTAGTTATGCAGGTTACGCATCATTAGCCTCGTTAGTAAACGGCGCGAAGGTCGCAGTGCCAAGGCAGTCAAACATTTGCGTGCGCAGTATAAGGCTATTCGATTCCGGCAATAAGAGAGTGCCTCAATTTTCACCGCCGGACCGTGTGCCTGTGTCCTGCTGCCTGCCGTGCCGGCAAAGCGCCGCAAATCTCCCCCGGAAAAGTCCGGAAGCCGGCTGACAGAGGTGATCGCGGGAGTGTCGCGGGAGTTGCCGAGGAGAGGGCCGTATGTATCCCCGGCGCATACCGATTCGTTTTTCGCTCTCCTCAGAGGTTCCAGCAAGGCCTCATTGCCCAGGAGCGCAGCGTATTCCCGTGAAAAAACCTATACGAATCAGGCGACGACCTCCAAAAAAGGACACTTTCCTTACTATTTCCGCGCGGTTGTTTACACGTCCTTTACTTTTTTCCGGGTATCGTCCTCAAGACGAGCGAAGCCCCCCGGCGCAAGTAAGAGTGGTGGCTTTTGCCTGGAACCAAAATCTCCTTAAACACTCTGACTGTAACCGGTAAGCTCACGCTTTGGCCCCATTTCTTTGTTAGGCTTCCGTCAGCGTAATTATTCGGTTATAAGTGCCCAATGGGGGCAAAGTTAGTAAGTGTGCTTGCTTGGTTCGACGGCGAAATCAATGACGGACCTTACCCAATTCGAAAACCGCTTTGCGGATGCCTGCCGCGCAAGACGCCTTTCTCCGCAACAGGTTGCGGTGCAGGCTGGCCTGCCGGCAGAAGCTGGACGGGATCTCGCAGCAACTGCGATCCATCTTCCTCTGTACAGGTTGTGCTACGTCGCGGACGCACTTAACGTGAGCCTGGACTGGCTACTCTCCAGGGAGCCTGCGGCTCTGGAGAAAAAACGGGCGTAATTTCTGGGGGCGAACGGGGGGCAGCCGCTGCCGCTCATCTGCGATGCCGGCCTTTGCTGGCTTCGTAGAAGACGATGGCGGCTGCGTTCGATATATTCAGGCTTTTAATCTTTCCCGGCGCGTGCAAGGCATAAAGCGCATCGCATCCCTCGCGTATCAGGCGCCTCAACCCCTTGTCTTCAGCTCCGAAAACGAAAGCGGCCCGGTGCGCGGCTGCCGCCTCGGCGCCGAACGTATGCGCCGCTTCGGAATCGAAGCCCGCGCAGATGAAGTCCCTTTCCTTGAGCCGCTCCAGCGCCCGCGCGAGATTGACCGTAGCGATCACCGGCACTTGCTCCACCGCGCCGGAGGCCGCTTTCGCCAAGGTTCCGGTAAGCGGCGGGCTGTGCCGGTCCTGCACGATGAGCGCCGCAATGCCGAAAGCCGCAGCCGAACGTAGCACCGCGCCCACATTATGCGGGTCGGTGACCTGATCGAGCATGGCAACAACGGCGGGCGCCCCCTCGGGAAGCGCATCGAGGAATTCGTCCAAGCCAGGCTGGGCGAGCGGAGCGGCGTCAAGCACGATACCCTGATGTACCGTGCCCGGATTGGTGAGCGCATCCAATTCGTGGGGATGCAGCGCCGTCACTGGGATTTTTCTGGCGGCAATGAGCGGCTCAAGCTTGGCCGCGGCGTTTTCTGTCGCATAGGCGTGGCGGATCGAGCGCTTCTGGTTCAGAAGCGCCGCCTCCGCCGCGTGCAGGCCGAAAATGGCGCGCTCCTGCGGAAGGGAGGCATGCGCCGGCTTGCCGCCCGTGGGCTTCGCATTCCGGAAGTCTTTCTGTCTGCGCTTCATACCAAGCCCGCTAGTGTTCTTCCCCGCCCGCGCGGCCCGGAATTGTAAAGCGCCGCGCCCCCGGCGCCGTTCCAGCATGGCAATTGCAGGCTTCGATGTAACGCCATTTTAACTCTCTCCGCAGCTCCTCTGGCCGTTTTGCGATGGGCGGAAAAGTGCTTCCCGATTTCGAAGTAATTTAGCAGAAGTGTCTTGAATAAGCGTTAAGTGCAATTCTTCTGTCTAAGCTATTGATATAGCGCAAATAATTAGCGGCGGCTACTGCCGTGCGCGGCGATGGCGAATGTTCCCTTTTGGTTAATTTGCAATATTAGATTATATTTAACGGGCTTTTTGAAGCATGAAAATCGAGCAGAATCTAGATAAAAATCGCAAAAATGCGGCGGAAAAAGATATGAGGCCGGCGCGTTTACCATATCCATATTAACCATGATTGCCGCCTACGCGAAACTTCGATGTGGGAGGAGCCGCTTAAACTCCAGCTGCGGAAATTCTGACGAGAGAGTCTCCCGGTCTACTCACCGGCCCACCGCGACGAAAGGCAGCTCCCGCCACTTGATGCTTGCTGGATCGATAGTAAGGCCGTCAGGCAGCACACCGACCTCGACAAGCTGAGCGTACTCTGAAGCGCCCGATGCGCGGACGCGTTCGATGAATGCGCCGGAAAATGCCACCTCGACAGCAGCCTGAGTGCCGAACATGTGTATGCCGCCACAGAGCAGCGCAAGATTGCCCTGGTCGTTCGCAGCCCGGTATATAATACCGTAGTCTTTCGTTACGATAGTCTCGAATTCTTGATCGGGAGCGTGGGCACAGCGATACGTTTTTCCATCCGGCATGCGAAAATACTGATGCGCCTCATCACCCCGGACAACGGTTATACCTGTCTTACTTTTAATGTCATCCAGAGTGACCTGGGATATTTTGCTCTTGCGGCTGAGACCCAATATTATCCAATCTCCGTGGCTGGCATTATCATATTGAAACCTCAGCTTCGCGGGCGTTCCGTGCAGTATTTTCGATAACAATTGAAGGGATAGCGTTTCACTTGAATGCGTGTACGCCCTTTTGGATTTCCCTCCGCGCCCCGCCGATAGCACCTCCAGGCTAGCTCTGATAAATATCTCGCACGTTTGATTGTTATGGCTAATCGGCAAAACGGCGCCGAGCTTGCGCAACCGAAGCCATGGCTTCACCTTCTCATACAATTGGTCCAATAGAAACTGTATTAATGCCCCAAGCACCAAGTATAGAATTTCCATGCCTCCACCCCCCGGAACCGTTGCGGCTCCGATACGGCTGAGCCCAACGCAGTTTTACGGAATATTCTCAAATCGGGCAGCAATAGGAAGACATATTGTTTTAAGAATGGCCGTGCATCCGAAGGCGAGCCGTCCCCTCAACGATTCGTAACATGACTTTGCCCGGCGCCGCGCACCGTGATAGCGTTGGCGGGCGGATCGATGTGCCCGCCGCCGTGTCGCCCCGCCTACCTCGCGAAAGCCGTTGGCCGCGGTTTGCGCCAGAACAGCCCCGCCGGCACCGCGGGCTTCCGGCCGATCGAGGTCTTGGACTTCGCCATATATGCACTCGAAGGAGGGCTCCATGAATATTGGCATCGTTTGCAATGGAAGGCACCTTCAGGCGCGAAGTTGGGAAATGTCCGTCTGGGGACAATCCGGCCAAATGGGGCAGATTCCGGCGGCCATCAGGGCGCTTCAGCAATTCTCAAAAATGGGCCGCATCGTTGCCCTGGCTTTTGGAACGGGGGCGTCCGAAAGAAATGGAATTCCGGAGGGACAGGTCATGGTGGACTTCATGTTTGCCAACCTCCACCGCCTGGCAACCGAGTTTCCCTACTTTTCAAAAATGACTGGGGAAGAATTGGACCGCCTCCGGACGCGGCTGTCTCGCGTAACCGTTGCCGAGACGGTGTCGAAAAATACGGCGGAGGAATTTCTGGAGACGATGAAAATCTTCCGGGACCGGGAGGTTGACCTTGTGATCGACGTGACAAGCAAGACGCATGCTCCGCGCTGCATGCTTGAGCTGTCGAAAATCTGGGAGACGCTCGATTACAAGCCGCGGGAAGGATTCCTTGTGGTCCCCGCGGAGACCGGCTACGGCGCTGTCCCCCACGGCGACCAGGGCGTGGTCATCTTCGAGTATCCCCATCGAGGAGATACACCTCAAGAGTACGTGGAATTGTATGAGCTGGCCAAAAATCTAAGCCAGCATTTTCTGGGGAGGAATGCCCCCCGGCGCCGCAGTCTCTTAGATGAACTAAGAAAGCTGCTGGAAACCAAAACGGCAAGCGCCCCTTAATACCGGCAATCTCTCCCTGCCCTCTTCATCCCGCCGGCAAGGATCGCCTCTCCCGCGGAGATCTTGCTGAAGTGAAAATCTTCGCCACGCTCCAGGTTCCCGGCTGGTGGATACGCACCCCAATGATCTCAGCCTTGGGCCAAGAGCCGTCCTGTCCCTGTGGACTGAAAAGCGGCTGGAGGCGTCGAATTTCTTGCTCTGACAGCAAACCAGGGCATCTACATGTTAGACTTTGAACGAGAGTCAGAACAACCATACAGTCAATATCAAGCCTAAGTTTAGATTATTATTCGCTACCAAGTCTCTTTCGGTAAGGTGTTTCAGCGTCATCCAAGTGCTTCAATGTCTATGGCTCCTAATGCACTCGAATGACAGGGTATACTCTTCTTGATATATATCAAAGCGTGTCAGTTACTTGCAAGCCTATACTCGCAACGATTAGAAGAGCAGATAGTTCGCCACCGGCAAGCGACCAGTAGTGTTGGGCAAAGGTAGGAGCGAAACATGTCCCGGCGAATGATGAACGCTATTCTCATCGGCTGTTTCATGTTCCCTGTCTTGGGTGCAAACCGGGCAACAGCCGATTGCCTGAGCCAATGTGAATCGGAATTCAGCACCTGCCTGAGAGGCTGTTCCCCCCAGAACGCGAAGGCTTGCGTGGATTCGTGTTGGCGTGGCGCTTCGGCGTGCCGGAAGCGATGTCAAAGCCACCTTCCATCGGCTTCACCGTTCAGCCAGGCGGCGGACTGGATTTCCTGGAGAAACACAGAGAGATAACGAAGGATGACGGGGGAAGCAGTATGAAACGCTAACGGGAATGGAGCGTACCATGCGTACTATCATTGGAACTCTTGGCTTAGCAGTTATACTTATAACTAGCTCTGCCTTCGCGGAACCTAGTTGTTCTGTTGCCAAGCCTGAGCCTGTGCTCAAGGTCTTGGCCTTTGCTGGACCGAGTTGTATCGCCAAGCCCGACACTATGGTCCGTAAGGCGTTTTGCGGCCAGTGCACCAAGAACTCGGATTGCGGCGTCTCGCCTTGCCATTGCACGAACACCGCGGGGCCAGGGTTGCCGGTTTGCAACGAGTGCCGGTTTGCAACGAGTGTAAGTGCTAAGGCGCCGCCTGGCTTGTTCTCTAGCCCAGCAGCTCGCGGCGCAAAAAGGTTGCCATATCTTGGATATGCGCCTTTTTGCGCCTTGCGGCTGGCCAATATTCCGGTGCCATCCGGCTCGCTTATTCCCGAGCGATGCCTTAGTGCCGCAGCGTCAGGGAGGCCGATCCGCTATCGCTCCTGAGCGAGACGGTCTGGCTGTTGCCGTGAACGGTTACGTGAATTCTGCCCTGGATGCCGTATTGCGCGTTATGGAACGAGCCCGCATAGCTGTCTGGGCCGGCTTGGCGCATCTGCGCGGTTTGCTCGACGCTGCCGGACGCCGTGGCGCACACGCCGCTCATAGTGACGGAATGGCCGGATTGGGAATAATGGGCGCGGCATTTGGCGCGCTCGCGGTGCCCATCGGAAAAGGTGACGACACCGCCTCCGCTCCAGGAGCCGCCGAGCCCCTCGGCCTTCGCTTGGGCAACCGGGCATGCAGCCGCGGCTAGCGCAACTCCAAGGACTGCTCCAATTTTGAGCGATGCAAGCCGTAGCCTGGACTGATTCATTGAGTACCTCCGCAACTCCCGTTAAACAGGTAGCTGGTTGTGTATCCTACAACCTCTAATACCTATTTAATGGACACCGGCAGCGCGCGGCGTGGCCGATGAGCCTGCCTCAGGCCGGGGACAGCTTGGGGCGTTCTCTCCGGTCTAATGCCTCAATCAGCTCGATGAGGTCGGCGGCATCGTAGCCTCGCTTCATATAGGCCTTGATGATTTCCGCCGGCCAATCGTGCTCCGCGTTGCGCAGCGCTTCCCGGACGGCCTCGGGCAATTCGTCGAATGTATTCCAGTCCGGTTTGTTCATCTGGGCGTCCTGGGCATGCGGCCAACGCCGGAGCTATTGGCAGGATAGCTTAAACGTATCGTTTTTGAACTCCTCGTATTCGCATTTGCCTATCCTGGTGCTGAGCTGCACGTCGGAACTTGTTCCGTCCGCATACTGGCAGTGAACCCAGACGGACCGGCCCGCGTCGTAGACGTAGCCCAGTTCCCAGTAACCGCTGTTTTTTCCCGTCTGCTCCGGAACCAAGGACGCCAGTTCCGATGGCGGCCCATCGAACACCATAATGGAGCGGAGGGCTTGGGATTTGGCCGCGCAAACCTCGGCGCCAACCGCGTGCCCGGTAAAGCATGCCGAGGCCATGGCGATCAGCGGAATTGAAAGCGTCCTGTTCCAGCGCATGCAAATTGTCTCCCTTTTCCAGGCATCTTTTTCAAGCATCCGTGAGCGCCTGTCTACAGCCGCAGCGGCGATACGCAGGTTTTCGCTGGGAAGAAGCATTTGAGCGCGAGCAGCGCGAGAGGTGCATCGAAGGGGACGATCTCGATCTCCGCATCGGCAATGATTTCACTGAGTGCGCCCAGCCCTGCCTAACCCCGGCGGCTGCGAGCGATCATGCCGGCCTCAAGAAGTGTAACCGCGGAGACGACCTTGCGGTTTGCGCATGCCCGGGCTCGTTCTGAGGATGGCAACCAGCGCTGAGCTATCGATAACGATCACTCGGGCACGGCGTCTTCCTTGTAGCCGATAATCTCGCCGGGGCTGCGGTCATCGAGGACGGGAAGTGCCGCCACGCGCTCGGCGATTACCTTGAGGCGCCGCTCGATTTCCTCGGGTGTGCGGCGGCGGGGCTTGGCCGGAATGCCGGCCGCTTCGGCGCATGCCTCCACCGCCTCTTTAAGAATGTCACTGGGCGTTTTGCCTGTCTCGATCGCGACAAGCCGGGTTAGCTGCTCGATTTACAGCGGTACTTGCAGAGTCATCGGGGACTTCCGTTCGTGAAGGCTTAGCACAGTACCGGACAAATTGCATGAGTAGCCCGCAACCGGCGGCATCCTTGTCGAAAAAGCACGGGAGCAGGAACGCAGGCAAAGGCCGGCCTGCGGCATCGTGGGGCGCGGCCTTTCACCGCCCCCTCCTGTCATGAAGAGGATTGTTTCCTTTATTATGCAGTCTGAGGTAGCAGGCCGAGGGGAAGCGGTTACGGCTTTATGAAACTTTGGTGGGGCCTAACGGCCTCGGGTGTTGCAGGTTCGTTGACAGCTACGTTGATCCGTACGATGGTTTTCACTGGGAAGAAGCGTTTGAGCGCGTGCGGCAAGCTCATAATATTACTTAACTATTCGCGCTGCCGCATCCGGGGTGACGGCAATGGCTGAGCAGTCCTTCAATACGGAGGGCGATGCGCTGCGCCTGGGCGTGGGCGTGGAACAGGAGTTCCGTGGCGAGGCCATCCTCGCCGCCATAAAGGCGCTGTTGCAATCCGGCGTCAGCTATATCACCGCTTGTTACGGCTCGCCGTCCGCTCACCTCACCGGCAAGCTCAAGGCGGCCGAGGCAGTTTTCGGGGAACTCGGCGTCAATGCCATCATGTGCGCCAACGAGGCTGCCGCAGCGGCGGCGCTTGCGGCATCGGTGAACTATCCCTTGCGCGGGGCCGCGATCTTCGGCGGCCCGGCCGGAACTGCTTTCGCCGCCGGCGCCCTTGCCAATCTCGCCTCGGGCGGCCTCACGGGGGGCGCGCTGATCGTCGTGGCGGAAGAGTATGGCGAAGGCGGCTCCGGCGCTCAGGAGCGCAGCCATGCCCTGGCGATGAAATCGCAAATCTGGCTGCTCGATCCGAGGCCCAATCTGCCATCCATCGTGTCCGCTGTCGAAAAGGGTTTCGAGCTTTCCGAGGCTTCCGGCACGCCAGTCATGATCGAGCTTCGAAACCGCGCCTGCCACCTCTACGGCACCTTCAAGCCCAAGGACAACGTGCGGGCGGCGTTCGGGGCGGAAGACGCGCTGGATGCTCCGCGCCGCGACGCCAGCCGCATGGTATTTCCGCCGGCCGCCTGCCTCCAAGAGAAGGAAAAGATCGAAAAGCGCCTGCCCGCGGCCGTCCGGTTCATCGAGAAGCACCGGCTGAACGAGGTGTTCGGGGCCGGGGAAAGCGGCATCGGCTTCATCGTCCAGGGCGGGCTTTACAACGCGCTTATCCAAGCGTTGCAAGCACTCGGGCTTGCCGATGCGTTCGGCGAAAGCAAGATACCGATTTACGTTCTCAACGCCGTCTATCCCCTGATCGAAAGCGAGGTGCTCCGCTTTTGCGAGGGCAAGGACGCGGTCCTGGCGGTGGAGGAGGGACAGCCCGAATTCATCGAGCAGGGGCTACACACCATCCTGTCCCGGGCGGGCGCGGGCGTGCGCCTGGAAGGCAAGGGCATGCTGCCGCGCGCCGGCGAATATACCGGCGCCGTCATAAGGGCTGGCCTGGCGCGCTTCCTCAAGGCTTATCGCCCCGAGCTTCTGCCGCGCGAGCCGGAGCTGCCGGCGCGAGCCGCGGCACAGCGCGCGGCGCAGGCGGTAGCGTCCCATTTGCGCCCGCGCCCGCCGGTCTTTTGCAGCGGCTGTCCAGAGCGGCCGGTGCTGTCGGCGATCAAGCTCGCAACGCGGGAGCTGGGCGATCTTCACGTCAGTTGCGACACCGGCTGTCACCTGTTCGCGGCGCAGCCGCCGCTGAGCCTCGGCAATACCGCGATGGGCTCAGGCCTGGGCGGGGCAAGTGCCGCGGCGCTGCCGGCCAACGGCGGCAAGCGCGCGATTTCGATCCTGGCAGGCACGACGTTCTGGCACAGCGGCCTCGTCTCCTCCATCGGCAACGCCGTCTTTAACAATGGCGACAATGTCCACATCGTCGTGGACAATGGCACGTCCGCTGAAAGCGCATCGCGGCCTTGCGCCGTGCCCTCTCCCTGGCGCCAGCCAAGAAGGCGGATCGAAGACACGCTGCGGGCGCTGGGTGTCCGCTGGATTTGGACCGTGCCCGAAACCTACGACATCAAGCGGATGCGTGAGGCCTTGAAGGAAGCGCTCGCAACGCCCGAAAGCGGCCCGAAGGTCATCGTCGCGCGGTCGGAATGCACGCTGGTGCGGGAGCGCCGCGAGGGGCCGGCCGCCGCCGTGCGGCTTAAGGAAGGCAAGCGCCTCCTCCGCCACAAGTATGGCACCGACCCCGCCATTTGCACGGGCGATCACACCTGCATCCGGCTTTCGGGCTGCCCCTCGCTCACAATCGTGCCCAATCCCGATCCGCTCAATCCCGAGCCCGTCACCTGCGTGGACCGCTCCTGCAACGGCTGCGGCTTGTGCGGAGAGATCGCGCACGCGGCCATCCTCTGCCCCACCTATTTCCGCGCGACCGTCATTCATAACCCGACCCTCCGGGACCGGCTCGGCGTCTGGTTCCGCTCCCGGATCATCTCCTATTTCCAGCGCCGCCTCGAAAGGCCGGCTGCTTCCTTAGCCGGAGCGGATGGATGAGCGAGCTGAAGCCAGCAAAGATTGTTGTCCTCGCCATGGGCGGCGAAGGCGGGGCCGCACTTGCGGGCTGGCTTGCAGATGCCGCTGAGCAGGCAGGCTTCATCGTGCAAACCACCCAGGAACGCGGCGTAGCCGAGCGCGGCGGCGCGGCAATGTATTACGCGGAGCTTTTCCCCAAAGCCTGGGCGGCCGGACAGGGCAAGGCGCCCGTTCTGGGCCTGACGCCGCTGCCCGGAGAGGTGGATCTCGTAATCGCCTCCGAATTGATGGAAGCGGGACGCGCAATCGGGCGTGGCCTCGTAACTCAGGACCGGACGGTGCTCGTAGCTTCCACCCACCGGGTCTATACGGTTGCGGAGAAGACGGCCCAGCGGGACAGCCGCGCCGATTCGAAGGCGCTTTTGGCGGCTTGCCGGAATTCTGCCCGGAGCTTCGTGGGCTTCGACATGGCCCAGGCGGCGGCCGATGCGAAAAGCTCCGTCAACGCGGCGCTGCTCGGAGCCGTTGCCGCTTCCGGCGCGCTTTCCATACCGCCGGCGTTCTTCGAGGAAGCGATCCGCGGCGGCAGCGCCAATGCCGAAGCGGCACTTGCCGGTTTTGCCGCTGGACTGGCGGCGGTGAAGGATGGTGCGCTGCCCGCACCGCCAATGGCCCCGCTTTACCAAGTGCGCCTGCCCCCGAAACTCCTGGAGGAAGTGGAGCGGCACGCATGCGGCGATGCGCGGACGCTGATCCTTGCCGGGCTTGAGCGGACCGCCGATTATCAGGACTCCGCCTATGCGGCGCTTTACTGGCGGCGACTCCTTCCGTTCGTCACGCTGGCGGAAGACGGTGGCAACGCCGAATGCGAGCTGCTTGCCGTGGCCGCCCGCCAGCTCGCCTTGGCGATGAGTTATCCGGATGTGATCCGGGTGGCCGAGCTTAAGTTGCGGGCTTCGCGCTTTGCCCGGATACGCGCCGATTTAGGGCTCACGGACCGGGAGGTCCTGGAGCTTGCCGAATTCATGCACCCGCGCATCGAGGAGGTTCTGGACACGATGCCGGCGGGCCTCGGACGGCGGCTGTTCAACAGCGCAATAGGCCGAGCCGTGCTGCGCAGGCTCACGGCGGAAGGCCGTCTCGTCCACACCACGTCGCTCAAGGGCTTTTTGCTTCTGTATTCGCTGGCCTCTCTCAAACCGTTGCGGCGCGGCTCGCTCCGCTTCGCGCGCGAAACCCAGCGGCTTGAGGAGTGGCTCGATACGGTTTGGGCCGCGGCCAAGCGCGATTTGCGGGTTGCCATAAGCCTGGCCCGCGCGCGCTGCCTGCTCCGAGGTTACGGCGAAACCCACGAGCGCGGCTTCAGGAAATACGAGGCGATCCGCGAATACGTGCAGAGCAACCGTTTTTCCGTTTCAGCAGGCAGCGTGAACGCGCTCGTGGCGGCCGCGCAGGCGGAAGAGGGAACGGCCGCCCTGGAAGCCGCGCTCGCCAAGCTCAACGCCGAGCCGCAGCCGAGGGTTGGGCACTTCTCGCCCGCGAAGTGATGCGGCGCTTGGTCTTACGCCGCGCTGACAAGCTCGAACCAATCGTCCTCGGAGAGAACTTTCACGCCAAGCTCCTCGGCCTTCTTGAGCTTTGAGCCGGCGCCCGGCCCAGCCACGACGTACAGCGTGCTTTTCGAGACCGAGCCCGCCACCTTGGCGCCGAGCCTTTCCGCCTGCGCCTTGGCCTCCTCGCGCGTGAACCGTTCGAGCTTGCCGGTGAAAACCACCGTGGCGCCCGCAAGTTTCGAGGCCACCACATCGGATTTGTAGTCCTCGACGGTCAGTTCGCGCATCAGCCCGGCCACCACCTCCTGGTTGTGCGGCTCGCCGAAGAAGTCCGCGATGGATTGCGCGACCACGTCGCCGATGCCGCCGATATCGTTCAGCCGCCCGGCCGCCCCAGGCTCCTCCATAGCGGACTTCTTCG
>Ga0182021_10004721_pt1 | contig 16063 bp, 10 predicted proteins | sample 612E3MmetaG_FD_120493 | JGI IMG/M metagenome (GOLD analysis project Ga0182021, IMG submission 120493) | Permafrost microbial communities from Stordalen Mire, Sweden - 612E3M metaG (Illumina Assembly) | ecosystem: Environmental > Terrestrial > Soil > Wetlands > Permafrost | place: Sweden... | reverse complement strand
CTTGTAGTTGTTCTTTTCGAGCGTTTCCCGCAGGACCGAGAGTCCGTTGCGCTGGGAGTCGTCTATGGTCCGCTCGCCCGAACCGCTCACGACACAGGCGGCGCGGTCGCCGGTCTTCAGCGCGCGGATGAGAGCGCCGGTGATCTCTTCTTCCGAGACGGCCTTGGCCTCCTCGCGCTTGGCGCCGGCCTGGACAAAAATCGTTCCCAGGGTGCGCGCGCCCATGGCGCGGACCAGTTGGGGGTTCCTTTCGAAATCGACGTAGACGATCTTCAGGTGCGGGGAAAGGGTGGCGTACCGGTCGAGCAGATCGCGGGCGCGGCCGAACTCGGTGGGCCGGTCGAAGTAAGTAATGGCGACGTCGGCCTTGAGACCCTTCGCCACCTTGGCGGTCTGGTCGGAGAGGCTGTAGATCTTGTTCTTGGTCGAATCGTAGGACGCATTGTGCTGGTCGGCCAGATAGTTGACCGCCACCAGCACGGCGGCGATCACGAGAACATAGAGCGTAAGGTAGCCGCTGTACTTGGTTTGTCTTGCTTTGAGCCAGCTTAGTTTCATTTATGCCCTCCACCGCAGCGATTCCGTGGACCGGGCGGTCAGGAACAGCCCCAGGAAGATCGCGGATAGGAAGAAAACCACGTCCTTGGTGTCGAGAATGCCTTTCGTGAACGGCTCGAAGTGCGTCACTACCGAGAGGTAGCCCAGCACCTTCGAGGTGGTCGTGGATTCGAAAGACGTGGTCCACTCGAGCACCCACAGCAGCAGCGACACGCAGAAGCCCGACACGCCGGCGATGATCTGGTTGCGCGTGAGCGTCGATATGAAGGTGCCGATCGCCAGCAGGCACCCGCCCTGTAACAGCAGTCCCAGGTAGCCCACCAGAATCGGCTTCCAATCCGGCTTGCCGTAGCTGAACAGGAAGGTGAGGTTTACCGCCGAGACCAGCAGAACCGTTGCGTAGAGCGCCACCGCCGCCAGCCACTTGCCCAGGATCACCTCGATGTCGCGCACCGGCGAGGTCATCAGCAGTTCGATGGTCCCGGAGCGTTTCTCCTCCGCGAACAGCCGCATGCAGATCATGGGGATCAGGAACAGCCCGATTACGCTGGTATTCATCAGCACCGGCCGCACGATCATCTCGTTGATGTTCATCGGGTAGCTTCGGCCCATCATCTGCGCCTGCATGGCGACCTGCTGGAAGTATTTCACGGCGCTGTAGAAGAAGAACCCGAAAATCAGCGCGTACAGCGCCATGATGACGTACGCGATCGGGGAAACGAAGTAACTCCTCAGTTCTTTGCGGTATATGATCCAGATGTTCTTCACTTGTCACCTCCGGCGGCGGGGTCCGCGGCGGGTTCGGATTCTGAGGCCGTCAGCTCGAGGAAGATCTCCTCCAGGCTCAGCGCGAGCGGCCGCAGCTCGTTCAGGTTCCAGCCCGATTCGACCACGGCGCGGGCCAGGTCGCCCCGGATGGCGCGCTTCTGAAGGCTCTCCACCTCGAAGGTCGCGCGCTCGTCGGCGGAGTTCTTGAGCACCACTCTGCTCACGCCCGCCACCTGCTCCAGGCGCTGCTGGGCGGCCGCCGGATCGAGCTTGCCCTCGCGCGCTTCCACCTCGACGGCCACGGCCTCGGAGCCGCGCAGCCGGTGCGTCAGATTCTCCACCGTGTCGGTGGCGACGAGCTGTCCCTTGTTGATAATGATGACGCGCTCGCAGGTCTGCTCGACCTCGGGCAGGATATGCGTGCTGAGAATGATGGTGTGCGCGCCCGCCTTGGCCAGGTTCTTGATCAGCTCGCGGGTCTCGATGATCTGCTTGGGATCGAGGCCGGCCGTGGGCTCGTCGAGGATCAGCACGTCGGGGTTGTGGATAATGGCCTGCGCCAGCCCGACCCTCTGCCGGTAGCCCTTGGAGAGCTTGCTGATGAGCTTGTCGCGCATGTCGCCGATGGCGCACAGGCCGGAAACCTCGTCCACGCGCCGCGCGATGTCGGACCTGGAAACGCCCTTCAGGCGGCCCACGAAGGTGAGATATTCGGAGACTTCCATCTCCGGGTAGAGCGGCGGCGTCTCGGGCAGGTAGCCGATGCGCCGTTTCACCTCGAGCGGCTGATCGAGGACGTCATAGCCGGCCACGCTGGCCGTGCCCGTGGTGGGCGGCAGGAAACAGGTCAGCACGCGCATGGTCGTGGTCTTCCCAGCCCCGTTGGGTCCGAGAAAGCCCACCACCTGTCCCTTCTCCACCTCGAAGGAAATGTTATTCACGGCCATGGTGCGGCCGTACCGTTTGGTCAACCCTTCAGCTTTTATCATCGGATCTCAGCCAGAAGAAACTCACCGGGCGCATACGCTACAGTGCACGTCCAGATGGCAAACTGCGGTCGAAGTTTTATGATAGGGAGCGCTCGGGAGCGCTGTCAACCGGCCTTCGCCCGGCGGGTCCGGCCGCCGGCGAGGGCGCCCGCCCCACCATCGGGAAACGCACCAGCGCCGCACCGAATCGAAACAGCGCTCCGCACCGGAAGGTCGCCAGACGGCTGGGGCGTCTTCCGTGCTTTCTGCGCCACTGGCCGATGAAATGCATCGCCGGCGATGTTGTGAGAGGCAGTGCTCAGCGCCAGAAGATCGCCAGACGGCTGGGGCGTCCTCCGTGCTCGCGGCGCCGGATTGAGCGGGCGTCCGCCGCCCCGGCGATCGACTCGCCGATAACTCGGCAACCAATGCCAGGGCCGCCTCGAGCAGTTACTCCAAGAGGGGCCCGGCACGAGCATCGGCGGCAGGCCGTCCATCCCGGGCGGACCCTACAATCCCATGATCGCGAAGCCCGAGTCCACAAAGAGGACATTACCCGTGACGCCGCGAGCCAGGGTGCTGGCCAGGAAGACCGCGGCGTCGGCCACCTCCCGCGGATCGGTGTTACGCCGCAGCGGCGCGCGCTGGGCGACGTGATCCAGGATGGACGAAAAACCCGTGATGCCCCGCGCCGAGGCCGTCTTCACGGGCCCGGCGGAGATGGCGTTGACGCGGATGCCCTTCGGTCCCAGGTCGCTGGCCAGATAGCGGACCGCGGCTTCGAGCGCCGCCTTCGCCACCCCCATCACGTTGTAGTTCGGAACCACGCGCGTCGAGCCGAGATAAGTCAGGGTGGTAATCGAGCCGCCGGCGGCCATGAGCGGCGCCACGGCGCGAGCAACCGCCACCAGGGAGTACGCGCTGATATCCTGCGCCAGCGTGAATCCCGCCCGCGAGGTTTCGAGGAAAGGCCGCGTCAGATCGTCGCGGTTGGCGAAGGCGATGCTGTGAACCACGGCATCGATCCGTCCCTCGGCCGCGCCGAGCTTCTCGGTCAGTTGCGCCAGTTCGCGGTCGTCGCCGACATCGCAGGGCAGGACCCGGGCCGCGGACAGCTCCTGCGCGACCGTCTCCACCGCGTCCCGCTGCCGCTCGCCCTGATAGGTAAGGATCAGGCAGGCGCCTTCGCGGCGGAACGCTTCGGCGATGGCGAACGCAAGGCTCCAGCGGTTGGCCACGCCGAGCACCAATGCGCGCTTCCCCTCCAGCAAGCCGGGCATAAAACACTTATTGTACCCCGCGTTTGGGGCCACCCCCAGCCGAGGCGTCCCACGGCCGCGCGCCGAGGCCAGTGCAGCGACGCGACGGCCCACGCCGGCGCCGTCCACCTGGGCGTGGCGTCCAACGGCCGCGAGCCGAAACCGGTGCAGCAACGTCGCCGCCCGATCCCACCGCGGGTTCGTGGCCGTGGCGTCCCACGGCCGCCGCCGGGCCGGTGCAGCCGGCCGCCGCCGACAAACGCCCGGTTGGCCGCGCGAACGGGCAACGATCCCCGCTCCGCTCAGTCCGGCTGGCCGTTCACCCGCTCCAGGTTGGCCTCGAAATGCGCGCGCAGGGCCAGCAGGATGCGCCGCTCGTGATCGATCATGCGCTCCCAGTCCGGTAGGTATAGCCCCGGTTCCAGCTCGAGCGCCAGCCAGTCGAGCGGCTGCCCCACCCCGGAGTCGCGAAGCGAGTAATGCAGAAAAACGAGCCCGCCGCAGCAGTGGCTGCGGCCGAACAGTTCGCACTCCAGGCAGGAGCGGTTGGGCGCCTCGGCGTCATCCACCCGCAACAGCGCGATGCCGTCGTGCGTCTCATATCGCAGGGGAAGCGGGTCCGCGGGCGGATGCGGGCTCTCGGCGCCGCGGTTGGGCGGGCGGTTCAGGAGCAGGTCCCAGCACTCGGAGTTGCTCACGGGTAGAACCTGCTGCTCGATGCGCCGCTCGAATTCGGCTAGCGCATCCTCGATCCGCTCGTGGCGGAGTAAATCGGCAGCCTCGGACATGTCCGGCAAGGGTAGCTTACCATAGAGGTTCGCTCCGCGGTCTCCTCACATGGACAAACCATCTTTGAACTGGCGTCTCCTGTACACCGGCGTTGGCCTGACGACGCTCGCAACGCTTCTGCTCGAGCTGGCGCTGACCCGCATCTTCTCGGTTGTCTTCTATTATCATTTCGCCTTCCTCGCAATCTCGATCGCGCTTTTCGGACTGGGCGCGGGAGGGGTCTACTCGTACGTGGTGGCCGGCTGGAAGCGGCCCTTTTTCGCCAAATTGGGCGGCTTGGCGGCCGTCAACGCGGGCCTGGTGCTGGTGGCTCTGGTGGTGGTGCTGGGGATTCGCGGCGAGTTGGGCTATGGCACCCTGGCGCTGGTCTATTTCACCAGCGCGCTGCCGTTTTTCGCCACCGGAACCATCGTCTCGCTGGCGATCGCCGAGACCATCGAGCGCGTGGACCGCGTCTACTTCGCGGACCTGCTTGGCGCCGCCGCCGGATGCCTTCTCCTGATCCCCCTGCTCGATACTCTGGGCGCGCCAAACACGGTCATCGTTGCGGCTCTGCTCTACTCCGTGAGCGCAGTCATCTGGTTCGGCCTGGCGCCGGATGGGAGCTGGCGCTGGCTCGCACTGGCCCTCGCCGGAGCGCTTCTGCTGCTGCTCTGCGCCAATTCGTTTTTCCCCGTCATCGACGTCAAGTACGCCAAGGGCAAGCAGCTTTCGCGGGAGCGTTTCGTCAATTGGAACAGCTTCTCGCGCGTCGCGCTCAAGACCGTTCCGGACAGCGGCCAGCCGACCATCGTGATCGACGCCGACGCCTCTACCGGCATTCCCGGTTTCGATTTCTCCCGCCTCTCCGAGAGCGACCGGGAGGGCCTGCTCTTCCAGGGCCCCGGCCTGGTCTACACCTTGCGGCCCGGAGCCAAAGCGCTGGTTATTGGCGCCGGAGGCGGGTGGGACCTGGCGCGCGCGCTCGCTTCCGGAAGCCGCGATATCACCGGCGTCGAGATCAACCCCATCATCGCCACCGCTATCATGCGCGAGCGCTACCCGGACCTCAGCCGCCGCCTGTATTTCCGCCCCGAGGTGCGAATCCGAGTCGAAGACGGCCGGAGTTTCGTGCGCCGCAGCGACGAAAAGTACGGCGTGATCCAGATGACGCTCGTGGACACTTGGGCCTCCACTGCCGCGGGCGCCTTCGCTCTCTCGGAAAACAATCTCTATACCGCCAACGCGTTTTATGAGTACCTCACCCATCTCAGCCCGGACGGCATCCTGGTGTTTACGCGCTGGGGTCTCGATCCGCCGCGCGAGTCCCTGCGGCTGATTTCGCTGGCCCGTGTGGCGCTGGCCCGGCTGGGCGAGACGGACCTGGCGCGGCACGTCATGGTGGTGCGCGAAGGAGGAGCCGCGGAACTGGCGCGCTGGGGCGCCACCGACACCGTCTTCATCGCCCGCAGCGCCTTCAGCGACTCCGATGTCGCCCGGCTCCGGGCCGCCGTGCCGCGCGGCCGCTTCCGGTTTCTCTACGCGCCGGATGAATCCTTCCCCAACGCGTTCACCGGCTTGATCCGCAGCCCGAATCCCGCCGCTTTCGAGCGCACGTACCGCTACGACGTCTCCTCCGTGGACGATAACCGGCCGTTCTTTTTCTACACCGTCCAGCCGCGCGACGTTGGGAACTTCTTGAAGAACGCGTCGCGTCTGAGCGCCGACTACAACGTCAACCGGGCCGTCCCGCTGCTGTTCGGGCTGCTCATCGTCAGCCTGCTGGCCACCGGCATCATGCTGGGGCTGCCGCGCGCCCTGCTGGGAAGCCGCCTGCCCTCGAACAAGAGCGTGCTGCGGTTCCTGTGGTACTTCATCTTCATCGGCACGGGCTACATTCTGATTCAGGTGGCATTGGTGCAGAAATTCGTCCTGTTTCTCGGGCATCCGACCTACGCGCTGACGGTCATCATCTTCTCGATGCTGCTTTCGAGCGGCCTCGGCAGCTATTTCAGCCGGCGCGTGGCGGCCGGCTCGGAGAAGCGGTTGGGAGGCGTGCTGGTCATGGTGGCGCTGCTCGTGGCAGGGCTCGCGTTTTCGGTTTCGCCGCTGCTCGGAGCGGGCGTGGGCCTGCCGATGCCGCTGAAGTTCGCGATCAGCGTGCTGCTGATCGCCCCGCCGGGCTTCCTGATGGGGATGCCCTTCCCGACCGGGCTGCGCAGGCTCGAGGAAATGCACAAGCCGTCGGTGCGTTGGGCATGGTCTCTCAACGCCGCGGCCAGCGTGCTGGGCTCGGTGGCCGCCATCGTGCTAGCCATCTACCTGGGGCTGCGCGAAACCCTGCTCATCGGCGGCGCCATGTACCTCTGCGCTCTGGCCGCGCTCCAACTGAGCCCCAGGTTGGCCGCGGCGCCGGCAGTGGCCTCCGCTCTCTCCGCGAGCGGGCTCGATCCGGCCGTCTGAGGACGCGCGGCCGAATCAGGCCGTTTCGTCTTCGCCGGTGAGCATGGTGCGGACCGCTTGGACCAGGGTGGAGGGGCGGAACGGTTTGCGGATGAAAGCGTACTGGGAGATCGCGCTGGTGTCGGCGATCTCGCTTTCGGTCAGGAACCCGGACATGAACAGGACCGGAAGGTCCGGATTCATCGCCACCAGGCGGCCGGCCAGTTTGGTGCCGTCCATCTCCGGCATGACAATGTCGCTGATGAGGAGTTCGATCCGGTCGCGTTGCGCTTCGAAGATTTTGATCGCCTGAGTTGCGCTGGTGGAGGCGAGAACCTCGAAGTCCCGCTTCTCGAGAATGGTCTGCACTAACTTGAGCGCCATCGGTTCGTCATCGACAACCAGAATGGTCCGCATGAGCGTTAGCCAGGGTAGTGGGGGTGGCGCAGCACCCGCCACATGACACTCGCATCCAGTGTAACGTAAGGAGCCCTGGGGCCGCCTCAAGCGGCGATCCGCAATCCGCCCGTAACGGATCGAGGCCACGGCGAGCGTTCCCGCGAACGATCGACCCGTCGTCTGCGGCCGCACCGTCCGAAGACGCCGCTCCCCGGCGCTCGCGGATCGGGGCCATGGTGCGCCCCCGGCACCGAGCCGCGCGCCTCAACATGCGGCGCGGTCTTCTCGAGCCTGCGCGCCGCGGCCTACGGACGGATGACGGGCCATGCGCTACGCAAGCCGCCGTGCGCTGCGCAAGCCGCGATGCTCTGCGCAAGCCGCCGTGCGCTATGCAAGCCGCGATGCGCTGCGCAAGCCGCGGCGCGCTACGCAAGTCGCCATGCGCTACGCAAGCCGCGATGCGTTGGGCAAGCCGCGATGCGCTGCGCAAGCCGCGATGCGCTACTTTGGTGAGTTCAGCCAATGAATCCGCGCACCACAAACCGGCTTTTGCTGCTTGCCGCGGCGGTGCTGTTTTCGACCGGAGGCGCGGCCATCAAGGCCTGCTCCCTCGGCTCCTGGCAGGTGGCCGCTTTTCGCTCGGCAGTGGCCACGATTGCGGTGCTGGCGCTGGTGCCGGCTGCGCGGCGCAACTGGAACTGGCGGATACTGCCGGCCGCCGTGGCTTACGCGGCGACCCTGGTCCTGTTTGTCAGCGCCACCAAGCTCACTACGGCAGCCAACGCGATCTTCCTCCAGACCACGGCGCCGCTCTACGTGCTGGCGCTGGGGCCGGCGCTACTGCATGAGCGAATCCGGCGGCCGGATCTGGCGTTCGCGGCGGCGGTCGGCGTCGGGCTGGGCCTGTTCTCCATCGGCCGGCAGAATCCTCTTGCCACCGCGCCGGACCCGGCTCGCGGGAACCTGCTGGGCCTGTTGTCCGGCGTCGCCTGGGCGCTGACCATCGTGGGCCTGCGCTGGCTCGGAAAACGCTCCGGCGGCGGCGCTCCGATCGCGACCGTCGCCGCGGGCAACCTGCTGGCCTGCCTTTTCTCGCTCCCAGCGGCGTTGCCCGTGCCGGCGGCGCGGTGGATGGACTGGATGGTGATCGTCTACCTGGGCGTGTTTCAGATCGGCTTGGCCTACTTCTGCCTCACGCGCGCCATCGCTCACGTGCCGGCGTTTGAAGCGACCACGCTGCTGCTGGTCGAACCGGCGTTGAACCCGGTTTGGGCCTGGATGGCGCAGGGAGAAAGGCCCGCGTCCTGGGCGCTGGCAGGAGGGGCGCTGATCCTCTCGGCTACGCTGGTTCATACCTGGCGCGCGAGCCGGATCCCTCCTTCGATGAGCCGCGCCCCAGCCGCCTAGGTGGCAGGTGCTGGCCGGCGCCGCCGGGGGCCAATCCGGCAGGCTCCGGCCAAGACGGGCTTGGCGCCGGCGCCGGCCCTGTAGTCAACGCTCGGAGCGCTATCCCCCAATAAGACCACGAAGATACCCGCACCTGGCATGGCCTGGGGCAATCAGGCTCCAGCCGCCCTTTAAGGGCCGCCCCGAGCCTGGGGATGAAAGAAAATTAGTAGTACCGGTACCTTCCTCTTTGATTGGATTCACGGAGTTGCCGGAAGTTAGCACCATTTGTCTATCGGTTCGCGCGAAACGACAGCATCCCGCATGTTAACCCTGGTCATCTGTACTAGGACATTGGTCCTTTTTCGGGCTATTCCGGGGCACCCCGGCTGGCTGCGCGAGCGCCGGGCAGGTCTGCCTAAACCAGTTGATTCTTCTGGCAAAAGTCAGCAAACGCCAATATAATTGACCGGTAGGATCGCGACCGGATGCCCTGCTTTTTTTGTGGGAAACGCGTGTCGCTTGTCCGTCAGCTTACCGATGCGGACTTCTGTTCGGACGATCATCGAAAGCGTTACCAGGAGCTGACGAGGCTGGCTTTGGACCGGCTGCTCGACGCGGGTCAGCGGCTGGGCACGCCATCGGTGCGTCCGGAAATCGAACCCGAGCCGCTCCCGCAGTGGCAGCCCGAACCCGAGGCGGAAAAACCCGCCGCGACCTGGGAGATCAGGCCGGCGATCGCCCCGCAGTGGCAGCCCGAACCCGCGGCGGAGAAACCCGCGTACGAGGGGGCGATTGCGAAGGTCCGCGAACCCGAACCCGAACCCGCGCCGCCGGCCATCCAGCAGCCGCCCGAGCGGCGTCCGTGGTGGCCCTCAAGCCCCGCGCCCGAACCTGCATTCGCCATGCCCCAGGTTCCGGAGCGCGAATTGGACCCGCCTGAGGCAGTCTATTTCGCCAGGCTGGAGTGCGAGCCGATGCCCGTGGGTGCTGCCGCGCTGGTGGCCGAGGGTGAGGCGTTCGAACCCTCCTTCAACGCTCCCACCACCGCCACTGCTCCAGGTCAATGCGGCCTGCGCGGGGCCTTGTTCGTCCGCGAAGCCTTCGGGCGCGCGATGTCCCGCACCATGCCGGCAGCCCTGGGACCTGGAGGCGGCAACGGGTTCCACGGGGCGGCGCATTTCGCGAGCGTCACTCCGGACGCAAGCGATGCGCTCCCGATCTGGATCCACCAGATGGCGCCGCAGCCGCTGATTGCCTCCCTTGCGCGTCCGGTCGCCATGCGATCCAGCGCGCGGTTTGCCACCCAGGCAGTTGGACGCCTGGTTCCGCGGCCGGCATTGCCGCGCTTCCGCAGCGCGCGCAGGCGCTCGGCGGGCTTCCCACTGGCGGAACTGGTCGGCTATCCGCAACCCGGAGGAGCGGCGCAAGCTGCCCTCCAGCCCGGCCAGATCGGATTCATGCCGTTCCACCCAACGGCTTATGTCGCCTGGCTTGCCTGTCCCGCGCCTGAAAATGCACCCAGGGTGAGCGGCCACCTGCCGGTCGCGGCCGGCGCGGTGAACGCCCCGGCACGACCGGCTGTCGCGCCGGCGGCGGTATTCCAGGCCGGCATCTCCTACGCCTGCCAGACGGCCGTGCGGAGGCGTTCCACGGTAGCCCCGGCGGGATTCGCGGACCTGCCCTCGCCGCGCCTGGCGAAGGGCGCGTGGCAGTGCCTGGAAGCGGGGGTGGAGCGCTTTGCCGGAAGCACACTCCTGCCACGGCTTGCGGCTCGGCCGGCCGGCGAGGTCGAGTTGGGCGGGACGCCGCCCGTGGCGGCCGAACAGCCCTCCCAGGCGCCGAAGGCCCGGATGCTCGCGGCTGCCAGACGCCCCGCTCCGATCATTTCGTTCGCGGCAATATCGGCGACGCTGCCGCGCATGGCGGACAAGGCGCCGGTCTACGGCGTAAGGGTGGCGGCCCAAGACACGCTGGGCCAGCCGTTGGCTGCCAGACCCAGGTCCGCGGCCACACTGACGGCGGCGGTCGAGGCTGCCCTGTGGCCCAACCCGGAAGCCTCGCTGCCGGCGTTTTTGGCCCAGCGGCCTGCGGCGTCGCTTCCGGCGGCCGCCACTCCGGTGCGTCTGGGGGCACCGACGGCCACCAGTCGCAAAGCGCCGGCGCCGCTGCCTGGTCTGACCGCGGCGTTCACCGCTCTCGAACCGGCCCCGCCGCACAGCGCCGCGATCGTGACGGGCCGCCGCAGTCTCGCCCAGAGCGCCTACGCGAGCACTGCCGCCAGCCTGGCCGCAGGCGGTGTTCTTCCAGAGGCCGTGCCCATCCGCGCCCAGTTCCGCCCGCCCGACGCGCTCGTCGAGATCCCGGCTTACGCCGGCGGACTCCGCAGGCCGCTTCTGGGCTCGGGACAACCGCGGCTGGGCATCGTGCCGCAACGGCCCGCGGCGCGCGCGTTCACGCCTCATCCGGCGCTGGCCACCCAGTTCCACATCGAGACGCACACGCCCGTCTGCTCCCTCGAGTTCAACGGACGCATTCAAGCCGGAAGCCACTTCCCAGCTCCGTATCCAGACCCGCGCAAGGGCTCCCGATTGAGCGCCATGGCGTCCCTCGATTTTGGCGGGTGGATGGCATCGCTTCCGGTGTTGCACGCCTCCGAGACCCGTAGCCTGTTGGCTCCGGCCGAGCCGGCGACCCAGTTGCCGGCGCCCGTGGCGCGGCCATTCTCTCACACCCGGATTCTGACGGCTCCGGCGATCCTGGCCCAGGCGGAAGTGCGGCTCCCGCAGGTGGCCCCGAAGCCGGCCGCACTGGCGGGGACCATCGAGCCGGGCCCGCTCCAGCAGATCGCGCAACCCACGCCCAGCGTCCGGCCCGCGTCCGCGCGCGCGATTCCCGCATACCAGATCGACTGCCGCACGCTCTTCCCGCCGGCTCCGGCCCGTATCTCACCGGCTTTCCTCGTGCCCTCCGGAACAGACGTTCCGCTGGCTCCGCGGCAAGCCAAGACCAGGCCGGCCTCCGCACAAACCTCCGGCTGGGCTCTGCCCCTGCCGCCAGCCGTGCTGATCGAATGGACCGCCAGAGCGGCCGCGCCTTCGGTACTAGCCGCTGCCGCGACCATTCCCGGGAAGATCGCCGGGACCTCGATTCGCAGTACGGCCCGGCCGTCCGGCTGGCTCGCGCCGCCTGCCGGAACGCCGGTGGTTCAGCGGGAAAGCGCGCTGCTCGGTCCGGGCGCGCTGGGCTCGGGTTCGATCGAGCGCGGATCGTATCTGGACGGGGCCACCAGGGCGCCGCGAGCGGCGACGGCCACCGGGGCCGCGTCGCCCTTTGGAGCACACCAGGCCCTGCTGCCGCCCGAGCGTGCCATCGCGGCGCGCGAGGCGCTCGACAGCGCGGCGAGCGCAACCGTCCCGCCGCGTTTCCTAGCCGGCCCCGTTACGCGCTCGGGCGCCGTTGGCCTCGGCTTCCGCCAGCGTCGCGCGCTGCTGCCTGAGATCCGCCTCGACGCGACCCTGGCCCGCATCGCCGCGGCCCGGATCCTGGACGAGTGTTCCGCGGAGCCGCTGGCCGATCCGGCCCGGTCCGACGCAGCCCGGCTGAAAACGCCTCGGACCGCGTTCGTGCCCCTCGCGGCCACGGCGCCTCTGGGGAAAGCCGCAGGCTGCGTGCGGCCGATCGGGCCCTTCAATCTGGGAACTGCGGCGCTGACGCCAGTAGCGGAACGGAAGGCCTGGGCCGTCGACTCGCGGCGGCGGGACTCCGAGCTCGTTGGTTTCGAAATCTGGGCTCCCGTCGAGCCGGCTTCCGCGGAGCTCGCGGCACGCCACACGCTCGAAACCGCCGCTCCGGCTGCCGGGAAGGGACGTTCTCGAGCCGGCGCGCCAAAGCCGAGCGCGGCGTCGGTCGAGGCCGTCAGCACCCAGCCGCTGGAACTGGCGGGGGCGCAGCCGCTGGTGTTCGCACATCCGCTGGCGCCGTCCAAGGCGGCCGCGGAACGAATCCGCCCGGTGAATTACTCGGTGCCGCGCACGCTGCCGGCTTGGGAACCGTACGGCCGCGAGTCCTCCGTCGTCGAGTTCAGTTCGATCCAGGCGCGGGCTATCGGAGCCTGCTGGCCGACGCGCACGAGCTTCCAGTTCGCCACCGAGCCCGAACGGCCGGCCAAGGCCGGCCGCGCCACCAAGGCCGATCCGCGAATCTTCGCCGAGTTTGCCGTGCCACCCGCGCGCGAGCCGGAGTCGGCCGTTAACCGCCCCGCCCTGGGCAGCGCGCCGGTCACCCGGGTCGCCGCGCCGCGGCTGCGCGAGGATGCCGCGACCGCCCAGACGACAGTGCGCCTGACCCCGCTGTTCCGGCCGCACAGGCACCCTAGCCGGCTGCCTGTTTTTCACACCACCGTCGAAAAAGCGCACATGCCCTCCGGCGCGTTCCACTACGTCGAGTTCGAAGACTGGGACCGGGACGACGCCAAGACGGCCAATCGAGCCACGTCGCTTCCCGCCACGCTGGTGGAACCATGGATTCCCGAAGCGGCGTTCGCGCTCCGAGCCAGGGAAAGCCTGGACGGGGCCGCCCTGGCGGCGGTGGACGCGGGACCGTATCCTGGCGTCGCGGCCCCGGCCGGACCGCGCCCGGAGCAGCCATTCGCCATCGACTTCGTCATCCTCGCAAGCGGCGCCGAACTGGTAAAGATGGATTTCGAGGCGATTGCCGAAACCGGCGCGCCGCGTTGGCGCAGCGCGCTCAAGAACGCCTCCGGACTCTTCCGGGGAGTGATGCTGATTCTGCCGTGCCTGATCGTGCTGGGCACGCTCGCGAGCGGCTGCGCGGCAAAAGGGGGCTCGCTGAAGGAGACTATCCAGAACCGCGCCGCCGTTCACATGGAGCACGATTTCTCGACCAGCCTCGACGGCTGGTACGGCGGCCCCGATTGGGCCAAGAGCTGGTCGCGCGATGCGGCCGGGTTCGTGCGCGCGGGCCAGCTTGCGCTGTATCGCCCTTCGCAGCAACTGTCGAATTACCGGTTCGAGTTCCTGGGCCAGATCAGCGGCCGCGACATCGGATGGGTGTTTCGCGCCGCGGATCTGCAGAATTACTACGCCACGCAGTTGACCATAGTCAAGCCCGGCCCGCTGCCGGAGATGGCGCTGGTGCGTTATCAGGTGATAGGCGGCAAGGAGACGGCACGGGTGCAGGTTCCCGTGCGGGTCGCCATGCAGAATGGCCGGCCCTACAGGATCGAGGAGGACGTGGCAGGCAGCGGTTTCACGACATCGGTGGACGGCGAGGTGATCGATTCCTGGGCGGATGACCGGCTGCGCGCCGGCGCGGTCGGGTTCTTCGGCGAACCGAAGGACAAGCCGAACCTATACTGGGTGAAGGTGACCAACAACGACGATTTTTGGGGCAAGGTTTGTGGCATACTTGCCCCAAGCAATTAAGCCGGGCGCACGCCCACGGCTTGAGCCGTAACGGCGACGAGTAGGGCGGCACTGATCGGAGAAGAGAGGTGGAATCATGAGTCCGCGTAAACCAATCGGTAGTGGGCCGGAGCTTCGGCCCGTTGAGTTCAGTCCGCGCACGGAGGCTCCAAAGGCGTCCCGCTATATCGCCCGCGCGGTCTCCCTGCACCTGGATGGAAAGGCGGAGGAGGCGCTGCGGGAGCTGCAGCGCGCGGTGGCGAAGGGCGAGAAGTCCGCGGAGATCTACTCCGCCATGGGTCAGGTTCAGTTCGAGCTGGGCCAGTTCGAGGGCGCTGCGAACAGCTACCGCGAACTGCTTCAGATCGAGCCGAACCACCAGATGGGGTGGTTCAATCTGGCCGTCTGCCTCGAACGGACGGGCCGGTGGCAGGACGCTGCCGACAAGTTCCAGAAGGCGTTTCAGGTGGATTCGACCCGGACGGAAGCGCAGTTGGGTCTCGGCATCTGCCTGCTCCACTTGAACCAGCCGCAGCCGGCCCTGGCCGCTTTCGAGCGCGTGATCGAGCGGGAGCCGGAGAACGAGACCGCGGTGTTCGGCAAGGCCGTGGCCCTGCAGCTCGATTCGCGCTTCGACGAGGCGGCCGAACTGTATCGCCGCGTGCTGAAGCGCAACCCGAACTCGGAAGAGTCCCTGGCGAACCTGATCGCCATCGGGATGGCGAAGAAAGACTATGAGCTGGTGCGGGAGTGCTCCGAGCATCTGCTCGAGCTGCGCCCGCAGTCGACCGCGGCCCTGGAGGGCCTGGCGGCGTGGGCTTCGGCCAGCGGCGATTTCCAGATGGCCGCCAAGTTCTGCACCCTGCTGGTAGACGCGGTGCCGAACCACTTCGAAGGCTGGTTTAACCTCGGCTTGGCGCATCAGAAAGCGGACCGGCTGCAGCAGGCCGCCGACGCCTACCAGCAGGCCATCAAGGTCCGGCCGCAGTCGTCGCAGGCCTACACCAACCTGGGTATCGTGCGCCAGGAACTGGGCGCGTTGAAGGAAGCCAAGGACGCCTACCGGGAAGCGGTCCGTCTGGATCCGAACGCCATCGCGGCGTTGTGGAACCTGGCGCTGGTTCTCGAACAATCCGGCGAGCAGGATGAAGCCGAGAAGACGTACATGAAGGTCCTCGACAAGGATCCCGAGAATCACGAAGCGCGATTCCGCCTGGGATACGTGCGCTTGCAACGGGGCGATTACCGCGGCAGCGCCGAGGCCTTCGAGACCTGCCTCAAGAAACGCAAGGATTGGATCGAGGCGCAGATGAACCTGGCGCTCGCCTATTGGAAGATGGGCGACCGCGACTTGGCGCAACTGGTCTACGAGCAGGCGCTCAACTCGGATCCGAAGTCGCTGGACGCGCTGCGCGGGCTGGCGGCGCTGGCTCTCGAGCGCGGCGATCTGGATCAGGCCCTGGAATTCCACGGACGGCTGGTCGATCTCGGCGAGCGCACGCCGGAGCTGCTGTACAACACCGGGCTCCTGTTGCAGAAGGCGGGCCAGGCCGACGAGGCCGCGCGGCTGTACCGCGACGCTCTTTCGGAAAACCCGGATTTCGCCGAGGCGCTGTTGAACCTCGGGCACGTGATGAAGTCGCTCGGCCAGGAAGACGATGCCCGAGCCTGCTGGAGCAAGGCGCTGGAAGCCAAGCCGGAGCTGGCGCAAGGCTACTTCGAGCCGGTCAAGAACTAGATTGCCGTCCCTCTCGCCCTGGCCCCTGGGAAAGCCCCGCGGGCCGGGGCGCCCTTCGTGGTTCCCCTCGGCCGGTACGGAGTACGGGTGCGTCCAAGGTCCGCATGGCAGCGGCGGAGCCGCTGCCATGCGATGCGCGACGATGCGCGAAGAAGAGATCGGACCGGACGGAGGTGTGATATTCTGACGGATGGCGCTATCGTCTAACGGTTAGGACGGAGCCCTCTCAAGGCTCAAATACGGGTTCGATTCCCGTTAGCGCTACCACGTTTTCATACACTTACGGGCGCCGACAGACCACGACAGACCACGCGCTCGGCGCCAGGCACTAACGGGTTTCGTGGTCTGTCG
>Ga0182021_10004720_pt1 | contig 16063 bp, 9 predicted proteins | sample 612E3MmetaG_FD_120493 | JGI IMG/M metagenome (GOLD analysis project Ga0182021, IMG submission 120493) | Permafrost microbial communities from Stordalen Mire, Sweden - 612E3M metaG (Illumina Assembly) | ecosystem: Environmental > Terrestrial > Soil > Wetlands > Permafrost | place: Sweden... | reverse complement strand
TAACATGCTATGCATCACCGGCGACAGCCCTGTCCTGGCGCCTCAGCCTCGCGGACGCATGGACATCAATGATATGGATGCCATCCAGATGATCTGGATCCTGCGACGCATGCGCGATGAAGGTCATTACCTGGATGGGCGCGAGATCAAGTTCCCGCCCAAGTTCTTCCTGGGTGCAGCCGCCTCGCCGTACGCCTCCGAACCCAAATTCCAGGCCCTGCGCGAAGAAAAGAAGATCAACGCCGGAGCACAGTTCTTCCAGACCAACCTGGTCTATGATATTGATCGCATGGAAATCTGGCTGAACGAACTGGCAAAACGCGCGATACTGGACAAGGTCTTCATCCTGATCGGCATCACCCCGCTCAAGAGTTACAAAATGGCACTCCACATGAATGAAGTCCCAGGGGTTACCGTGCCGGATGGGATCCTGAAACGCATGGAAGCGGCCGATACGGCCGGCAATGCCCAGGAAGAGGGCGTGCAGGTTGCCCTGGAGTTGGCCCGCAAGATCAAAGGCTATCAAAAGCAAGGCGTCCATGGGCTGCACATCATGCCGGTCATGTGGGAAGAGGTCATCCCGCGCATTGTCAAAGAAGCCGGCTTGTTGCCGGAAGGCTTCCCCGCATAGTATTACCGCATCCAGAGAGGTTTTATGACCAACCGCACTATCGTTTACAAGCCCATTCCACCCTGGATCGAAAAACTGGTCCGCGAGCACGGCGGCAGCCGTACAAACGTGCTGGAAATCCTGAGGGGCCTCGACCAGCAGGGAAAATTGAATCCGGATTCGGTCACGGATACCGCCAGTTGCCTGGGACTACCCCCCCACAAGGTATTTGGAATCGCCACGTTCTATTCGATGCTTTCTTTGCAACCGAAGAAGAATGTCATCAGAGTCTGCGATGGTCCGGTCTGCACGGCAAAGAATGCTGCAAAATTGAAGCTGGCTCTCGCAGACAGCGCGCAAGCGGGCTGGAGCGTCGAAAGAAGCTCCTGCCTGGGACTGTGCGACCGCGCTCCCGCCGCACTGGTTGGAACCGAGGCGGCCGGCCCAGTGGCGCTCGATGGTATCGAGGGACTTTTCACTGGTTGGCGCGGGCTCTCCCCGGATTACACCCAGACCCGCCCGGGAGAACTGCGCGTTATGCTTGGCAGTGCCGGCAAAGTTGAGCCGGACTCGATCGACTCAGCCCTGGCCAACGGTGCGTACGCCGGCCTGAAGAAGGCACTCGCCAGCCGGCCCGAGGAAATATTGGATATGCTGGAAGCCTCCGGATTGCAGGGACGCGGCGGTGCGGGTTTTCCTGTCGGCCGGAAGTGGCGTTTCGTTGCCCAGGCTCCGGCGGGACAGAAATATATTATTTGTAATTCCGATGAGTCTGAGCCGCTCATTTTCAAGGATCGCGTCCTGATCGATACAGATCCTCATCAAATCCTCGAAGGCATGGCAATCGGTGGTTACGCTTGCGGAGCCAGCGAAGGGTATATTTATATTCGCGGCGAATATGAAGCGCAGGCGCGCCGCCTGGAAAATGCCATTTCACAGGCGGTTCAAAAGAACTGGCTGGGCAAGGACATCCAGGGAAGCGGTTTCACATTCAATATTCAGGTTCATCGCGGCGCGGGTGCGTACATTTGCGGCGAGGAAACAGCCTTGATCGAGTCGCTGGAAGGGAAGCGCGGTGAGCCCAGGTTGAGACCGCCTTTTCCACCCAGCTATGGTCTAAAGGGCTGCCCAACAGCCGTCAATAATCTCGAATCGCTGGCAGCGGTAAGGCACATCATTAATAATGGCAGCAGCTGGTGGAAATCCCTCAGTACTTATTCCGTTCCAGGCACCAAGCTTTACATGGTGTTGGGACAGGTCAAAAAACCGGGCCTATTCGAGGCGCCCTTCGGCCTGACGCTCCGCCAGATTATCGATGATTTTGGTGGGGGCATGCAGGATGGGTCTTCCTTCCAATTTGCCTTGACCGGCGGTGCAGCCGGCACAATCGTTGGTCCCGGCCAACTGGTCGTACCCATCGATTACGGTTCCGCTGCGCAAGGCATCTCCCTCGGAGCAGGTGGATTTCTGATCTGCGACCAGACCTCTTCACCGGTCAGCCTGCTCCAAGAGTTGCTGCATTTCTTCGCGGTCGAATCTTGCGGAAAGTGCACTCCCTGCCGCGCCGGCACCTGGCGGGCCCATGAAATCCTCACCGGGATGGTTGCCGGGAATGGGCAACCGGGGGATGTCGCTGAACTCGGTGCGTTGGCTGAGAACCTGCTGCTGTCTTCCTTTTGCGGGCTGGGCCAATCGGTCTCCATCCCGATCAAATCCGCCTTTGCCAATTTTGCCGACCAATTCCGCTCATACGAACAGGCGTAGAAAGGTCTTTTATGACGGTAAACCTTACGATCAACCAGAAGAAGGTCCAGGCGCAGGAGGGTCAAACCATCCTGCAAGCCGCCCGAGCGAACAGGATCGAGATTCCGACCCTGTGTTACCACAAGGACCTTTCGCCAACTGGCAACTGCCGGATATGTATGGTTGATGTCGCCGGTCAACGTTTCCTGCAGGCGGCCTGTGTGACAACCGTTGCCGAGGGGATGGTAATCGACACGCACAGTGAGCGGGTGATGCGCTCGCGTAAAATGAACCTGGAACTGATGCTCGCCAACCATCCGCAGGACTGCCTGACCTGTGATGTCAGCGGAGAGTGCGAGTTGCAGGACCTGGCGTATGAGTATAAAGTCAGTGTGCCCAAGTGGGGATCGAAAACCTCACGGTACATCCCTGATAGCGATCCCAATCCGTTCATCCGGGTGGATATGAACCGCTGCATCCTGTGCAGGCGCTGCGTTCTGGCCTGCGCGGAAATCCAGGGCCGGAATGTCTGGGGAGTGGCAAACCGCGGTTTTGGGGAGCAGATCGTTGCCGGTGCCGGAACGACCATGCTGGAAGCGCGTTGTGAATCCTGTGGTCAATGTGTCGCCTACTGCCCGACCGGCGCACTCTCCAATAAAATGAATTACGGTGCCGGCCGCGCCCACCAGGTTCGAAAAGTCCTGACCACCTGTTCCTTTTGCGGGGTGGGCTGCCAGTTCGATCTGCTGGTCAAGGGTGACAAGGTCATTGGCGTCTCATCCAATCCGAACGCGCCGGTCAATGGCATGGCTCTGTGCGTCAAGGGCCGCTATGGCTATGATTACATCCACCATCCGGATCGTGTGCTGGCGCCGCTGGTGCGTCGGTATTTGCTGGATGGGCGGAAAAAATCCCGCCAGGGAAGCGATTGGGAGTGGGTACAGGTGGATTGGCAGGTTGCATTGCAGTTGGCAGCCGAAAAGCTGGCTTCCACCCGCAAGTATTTTGGCGCGGATTCGATTGGTGTTGTCGCCTCATCCAAATGCACCAACGAAGAAAATTACCTGTTTAATAAATTTGCACGGCAGGTGATCGGGACAAACAATATTGATCAATGCGCCCGGCTTTGACACTCCAGCAGCGTGGCCGGTCTGACCACTTCATTCGGCTCAGGTGCCATGTCCAATTCGATGGACGATATTGCAGAATTTTCCCGATCTGCGCTGGTGATCGGGTCGAACACCACTGAAGCCCATCCTGTCTTTGGGACGATGCTCAGAAGAGCCGTAAGGACGCGCGGTCTCCAATTGGTTGTGGCGGACCCGCGCCGGATTGATCTGGTAGATGATGCAGTCCTTCACCTTCAACAAAAACCGGGTACCGATATCGCACTGATCAACGGATTGATGAATATTATCCTGGAAAAGGGCTGGGAAGACCGGAAATTCATCGAGGAACGCACGGAAGGCTTCGAAGAATTCCGGGCCGGGCTGGCACATTATCCTCCGGAAAGGGTGGCTGAAATCACCCAGGTACCGGTGGAGCAGCTCAACCGGGCGGCCGAGATCCTGGCCCTGCAGAAACCCATGGCGGTCATGTGGGCGTTGGGCATCACCCAGCATATTGTTGGCGTACAAAATGTGATGAACCTGGCCAACCTGCAAATGCTGCTCGGAAATATGGGCATGCCCGGCGGCGGGGTGAATCCTTTGCGCGGCCAGAATAATGTCCAGGGCGCCTGTGACATGGGCGGGCTGCCAAACGTTTACCCAGCCTACCAATCGGTGACCAACCCGGGCTCACGCCAGAAATTCGAAGCTGCCTGGGGTGTGCCCATGTCGGACAAGGTCGGCATGACACTGACCGAGATGATCCCGGGGGTGCTAAAGAACAAGACGCATGCCCTGTATATTATTGGCGAGGATCCGGTCATGTCCGATCCCGATTCGACCCATATTCGAAAATGCCTGGATGCCGTGGATTTTCTGATGCTGCAGGAACTATTCCCAACCGAAACATCCCAATATGCCGACATTTTCCTTCCGGGCGCTTCTTTTGCCGAAAAGGACGGTACCTTTTCCAATACCGAACGGCGCGTCCAACTCGTCCGAAAAGCCATAGAGCCGCTGGGCGAGGCGCGCCCGGATTGGCAGATCGTCACCGGTCTGGCAACCCTCATGCTGACCCAAGGCGACCGGACACCTGTCGATGGGACCCATACCGGTTGGGATTACCATGCCCCGGCTGACATCATGACCGAGATCAATGCCTTGACGCCCTCCTACGCAGGGATCACGCACGCCCGGCTGGAACGCGGGGAACGCTTGCAGTGGCCGGTGCCGGACCTCCAGCACCCGGGCACGCCGATCCTGCATACCAAGCGGTTTGCCAATGGAGCGGGAAGATTTACAGCCTTGGAGGATCTCCCGCCAGCCGAGGTCCCGGATGAGGAGTATCCGATGCTGCTCAATAACGGCCGGGTGCTGTACCACTGGCACGGAGGTCAGATGACCCGCCGTGCTGCGGGTCTCCTGGCAGTCTACGACCGGACCCTGGTTGAAATCAACCCGCAGGATGCGCAGAGGTTAAACATCAAGAACCAGGCCCGCCTGCGCTTGACATCCCGGCGCGGCAGTGTGCAAGCCGAGGCCTGGATCACCGAGCGCGTCCCTGCGGGAATGCTCTATACGAATTTTCACTTTCCCGAAACCCCGCTGAACGAGCTGACCCAGGCCGCGCTTGATCCCATCTCGAAGATCCCGGAATACAAGCAGTGTGCCGTCAAAGTCGAATTGGTTCAACCGACTGAAAGCTAATAATCCACTTGATTAAGTGAGGTGATCAGTATGGATATCCGAAAAATCTTTGAGTATGCTTTACAAAGGGAATATGAAGGCAAGCTATTCTTTGAGACAAATGCTGCCCGGATGAGCCATGCCACTGCAGTGGCTGTCTTCAAGCAATTGGCAGCCGAGGAACAAAAACATATTGAATTTGTCCAGGCTCAACTTGATGCAATCGATGCAGGCAAATCCGCCGATGTGGCCTTGGGGGAGGAATTAAACCGGTCCGGGGTCTTCTCCCAGCGGGCGGCCTCCGAGTTCATCGATCAAACCGTCCTTGAAGCAATGGTACCCGACCTGCCAATCTTGCGAATGGCCTATCTGATCGAGCGCGATTTTACCGAATTTTATGAACAATCCGCCCAAAAAGCCGAGGGTGAGGCGCGCGTGGTGCTCGAAACCCTGGCGGGTTGGGAAAGACGCCACGCCGCGCTTTTCAAACAAATGCACGACCAGGCGTTCAATGAATATGCCCACATGCCATGGGGAGGCTAAGGGTTGGATGGATTGTTGTATGGCATGGAAAGCAGGGCAAAGACTAAACTGAATCAACTCCAGCGCGCCGGGAAAATGCGCGCCGTGAAAGCTTAATAAATTAGTTAAGCAAAAAGGAGAAGTAGCATGACTGCACAAATAATTGATGGAAAAGTTATTGCCCAGAAAGTGCGTGACGAAGTGGCTGCGGCAGTCGCCAAACGGACAGCCGCCGGCAAGATGCAGCCCACCCTGGCGACGGTGCTGGTGGGCGACCGGCCGGACTCGGCTGCCTACGTAACCTCCAAAGGCAAGGCCTGCCTAGAACTGGGAATGGGCTCCGTCAGCCAGCACCTGCCGACAGACGCCACCCAGGAACAGGTCGAGGCACTGGTCAAACAGCTCAATGCCGACAAGACGATCAGCGGGATTCTGGTGCAATTGCCCATGCCCTCCCACCTTAATGAAGAGGCAGTCCTTTCCCTGATTGGCATTGAAAAGGATGTGGACGGTTTCTCACCCCTAAATATTGGCCGCCTGGCCCAGAAAGGGCGTGAGCCGCTTTTCGTCCCATGCACTCCCTATGGCTGCATCTACCTGCTCGAGCAAGCCGGAGTAGAGATCGAAGGGGCGAACGCCGTCGTGCTGGGTCGCTCGAACATTGTCGGCATGCCGGCTGCCCTGCTGCTGATCAGCAAGAATGCCACCGTGACCGTCTGTCACTCCCGCACGCGTGACCTGCCCGGCGTTGTGCGCCAGGCAGACATCCTGATCGCCGCCATCGGCAAGACCGAGATGGTGCGCGGCGACTGGATCAAACCGGGTGCGGCGGTCATCGATGTGGGTATCAACTCGGTTCCGGATGCCACCAAGAAGAGCGGTCACCGGCTGGTGGGCGATGTCAAATTTGACGAAGCCATGCAAGTCGCCGGATTCATCACGCCTGTCCCGGGCGGGGTCGGCCCCATGACCATCGCCATGCTAATGCGCGCCACCCTGCATGCCGCTGAAATCCAGAATCCGTAGGCATTTCATGGCCTTGCAGCGTTTTCAACCAGACATCTCTTTAAAGAGGTATAGAATCCGCTCCACGGCCGTTTTGTGCCTCTTTGATGGGTAATCCATTTTCGATGACTAATCATGTATCCGATCGACCGGTTGTAGTACTGGCTTGCAAGGTTTTCCAGGACCTGTTTGAACGCTTCACCAGGCCGGGAATGATCCAGAAATACATCTACCTGGACTACGGGCTGCACAGCTATCCTCGCAAGCTCAACCAGGCCATACAAGAGACTCTTGACGGTCTCCCGCAACCCAGCCTGGTTATTCTAGGATATGGCCTGTGCGGTAATGGCCTGAACGGCATCCGGGCCGGCCGGCACTCCCTGCTGATCGCCCGGGCGGACGATTGCATTGCGATCTTACTGGGTTCCTACGAACGCTACATCAGTGAATTCAAATCCGAATCCGGCACTTACTATCTCACCAAGGGCTGGCTGGAATCGGGCAGCAACCCATTGCAGGAATACCAGGATTACGTTCAGAAATACGGCCTGGCCAAGGCCAACTGGTTGATCGACAGCCTCTATCACAATTACAAACGCCTGGTGTTGGTGGCTCACAGCCAGGAAGACCTGGCTGTATACCGCGGCAGGGCGCTGGAGGTTGCCAAATTTTGCGAACGCTGGGGCATGCGTTACCAGGAGATCCTGGGATCGAGTGAATTTTTTAAACACCTGGTCGGGGCTGCCCTGGACCCGGAATCGGTTGATGAGAATTTCATTTTGGTATCTCCAGGCAGCGAACTGCTTCAGGAGCAGTTCTTGCGCCTTGCGCCGTAGAGATGCATAATTTCGGTGCCTGCCCCTCCGGATTGTCGATCGATAAATAATCGGAAAAGGGTGGCGGGCAGGATCGGCCTCTGATGGGGCATAATAAAAAGTCAGCCCGGACATGCGTAGTCCGGGCTTGATTTTCTCAGGCTGACAGTCCTTGGAAGAACTCCGCCATCTTCTCCAGGGCGCGATCGATGGTTTTTACAGAAGTGGCATAGCACAGGCGCAGGTAACCTTCCCCGTTCGGTCCGAAGTCGGTTCCCGAAAGTGCAGCGACTCCGGCTTCGTCCAACATGCGCCGGGCGATTTCACTGGAGGGCCGTCCGAACGATTTGACATTCGGAAAGACGTAAAAGGCGCCTTGTGGAACCAGACAATGGATTCCGGGGATGGCATTCAGTCCGGCCACGATGTGATCACGCCGGCGCTGATATTCGGTCACCATGGCATCCACCTGTTCCTGAGGACCGGTCAGAGCTTCCATTCCAGCAAACTGGGTAAAGGTGGCAGTACAGCCAATCGAATGGGTCAGCAATAGTTCGACCCGTTCGGCCAGTTTTTCCGGCATGATCGTGTACCCCAGCCGCCAGCCGGTCATGGCATACGTCTTGGAGAAACCATCCACGATGATGGTGCGCTCTTGCATGCCCGGCAGGGAAGCAATGCTCGGGACCGGGTTTCCATCATAAGCCAGGCGCCCATAGATTTCGTCGCTCATCACCCAGGCACCGAACTCCTGCGCCCTGGTGGCGATATGCTGCAGGTCTGCGAGCGGGATGACCCCACCGGTCGGGTTGGCCGGGGAGTTCAGTACGATCAGCCTGGTGCGCCGGTTGACCGCCGCATCGAAGGCTTTCAGGTCGAACGAGAATTTGTTTTCCTCGCGTAACGGAACCGCCACCGGCACCCCGCCGGCGATGGCGATCATGGCAGTGTAAGTTGGGAAGCCCGGATCCGGGTAAATGACCTCGTCACCTGCCTGGACAAGCGCCATAGTCGGGAAGAACAAGCCTGGCTTGGCTCCCGGACCGATGACCACCTGGGAGGGCGTAAACTCCAACCCATGTTGCCGCCCGGCCTCCCTGGCGATGAGCTGGCGCAGGGCCGGCACTCCCGCCGGCGGGTTATAACGAGTCTGTCCGGACTGGATGGCCTTGATACCCGCTGCGCTGACATGCGCCGGCGTTGCAAAGTCTGGCTGGCCGATCTCGAGATGCATGATCTCGTGCCCCTGCGCTTCGAGCGCCTGGGAGCGGGCCAGGACGGCATACGCCCCCTCGGATTCAAGTGATAAAACGCGTTCGGCGAATACTGTCATAGGATACTCGTTTCCATTACGTAGATAGTGTCATGTAAAAAATTTGGCTTATTATACATTACAGTGGTAGGATTATTCCGATCGGCAGACCAATGAAATACGAACATATTTCATGGTCAGCGACTGTCCATCCCTCCATTACTCATCTTGAAATTGTTGTGAACTCGAGCCCCGCCTCCCCCAACTGGCGGAGGCTAACACTCCCCGGATGGTGGATGCGGCCGAACAGTATTAGTTGTATGATATATGGACGGATGGTAAACCGGTGTTTACCACCCGGATCTCATGTTGAAACCTGGATAAATTATCATGGATGTACAGGAGGGAAATTACAAGCTCACGGGGAAGGTACGGATTGTGTCTGATAGCGCTCTTGGTATGTCCTGATAAACCCAGTAATTGACAAGGTGATCGCTTTGGAAATGAAAGAGGTTCCGGCTCCCGTCACAAGGTACCTGGTGCTGTCTGATTAATTAACCCCAAAACCAGCCTCCCACAAGATCTGGAGGCAAACCCTCCCCGGTGGATGGATGAGGCCGGGGATTATCAGATGAAAGGTAGCATGTTCGATCCTATTCTGGTCCCATTGGATGGTTCTCAACTGGCTGAGTGCGTACTGCCGCATAGCGTTGCGATTGCCAGTCCTTTTGACGCAGAAATCACCCTGCTGCGTATGCTGGAAAAAAACCAGGCCGGCAATTCCGGGCAATTGTTTGATCTGCTTAACTGGCAAATCAATAAGACCAAGGCAACCCTCTACCTGGAAAAGACCCGAAGCCGGCTTGAAGAAGCTAAAATCCGGGTCAGGACAGCCGTGCTGGAAGGACTGGTGGCGGAAGGAATTACCGAATACGCCCAGAACCAGGGCGTGAAATTGATCATTTTAAGCAGCCACGGGCATACCGGCCTGTCAAAATGGGGGATATCCAGCACCGCGCAAAAAATCATCCTCAGCGCACCTTCTTCGGTACTGATTATTCGAGCATTCCAACACGACATACAGGCAGGTGCGTTATCAACCATCCCGGTTTACCAGCACATCCTGGTACCGTTGGATGGTTCGCAGAGGGCGGAAAATGTTTTACCAATCGTCACGCAATTGGCACATTTTCATAAGTCACAGATACATCTCGTACACGTGGTGCAGACTCCAGAAATGGCGCGTCAAATGCCCCCGATGCGGGAAGATATCGATCTTTCCAACCGGGTGGTTGCACGCAACCAGGAAGAAGCCGGACATTATCTCGACCAAATGAAGGTGCGGTCCACCCTGGAGGGGATTGTGGTTCAAACGCATCTTCTTACTAGCGACAATGCAGCAGTTGCACTGCATCAGGTGGCGGAGCAGGAACACATTGATATGGTCGCTCTGAGCGCGCATGGATATTCGGGAAACCAACAATGGCCTTATGGCGGCATGGTCAACAATTTCATACTATATGGCAAGGTGCCTCTTCTGATTGTCCAGGACCTGCCCGGTAAACAAGAGTCGATTCCGCCTGTGCTGACTTCCAGGGAACGCCCAGAGCTTTAACGAATGGAGGCCGTTCCGCAGGTCATTCCATCCACAGCAACCAATCCAGGCGGAGATAACCGCCTGGGAGAATTTGCGCGCGAACTCGCGAAAACACACGCGGTAGATCAATCCCTGCATCAAAAATCTGACCTGCTGGAACGATTGCAAACCTGGGAACAGGCTTTGCGGAATGCCAATGCGATCTTCAAGGGCGTGCCATCCAAGGACCTGCCGGTCTCGCGTGCCGCCGAATGGATGCTGGATAATTTTTACGTGGTCAAGCAAACCTTCAACCAAATTACCGAGGGCCTGCCATCCAGTTTTCTCGACCAGTTACCAAAATTGAGCGGAACTTTACATGAACCGGGACTACCGCGCCCCGTGCTGGAACCTGGACTACCGCGCATTTTTGCGTTGGCAGGGGAATGGGTGGAGTACTGCCAGAGCCAGATCGAGTTGAATCAAACCGCCGCTTTTATGCTGGAATATCAGCAGGTCGCGCCTCTGACAATCGGGGAACTTTGGGCTCTGCCGATCATGCTGCGAATTGCGATCCTGGAGCAGTTGGTTTATGCAACGACCGAATTGACCGGGATGGAGTCGCTGCCTCGGATTAAGTCCGGTATTGCCCCGACCCAGGCCGGTTCCAGGACCGGCTCGACAAGCCTGAGCCAGATCGATTCCATGGTGGCGGCGAACGACTCCATTGTCGCCAACTGTTTTACCAGCCTGCGTCTGCTCTCCACAAACGATTGGAAAGACTTCTTCGAACAGACCAGCCGGGTGGAGCAGATTTTGCGTGAAGACCCGGCTGGGATTTATGCGGGCATGGATTTCGACACCCGCAACAGTTATCGCAGCATAATCGAGGAGCTGAGCCGCCACTCGGCCTTCACCGAAGAGCAGGTGGCGCAGGCCGCGATTACATTCGCCCGGAGCGCGGATGGCAGGACCTCCGGGCGGAAAGGCCACGTAGGTTATTACCTGCTGGATACAGGACGTCCGAAACTCGAAGCCAGCCTGCACTACCAGCCGGAAGCAGCTGTGCGTTTTCGGCGCGCCCTGCTGGCCCATCCCACCCTCACCTACCTGGGGAGTATCAGCTTCTTTTCTGCAATATTTGTGCTGGGGCTGCTCGCTTACACAAAGTTTTCGGGCGGCTCACTGGCCCAGGTCGTACTGGCGGGTGTGCTCGGGTTTGGGCTGGCGCTGGAGGCTGCCATCAGCCTGGTTAACTGGAATGTAACCCATCGCATCAAACCCCAAAGCCTGCCGCGCATGGATTTTTCGGAGGGCATCCCATCCGGCAACCGCTGCATGGTAGTCGTTCCAGCCCTGCTGGAAAAAGCCCCAGAAATCAGTCATCTCCTGCAAGAGATGGAACTGCGTTATCTTTCCAATCAGGACCCGCAACTGACCTATGCCCTGTTGACCGATTTCGGGGATGCCACAGCTCGGAATATGCCGGAAGATGAAAGCCTGCTGGCGCTGGCAAGGGCCGGCATTGTAACCCTCAATAAAAAATACCCGCAAAGGCTGCCTTTTTATTTATTTCACCGGCAGCGCGAGTGGAACGCCTCTGAAGGGGTCTGGATGGGTTGGGAACGCAAGCGCGGCAAGCTGGCGGCATTCAACTGCCTGTTGCTGGGCCTGGGTGAAACCTCGTATACAACCCAGGTAGGGAATGCCGGGATATTGAATAATATTAAGTATGTGATCACGCTGGACGCAGATACCTCCCTGCCACAGGGCAGTGCCAACCGCCTGGTCGCAACCCTGGCGCATCCACTTAACCAGGCCGAATTCGCCGAAGACGGTTGCTCGGTGGTGGCCGGTTACACCGTACTGCAACCGCGCGTAGCCACCAAGCCGGCCAGCGCAAACCGTTCGCGGTTCTCGCAAATCTTTTCCGGTAATGCCGGGTTTGACCTGTATTCCTTTGCAGTCTCGGATGTTTACCAGGATCTATTCGGCGAAGGCAGTTATGTCGGTAAAGGGATCTATGATGTGGCGGCCTTCGAACGCAGTCTGGCCGGACAGGTACGCGAGAATACCCTGCTCAGCCATGACCTGTTCGAAGGGATTTATGGGCGTGCAGCACTGGTCACGGATATCGTTCTTTATGAGGAATATCCGGGGCGTTACCTGGGATATGCCCAGCGCCTGCAGCGCTGGATCCGCGGCGATTGGCAGTTATTGCCCTGGTTATTCCCCTTTGTCCGCACCGAAAGCGGGACTGCCCGCAACCGGTTGGGCGTCATTGATATCTGGAAAGTTTTCGACAACCTGCGGCGCAGCCTGCTTCCGCCGACTCTGCTGGCGCTGTTGGCAGCCGGCTGGCTGTTGCTGCCCGGCCCGCCATTGGTCTGGACCCTGCTGGTGCTGCTGCCTGCAGCCCTGCCCATTGCGTCGCAAGTCATTTGGGATGCGTTGCATAATTTCGGACGGCTGACTCTCAAACAAATATTCGAACCCGCCAGGATTCCGTTGACCCGCTGGGCGCTTGGTATTGTTTTTCTGCCATTTGAAGCGCTGCTCATGCTGAATGCCATCGGCACCACGCTGATAAGGCTGCTGGTTGCTCGCAAAAACCTGCTGCAATGGACAACCGCAGCGAATGCGGCCCGTTCGTTGGGATTGAACCAGCGGTACGAAACCTGGGCTGCCATGTCGGCATCCTTGGTCTTAACCGTTCTGCTGGGGACAGCCAGCGCAATTTTCCATCCTGCCGCGCTATGGGTGGCAACTCCCTTTCTGGTTGCCTGGTTGATCGCTCCGCAGTTCGCCGCCGTGCTAAGCCGGCCGGTAATTCACACCACGGCTCCGCTCTCGGAGATACAACGCCGGCAGGTTCGCCGCCTGGCACGCCGTACCTGGGCATTTTTTGAGCAGTTTGCCGGTCCGGACGACCACTGGCTGCCCCCCGACCACTTTCAAGATTCACCGCGCGGCAGCGTGGAGCACTACACCACGCCGACTAACATCGGCTTGTTCCTGGTATCCACGCTATCAGCATTTGATTTGGGCTATATGGGTTTGCCTGAACTGGCAGTCCGCTTGCGCTCCACTTTTGAGAGCCTGGACAAGCTGGAACATTACCGGGGGCACCTGCTGAACTGGTACGACTCGGAAAAGATGGCAGCGCTGCCACCGCGCTACATCTCCACGGTGGATAGTGGAAACCTGGCGGCCTGCCTGATCACGCTCAAACAAGGTTGCCTGGCTCTGGAGGATGCTTCGTTGCTGGACGACAGGCAATGGCAGGGTTTGCTCGTCATCATGGATATCCTGGCTGAAGCACTGGAGGCGTTGGAAAAAGCCAACCCGCATCCCGCCCTGGAATCTTTCGAAGTCGAATTGACCGGCATTTATGAGCGCGTCAGTGCCAACCAGAATCAGCCAGAGGCATGGATAAAAACGCTGGCATGGCTCTCCGGCGAAGGCTGGGAAAGGGTTTCGCGCCGGCTATTGGAATTGCTAGAAAATCACCCCAATCTCAATCCCGAAGCCTTGACCGAACTGCAACTCTATCTCGACCTGATGCACCACCACCTGCAGGATATGCAGCGCAGCCTGGATTTGCTCGCGCCCTGGCTGGGCATGCTGGAAACAGTTCCGGCTGAATTCACGGATACTCCCGCCTGGTGGGAATTCCGCAAGTGCCTGCCGGCGGCACTGCCGACATTGGGACAGGCGGAAGCGGTGTATGGCCGCATCCAAACGGCTTTGAGCCGTTACAAGGTGCAGATGCAGGCTGAAGGCATCCCGGGTCTGGCACGGAACGCAAAGGCGCTGGAGTGGTGTCAGAAACTGGCCGACAGTTTATCTTCGGCGCGGATGGTGGTAATGCCCTTATTGATCGGTTTTGGAGATCTGGCAGCCCAGGCAAACGCGGCTGTGAGCGCGATCGATTTTCGCTTTTTGTTCGATGAACGCCACCAGGTGTTCCACACCGGCTACAACGTCAGCACCGAGCGACTTGACCCGAGTTACTACGATTTGCTGGCCTCCGAAGCCCGGGTAGCCAGCCTGATCGCAATTGCCAAAGGCGATGCGCCGCAAAGCCACTGGCAGCACCTGGGGCGACCGGTGACCAAGGTTAACGGCAAGCAGGTATTGCTCTCCTGGAACGGCACCATGTTCGAGTATCTCATGCCGGTCCTGTTCACCAAGAATTATACGGGGACATTTCTTTCGGACAGCTGCTACGCCGCGCTGGAGGCGCAGGTGCAATACGGTCAGAAACTGCAAGTGCCCTGGGGCATATCCGAATCAGGCTACTATGCCTTCGATGTCAATCTGAACTACCAGTACCAGGCTTTTGGCGTGCCCGACCTGGGTTACAAACGCGAACTGCAGGACGATCTGGTCATCGCTCCTTATGCATCAATCCTTGGGCTCTCTTTGCAACCGCAAGCGGTATTGAAGAATATGGTACACCTGGAAAGTCTGGGCATGCTTGGGCGTTTTGGTTTTTACGAGGCGCTCGATTATACCAAAACGCGCCTGCCGGCCGGCCAGGCGCATGCCACCGTTCAATCCTATATGGCACATCACCAGGGCATGATCCTGCTGGCAGCCTGTAACTACCTGGCGGATGACGTGATGGTGCGCCGGTTCCATTCGGATGAACGCATCCAGAGTGTGGAATTATTGCTCCAGGAAAAGATCCCGCAAAACGCACCCATCGAATACCCCCATTCTGATGAACCGGCCGATCTGCCCGGGAGGCCGCGCTATGTGAACAGTTTACCGTGGAGCGTGCCGGTTGACAGTCCCATTCCGCAGTTACATGTACTTTCACAGGGCGACGCCAGCGTGCTGATCACCAACGCCGGAGGCGGATACAGCCAGTGGCGAGAGATGGCTCTGACCCGTTGGCAGGCCGACTCCAGCCTGGACCAGTGGGGTACATGGATCTATATCCAGGACTCTGAGAGCGGCGAACTCTGGTCGGCCACCTGCCAGCCGGTCGGATGTGCACCTGAAAGCCAGGAAGTGTTGTTCTATCCTCACAAGGTGGAGTTCCAACGTTCGGACCATGGCATCACCCTGCGCACGGGGATCACAGTCAGCACGGATGGCGTCGAAATCCGAAGGGTAAACATTTTGAATGAGAGCAACCGCCCCCGGCGGCTGAAACTGACCAGTTACGGCGAGGTGGTGCTGGCCGCGCAGGCGGTTGACCGGAGCCACCCGGCTTTCAACAAACTTTTTATCGAAAGTGAATACCTGCCGGGCGAAAATGCGCTGCTGTTCCAGCGTCGCCGGCGTTCTCCGGACGAAAAACCGGTTGTCCTGATCCATGCGCTGCTGATTGAATTTGGACGTAAAGTGACCGGAAAGCATGAAAACAACCGGGCATTTTTCCTGGGCAGGAACCAAACCGCCCGCAGCCCGCGCATGCTCCAGGCTGCCAACACGGCTCTTTCCGTCAGCCGCGACGGGACGCCTGACCCGATCATGTCGCTGACACAGGAAATTGACCTGAAGCCGCATGGGAAGACCAGGGTCACTTTCCTGACTTTAGCGGCGCCCACCCGCACAGAAGCCCTGGAAAAGTTGTCGCATTACCGCACCGGGCAGGCCATCTACCATGCTTTTGACGATGCCCAGGCCCATAGCTAGCAGGAGCTGCTCGAACTGGGGATGACTGCCAACGCCGTGGAATCCATCGAACGCGTGTTATCGGCCCTGCTCAACCCGGTGGGTACGTTGCGGGCG
>Ga0182021_10004719_pt1 | contig 16064 bp, 11 predicted proteins | sample 612E3MmetaG_FD_120493 | JGI IMG/M metagenome (GOLD analysis project Ga0182021, IMG submission 120493) | Permafrost microbial communities from Stordalen Mire, Sweden - 612E3M metaG (Illumina Assembly) | ecosystem: Environmental > Terrestrial > Soil > Wetlands > Permafrost | place: Sweden... | reverse complement strand
GGGCTGGAGTAATTAGTGAAATTATAGAATAACCGGTTGTGTGGCTGGATCGGATACCGGAAGCTAATTGAACTCGTAAAATTTAAGAGATACGTGTTTAGTCATGAGAGAAATTATTATTTTAGCATGCAACGAATGTAAGCGCCGAAATTACACAAGCACAAAAAATAAAAAGGCTACGCCTAAAAAACTGGAAATGAAAAAATATTGTCGCTCTTGCCAGGCGCACACTCTTCATAAAGAGACCAAATAAAAAATTGAACCCCGTTAAGGTGGGCAGGAAGTTTTTATTTAGGCCAGTAGCTCTAACGGCTAGAGCACCGGACTCCAAATCCGGGGGATGGGGGTTCAAATCCCTCCTGGCCTGCTTGATGATTTATTTAATTACTAATATTCATATAACCTTAGGTTTAGGATTTTAACGTGTGGGAAAAAATTATCCAATTTTTTCATGAGGTTAAGGCAGAACTGAAAAAGGTCAACTGGCCCACTCGAAAAGAGACTATCGCGTCAACCTCGGTAGTGCTGGTTATTGTTTTAATTATAGCTGTTTTTTTATTTATTGTGGATCAGGGACTTTCATTTTTAATTCGAATAATTTTAGGTTAAGGAAAAGAGGACTCAAGGATCCATGACCAAACAATGGTATGTTGTCCACACTTATTCTGGGTATGAGAATAGGGTGAAAGAGATGTTGCAGGAGAGGATTAAAGGGAATAATAAAACCGAATTTTTCGGGGAAGTTTTGGTTCCTTCTGAGAATGTAGTGGAATTAGTAAAAGGCGAAAAAAAAACCACCTCACGAAAATTCTTCCCGGGCTATATCCTCGTGAACATGGATCTCAATGATGAAACCTGGCATATTGTGAAGAATACTCCTAAGGTAACCGGTTTTGTGGGAGAAGGGAATAAACCAACTCCGGTCTCAGAAAAAGATGTGAAAGAAATTATCAATCAAATTACCCAAGGTACTTTAAAACCAAAACCAAAAACAGTTTTTGAAAAGGGCGATAGTGTGCGGATCGTTGATGGTCCATTCACTAATTTTAATGGATTGGTAGAAGAGGTGAAGCCGGATAAAGGGCGCCTTCGGGTTCTGGTAAGTATCTTTGGCCGTTCTACTCCGATAGAACTAGACTTTCTTCAAGTTAAGAAAAATTAGAAACTTTGAAAAAAAGGAAATATGATCTATGGCCAAGAAAGTCCTTACTAATATTAAATTGCAGATCCCAGCAGGAAAGGCTAATCCCTCCCCACCGGTGGGACCAGCTTTGGGCCAACATGGGGTTAATATCATGGAATTTTGTAAAGCCTTTAATGCTCAGACGCAATCTGAGGAAGGGCTTATCATTCCAGTGGTTATTACGGTTTATCAGGACCGGAGTTTCTCATTTATAACCAAGACACCTCCTGCTTCGGTTTTACTCAAAAAAGCAGCAGGAATTATTAAGGGTTCTGGAGAGCCGAATAAAACCAAGGTCGGGCAAGTTACCCGAGAACAAATTGTGGAAATTGCGAAAACAAAAAAGCCTGACCTCAATGCGGTTGATTTGGAAGGAGCAATGAAAACGATTGAGGGCACCGCTCGTAGTATGGGAATAACCATTATTGAGTAGGAGTAAAGAAAAGGATCATGGGACACAAAGGAAAAAAATACTGTCAAGCCATTGAGAAAGTTGATCGTTCGAAGCTCTATGAATTAGAAGAAGGACTAAACCTAGTCATAGGTAATGCGTTCGCTAAGTTTAATGAAACGATAGAGGTTGCGACCCGACTCGGCGTTGATCCCCGCAAGGCGGATCAGATGGTCCGGGGAACTGTCCAGTTACCCCATGGTACCGGAAAGGAAGTTCGTGTTTTGGTGTTTGCAAAAGGAGAGAAGGAAAAAGAGGCCAAAGAAGCGGGTGCAGAATATGTGGGAGGTGAGGAGCTACTCGAAAAGATTAAGGGGGGCTGGTTTGAGTTTGATCGCGCAGTGGCGACTCCGGATATGATGGGATCGGTTGGAAAAATTGGTAAGCTTTTGGGACCACGAGGCCTTATGCCTAATCCCAAAACAGGGACTGTGACTTTTAATATTAAAGAAACGGTTCAGGAACTCAAAGCTGGAAAGATTGAGTTTAAAGTGGATAAAGCTGGCATTGTTCTTGCGCCGGTAGGAAAAGTTTCTTTTGGACTGGAAAAATTAAAAGATAATATCATTGCGATGGTGGAGACAATATTCAAGCTGAAGCCACCTACCAGCAAAGGTGTTTACGTAAAAAATATTTCTTTGTCATCCACACAGGGACCAGGAGTTAAAATTGACCCTGCTTCAGTTAAAAACTTTATTCGTTAGGGGAAGGAAAAGTGTTACGGAATCAAAAAGAAAGAATAATAAACGAAATTCGTGATCAGATGCAAAACTCGCGCTTGGTCATCCTTTCTACCTTTACGGGGTTAAATGTAGAAAAAATAACAAAGCTTCGTAAATCTCTCCGGGGGGTGGAAAGTAACTACCGGGTGGTAAAAAATACTTTAATCAGCAAGGCAGTCAAAGATACTGAGCTTGAATCTTTAGAAAAATTTTTTACTGGTTCCTCAGCATTAATATTTGCCAAGGGAGACCCCTCACGACCTTGTAAGGTACTGAAAGAGTTTAAAAAAGAGCATGAGCAGCTGGAGATAAAAGGCGGAATGCTCGAGGGGAGGGTTCTTTTCAAAAAAGACATTGAGGGACTCGCCGATCTTCCGAGCCGGGAAGTGTTACTTGCAAAATTTTTCTTTTTATTGCGGGCCCCTCATCAGAGATTGGTTAATGTTTTGATGGGAGTTCCTCAAAAGTTGGTTCAGGTATTAGAGGCAATAAAGCAAAAGAAAGAGAGCTAACAATAAAGGAAGGTTAGTTTAGTTGTAATTTATTTTCAGGAGGTAAGTAATATGGCAGCTACTATAACGAAAGAAGATGTTGTTAAGTTTATCGAAAGCATGACTGTCCTGGAGTTATCGGAAATGGTTAAAGAGCTCGAAGAGAAATTCGGGGTTTCCGCCGCCGCAGCAGCAATTCCAGTCATGGCAGGTGGGGCATCCGCAGCTGAGGCTCCAAAAGGAGAAGAGAAGACCGAATTTAATGTGATCCTGGTTACTGTGGGAGATAAAAAGATCCAGGTGATTAAGGAAGTCCGCGCGATCACGAACTTGGGACTCAAAGAAGCTAAAGACTTGGTTGATGGAGCTCCTAAGCCTGTTAAAGAAGGCATTCCCATGAAAGATGCTGAAAACATCAAAAAACAGTTAGAATCAGCTGGCGCAACCGTGGAAATAAAATAACTCGGGAAGAAAGAAAATTTTATGTGATCGGCAAACAATAATGAGGAACTTAAATTATTATGGAATTAATAAATAAAGATTGGGTGATGCATAATCATCGCATGAGGAAAGATTTTTCCTCAATCAAAAAGATTATCGACATCCCGAACCTTATTGATATCCAAAAAAAGTCTTATGAACAGTTCCTTCAGAAAGATATTTCTCCTGAAGAAAGGGAGAATATTGGTCTTCAAGGGGTGTTTAAGAGTGTTTTTCCGATAAAGGATTTTGTTGAATCCTCATCACTTGAATTCGTCCGTTATATCATTGGTGAGCCCAAATACGATGTTGAAGAATGTCGAGAGAAGGGCATGACATATGCGGCGCCACTTAGAGTTTTAGTTCGTTTGGTGGTGTGGGATGGTGATGCTGAACAAGGGGCCCAGACCATACGAGACGTAAAAGAGCAAGAAGTCTATTTCGGAGAAGTTCCCTTAATGACAGACAATGGCACCTTTGTCATTAACGGCACGGAACGAGCAGTCGTCAGCCAGCTCCATCGCTCTCCGGGGATTTTTTTCGATCACGATAAGGGAAAGAGTCATATCAGCGGGAAGCTTATATTTTCTGCGCGCATTATTCCCCATCGAGGGTCCTGGATTGATTTTGAGTTTGATCCTAAAGACCTCATTTATGTTCGCATTGATCGCCGCCGGAAGTTCCCGGTGACGGTTTTTTTGAAGGCTTTGGGATATTCTGAGGAAGCACTCCTTAATTATTATTACCCTTCGGAAGAGATTCTTTTGGAGGGAGATAAGTTTATTCGGGTATTTCAGCCTGAATTTTTAAAAGGTGATAGATCTCCTCTTGATATCGAAGATCCCACCACGGGTGAGGTCTTGGTAAAGAAAAGCAGGAAGATTACCCAATCAATTATTAATAAGTTAAATGCTGCCCACATTAATAGCCTTCCGATAAAAGAAGAGGCTTTGATCGGAAGAATAAGCGCTTCTGATGTCATCGATCCTGCAACCGGGAATGTCCTCATCCGTTGTAATCAGGAAATTGACCCGAAGGCCTTAGCGACCTTCAAAAAGTACGGCATTCAATCTTTTAAAGTTCTTTATTTTGAAAACAATGAACAATCTATTCGAAATACTTTATTGATTGATAAAATCTCCTCACTGGATGACGCGATCATTGAAATTTACAGCCGCCTTCGTCCGAGTGATCCCCCAACAAAAGAAGCAGCCATAAATTTTTTCAACAATCTTTTCTTCAACCCTGATCGCTATGACTTGGCTAAAGTTGGGCGACTCAAACTGAACTTTAAGCTCGGGGTAAAGGTTCCTTTAGATGTTCGAACTCTTACCAAAGAAGATATCTTAGAGGGGGTAAGGTATCTTATAAAAATTAAAAATGGTGAGGGAAACGTTGATGATATTGATCATCTCGGGAACCGTCGCGTCCGTTCTGTCGGAGAACTGGTGGAAAACCAGTACCGCATTGGTTTGGTGCGGATGGAAAAAGCTATCAAAGAAAGGATGAGCCTGCAAGAAATAGAGACCCTCATGCCCCACGACCTTATTAACTCAAAACTGGTCTCAGCAGTGATAAAAGAGTTTTTTGGATCCAGTCAGCTTTCGCAATTTATGGATCAAACCAATCCCCTTTCGGAAATCACTCATAAGCGCCGCTTGAGTGCTTTAGGACCGGGGGGGCTAACCCGCGAGCGTGCTGGATTTGAGGTTCGAGATGTCCATCCCACTCATTACGGAAGGATTTGTCCGATTGAAACTCCGGAAGGCCCGAACATAGGTCTTATTGCGTCCTTGAGTACCTATGCGCGGGTGAATGAATTTGGATTTGTAGAAACACCGTATCGGAAAGTGGTTAATTCAAAACTTACCGATGAGGTGTGTTATCTTTCGGCATTAGAAGAGGAAAACCATATTATTGCCCAAGCGAATGCACCTGTCGACGAAAAAGGAAATTTTATTACCGAACTTGTTGATGCGCGAAAGACAGGGGAATTTATTCGAGTAAGTCCTGAAGAAGTAGAATATATGGATGTTTCCCCGAACCAATTAGTGAGTGTTGCTGCATCGTTAATTCCTTTCTTAGAACACGATGACGCCAACCGAGCTTTAATGGGCTCTAATATGCAGCGCCAAGCTGTGCCTCTTATGGTTACCGACGCGCCGCTCATCGGAACCGGGATGGAAAAAATAGTGGCACAAGACTCTGGGGTGGCGGTGGTGGCAAAACGAAGTGGGGTGGTGGAGAGTGTAGACTCTTCTCGTATTGTTGTGCGCTGTGGCGAAAATGAAGAAGACACGTTAGGGACTGGCGTGGATATTTATAACCTTATTAAATATCACCGTTCCAATCAGAATACCTGTATTAACCAAAAGCCAATTGTGCAAAAAGGAGATCAGGCCTATAAAGGAGAAATCATTGCTGATGGCCCGGGTACTGAGACTGGTGAGTTAGCCTTAGGCCGGAATGTGTTAGTTGCCTTTATGCCTTGGGGAGGATATAATTTTGAGGACTCAATCCTTATCAATGAAGAATTGGTAGAGGATGATTGTTTTACTTCTGTCCACATTGAAGAATTTGAGGTTATGGCCCGTGATACGAAACTGGGCAAAGAAGAAATAACCCGGGATATACCTAATTTAGGTGAGGATGCGTTAAGGGATTTAGATGAAAGCGGCATTATCCGAATTGGGGCAAAAGTAAAAGCAGGGGATATTTTGGTTGGCAAGATTACCCCGAAAGGTGAAACGCAGCTTTCACCAGAAGAAAAACTATTGCGAGCGATTTTTGGGGAAAAGGCTAAGGATGTGCAAGATACCTCACTAAAGGTCCCTCCCGGCGTAGAGGGTACGGTTATCGACGTCAAAGTATTTAACCGAAAAGGAGTTGACAAGGATGAGCGAACCCGCTCGATTGAAAATGAAAAGCGTGCCCGGCTTTTAAAAGACCAGCAAGATGAGATTTTAATTCTCAAGGAAAGTGCTAAAAGTAAAATAAAGAAGTCAGTGGTGGGGAAGATTTCCCTTGCAAAAATAATCGGGAGCGATAGAAAGGCTGCGGTTGAAAAAAAACTAGCCATTACTGAATCAGACTTTGACCGGATTCCCTTTGAAAAGTTAAGAGATATTCATCTCAAAGATGCTGAACAAGAGGAAGTCAGGATTTCGGAAATTTTGGATAACTATGAAAAACAAATAAACCTTATTAATACTATTTTTGAAACCAAGATAGGGCGGATTAAGGCCGGGGATGAACTTCCACCCGGAGTGATTAAGATGGTGAAGGTAGATATCGCGGTAAAACGTCGGTTGTCCGTGGGAGACAAAATGGCAGGCCGTCATGGAAATAAGGGAGTATTATCACGCATTTTGCCGAAAGAGGATATGCCTTATTTAGAGGACGGGACACCGGTTCAATTTGTTTTAAATCCTTTAGGCGTCCCCTCACGTATGAATGTTGGTCAGGTCCTGGAAACCCATTTGGGATGGGCGGCACAGGGACTTGGTTATAAAATTTCCGAAATGTTAGAAAATAATTATTCGTCCGCAAAGCTTAGAAACTTCATTAAGGAAATTTACGTTAACGCCACTATCGACCAACTTCTCGATTCTCTTAATGATGAAGAAGTAGCCTCTGTGGCCGAAAAGCTGAAATCGGGTGTTTATATGTCTACCCCAGTTTTTGAAGGTGCTTCTGAAAAAGAGATAAGCCGTTTACTTAAATTAGCTGATTTGCCTGAAGATGGCCAGACGATTTTGTTTGACGGACGAACAGGAGAATCTTTTCACAAAAAAATAACGGTAGGCACGATTTATATGCTGAAGCTTCACCACTTAGTTGAAGATAAAATCCACGCTCGCTCTATTGGTACCTATTCATTAATTACCCAACAGCCCTTGGGGGGAAAGGCGCAGTTTGGCGGGCAGCGTTTAGGGGAGATGGAGGTTTGGGCTCTCGAGGCTTATGGAGCAGCACATACGCTTCAGGAGTTTTTAACTGTTAAAGCAGATGATGTTTGGGGGCGAACCAAGATGTACGAAAAAATAATCAAAGGCGATAATACCTTGGAACTTGGGATCCCGGAGTCATTCAATGTGCTCATTAATGAGCTTCAAGGGCTTTGCTTAAATGTTGCGTTAATTGAGGAACAATAATATCTTTCTTTTTAAAAATAAAGTAAGGGTTTTATTACGTCAAGCTATAAGAGGGTATAAATAACTATGGATAGTCAATTAGGTTTATTCGGTAAACCAAAGAATCCCTCCCAATATAGTGCGGTGAAGATATCGCTTGCTTCACCAGAGCTGATTCGCTCGTGGTCACATGGGGAAGTAAAAAAACCCGAGACGATAAATTATCGGACTTTTAAACCAGAGCGAGACGGGCTTTTCTGTGCCAAAATTTTCGGACCGGTTAAAGATTACGAGTGTAATTGCGGCAAATATAAGCGTTTAAAACATCGAGGTGTGGTGTGTGAAAAGTGTGGTGTGGAAGTCATCTCCTCCCAGGTGAGACGTGAACGAATGGGGCATATTGAGCTTGCGGCTCCTGTTGCCCATATCTGGTTTCTCCGGAGTCTCCCGAGCCGCATTGGAGCAGTCCTTGATATGACCCTTCGGGAGCTGGAAAAGGTTCTTTATTTTGAATCGTATGTGGTTATTGACCCTGGAGATGCTCCATTAAAAAAAGGAGAACTTGTTTTCGAAGAGAAATACCTTAAGCTCCGAAACGAACATGGAGAAGGATTTATTGTGGGAATGGGGGGGGAAGCTATCCGGACCCTTCTTAAAGAGATTGACCTCGAAAAGCTTTCTGAGTCCTTACGGGCGGAAATGAAAGCAACCTCTTCGGATGCTAAAAAGAAGAAAATGGCTAAACGTCTCAAAGTGGTGAATGCTTTTATTAATTCAGGAAATCGGCCGGAATGGATGATCTTAGAGGTTATCCCCGTTATTCCCCCCGACCTCAGGCCCTTGGTTCCCTTGGATGGGGGAAGGTTTGCGGCTTCTGATTTAAACGATCTTTATCGCCGGGTTTGTAATCGCAATAATCGCCTTAAACGGCTCCAAGAGCTTGATGCTCCGGAGATTATTATTCGCAATGAAAAACGGATGCTTCAGGAAGCGGTCGATGTCCTTTTTGATAACGGACGAAGAGGCAAGATCGTGACAGGCCGGAACAAGCGGCCGCTGAAGTCTCTCAGCGATATGCTAAAAGGAAAACAAGGCCGTTTCCGGCAGAATTTACTGGGTAAACGGGTGGACTACTCGGGGCGTTCGGTCATCGTGATTGGACCAGAGTTGCGGTTGCATCAGTGCGGGCTACCCAAAAAGATGGCGCTCGAGCTCTTTAAACCCTTTGTGTACCACCAACTGATTGCTCAAGGCTATGTCACAAATATCAAAAGCGCCAAAAAGATGGTAGAAAAAGAGACCCCAGAGGTGTGGGATATTCTGGAAGGAGTTGTTTATGAGTACCCCATTATGCTCAACCGTGCTCCAACGTTACACCGTTTAGGCATTCAAGCTTTTGAACCAATCTTGATTGAGGGAAAAGCGATTCAGATTCACCCGTTGGTATGCTCGGCATTTAATGCGGATTTTGATGGCGACCAGATGGCAGTTCACGTGCCGCTTTCGGTTGAGGCTCAGATTGAAGCGCGGGTGTTGATGATGTCAACCAATAATATACTTTCTCCTGCTAATGGGAAACCAATCATTGTTCCCACGCAAGATATTGTTCTTGGTCTTTATTATCTTACCCGACAGCAAGAAACAGGAAAAGGGGAAACCAAAGATAAAATTTTTGAGAATCGTTTTAAAATACGTGAAGACTACGAGAAAGGAATTTTATCTCTCAAAGATCAGGTTAAGATAAAGGAACTGGGTTTAATACCAGGCAGCCCCCATGATTTGCCCGAGGAAGTGAAAAAGAATCTTGCGGATAAAAGTGTCTCGCTGACAGTAGCTCAGGTCCTTCACAAAAAAAGCTTCTTTTCTTCTCCCGCAGAAGTACGCATAGCGTATGACCAAGGAGAGGTAAAAATCCACGATGAAATCAAGGTGGTCATAGAGGGAGAAAAAGTTGACACCACGGTAGGCCGAATAATCCTCAGTGAGATTATACCCGAGGGGATACCCTTTGAGGTGATTAACCGGGTGATGAATAAAAAAGAATTAGCTAATCTCATTGATCACTGTTACCGAATTTGTGGGAATAAACAGACGGTTATTGTTTCGGATCGCTTGAAAGACTTGGGTTATCAGTACGCTACGCAAGCCGGGATTTCGATTTCGATTTCGGATATGATTATTCCGAAACGAAAAAATGCGCTTATCACTGAGGCAGAAAGAGAAGTTGAAGAAATTAAACAACAGCATAAGAATGGTCTAATTACTGATGGGGAGCGGTATAATAAAGTTGTTGATATCTGGGCGCATGTCACGGAAAAGGTCGCTCAGGAAATGCAGCAGGAACTTACCCTCGATGCAAAGGGGGGGGGGGTGCTTAACTCCATTTTTATGATGGCTGACTCTGGTGCCAGAGGAAGTGCTCAGCAGATCCGTCAGCTTGCGGGTATGCGCGGTCTGATGGCGAAACCTTCGGGAGAAATCATTGAAACGCCGATAACTGCTAATTTTCGCGAAGGTCTAAATGTGCTTCAATATTTTATCTCCACCCATGGAGCGAGGAAAGGTTTGGCTGATACTGCTCTTAAGACCGCCAATTCCGGTTATTTGACGAGACGCCTTGTTGATGTTTCCCATGACGTTATTGTCTCGGAGGATGATTGTGGTACCTTTGACGGAATTTATGTGACACCTTTGATGGAAGGCGGCGAAGTGGTGGAGCCGATTGGGGACCGAATTCTTGGTCGGGTAACTCTTGATGATATCAAAGATCCTTATACCGGAGATATTATTGTTCACGCCAATCAGGAAATAGACGAAAACTTAACCAAACAGATTGAAGAAGTTGGAATTGAAAGGGTAAAAATAAGGTCTGTTCTTACCTGCCGGAGCAAAATGGGGATTTGTAGTTCATGTTATGGCCGAGATCTCTCTACGGGAAAGATCGTCAACATCGGAGAGACCGTAGGGGTTATTGCTGCTCAGTCAATTGGAGAGCCGGGAACTCAGCTCACGATGAGGACCTTCCATATTGGCGGTACCGCAAGCCGGAGAGCGGAGCAGACCACTCTTGAATCAAAAATTCCTGGAAAGGTGAAATTTTCTGCTCTTAAGACGGTTCGGGGTGGCGATGGAAAGCTGGTGGTTATGAATCGGAACAGCCAAATTTTTATTGAAGGTGAGGGCCGTCGGGAACCCCATTCAATAATCTATGGCGCTAAGCTCAATGTTGAAAACGGAAAGCCGATTGAACCGGGAACCCAAATTGCCGAATGGGACCCCTACAATACGCCGATCTTAACTGATATTCCTGGCCGGGTCAGACTCCACGATATTATTGAAGGGGTTACGATGAAAGAGACGGTAGACCCCGTGAGCCAAAAAGCTACTAAGGGGATTGTTGAATCAAAGGGGCAAGATTTGCAACCCCAAATAATCGTTACTCCACCCGAAATAACTTTTACCGGCTCTTTTGAAAAAGGACTTTTGCACATCCGGGATGAATTTGTTGATCCTGAAGGAGAGATCGCTACTGATTTAGAAGAGTTGCCCAAGGAAGTCGATTTTTCTGAAAAACTTGGCGAAAAGTTTTCTTACCATCCGGGGGAAAAGCTCCTTATTTTGAAGGGTGCTATTAATGAGAAGGAATTTGAAACATTAAGCTCTCTTTCTGCAGAACGGGATTATCAAAAAGCAATTACCGCTCTTTTTGCGCGCGGTCGAGATTGTGTTGAATCAATAGTCGGATACAGTCAAAACGAACTATTAACTAACAAAAAGTTATTTTTTCAGTGTATCTATGCGGAAGATGTGGAGAAGGTTCTCAGTTTTATGCGCAACCCTTCTGTAAAACAAATCGATTTTAGATTTCTTCACCGAGAAGGTCAGGTGATAGATTTTTCATTGGGAGTAAGTGAAATCAATCAATCTTTAGACAGGATGCCTGATGACCTTAAGTTTTTCCCGGAACGCTTTCAAGAAAAACTTTTCTATGATGAACAAACGAAGGTGTTAAAACTAAGAGGGATTCTCACTGAAGAGGAATTTGCAGACATTACTTCATTAACTGCTGATAGTGTTTTTAAGAAAGCATTAAAAGAACTTTCCCAGAAAGAATCTCGGTGGTCTCTTAAAGCAAAAGAGCGTTATATGTTTATCCCGGTAGGAGCAAATATCCTGGAGGTTCCCCGCGTGAAAGTAGAAGAATGTGCTTTTGATGGGAAAATCCGCAAGATATATTCAAATATACCAGGGAAAAACTTTGGTGGTGCGCTCAAAATTGAAGAACGGGTGATCGAAGGTGATCTGATTGCGAAGATTCCTCGGGAAACGACAAAAACCAAGGATATCACCGGAGGATTGCCTCGGGTGGCGGAACTCTTCGAGGCCCGGAAACCAAAAGAGGTTGCGCTGATTAGTGAAATAGATGGAGTAGTTTCTTTTGGCAAAGAGCTTAAAGGAAAAAGAAGAGTTATTGTTACCCCGGATGTTGGTGACTCGCGGGAATACTTAGTCCCCAAAGGAAAACATATCAGTGTTCATAATGGGGATAAGATAAAGGCGGGTGAACTTTTGATGGACGGATCCCCCAATCCCGCGGATATCCTTAATGTAAAGGGGGAACAGGAGCTTGCTAAATATTTGGTTGACGAAGTGCAGGAAGTCTACCGCCTCCAGGGAGTAAAGATTAATGATAAGCACATCGAAATCATTGTCCGTCAAATGCTAAAACGAATAAAAATCAAGGATGAAGTCGGAGAAACTAACTTCTTGGTTGGTGAACAGGTAAGCAAGGCAAAGTTTGAAGAGGAAAATGAACGAGTGGTCAGAGAAGGTGGACAACCCGCCCATGGGGAACCTTTGCTTTTGGGGATTACAAAGGCCTCATTAAATACTGATAGTTTTATCTCTGCGGCTTCATTTCAAGAAACTACCCGGGTATTAACCCAGGCAGCTATTGAAGGAAAGGTAGATACCCTCGTGGGGTTAAAGGAAAATGCGATCATGGGAAGATTGATTCCGGCAGGCACCGGGATGAAACGATATCAACACGTTGATATTACAAGCAACGAAGAACAAAAAACCATGGAAAAACCGAAAGAAGAAGAATTTATTACTGAGGAGAATGTTGATGCCTACTATTAATCAGTTGGTGCGGTTTGGTCGAAAAAAAGTTAAGAAGAAAGTCAAAGCGCCCGCTTTGGAAAGATGCCCTCAAAAAAAGGGAGTCTGTGTTCGGGTTTACACCACCACGCCTAAAAAACCAAATTCTGCTTTGAGAAAAGTAGCGCGTGTGAGACTTACGAATGGTATTGAGGTAACAACCTATATCCCGGGTGAAGGACATAACCTTCAAGAACATTCCGTAGTGCTCATCAGGGGTGGGAGAGTAAAAGATTTGCCTGGGGTCCGCTACCACATGATCCGCGGTGCTCTTGATACCATGGGGGTTGAAGACCGGAAACAGAGCCGTTCAAAATACGGAACCAAAAAGCCCAAATAAGGTTTTTATATTCTTAGTGGTTGTGATGTAACGTGTTACAAAACTTAATAAGAATAAGGATAATGTTGTTTGTTTGAAAATTCACTCGGCGCATAAAACGGTGCAATAAAAAGCATTTTTTAAGATAGGCTGAATTCCTCCGCTTTTGGCGGAGGGCATTGATATTAGGACATTCATGAGGGAGATAAAGACGTGTCAAGAAGAAAGGTGGCAACCCGAAGAGGTATTTTACCTGACCCAAAATATCATGATAAGTTGGTAGCTCAGTTTATCAATAAACTTATGGAGCGCGGGAAAAAGAGTTTGGCGGAGAGGGTTCTTTATAAAACCTTTGATATTATCGAATCGAGAACGAAACAAGATCCGGTCAGTTTGTTTAAAACTGCCCTTGATAATGTGAAACCAATCCTCCAGGTTAAGTCCCGTCGGGTGGGAGGAGCTACGTATCAGGTTCCCATGGAAGTCGGTTTTGAACGACGGCTCTCTTTAGCGATGAAATGGTTAGCAACGTATGCTCAAGAGCGGACTGAAAAGTCAATGCCTGAGAAATTAGCGGCAGAGCTCCTTGATGCGGCTAATAATCGGGGGAATGCAGTTAAGAAAAGGGAAGATACCCATAAGATGGCAGAAGCTAATAAAGCATTTGCTCATTATCGCTGGTAAACGGAATAGTTATGTCTGATCGTCCATTAATTAGATTAATCAATAAAGAAACATCCTCCGAGGTTACTTCCTTACCTAAAGGGAAAAAAGTACCTCGGATTAACCCGTTAGATAAGATGCGAAACATCGGGATTATTGCCCATATTGATGCAGGCAAGACAACCACCACGGAACGGATTCTCTACTATACGGGGGTCTCTTATAAAATCGGCGAGGTGGATGATGGTAAAGCCACCATGGACTGGATGGAACAGGAACAGGAGCGAGGCATTACCATCACTTCTGCTGCGACTACGTGTTTTTGGAAGGGACACCGGGTAAATCTCATTGATACTCCTGGACATGTTGATTTTACGGTCGAGGTGGAAAGATCACTCCGGGTCTTAGATGGGGTGGTGGCAGTCTTTTGTGCAGTTGGTGGCGTACAGCCCCAATCAGAAACTGTCTGGAGACAAGCGAACAAATACCAGATACCTGTTATTGCTTTTGTGAATAAAATGGACCGCGTAGGGGCAAACTTTGAGCGGGTCATTAAAATGATGGAGGAAAGACTTAAGGTATGTGCTTTGCCGGTACAAATTCCTTTGGGCAAAGAGGCTGATTTTTTTGGGGCCATTGATCTCATCGACATGGAGGCGATTATTTACGATGAGAGTGCTTTGGGTGCCCATTTCCACCGGGAACCAATTCCTGAGTCCTATCAAGGTCGGGCTTTAGAGTATCGGGAACGATTGCTTGAAACTCTTGCCAATTTTGATGACCTTTTTATGGAAAAATATGTCGGCGAAAGTGCCATTGAACCCCAAGAGATTCGTCGCCTTATTCGTAAGGCTACGTTAGAATTAAAAATGACCCCGGTTTTTTGTGGATCTGCCTTTAAAAATAAAGGCGTTCAGTCTCTTCTTGATGGCGTTATTGAATACCTTCCTTCTCCCGTGGATATTCCTCCTATCGTGGGCATCAATCCCGAGGGGAAAGAAGAAACTAGGCCTGCTGCCCTTGAAACGCCATTTTCCGCTTTAGCTTTTAAAATCATGAACGACCCTCATGTGGGGCAACTTACGTTTGTTCGGGTATATAGTGGTGAATTAACTGCCAAAGGCACGGTTTATAACGCATCCAAAGAAAAGTCAGAACGGGTTTCTCGGCTTTTGAGAATGCATGCCAACAAGAGGGAAGATATTGAAACGGTTTCTGCCGGTGATATCGCGGCGATTGTAGGATTAAAAAACACGACCACCGGTGATACGCTTTGTTATCCGAAGTCCCCTATTCTTTTAGAATCAATTAAATTTCCCGAATCCGTGATTTCGGTGGCGATTGAACCGAAAAGCCGTGCTGATCAAGGCAAGCTCGGTGTTGGGCTTCAAAGGTTATCCCACGAAGACCCGACATTCAGGACTTTTACTGATCCTGAGACCGGGCAGACCATTATTTCGGGGATGGGGGAACTTCATCTGGAAATAATTGTTGACCGCTTATTAAGAGAATTTCAAGTGAAGGCAGATATAGGGAAACCCCATGTTGCTTATCGTGAGACCATAACCCAAAAGGCAGTTGCAGAGGGTAAATTCATTCGCCAATCGGGAGGTCGCGGACAATATGGGCATGTTGTTTTAGAGGTTGAGCCTCAACCACCGGGAACTGGTTTTATTTTTGAAAACCGGATTGTCGGCGGTGTAATCCCTAAAGAATATATTCCTGCGGTAGAGAAAGGTCTTAAAGAGGCTGTGGAGCATGGGGTAGTGGAAGGATACCCGGTAATTGACCTTAAAGTAACGTTGGTTGATGGTTCTTACCATGAGGTTGATTCTTCCGAGTTGGCTTTTAAAATTGCGGCTTCCATTGGGTTTAAGGATGGAGTTAAAAGGGCTAACCCCATAGTTCTAGAGCCGTTAATGTCATTAGAGGTCGTGGTGCCGGAGGAATATATGAGTGCAGTGATTGGTGACATTAATTCTCGTCGCGGAAAAATTTTGGGGATGGATAATCAAAAGAATATAGTTGTCCTTGCTACCCACACCCCTTTAGCAGAAATCTTTGGTTATTCAACGGTTTTGCGGTCCATCACGCAAGGGAGAGGGACGTATAATATGCAGTTTTACCGGTATGTAAAAATTTCTGCTGATCAAGTAAAAAAAAGTGTTGCAATTAATTAATTTGTTTGTTAAAAAGATTAATTTTTAGTTCTAATTTCAAAAAATTTAATCTGGTTGAAAACTTAAACTTTTTTGATTTTATCATGCTTGTTTTAACTCAATTATTAAACCTATTCTTTCCTTATTTCCTTACTCATTTAAACACCCTTGAAAATAAGGAGGAGTAATCATGGCGAAGCAGAAATTTGAGCGGACGAAGCCGCATGTTAATGTAGGGACGATAGGGCATGTAGATCATGGGAAGACGACGTTGACCTCAGCGATCACGAAATATTTGTCGTT
>Ga0182021_10004718_pt1 | contig 16065 bp, 17 predicted proteins | sample 612E3MmetaG_FD_120493 | JGI IMG/M metagenome (GOLD analysis project Ga0182021, IMG submission 120493) | Permafrost microbial communities from Stordalen Mire, Sweden - 612E3M metaG (Illumina Assembly) | ecosystem: Environmental > Terrestrial > Soil > Wetlands > Permafrost | place: Sweden... | reverse complement strand
CAAAGAGCATCTTGTTGTTCTGCGAGAAGGCCCGATTGCTAGGGCTGAGGTTCTCCGCTGCCTCAGACAGCGATCGAGATAGCTATTATAGTGCCTGTCCTACATCTCGAACTTCCACGGTGTGCCGATTGCTCAACGACTTCAACCTAATCATCTCCACGAGCAGGGGTAACGAGAGGAATACCTGCAGCGAGATGTGGTATCTTCTCGGTGAGGTTGGTGATCGTGGCTCGACTATCGAAACAACCTCTGTTATTGGTTTGGTTGTTGCCAGGACAAAACTTGATCCAATCAAGGCCATCCGAGATTTGCGGGCCCTCTTGAAGGAGAGACCTTGGGAGTTCAAGTACACGTTGAAGTTGGTTCCAATTCAGCGGATTGTCGAAGCTCAAATACAATCGATTGAGCAAGCTGCTCTCGACATTGCGAATAGTATTGGGCAGAAAGATAAGTTCAGGATAACTGTCGAGAAACGGCACACGGGTCTTTCAAGCAAGACCATCATCGACACCGTTGCAAAGCGCATAGCGCGGACTGTTGACCTCGATTCCCCAGATAGAATATTAATGATTGAGATACTCGGTGAACTAGCTGGTCTATCTCTGATTGAGCCTGAGGACGTATTATCAGTGGAGCGCGAGAAGCGTGTCTCCTAACGGTATCATTTTCTGACGGTTAGCAATGCCGATCTTTCTATGGCTAAGCGTTCGACCGCTTGTGGCCTAGGCTCATTCTTCCTAAGGGTGGCCTTGAGTTCCTTGCAACCTATATGGAAAAGAGAGAGAACGTTCTCGATTCTTGCAGTTGACCAAACGTCAACAAGCGCATCGCTGTTTGTGTGATTAAGCATCCGGTTTAGCAAGGCAGCCGTGCCTGACACTTCTTCCTTGGTATTTCCGACAGACAAAACTGCAATTCTCTTCGTCTCCGAACTGATGCCGACAAGTCGTATGGCCTCGACAATCTGTCTGCTAGCAGACACGTAAAGCAGGATTTCCATACTCAGAGTCTTCGAGATTGGTTGCTTAGAGCGGAATGATTTCAAGGCGTTAAGTGTTGCCAGAAATAGGTAGCGTGATCCTGGCACACTATCCAGATCCACGAACTGCACACTGACATCTGGATATTTCTCTTGAACTCCACGCAAGACCAAGTCAAAATCGTCCGGTTTCATTGCGAAGGCAGAAATCCAGACATGCACGGCTAACTCAGGCAGTTGGAAGAACAATGGCTACGTCCCACTGTTCGCGAGCTGAAGGAGAGAGTCTATCGTTCGGTCTTGAATGCCACATTCTTTCAACGTCTTTCGAACAGACTCAATGCCACGGCCATTTGATCGCGCATCTTGAATTAGGAGCTTGGTGGCTTCCAGTCTTTCCCAAGGAAAAATGATCCAGTCGCTGGTTGATTCTGCGAAGAAGTCTGGCTTGAAGATGCTCTGAGGTTTGAAGTATACTGTTGCTGTTTTGACTCCAGCCGCGCCTTTTCCCAGCATATGATCCATCGCCACTTTCATACTTCTACCGGTATCCGAGACATCGTCAACCACTAGAACGTTCTTTTTCGCGATGTCTTCTGCAAGAGGTTGAGTTACAACTGGGTTTCGAGAGGTCTTCCCAATGCCCAGATAGAATTCTATCTTGATGTTGACCGTATGAGTATTTTCAAGCAGGTCCGACAGGATTCTTCCTGGTGCCCACCCTCCTCTGGAAACCCCTACGATGTAGTCTGGTTTGAACCCTGAATCTCTTATCTTCAAAGCAATGTCGAGGAGCATTTCATAGGTCCTATCCCAGCTTGGAGCAACGTATTTTTGTGGGTCTGGCATGTGCCACCATTTGTAATGGCAAGAGCTCTCGTGTCACTATAAGCGTTATCGCGGCCACCGGAGATGCATCTCCTCATCCGGCGTGACGGCGGTCGATCCTATGAACGTCAACGACTGGTCAGAGGATCGTGAATAAGCTAGATATTTCCAAAATTCTTGCGGTACTGATAACCATGGACGAGAGAAACGAAAAAAGTGGAACATTCCTCCGCTGCCCTTATCAGTCCAATCACTTGGTAACGTCGAAAGTAGTTTGGCTTTCAACGGCGTTAGTCACATGAGTTAGGTTTCTAGATACTACAATCATAGGAGATTCGGTCATCACTGTCAATCGGAAGACTTGAAGCAGAAGTCTTGGGTGCAGTACAACCGCTCGGCAAAGCTACAGCGCGACAGGTCATCGAAAAAGTCGGTAGCCCCCATTTGGGTTACACGACCGTCAGCACAGTTCTTGATAGATTGCACAAAAAAAGGGAATGGTAGCTAGAACGAGAGTTGTGGGGAAGGGTGGGAGGAAATACCTGTACCAAGCCGCGTCATCTCCCGCTCTTCACCTGAGCGTTGTGACCATGGCGTTGGATAGACTTGTCAACGCCTTTGGCCAATCTATTGTGCCTAAGATTTATGGTTGCCTCGACAAAATCTCCAAGGAGGAAATCGAGGATATCCGGAGTAAGATTGCCAAGGCACGAGGAAAATGATAGGAGTTCGGCTTACTGATAATGTTTTGTTTCGGTATCGGCAGGCTTCAAAGGCTCGGAGAAGTGGTTGATGAGAAAACTCTTGTCAGAAGAGAAAGCTGATTTCTATCTGAGTCCAAGCGTATCGATTCGAATCTATGCTGATAATCGCCCCTACGCTCTTCAAACCAGAAAATTGCAGAAAGGAGCTGTTCTCGTTCTCAATGGAGGAGAGCTCGCTGAAGAAGGTCTCGGCATAGGCGCCCCTATATGCGTGTATGCAGATGGAGCCCGTTTTTCACTAAACGCTGCAACTTTTGTGGACGATACGAAGAGTGTTCTATCGGTCACCAAGATCTATAACATGGATGCAATCGAATCGAAAAGATTTCGTGGAACACCAATCAGACGCGGGAGTTGCGCGGCGCGTTTTCTCCGTATTCTAGAAAAAGTGTATCGTAGAGTCCGCAGCCTGCATGTTGTAGCAACAATGATGCTTGACATTGTCAGCATTATGGGCCTCAGGAATGAGTACGTGGGATCATGCTCGAAGGGGGAGATCTCCGTATCCTATGAGCAAAGCGAGGGTGGTCTACAGATCCTTGTTGACTTTGAGCGTCTGGTGACGGAGGGGCTTCGGGCGCTTATCATTGGAAATGAACAGGGGGGGAGTATGTTTACGGAGTACCGTGACTCCTTTGGTGGTAAACTCGAGGGGGGGCAAATCGAACCTTGGAGTCCTACCTCAGCTAAATGGGCAACGTTGAGTTCTCCGGGTTTGGGAGTAGGTTTCAAATTGCGCCAACCTGATGGGTGGCGAATAGTCAGAGGCAGAGAAGTGATCGAAAATCGCATATCGTGGTCTGGGCTCAATCTTGTGTACGATGGAATTCCACCGTCGAAAGTGTTAGGGTATCGTTTTGATCTTTTGGGAGGCGTATAGATTCTGACTGATGCTGTACTCATCTATCCGTATTTTAGTCCGACAAGGGATAGATCTCCATTTAGATTCCCTCCACTTGGCCTAGGATACATCGCTTCCAGACTTCGAAACAACGGATGTTCTGTGAAGATAATCGATTGCACATTCATCAATGAGAATCAAGTCCTTCAAGCAGTTAGAGCGCTCTCTCCTCGCGTGATTGGTATCTACTCGATGTTCTCGATGAAGAGCTCGGCAATCAATCTAGCCAAGATTCTACGAGGGGAGTGCGAAATCTTGGTGGCTGGGGGGCCTCTACCCACGCTCTATCCCGAAGAGTATCTGGAAGCATTCGACTTTGTCTGCGTCGGGGAAGGAGAGGAGACTATGCTTGAATTGGTTCAAGCATCGGAGAAAGGCCTCGATCTGTCGAAAGTCAGGGGAATCTGCTTCAGAGCAGAGAACGGGGGAGGCACATCTATGGAGTTGGCTGTAAGGACACCCACTCGTCCTCCAACAAGCAATCTTGACTTGATACCCTTTCCAGCTAGGGATCTCTACGATAACGCTGCCTACCAAGACTACTTCTCCAAACGTTTCGGCCGGAAGGAGACGTCGATCATAACGACTAGAGGTTGCCCTTTCGATTGCGACTTCTGTAGTCGTCCTATCTTTTCACGGACTTTCAGAGCAAGATCGGCAGAAAATGTCGTTAGAGAGCTGGAGGATATCTCGAGGCTTGGCTATGACTGGGTGTGGTTCTCTGATGACTGCTTCACATTGAGTACGAAAAGGGTTCTTGAGGTCTGTGAAGGGATGAAGACTCGCCATCTAGATTTGAAGTGGGAATGTTTGTCACGGGTAGACACCTTCAATCTGGACATGGCAAATGCGATGAAAACGGCTGGATGCCGACGAGTCTTCTTTGGCATTGAGTCTGGGGATGATGGAATTCTTAAGGAAATGCGAAAACAGATCACCGTAAGTGACGTTCGAAGAGCGGTTGAAGTTGGTGTGAAAGCGGGTCTCGAAACGGCGGGGTTCTTCATTGTCGGATACCCTGGCGAAGATGACTCAACGATCTTGAGAACAGTGAGACTCGCCACGGAACTCCCACTTGACTACGTTTCATTCAGTCTGCCCTACCCTATTCCTGGTACGGGCCTTTACAACAGGGTGAAGGATCGAATGAGAGAACAGGACTGGCAGTATTCACCTTGGAGGCTGATTGATCACGCTCTGATGTACAACGGTGAATTCTCGGAATTCAAACTTAAGTTTGCCATCGCGAAAGGGTCAATCCAACATCGAATCATGAAATATGCAGGAAGAAACGGCTATGAGCTGGTCGGGAAGCCCTTCGAAGCTTTTACAGACCTAATCTTCACGAGGTTGAGATGAGACGGCCCAAACATAGCGAAGGGCTAGTGGCATCAAGCGGCCCATTTCTCAATGTAGTCGGGTGAAACACCTCGCTTTCAGAGTTCTTCAGACGTCGTGACGTTTGGACAGCAGTGACTCTACAGGTCGTGCTGTCGATTTTTCTCGCGCATGGCTATGACTTCCGAGTTGCGTACGTGGCAGGCAGGAACATTGTTGATGGAATCTCACCGTATTTGGGTGGCACACTTACGGGATGGATGGCTTTGGGGTACGGTCCACAAGTCCAAGGTATAGGCGAGACGCCGCTCTGGGCTCTTTACCTGGGACTCTGTTATTTTCTCTCAGCGGGCCAGCCTTTCCTGTTCAATTTTCTCTCAAAGATACCAATAATTGCGGCCAACGTGTTGTTGGCCTATCTGGCATTTTCAAGAGGATTGAAGGGTTGGCGATTTTTCCTTCTCAATGTGTTTCTTATCGCTATCACTGTAACTTGGGGAAAACCTGACAATGTTGCTACAGTGCTCGCGATATTAGCCTTGGTCGCAACAGACTCTGCAAGCAGTTCAGCGCTTTTCCTTTCGACCTCTCTCATGATAAAGCCTCTCGCTCTGGTAATCCTTCCAGCGTTCTCCTCGCGGTTGAGCGCCAAACCCATTCGATGGGGTGCAAGATTTGTAATTGAAACACTTGTCGCGTCTGCAGGGATGTTTTTGATTCCGTTCGCCGTCCTTGGCTGGCCGATTACAACGGTGACGAACGGTTTCTCCAGTTGGTTTGGTCGGGCGGGTGCTTTGTCTCTTTTCAACTTCGTGACATTGGGAACCGGGAGCGAACAACTTCCCTCTAATCTGTGGTGGGCAGGATATTTAGCCCCATTCGGAACTTTGGTTTTAGTAGCCTACGGGCTGTTTCGAAGACCGCAGAATACGTTGCGTTATGCGCTTCTGTCTGCAGCAGTGTTCTTCACCTTGCGACCTTGGAATTCTGAACAGAACCTGGTGATTGTCTTTGCACTATTTGTTCTTCTTCGAGGAGATTTGCCGTCGCGATGGCTCTGGATAGTGCCGATGTGTTTCGCCGTTGCGCACAGCGCGCTCCAGCCGCAGCTCTACTTGCTTATGCCAACGATTGTAGACGGCCTCAGTCGTTTTTACGCACCGTTCGACATGTACCTTTTGTGGTTGATGTCCTTCATATCGGTGGTTTGGTTGGTCGTTCTCTGGCTAAGCGTGGCTCCTTTTGCACAGAAGAAAGAAATTTGAGAACACAGAACCGACCGTTGCTTTACGGATCTGCCACAAACATGGAGCATGGGCTTGGGCCATGAGTACAGACGATCTGGCAGCTGATGCTTCGGATAGTGGTTGGAACATACTGGATCTATTTTTCAGTAATGAAATGGTTTGATAGGTCCTGGGTCAACGACCTCGTAAGTACAGCGGCCAACGGAAGCTACATTCCAGGCTACAGTGAGCTAGTCAAATTCGCCTCAAACTACACAGGCTCGCTAGTCATCGCGATTACTGTGGTCGAAGCGATCATTGGGACCTTCATTTTACTAGGAGTATCGACGCGAGTCGGAGCTGCAATCGGAGCTTTTCTAGGTCTGAACCTGATGTTGACCTTTGCCTTCTGCAGATGCTCCTGGATGCAAGAAGACTTCCCGCTAGTCTTCTGGTTCTACCTTTTCCCAATAGTACTGAATTTGGAACTGATCTTCGACAATTCAAGCAACTCATTCGGGCTTCGGAAAGTACTCCGTAAAATACATCATTCACGCAAGAGCGAGTGAGGAATCCGCGAATCTTCGACAAGCGTTCGAATGAGTATACCTGAGTTTTGTTTGAAATTGAAGCAACTCCAGAAATGAGTCCTTCACGTGGCTCTACAGAACAAAGTACCAGATATAGAACAGCACTCCGAAACTAAATGTGAGGATCCACAGAGTAAACGTCGTTCGCATTAGGCGTCTGATTCTCTTCACCTTGAACTTCTCTGGCAGATCCAGTTTCATTCTTGCAACAATGTAAAGCACCAAAGTGCCCGTCGCGGTTCCGAGGATCACGTGTATGTTCGTTATGATAACGCCAAGATTGTAAAAGTCGGAGATGACGAGATTGAAATTCCTGATATAGGACGGCGCCATCCAGACAAAAAACGAAGAAGCAACCAACACAATAGCTGAAAACATCCATTTCTCATGAATATCGTATCTCTCTCGCCGTGCAAAAGTGAAACCAGTTAACACCAGCAGGAAAATTGCCGCCTGAAACAGAAGATTCAGGTCAGATCCTAATTGAGCCGTGTTTCCAAACATGTTGATAATCGGCGTCCTTGGATCCGAATCGAAGACTGATATTTAGTCTTCTTCAATACCTAACACCATTTTGTGCCTTCAAGTATCGGACTTGGCCTGGCAATGCCCAATCGTCTTGTTCTCGGATCAGGGTGGAGTAATGAACTGACGAAGAGTTGTTAAGCCAGCCAGCGCTGTCTTTACTTGCGGCATGACGTGGATTGACCTGCACCGAGGCCCCTCACGCCAGATGAGGAGATGCATCTCCGCTGACCGCAAAAACGCATATAGCAAGTACTGGCGCTTATCTCTGTTCGGGTTGAAATCTTTGAATTGCCTATCATGTTTCAGACTGTTTGTCATCAAACACTACGGAGTGTAATGTGGGAAATCCAAAACGACATTCATTCACCGAATTGCGAAAAACGAAGCTGCAACTGTACTGATTTTGGGACTTCTCGTTCGAGAAGCGTTCTCCTTCTGGACAGGTCATCCATTTGATTTTGAACTTTGGGTACGCTTGGGCTATGCAGTGGTGCACGGAGTAAACCCATACGCACCATTGGGACCGGTTGCCGGGCTCACATTCGCGAATATCTATTCCCCACAAGACAGTGCAACGGTCGCTTACCTCCCCTTCTGGCCTCTCGTTACTGGCCTGCTGTATCTCGTCTACATGGCAGTAGGCTTCGATAATCGTTTCGCATACTATTTTCTACTTAAGCAACCGATAATTGCAGGTGACATGTTCCTAGCGTATCTTCTGTATCACTACATCTCTTCCAGAACATCTCGACAAGGTCCTTCACTCTGGGCGGCTCGTTTCTGGGCACTGTCACCATTCACACTGATCCTTTCTGGGATCTGGGGGATGTTTGACTCACTCTCCATGTGTTTCATCTTAGCCTCAATTATGACAAGCAATTACATGAAAAGGAGTCTTTGGACGGGCATCGGTATCTTCACCAAATCCTTAGCTCTCATCTACGCCATCCCAGCGACTATCAGAAAAACGCGAACTTGGTGGGGGCTCGTGGTAGCGGTTGGTTTGCCCGCTCTCGCTACGATTCTCACATTGGTCGGAATGGGGTGGTCGATCTCTACCTTCACGGCGACACTTGCGTCGACGGTCGTCAAAGGTGGTGGGTCGATGTCAGCATGGGACGCGTTTTACTACATGAATTACCTACGAATCATACCCGTTTTACCGACGGAACTTGCCGATATCCTTGGCTTTCTGTGGGTACCCGCGATCGTCGTGTTTACGGCATTGGCATTCCGCAAGTTCGGCTTCGAAACAGAGTACGGTCTTGTTCAATCTATGCTGGTTGTGACGCTCGTTTTCCTAATTTTCAAAGCTCGAGTGACCGAGCAATACGCTATTTACCTGCTGGTTTTGGCAGTCATGGACGTAGCATTATGGAACCCCAAGCGAAAACCCTTGCTTACAGCAACAACGGCCACGGCGCTTTTTTTTCTAATAGTGAACAATTACTTTCTGATCCGTTTTCTCTCTCCCGTCTATCCAGATTACACAAAGATAGAGTTCGGCTTGAGTCAAATAGAGCCGGTCAGGCTTGCGTTACTCTTCGCATCCGGCACTGTCTTCACATGCCTCAACATCAGTTATTTGATCAGCATAATCAAAAGTGGTAGGGGCCACGCAGATTGAGCCCAGCTTCTTACTGATTGGGAATCGAAGAGTAGCGGGCTTATACTCATCTTCCCGAAGACAACTCCACAGCATGCGGTGCCGTACGAGCATTGGGTAATCCAGCATTAAACGGGCTTAAGGGACATGAGAATCAGAGACGCGGCGTACATGGATGCGAGACCAAAGATCACAGCGAAAGGCAGACCAGGGAACATATCGCGGCCCTCAAGCATCTTGAATCCCAAATAGGCTCCTACTATCAACCCAATCGCTGCGGCCACGAATGGCAGTGGGCCAAAGTTCATCATGGCATTGCTTGCGAGCATTGAATAGAATACCATGTCCCCCATGCCCACAGTCAAATCACCGTAAGTGAAGACAGCGCCTTTGAACTCGTCAAGATCAGTTGTTTGAGCTATCTTGCCGATAGGGCCCTTGTAGACCGCGAAGAGGTCGTATCCTGCCAAAGCCAGCAAAAGGGCAGCTGCAGTGAAGGCAGGTATGGAGACGCCCAGAAATGTACCGGTCATTCCTCCAATAAGAATGATCGCGGCTAGGTGGAGCGGCCCCTTCGACTTGTAGATTGCCAAGGCGAGTGCTAATGATGCAAGTAGGCTGATGAGTAACCAAACCCAGATCGTAGACATCAGTAGTGAAGGCAGATAGTCGGCGTACAGCGTCCCATACCAAGTGAACAGGAAAAACAGGAGGGCGAACATCGCGAGGTTAATCAGATACTTAACTAGACGCTTCAGACCAAATTTTATGAAAAGGTACATTACCGTTCCGGCGGCAGCCATCATGATTACGTAGATTGCCGCGTTCAAAGTTACGCCGCCAGTGGTCTCTGGGAAAAATGTGATTGCCACTATTGGCGCGTTGGAGGCCTGTAGCGAGTACGTCAGCACGCCGGCAAGTGCTATGGCCAAGATTTCCGGAAGCAAGTGTCCCGGTTTGGCTTTGAATTCGTTAGTCAATAGTCACCCTCAGATGCGACTGGCAGTTCTCGCATAGGTCCGGACTCTTAAGGTCCGTGTCCGAAAGTCCCAGTGAGAAATGCATGACACACGAAGTCTTGGAACAATGCTTCAAACCAGCCATGTGACCGATTTCATGGATGGCTTCCTTGGCCGCCCGGTTGTGAAGTAGATCGGGTTCATCTCCCGATTGCGATTTCAATCTGTAGGTAGATATCACCCCCACTCTTCCAGGCCGCCTAGCTTCACCAAAAACGAAATTCATACCTGGCACGTACAAATCAGAGTAAGCAACACCCAAAAGTCTGTCAATGCGTAATTTCAGGATCTGCCGCTCAAGTAGCGCAAGGATTCGTGTCGAGTGATATTGATTTCTACGAGAGTCAAAGGCTTCTCCGGGATCAGCTAATGGAGCGACAATACTTGCCTTAATCCATGGATATCCTGCCGAGATCGGATCTATCAGGCCATTCAGGTCACAGTCAGATTTTTCACCAATTTGGATCAAGCCCAGATTCTCAGACGTCGCAGATTTCACCAGGTCGAGGAGTTGTTGTCTGTAGCCCTAGTTCTTGGGAAGCGAAATCTGCCAAGCGCTTGCAGTTAGCTTCCTCGCCATGAATTACAAACACTTTTGTTCGCTTGTCGAGTTCCTTGAGTGTCTCTTCGAGTTGGGTCTTTCCGCCGTGCGATGAGAAGTCGAATTTCTCAACGCGTGCCGTTACCTTCCTTGTTTTCCCATGAAGTATGAAACGACCTTCGTCTAGCAGGATTCTGCCGGGGGAACCTTCGACTTGGTAACTGACAAGGAATATTCCATTATCTTCATTATTCGCGATATTCTCCATGTAGAAGACAGATGCTCCTCCCTTCAGCATGCCGGCGGGAGAAACTATTACGCCTGCAGTGCGCGCAGCCCGTCGCCGATCATTCCAATTTCTGATTTGTTCTGCCTCCCGCATCGCCTTCTTGAACTGTTCTTGGTTCTTCAACGAATCAGGATGCTCTTCCAGCATTCTTATTGCATCTAAGGCCATCCCGTCAACGAAGATTGGATACGTGAAATTGTGGTCGGCGAGCATGCATATGATTTCTTGAGATCGGCCTACACCAAAAGCCGGAACGAGGACGGTTCCTCCCTTTTCTACAACTTCCTTGCAAGCGAGCACAAAGTTACGTTCAGATTCGGCTCGGTCCGGGTGGTCTTCACCGGCATAAGTGCTCTCAATAGCGATTGCATCGAGGTTATTGTAGGCATGGTCTGCGCCTGGTACAAGGTGTGTGGGCACGAGGTTGAAGTCTCCTGTGTAGAGGAGGCGTTTTCCGTCTGATTCAATGATTATTTGTGCGCTTCCCGGTATGTGGCCAGCGTTGATTAGGGTGACATCAGCATCTTCAATCTTGAACGTGGATCGGTAATCCACTGGTACTACCTGGTTCATCATGTTCTCGAGGTCGATGTACTCAAAGGGGAGGTAGTAGCCGCTCAGCTTGATCATGTCCCGTATGAGTACTTTTGTGAGTTTGAACGTGGGTTCAATGCCGTAGACAGGCAACTTCGAGCGAGTGTAGAATAGCGGGATGAGTCCGCTGTGATCGAGGTGCGCATGCGTTAGAACTACTGCGTTAAGATCTTTCGGAGATATGTGGACTGGGAATTCCACTTCGTGATTTATCATTACTCCATAGTCCATCAGTATCTGACTGCGGGTGTTCTTGACCGCGATAGCGGATCTTCCGACTTCTTGACATGCGCCTAAAAATCGCAATTGCATTCGTAATCAGCCAGTCTTCCAGTGAAGCAGAATCGTTCAGCTATTTGAATCAATGTGTGAATGTGGGGTTAGCCGTACATTCCGCGCAGTGATCGAGATGTCTCCTCCAATCTCTTTTCAATCTCTTCCTCAATATCTTTAGCATCATATTCCAGGTCTTTAACATCTACCTTTAGGCGGTAAGCTTTGGCGATTGATTCTATTGCAGTTGCTGCTGCCTTCGGATCCGCATGATTCGCGGAGGCGTAAGGAAGCACTGCAAGAGCCGGAAAGCTCCGCTTCTCGAACTCTGCTAGCATGACTGCCAAGGGACCGTAGACGAAAAGGCCTTCTTCAAGCGTCGGGTGCTTCATCTTCATTGATTTCAAAGGATAAGATTGAGTCGGAACCACGCGCACTCCATCAGGACCGGATTTGAGGCTCCCATCCAATCCTCCGATGAGAACCGCATCCTTGAATTTGTTGTCCATGGCCCAACGTGCAAGAGTCTTTGCAAATTCCGCCTCTTCTGTTCTATGCGGAGAAAACTCAAGCTTGACCAACACAATTTTCCCTGCTTTGTAAACTTCGAACGGTGTGACAAGTCCAGAGTCTGATGTCGCTACGAAAGGGGGTGGATGCGCTACATCTACGAAACCAATCCGGTCAGCCTTCAGGGCGTGAACGAGAAAAGAGACTGAGATGTATCCTGTTTCGCCCACTCCGTGAAAACCGGTGATGAGGGTGCTGTTGCGGAGATTTGTTGTCTTTACTAGAAGGTTAACCGGCAAATGCGTCTCCTCAAAATCTTGAAGGGTGCTGAAAATCTGCTTCTCGCACGAGAGGCTTGACCAATATAATAACTTCGCTAGGCAGCATTTCAACTCCAATGCTGCACTTGGATGACGAACCGACGTCCCTCTCTAACTTTCAAAGTCGAAACCGGGTTGCTTTACTAAACCCGAGTTATTCGTCCCATGCCCAACGGTCGAGAAAATACTTATAACCGCCAGTTTTCATCCAGAGAAGTCACCTGAGGTAACAAAATAATGTCCTATCTAGGCGGTCAACCTGTTCTCATTCTGAAGGAAGGAGCTACTCGCAATAGAGGGCGGGACGCTCAGAAAAGTAACATCGCAGCAGCGATAATTGTGTCTGAGGTCGTTAAGAGCACTCTTGGTCCGCGTGGAATGGATAAGATGCTCGTTGACACCCTTGGTGACGTGACCGTGACTAATGACGGGGCCACGGTTCTTGACGATATTGATGTTCAAAATCCTGCGGCCAAGATGATGGTTGAGGTTGCCAAGACGCAGGACGACGAGGTCGGGGATGGAACTACCACTGCTGTCGTGCTTTCAGGTGAGCTGTTGAAACGAGCTCAAGACCTGTTAGATGATAATGTGCACCCGACGATAATTGTGGCGGGTTATAAGAAGGCTGCAGACCGTGCCGTTCAGATTATAGATTCTTTGGCAGAGCCGGTCAAACTCGACGACAAGACTACTCTCAAGAAGGTCGCGATGACCGCGATGCACAGTAAGGGTCTGGGAGGAGCTCGTGAGCACTTCGCAGATATTGCGATCGAAGCTGTTCGGCTGGTTATGGAGAAACGTGGTGACTCGATGTATGCTGACATAGATAATATCCAACTCATCAAGAAAGAAGGCAAGAGCCTACTGGATACCTCTCTCGTCAAAGGCATAATTGTTGACAAAGAAGTAGTTCACCCGGGAATGCCGAAACAGGTCAAGAACGCAAAGATTGCATTGCTTGACGCTGCTCTGGAAATTGAGAAGACTGAGATTTCTGCGGAGATACGGATCAACGATCCGACTCAGATGAAAGCATTCTTAGACGAGGAAAACAGCATGATGAAAGAGATGGTTGACAAGGTCAAGGCTTCCGGAGCGAATGTTGTCCTCTGCCAGAAAGGAATCGACGATACGACTCAGCACTACCTTGCAAAGGAAGGCATGCTCGCGGTGAGGAGGATCAAGAAATCGGATATGGAGAAGTTGGCAAGAGCAACCGGCGGCAGAATCATAACAAATCTCGACGACCTGAAGGCGTCAGATCTCGGCAAGGCAGGACTCGTAGAAGAGAAGAAGATCGGAGATGACAAGATGGTTTTCATTCAGGACTGCAAGGATCCCAGGTCGGTAAGCATTCTCATCAGGGCAGGCCTTGAGCGTCTTGTTGACGAAGCTGAGAGAGCCCTAAACGACGCGCTGTCTGTTGTAGCCGATGTCGTCCACAAGCCCAAGGTAGTTACAGGAGCAGGTGCAATCGAAGCTGAACTGACAAGGAAGCTGAAGGAATACGCAATCAAGGTGGGCGGGCGCGAACAACTTGCCATTGAGGCATTTGCAGAGAGCTTAGAGATAATACCGAAAACCCTCGCCGACAACGCCGGCCTGAACCGTATCGACATCATGGTAGCACTCCGATCGGCTCACGAAAAGAAAGATGGCGTTTCGATGGGCGTGGATGTCTTCGACGGCAAGGTCAAGGACATGAAGAAACAAGGCGTATTGGAACCCGCTCGAGTGAAGGAGCAGGCAATTAAATCCGCAACTGAAGCCGCCTCGATGATCCTACGAGTCGATGACGTCATCGCTGCAGCGAAGCCACCTCCAGCTCCACCTTCAAGGGGTGGAGAGGAATACTAAACCCACCACCTTCACTGACTTTTTCTGATTTCACATATTTTTCGTAACTTGCACACGCTTAAAATAGCGTGTGCCTGCCTTTACCGAATTGCTCCGGGCAAACGTGGCTCCGGTAGAAGCTTACGCTACCGAGTATAGCCCGGTCAAGGCGTGTGTCGCCGAAAGTATGTTGGCCTCTCGAGCTTTCGGGGAGAGTCAGCGACGCGGGTTCGAATCCCGCCCGGAGCACCATTCGCAATCAATTCTTGGATTCTACATGCACGGATGCATGTTTGGACGGGGGGTGGGGGAGGACCATGTTTTCTGGTCCATAAGTAAGACATGCAACGAACGTGGGGGTAGAGCGGAGTCCGCTTTTCAGAGTACTGTGTGAACGTTTCCCCCAAGTGAAGCCTTGAAGTCATTGACCGAGCTTTTTGGATTTGAATGATTTTGGCTGCGAACGGATGCAGAACGATTTCACACTGGCTCGACGGATTTGAGCGTGAGATTGAATTTGGGAATTAGCTTAAACTTATGGAGGTCGACTGGTCTGACCCACTTTGAGTCAGTGTGTTCCCAATTCAATCTGACTAGTCTAGTTCTACTGTCGAACAGAAATGGCTGAACCAAAGTCACAACTCCACGACGGATCCGAAGCCTAAAGCCCTTGCCGCGTCTGACCAATCTCAGCTTCCTTTTTCCCAGCCCAGTCTCCTCACGGATCTCTTGGAATGCTGATGCCTCAAAAGACTGCCCGTGTTCGACGCGGCCAGTAACCGCAGACCACAAATTGGGATTTACGAGAACTGTTGGAGCTCGTTTAAGCAACAAGATTCTGCCTCGGCATCTGATCACACAAGTAACGGTCTTGTGCTTAATCCGCATCAAGCTGTCAGCCGTTCTCGGCTCTGAAGTTCCTCGCGTACCAGTTCTCTTGGACTTCAAGGAGTGTGACCAGCTGTTATTGGGTGCAGTTATCAGGGCGCAGCTTGGCGGCGTTCCGGTGGACGGAACAGTTCCACATCGACCTCTTGTCCCTCCTCCAAGCCTTCGATATCCTCAGGAATTATCAGGAACCCGTTGGCGTGAACAAGGCTGCTTAGGATGGCGGAACTTGACGCTTTCACCGGGTCTGCAATGTAACCTTCATCGTTGCGTGTGACGTGAACGCGTAAGTATGTTCGAAACCCATGAGCGCCTGTAACGCGACTGCTTAGCTTCGCCTTCACTACTGGGCGCGGTAGCCACTCTATCCCCAGCAAGTAGGCGATCAATGGTTGCACCAATTCCAGAAAGGCGATGTAGGCTGAGACGGGGAAACCGGGTAGCGAAACGATTGGTTTCCCATTAACCACGGCTAGTCCTGTTGGCATGGCTGGTCGCATTGCTAATCCATGAACCAACATGCCAGGTTTGGCTAGAGAATTGATGGCCTTCGGCACCAGATCCGCAGGGCCCACGGATGTCCCTGCAGTGACCAGCATGATGTCGACTGTCTTGATGCCTTCCTCCAGTCGATTGCGGATTTGATCGTAGTCATCAGCCACTATTCCGAGATCGATAGGTTCGCAACCTAGCTCCCGTAAGGCACTGATCAACGTAGGGCGGTTGACGTCCGGGATCTTGCCCAAAGAATCGACTGGCTGCCTCTGAAGTTCAGTGCCTGTCGAAAGGACACCCACCTTCAGTTTCGACAAAACCGCAACCTGACTCATTCCTATGCATGTTAGCATTCCAACATCCTGTGGGAGTAAGCGAGTTCCTCTTCTCAAAATGGTCGAACCTTTCTTCACATCCTCCCCAATGCGGGTTACATTTTCGGCAGCACTCACTTCTTCCAAGATCTGAACGTTTTCGTCTTCGTCTCTTCTCGTGTCCTCGACCATCACGACAGCGTTGGCTCCCTCGGGCATGTTT
>Ga0182021_10004717_pt1 | contig 16065 bp, 12 predicted proteins | sample 612E3MmetaG_FD_120493 | JGI IMG/M metagenome (GOLD analysis project Ga0182021, IMG submission 120493) | Permafrost microbial communities from Stordalen Mire, Sweden - 612E3M metaG (Illumina Assembly) | ecosystem: Environmental > Terrestrial > Soil > Wetlands > Permafrost | place: Sweden... | reverse complement strand
GAGGTCTCGCTGCCGTAGAAATCCCCTCCGGTCATGTGGGCAACGTGGGTCTTCGAATCCGCGCTCCATGCGCCCATCTTCAGGGGGTGCTTCCTGGCGAACGCCTTTACCGAAAGCGGCGAGCGGCGGTCCGAGTTGCCCTGGCGGATCACAGGATTGACGGCGCTGCCAAGTACCTTCGCATACTTCGCCTGAATCGCCTTTTCGGCATCGTCTTTCGGGCTCTCGGGGTAGTCCGGAACCTTATACCCCTTCGCCTGAAGCTCCTTGATGGCACCCTTGAGCTGAGGGACCGAGGCGGAGATATTCGGCAGTTTTATGATGATGGCCTCGCGCGTCTGCGTGAGCTCGCCGAGCTGTGCAAGATGGTCCGGGATGCGTTGCTCCTCTGTGAGGTACTCTGGAAAGTTGGCAAGGATGCGGCCCGCAAGGGAGATGTTCCGCGTCTCCACGGAGAGGCCCGTTCCCTTCATGAACGCTCGCACAATAGGGAGAAAAGACAGAGTCGCCAGCGCGGGCGCCTCATCGGTCCATGTCCAGAAAATCGTCGACGTCTCGGTCTTCATAAACCCTCCTTTGAGCCCCGGGAGCAATTGTCCACACGGACTCGCGTCAATGGATCTCGCGCGCTGCCAGCGGCTCCTGTGCTCGACGGGAAAGCAGTAGAAGTCCGACCTGGCATTCCGAACGCGCAAGGATACATCGTTTTCAGCCAGGAATGCTATCGCTTTTCATGCGTCGCAGGGCCTGCTCTGGCCGCGAGGGGAACGGTTTATCGCCGTCGCTTTCAGATTGATTTCACAGAAAAAAACGCATAGGCTCAATGCATATGAAGTCCTCCTCCCTAGAACGAATCTCAGGGAGGACAAAGCATGGGCTGTGCGGCCGTCGAACAAGCGCAAGGGCCTCTCAGCTACTCTTGACATGTGTGTCCGGCATGCAAAGAAGCTCGTCATCAACGGCCGTGATCACGGAGCCGCGGCCCAGGCCATAACGGATTTGTTCTGGACTGGTTGCACGACCCGGAACTTACCTCGATTTGGGAGGTCGACATCTAGGGCTGAGCCCCGCGATGCGTCACCTAACTTGAAACCAGGGCACGCCGGCCACAGGACCAGGCGGCTCCATTCATAAATGAAAGGATTCTCCATGCGCAAGAAGATCGCGGTAATCGGGGGTGGGCAGATCGGGCAGGGTGTGGCTATGCTCGCCTCTCAGAAGGAACTCGGGGACATCACCATCGTCGACGTCCCCGGCTACGTCAATGTGGTCAAGGGAAAGGCTCTTGACCTGATGGAAATGGCGCCGCACGGCAACTATGACGCCAATATCACGGCAACGACTGAATACCAGGATATCGCCGGGAGCGACGTAGTCATAATCACGGCCGGGAAGGCACGCGAAGCGGGGATGACAAGAGAGGATCTGCTCGCCGTCAACCTGAAGATTATTGCTGACGTGGCTGCCGGGGTCAAACAGCATGCGCCGAAGGCCTTCTGCATTGTCCTTACCAATCCGCTCGATGCAATGGTCTATGCTTTCTACAAACAGACAGGATTCCCTAAGCATCAGGTTATCGGTATGGCAGGCTCGCTTGACACAGCCCGGTGGCGCGCCTTCATCGGCATGGAGCTGGGCGTATCGGTAGTAGATGTCGCAGGCACCGTCCTCGGCGGCCATGGTCCCGATATGGTGCCCTTGCCCCGTCTGACCACGGTCGGCGGCGTACCACTGGCCGAAATCGCAACCAAAGAGCAGATCGACAGGCTGGTCACGCGCACGCGTGAGGCTGGCACCGAAATCGTAAAGCTCTTCGGTAAGGGATCCGCATATTTCAGTCCGGCTTGGAGCGCCATCGCCATGGCGGAATCCTTCCTGCTCGACAAGCGTCGTGTTATACCGTGCGCCGCATTGTGCGAAGGGGAATACGGCATTCATGGCCTGTTCCTTGGCGTTCCCTGCCTGATCGGCGCCAAGGGGCTTGAGAAGATCTTCGAGATCAAGCTGGCCGATGACGAGAAGGCCATGCTTGAAAAGACGGTCGCTTCGGTTCGCAAGACTGTGGCCGAGACCAAGCTTTGAGGAAGCCATAAAACAACAAAACCACGATTCCGCAGACTCGTAAGTTTGCGGAATCGTGGCTTCTTCAGTTCAATGGCCCGCCGGACGAGCGCACCTTCCTATTTCTTTATGAGAGGCACACGGGCCCCCATCTTGGCCTGGGTACCCTCAAGCTTCTGTATCAGATCAAGGGGAAGAGTGAGGGACACATCCAGCTCGTTGGCATTGCTGTCATTTTGTTTAACTTGCAGACCCTTCAATAAATCAGCAAGATTCTGGTTTTGCCCACCTGCCAGATTTCCTAAAGCAATCAGCCCGCGCGCAAAATCAGCCAGCTGGCCTGCGGCAGTCGAGTCTCTTGCGATTACGGCTACCTTTCCGGTCACGCTTGCACTGATGTTCACAGAACCGTAAATGCTCTGGATTGATGAAATCGCGGGAACGGACGGAACAGTCGTGGGGATTTTCGACATAACACTGGAAGGGTCCCCGGCAAACCAGAACATATCCTGAGGATTCAATTTCGCCAGCAGCGAGGAAAGATTTGGGTTGTTATCGATGCTGGGCGCTCCCGAGGAGCACACGTCGATGACGGCGTGCAGCGAATCGAGATCTCCCAGAGCGATTTCCGAAGTTGGGAGGAATGCAACTCCCTTCTCCAGCTTGGAGCCGTTGGCTTCAGGAAGCATGAACACCGTGGCACCATTGTAATCCACACGAATCGCTGTCCCCTGACTGTTGATGAAGCTGATGATCGTGGCGGGCACGAATCTGCCGACCGCGATGACAACGCCGGCCCCGTTCGGCTGGTTCGGCCGTGCTGCCCCAATCACATAGTCGACGTCTTTCCGCGGATCGACCCCGGTTTTCGCGACGATTTCGGCAAGATCTTTGCCGATTTCCTGCTCGTGCGTCTGGGCAATTTGGGCATAAACAGGCGAATTGATGAATGCCTGCACGTTTATCCCGAATACCGCATGGGAGTCGGCAGGAAAATAGTGAACGGCGTTCGGCAATCCCTGCCCGGAGGCCCTCGCAGCAAAATTGGAATAGAAGGACAGCCCAACCACAGCCATGGTAATTGCCAGCATTGCTACGGTGGATATAACTACAAACTTGCGGCGGTTCATAAGATGCCTCCTGACGATGTCACTTCCCTTGCGTTCGTTAGATCACTCTGCCACCTGATCTTATGCCTAGATACGCAATGCGTGCCGGAAAGGTTCACAGAAGATGTCGGCTCGAACCAACTTGCCTGTTCCCGGCGAACGTCTTCGAGAAATCCTCGTGGAGGGCGCTCCCTTTTCTCGAATAGTCTTCCAGATTTAACCTTAAAGAGCACTGCGCTGTCAAATGGTTGAAATCCATCGCTGCCCGAGCGGCGCTTTTCTGCCATTCAGGTTCAAGCTCTATGCTAAAATGAAATTGAATGGGTGGGCTGCGATGCAGAGGCACTCCGGGCTTTGGGTTCTTTCGATGGTTCTCCTGGCAGGTTGCCCTTGCCTAGCAGCCTATTTGCAATCGCAGGGCTCACAAAACATCCCCACGTTTTCAGTTTCAGTGTCCGTCGATCTCATTAAGGTGCCGATTACCGTAATCGGTGAGAACGGCGCCCCTGTCCAGGATCTGCAGCGCAACGATTTTAACATCTACGAAGATGGCAAGCGCCAGCAGATACGGAGCTTCAACGTGGATGCGAGCCCGGTCTCTATCATTCTCCTTCTGGATTCGAGTGGTACAGTCGAGAAAGAATGGAAGCAGATCCGGGCGTCGGCCGAGGGCTTTGCCGATGCGCTCGCTCACGGGGATCGGATCTCCGTCATCACTTTTGCGGATGACGTCGAGAAGGTGCTGGATTGGACTCCCGACACCAGCCAGGTCCGCAAAGTACTGAAAAAGGTTCAGCTCGGAATGCGGACCGATCTGTATGATGCCATGATCGAGGCCGCGCAGGATCAACTCAAGGGCATCGACGGACGGATGGCAATCATCCTGCTGACTGATTTCCTGAACAATCAGAGCGTGGTCGGCTATCAGGATGCGGTCAGGGCTGTAATTCAGTCACAAGCCTCGCTCTACATTATCTCGAAAACCGAGATGGTTCGCGAGGCGGCCCGCGTGCAGCCGCATGTTGTCATCCTGAACGACATCTACGCAAAAATCTTCGGCGACACCAACTACATCGACGAATTCTTTGCCAAGAAAGAAGAGCAGATGTCCGACCTGGCGGAGAAAACGGGCGGCCGCTGCTATTTCCCCGCCGACTACAGCCAGATCCATGGTGTGTATCAGCAAGTCGCCAAGGAGCTCAGGAACCAGTATTTCCTCACTTACATTTCCGAGCAGAGCAAAGAGATCAATTCCTACCACACCATTACCGTCGAGTACCTCCAGCCCTCCAAGAGGCTCATCTATCGCAAGGGCTATTACTTCAAGCCGGATCCGATCTTTGAACCGCATCAACCGATCCGCACCTACAAGAAGCACTGAAGCTGGGACGTTTTTTATCGCTGGGAGATGGCGCCGGCGGGAACGGGGAAGGCGTGTCTTCACATCCACGCCATGTACGATTGAGGAAAATCGTTCGGGCAGAAAAACGCCCCTCCGCAATGCTCTGCTGGAGGGGCATCGGCGTTTTCCTACTCGGGTTTGGTGACGTTCTCGGCCTGGAGGCCTTTGGGTCCGCGGGTCACGGTGAAGGCTACCGCGTCTCCTTCGGTCAAAGTCCGAAATCCATTCATCTGGATGGCAGAGTGGTGCACAAACACATCGCCACCTGTCGCTCTCTCAATGAAGCCATATCCCTTAGCATTATTGAACCACTTTACTTTCCCAATTTCCTTTTCCATGGGAACCTTACTCCTTAACTTTTCCATTTCAACGCAAAATCGTAACCTCTCCATGACCCTTCAAATGAAAAAGCCGCCATGTTTTGCTCTGGCGGCCGTCACCCGAAGAATCCGGCGGTACAGAACTCACAACTGCGCACGCATTATATTTTCGATCTGCCGGATTGTCAATTTCAACGTTGGGAGTTTTTAATTCGTTCTTAGCAAAGTTTGTAACTGTTTAGCATTTTTCTGAGATTCGGTTTGCATGATCGAAAGGCAAGCGGGAAATATTGAATCTTTGCCATGCTGGGCCTATCATATACGTTGAATAGGACGGTGAAACGGGGCACGATGGAAGTTGCAGCGATTGTAACCGACTTTCTGGAGAGATTATGGACGATCAATTCAAGGGATCCATTCTAAAACCACCGGCAGCTCCCATTAAGGCTCCGCCGCTGATTCCCGATGGGCTCAAGACAGCCCTGCTGTTCGTGCTTTTGATCACGGTCGTATTCCTTCTGTATGACGGTTACAAATTCCAACAGGCCAACAAGGCCCAAATGGCACAGGTAGCTGAGCAGATCCAGTCCCTGGAAAAGGCCGGCCAAGCCATGGCGGCGACGCTCGGAAGCGAGATTTCTCAAACCAGGCAACAAGTGGGTACCACCGACGCCGAGCTCAAGAAAACCACTCAGCAGACTCAGCAGATTAAGTTGGAGGGGCAGAAGACGAAGACTGAACTGAGCCAGCAACTCGCCACCAAGGCAGCGGCAGCCGATGTCCAGGCTGTAAAGAGCGAGGCTGAATCCAAATTTGGGCAGGTCAGCTCCGAAGTTGGAGGTGTAAAGAACGACGTTGGCACCGTCAAGACGGACGTTGGGACGGTCAAGGCTGATCTGGCGAGCACCAGGAAAGACTTGGAAGGTACCCAGCGCCAGCTCGTCGATGTAAAGGAAACCCTCACAGCTGCAGTGGCCAAGAACACGTCCGAATTGGATGCTCTCCGACGCAAGGGAGAACGGGACTACTTCGAATTTTCCATACCCAAGAAGGGTCAGGCAACCAAGGTAGGAGACATCCAGCTCATCCTAAAGAGCACGGATGTCAAGAAAGGCAAGTTCACGATTGATATCCTGGTCGATGACAACAAAATCGAAAAGAAGGACAGCAACGTTAACGAGCCGCTTGCATTCCTCGTGGGCAAGAACCGTCTCAGGTACGAACTGGTAATCAACTGGGTTCAGAAAGACAAGGCCGCAGGCTATCTGAGTGTTCCAAAGGATAAGACGCTCTCCTCCGAGAAATCCGGCGGAGACTGAAGGACTCTCAATTTGGACATTTGTGCGCGCCGCAGGCGCTTTGGAGCGCTGCTCTCCAAGGCAGCCGGCGGTGCCGGCTGTCCGTTTGTATCGCACCTGAATGGCTTATGCTTCCAGTCGAAGCAGGCAGTCTTTGCTTCCCGCTTTTTCCGGTTTCACAATCATGATATAGATAGTTTCGATCGCGATACGCGCTCCGTTCTGCCCCGAAGGGGCAATAAGAAAGTAGCCCCGGGCAAGCGAAGCGCAGCCCGGGGTTAAGAGATGCGGCCAGCATGAGCCCCAAAGGGGCGACAGATGAATCATATAGATAGGAGCCTTTCGCCCCTGCCAGGGCTCTTGCCGCACTCCTCCTGACCGGGGGCCGCGCGTTACGGGGCCACCGCCCCTTCGCGCTTGCCCCGGGATACTTTCTTTCCGCCCCTCCGGAGTTCGGCCAGAGATCTCGCTGCTGAATCTCGCGACAGAAGCTAGCTTGTCTTTTCCAGCAAAAACGGAGCCATCATGTCCGGACGCAGTCGAAGAATCGTCGTCGGCATCACAGGTTCGAGCGGGCCGATCTACGGCATCCGCGCACTCCAGATCCTGCGTGAGCATGGCGACATCGAGGTGCACCTCGTGATGACGGACGCAGCTCGCAAGACTATTTCCCTGGAGACCGATTGGACTCTGGACGATGTACGTCAGCTGGCCAACGTGGTCCATGAAAACCCGGATTTAGCTGCAAGCATTTCCAGCGGGTCGTTTCCCACCGACGGGATGATTATCGCTCCTTGCAGCATGCACACCCTTGGCGAAATCGCGCACTCGATTGCGGGGAATCTGCTCACGCGTGCAGCGGATGTCCATTTGAAGGAAAGGCGCAGGCTGGTACTCATGGTGCGGGAAACCCCACTCCATCTGGGGCATCTTCGCAACCTGGTAGCGGCTGCGGAGGCCGGCGCCATTGTCTTGCCGCCCATTCCCGCGTTTTATCACCATCCCCAGACAATTGACGATATCATCGACCACTCGGTGGGAAAGGCATTGGACCTGCTTTCGATTCAGCACCAACTTTTCAGGCGCTGGAAAAGTCCGTCCGAGTGACAGGAATGATCAATGCCTGACACCATGCGTGCCAAGGACTATCGTCTCATTCTGATATGCCTCTTCGTTTGCGCCACCAGCCTTTGGGTTGGAATCCGTTACTTCTACCGGGCATTTCCGGAAGCCTCAATACAATTCAACGTGGACAAGGCATCCTCTGAGCCGATCGCGCTCGGATTTCTCGCAGCACAGGGAATCTCCCTGGATGGTTATCGCCACGCAGCCGCGTTCCTCTACGACGACGAGACAAAGGTATTTCTGGAACGACAGCTAGGATTGAAGAAGGCCAATTCCCTGATGGGAAGCGAGGTGAAGCTCTGGCGTTGGGGACACCGATGGTTTCGCCCCGTTCAAAAGGAGGAAGTCCGGATTGAAGTAACGACGCGGGGCGAGATTGCTTCATTTATGCATACGATCGCCGAGGATGCTCCAGGCGCCGATCTGCCGCCGGATGCCGCACGAGCGCTGGCTGAATCGTTTCTGTTTCTCGAAATCGGCAGGCCGGTCAACGAGCTGGAATTCATCGATGTCCAGTCCCAGAAGCGGACGGCGAGAACCGACCATGTATTTACCTGGCAGGTCCGGGGAGTGGACTATGCCGGCGCCGGCCACCGACTCTCGGTCACCGTGCAAGGCAACCGTGTCGACAGTTTCAGCGATTACCTCAAGATACCGGAGGAATGGAGCAGAAATTATGCGCGTCTGCGCTCTCTCAACGAAAGCACAAGCGAAGTGGACCTGTTCTTTTTCGTCCTCCTCGGCATCGGCATGCTCGTCGTACTTGGGCGCAATGTTCGGCTGCAAAACGTGCGCTGGTCGACGGCTCTGACCTTCGGAGCGATCTGCTTTGCTCTCCAGTTTCTGTCCAGTCTGAACGAGTTCCCCCTCACGGAATACGGCTTCGACACCACAGATTCCTATGCCGGCTTTCTAGGAATGACCGTCTTATCGGCAGCATTGGAGGCGCTGGCGTTCGGAAGCATCATCGCTTTGCTCACGGCCTGCGTCGAGCCGGCCTATCGCCAGGCGTGCCCCAAACATGTCTCGATCTCCAACATCTTGAGCTGGCGCGCGCTGCGGACCCGGAGTTTCTTCAGAGCTTCCCTGGTCGGAATCAGCTTGACCTCTTTCTTTTTCGCTTACGAAATCGGCTTTTATCTGCTCGCAAACAAGCTCGGAGCCTGGTCGCCTGCCGAAGTGCCTTACACAAACCTCCTGAACACGCACTTTCCCTGGGTGTTTGTGCTCCTGGGAGGGTTTTTCCCGGCGGTTTCGGAAGAATGGATGTTCCGCGCCTTCTCGATTCCCTTCCTGCAGAAGATAATGCGTCGTCGGTGGATCGCCGTGGTACTGGCAGCCTTTATCTGGGGGTTCGGCCACGCGAATTATCCGAACCAGCCCTTTTATATTCGCGGGGTGGAGGTCGGGCTGGTTGGTCTGGTCCTTGCTTGGGCCATGTTCCGCTTCGGCATTCTGGCGCCGCTGATCGCACACTACAGCATCGATGCGTTCTATTCTGCTTTCCTCCTGCTTCGGTCGGGAAACACCTATTTGACGGTCGCGGGAGCGCTAACGGCGGGGATCAGTCTTATTCCTTTGATGGCAGCAGCCGGCGCGTATGTCGTAACTCGAAGGTTTCGTCCGGACGAGAATGTGAGCAACGAGCAGGAAGGCTTCCCGGCTGAACCGGACGCATCATGCCGGGATTCTGCCGCGCAAAGCACGCATGCCTACACCCCGCTCTCGCGAAAAGCCTGGTGGGCAGCCGCTGCGATGCTGGCTTTGGGATTGCTTTCGTTTTTCCTGCGTGCACCTAGGTTTGGCTCGGCCATCGATTTTCATCTGACCTCCACGCAGGCAGCCCAGTCGGCGCGGCGCTTTCTTGCCGCACGGCAATATAGCGTGGATCACTACCTCCAGGAAACTCAACCGCTTTTACGGGCCGACCCGTATGCCGTCCAATATATTTACACGGCTGGCGGCGTGGCAGACCTGAACAGGATTTACGAGACGTTATCTGTCGCTATGGTCTGGCGCACACGCTTCTATCAGCAACTCCAAAAGGAAGAGTTTCGCGTCGACGTGAATCCGACCGATGGCCGCGTGGTGGCGTTTGAACATTCGCTTCCCGAAGACGCTCCAGGCGCAGATTTACGCGCGCCGGATGCGCGGGCGGCCGCGATGTCGTTTCTCGATGATCAGCATCTCGATCTGTCGCGGTTCGAGCTCCAGCAGACTCAGTCTGAAAAACTCGACCGCCGACGCGACACGACGCTGGTGTGGCAGGCGTTGGCATCAACTCCCGGCGCAGTGGGCGAGTCGCGTCTCAGGGTTCTCGTCAGTGTGATTGGTGACAAGGTCGGAGTCTGGCGCGACTTCATCAAGGTACCTGAGGAGTGGAAGCGGAACCGCGATCGTGAAAGCCTGTACGCAATCGTCGCCATGGCCGTGCGCGGAATTTTTTTGGCGGCGCTCTTCTCCGCCGCTCTCCTCAGTCTGGTGCGAGGCATACGGCAAGGCATTATTCGCTGGAGACTGGTTGTCTGGATTGCCGCACTGGCGATGATTATCGAGTTCCTGGACATGATCAACTCGATACCCGCCTTTCGGTTCAGGTACGATACCCAGGTCTTGCCTCATGTTTTCATGCTCTCGGGATTCGTGGAAGCAATGCTCCTCTTGACGGGGATTGGCCTGGCAGCGGCGTTTGCAGCCTCGCTCATCATGTCGTGTTATGCGGATGCGCCTGCGGCACTGCAATTAGAGAATCGTTCTGTCTGGGGGCGCGATGCGGTAATTGCCGCCGCTTCGACGCTCAGCGCCTTTCTGGTGCTTCAGTGGTGGGCCACATTCCTTCAGTTCCATGCCAGCCGATTTGCGCTCGCGCCGTTCCTATCGGTTCCCGCAGGACTGGGATCCTATGTGCCCTTGATCAGCGGCATTCGCGAGATCTTCTTAAGTGCACTGCTTTTCAGCGCCGTTCTGGCTCTCGGTGTCAGTCTCTGGAAACGCCTGGCGAGCCGGTTGTGGCTGCGAGCCCTTCTCGTCGCAGGTCTGCTCGGAAGCATTCTCCCGTTCATGGCGGGTCGCCTATCGGAAGTGGCTCTTGATGCCGCTTCTTCCGTCCCGTTGTTCCTGTTGGCGGTGCTCCTGATCCTGATCTTTCTTCGCAACAACTATGCGGCATACGTGTTGTCCACGGCGACGGTGTCCGTCGCGCGCGTTTCCCTATCCTGGCTGAACCAGGGAAACCCGGGCCTGGTATTTCAAGGCTGCCTACTGTGGCTACTGATCCTGAGCGGCGCGATATTTCTATCGTTCTCCCGTGCGCCCTGGCCGCATCACCAGCGCCGAGTTCCAAATCAACTCGGATAAAATAAATCGGTGTCTGGCAACTGTTTCACCAAATTCGGAGACAGCGCGGTTTTCCGGCTATGGTCTGGAAATTGGTGAAACAGTTGCCAGACACCGATTTTTTGTCGACTTCGTCTCTACTGGAGTTTCTCGAATCCTCCTGCGCTGAGATCTGCTCTTGTATCATCGCCGCCGTGCGCGGACGGCAGGTACCCGGCGTCGTGCCGGATCCAGATGCTGCGTGGCTGATCGCCGCCTATAATCGCCTGCCGCGAGAATATGCGGTAGTTGATTTCCGACTCCTGGAACTGCAATAGGGATCCGTCGGCCACCCCTTCGATTGCATTCTCGAACGGTTCAAGCGCAATCACTAGTCGACCTTCGCCAGGGACATAGTACCGTAGGGCTCCGGGCATCTTGACCGTCGCAGAAACTGTCCCCCCAGCCCCCTCGAGAATAACTTCCTTGCCTCGCAATACGACCGGGCGGTCAAGACGCAACTGATCGTCACGCACTGGTGGTTCATCCCATACGTAAATGGCCGACTGCATTTTCACTATTCGGCCGTTCACGCTCAACACGCCTATCCCTTCGACCGGAATCTGGAGTGCCTGGCCAGGGGTCAACCAGTAGTCTTTGGGGGGAATTTGTTTGACGAGTTCTTGTGCGCTCCTGACGTCGATCGGCGTCGAAAAGCCCCGCACGCCGACTTCGATATGAGCTGCTGCATCGCGAATCTCAACGGTTCGCAGCGTGAAGCCAACGGCTTCCGTAGTTCCACGAATAACCCATGCGCCGCGCGGCGTCCCGGTTGATTGTACGATTCCGGTCATCCCACTGACGCCATCTACGCGGTCTGGGTTCACGGTGAATGAGAGCTGAACCCAGGGTCCCTCGTCCTGCGCATGGACTACGAAAACAGCAAAACCGATGCTTAGCCCAACGATAACAAGCGCTGCGGCAGCGGCCACGAAGCGCGGAATGACGGTACGTCCGGCCAGAAAAGCCAACCAGCGCCAACCGCGTCTGGCAGTGCGGGCAGACTGAACAGGTAATCCTGACAAGGCTGCCGCGGAGAGAGTTGTCCGCGCCGACAAGAGACGAAGCCCCGCTCCTATTTCTGAGTATTCGCGTAAACGCCGGCTGCATTCGGCACATTCGGTGATGTGCTGCGCCTCTTCGGGGAGTATCGGCTCTCCATCATGAAACGCCGAAATGCTCGCCGCCATACTTTTACAGTCGATCACAGGTGCATTTTTGTTCTCGCGTTCCATAGCTCCCGCAACTCCTCCCTTGCCGCGAATAAACGCGACTTCACGGTTCCCAACGGAATGTTGAAAATATCCTCTAACTCGGTGTACGAGTGTCCTTCGACCTCACGCAGCCAAAGCAGCCCTCGTGCGTCAGGCTTCAGCCGATCAAACACATCTTCCACCAGCATGGCCGTTTCTGTTCTTGACTGATCCTGCCGGCATGCTTCCGGCCTCTCGTGTCCGGCTTCGGGCCCTCGGTTTTCATCTGGTAGGCCCGAGTCATCCGCGAACCGCCCACAACGCCTCCGCCACTCGGCCGCACGATTGCGCGCGATACCAAAGACGTAATTGATCAGGCTGCCTCGCGCAGGATCAAATCCGTTCGTCCGCTTCCATAGGTAAAGGAAGACCTCCTGCAGTAAGTCCGAGGCTGCCTGATGGTCGCCGGTCATGTGGCGGAGGAACTGAAGGATGCGTCCGGCGTTCGCGTGGTAAAAGGACTCGAACTCTCGTCGATCTCCAGACTGGATGCGTTCCCAGGACGCCTCTTGATCTCCCACATTAATGCCCTCTATCAGTCAATTCGGGCCAGGAGCCCAAAAAGTTCGTCAAGAAATTGTTCTCGCTCACATTCTGATACCAATTGCCGGCAATTTGGCCGCAAAATATTGCGATCGGTTTTCGGTGGTTGATATACCGCCCGGCATTTACTCCTTAAAGATTCGCAACGATTCAGCTCCTGACGTCTTTATAAAAACAGTCGAGGAGGACGGATCAAGGGTGTCGATCGGAATACGGGGTTTGTCCATCCGAATGTATGAAATAGATTTTTAGACTTCAAGCAATCAACACTCCAGCTTATACTCGGCACATCAACAAGATGGGAGCAGAAATCAACATGTCGCCAAAATGGAACAAAATAAGAAAACGAGGCGTAAACATTGCGGGCGCGGCTGCTTGGATTCTGATGGCCGCTGTGCTCTCGGCAACCGGACAAGGCGGCGCAGGCCAACCCGAAGAGCTCTGCTTGGGCGGCCAGCCGAATGCGCCGGTGAGGATCGAAGTTTTCTCGGATTTTGAGTGTCCGCACTGTCGCGAATTTTACCTCGATACCCTGAAGCCCCTCATTGCCGATTTTACAAAAGAGAAGAGGATCGACAAGATCTACATTGTCTACCATGATTTTCCCCTGGACATGCACCCGAACGCGCGCAAGGCGGCTGGTTACGCCTTGGCGGCAGAGAAAATTAGCCGGGAAGCATGGCTGAGGGTCATTGATGCGTTTTATCAGGATCAGGCAGTGTGGTCTCAAAATGGGAACATCGAAGGCGAACTTGCAAAGGTTTTGAATCCGGCGGATTTGGCGCGCGTGAAGAAGCTGGTTGCGGATCCGTCGATTGAGCAGGCCGTGCGGCTTGAAGTCCAGTTAGGCCAAAGTCGCCAGATCACCATGACACCGACGTTTTTCATCATCACACAGAGCGGACGTCAGCAACGAGTCGATGGCGGCCTCGGATATCTCGTACTGAAAGACCGCCTTGAGCCGTTACTGAAATAGGGGATCACTGACGCGAACCAGTACCTTGCGAGATGAGCGCCGGACCCGCCCTGGTTGATAAATCAATGCAGATTCAATCACTTCCTCAGGTCCAGAGCCGATCCTTCAAGGAGCAGCCCCCCCGGCGTTATCTCTCGGCGGCGTCCAGCGGGTCGGGAAGATGCGGCCGCACTCGCACTCGACCGGGCTCCACCGTCACGATTGCGCCTTTCAAGAGTTCATAGCCATAATGTCCCACGGCGCGCATGCACTTGAGAGCCTGCTTACGAACGGGAATGTCGACGAGCCGGACAATGCCGGCATGTTTGCGCCCGAGAGCGATGGCAAGCTCGCCGAAATCCTTATCCAGCTTATGCCCAGCGGCCAGGAGCTCGTCCCGCGTGCGTGGCGAGATGCAAGTATCGAGAAATATCTTCATGCTGGTGTGTCAATAAGTGCCGGTTCCACGCGTTCCTGTCCCACGATTCGTCGCGCATAGACCAAGCAGGCCTGGACATCTTCCTTCTCGAGGAACGGATAGAACTCGACGATTTCCCCTGGCGTATCCCCGGCTGCCAGCATCCCAAGGATGTGCTCGACAGCGAGGCGTCTACCACGAATAATTGGCTTGCCGCCAAAAATGGCGGGATTGATTGTTATGCGATCCAGCAGTTTCTGTTCGTCCATTGAAGGGCTCCTGGCGAATTGCGGCCAATTCCATATGCTGCAGGATACCGCATAGCTAATGAAATTGCACCTCTTGGAGGGTGAAGAATTGTCAGAGTATTATGTGGCCACGACCTTGCCGCCGTCAGGCACTGATCCTCCCGCCCTCGGGTTATGGACAGATCTACCGGAACCGCCACACCTCATATCGGCACACTTTGACCAACCTACCCTGGAGTAGTGTAGCGGCGACCGAGCTGGGAGAGGCGACATACCCATTTCATCGCGAACTTTTTCCGGGGATCGTGCGTTATAAGAGTGAAGATACCACCCTCAACAGTGCGTCGACGATCACCGGGAGTGATCATGCTTAGCCTCTGGCAGGATATCCGTTACGGCTTCAAACTTCTGGTCAAGAATCCCGGCTTCACCGCCGCGGCCATCTTCTCCCTGACAATCGGCATTGGATTGAATTCCACGATTTTTTGTATCGTGGACCGAATGATCCTGCAGCCGCTGCCGGTCAATCGGCCTGAAGAACTGGCGCTCATCAAGCTGCATCTGGAAAAAGGAGAGTCGACTTTTTCCCTTCCGTACCCTGAATATCTCGAGCTCAGAGATCAATGCAAGACACTATCCGGCATCATCGGTTCCTCGCGCCATGCGGCCGTATTGAGCAACGGGGACGTCTCGGAGTTGGTACCAAGGGAAGTCGTCACCACAAACTACTTCACGGTCCTGGGCATCAAGCCGTACCTGGGACGGTTTTTCCTGGACCCTGATAAAGACGCAAACACACCGATTGCGGTTATTAGCTATGGTCTCTGGCAGCGCCGATTCGGCGGCGATCCCGCAATCGTGGGCAAGGCAATCGAGTTGACCAGGCAACAGATCACGGTCATCGGCGTCGCCCCCAAAGGATTTGGAGGCACGAACCGCCCCGCCACGACAACGGATGTATGGTACCCGGCAGAGACGTGGAATTCTTCTCTCACCGGACCATTGAGTGAGGAGTTTAACTTGCTCGGCAGGGTGGCAAGCGGCGTCCCCATTGAACGAGCTCAGGCTGAAGTCGATACGGTCGTGCGTCGATTGACGCCGAGCAATCCTGCGCCAAACAAAATCACGGGGGCAAGCCTTGCGTTTGAATCCAAGGACTATTTCGACAGATTAGGCATTCTCGGGTATTTCGTCTTGTCCGTCACCGGGTTGATCTTGCTTCTGGCTTGCGTGAATGTCTCGAATTTGCTTCTGGCACGATCTCAAGCGCGGCGCAAGGAGATTGCCATCCGCCTGGCACTGGGTGGCAGCCGCTTGCGGCTGACGCGCCAGCTGCTCACGGAGAGTCTTGTGTTATCGTTGGCCGCAGCTTCGGTTGGTTGGCTCTTGACGCATTGGGCAGTCCGGGCTCTTCCGTCGCTTATGCCCGCGATGCCGATGCGACTGATCCCCGAGATAACCCCCGACGCGCGGGTTCTCGGTTACACCATTGGCCTGGCGTTTCTCAGCACGCTAGTTTTTGCGCTGATTCCCGCCCTTCACGCCTCGAAAATCGAACTCGTGCCGATGCTGAACGGGTCAGCCGCGGCTTCCCAAGGCGGACGCCGGTATCTTGGCAGGAGCGGACTCGTGGTAGGCCAGCTTTGCATTTCGCTCATTCTCTTGACCCAGTCAGCGCTCCTGGTGAAGAGCTTCATCCGCAGCTTGCAGGCAGACGTGGGATTCGACAAAAAGGACATGCTGCTCGCGGACTTTGCGTTAGGCATTTACGACTATAGCGAGAACCAGGCTCGCTCCTTCTACAAGAGCTTGCAGGAACGACTCCAGGCGGTGCCAGGCGTAAAGCACGTAAGCCTCGCGCAGCGAGTGCCTCTGAGTCTCTCAGGCGGCGGACGCAGCCAGCCTGTGGTTTTACCCGGAGAGCAGGTCCCCCGAAACATAAAATGCAACGCGGTAGG
>Ga0182021_10004716_pt1 | contig 16065 bp, 11 predicted proteins | sample 612E3MmetaG_FD_120493 | JGI IMG/M metagenome (GOLD analysis project Ga0182021, IMG submission 120493) | Permafrost microbial communities from Stordalen Mire, Sweden - 612E3M metaG (Illumina Assembly) | ecosystem: Environmental > Terrestrial > Soil > Wetlands > Permafrost | place: Sweden... | reverse complement strand
TACAAACACTTTGGTTTGCACAAAAAACAAATGCTGGATTTGGTTTTCCACTCGACGATCCATGGATTCATCTTCAGTTTGCACGAAACATACATGATTATGGGTCGTTCTCATATTATAAAAATGAAATGAATACGGCTGGCTCAACCTCTCCGCTTTATACACTACTCCTTACTGTTGGTTTCTTCTTTACGTCCAACGAAATGATTCTCAGCTATGTACTTGGTATTGGAGCACTTGTACTTGCGGTGTTTATGATGTATAAACTAGCGTCTGTACTCTTTAAAAACAATTTTATACTAGCTACATCGGCATCACTTTTGCTCATTATTGAACCGCGACTGCAATGGATGGCCATCTCAGGTATGGAAACCACTTTATTCATTGCACTTCTTTTAGGAGTGCTCTATTTTTTTTATTCAAAAAAATCTTTTCCCTTTGGAATAACATCCGGACTTCTTTTGTGGACACGGCCCGACGCGGTAATACTTTTCGCGGTTATTGCGGCTGCCATTTTCTATGAATTTAAAATTCAAAAACATACGCCCACCCAAAAAGATCTCACAACTTCGTCTGTAGCCGACATTGTTTGGATCAAAAAAAGTGTTTTCTATGCATTTGCTATTGCCGCGGTATATTTTGCGCTGAATATGTATCTATCCGGAAGTCTATTTCCAAATACCTTTGCAGCAAAGTTGAATTATTATTCCAGTTCGATAAAATCAAACTATCCGCAGAATGTATTCCGTTTCCTCACAAACGGGCATCTCCTTATTCCTTCTGTATTTGCTTTAATAAGCATATTATCGATTATTTGGGATATGGTAAAACGGCGGTCTTCGATCATGTTAATACCTTTCTTATGGTCTCTATTCCTCTTTCTAGCGTATTGGAAAAGTATCCCTTTGTTATATCAGAATGGAAGATACCTAGTGCCTCTCTTGCCATGTTTTCTTTTACTGAGCTTGGATGGACTTAGAAGAACTAACGATTTCTGCTTGCATTGGTTCCATTTATTTAGGAAACCCCATGTTTCCGAAATTATCATGTCTCTTATTGTGGGAGCTTTTGCAATACAGTTTGGTATAAATACGTTACATACAAAATATGAGTATGCAGAGATGTGCCGCTATATTAACAATCGACAGGTCAAAACGGCGCTGTGGATGAGAGATAATCTACCGCAAAATGCCGTCATTGCAACGCATGATATTGGTGCAATTGCATTCTATTCTAATCGGCGTATCGTTGATATGGTGGGTCTCGTTTCTCCAGAAATGATTAATAATATTGGCAGTATTGATTTGCTCATGAAATTTCTCGTGCGTAATCAAGCAACGCATCTTGCAGTACTAAGAGATTGGTTTGAGATAGTGAATATGAAACCGTTGTTTCAAACCGATCCATTACATCCGGAAATCATGGAAGTATTTCCGTTTAGCCCCGAACGTACGCATTTCACTCCACAAAAAGCGGCGTATTTAAATGATAGAGGAGAGTACCTTCTATCTTTGGGAAATGCTTCATATGCAATGATGATATTTAAACAATCTCTTTTGCTCGATCCTCAATCCGCGCGCACAAATTTTCTGTTTGGGAAGACAGCTCTCGCTCTTGGTGATTTAAAGATGGCTCAAGAGGAGTTCATTATTACAAGTCAGTTACAACCTGACTTTCCGGGAATTAAAGAACAACTGGCTGCGCTGGAGAAGATGAAAGTTCGATAAAGCGCGACGTTTGGTGAGTGCCCTTTAATACTACATAAGACTTACCAAATATTAATCTTCAACATATAATTAAGAATCGACAGTTGAAGCAGAACCGAAATCACTAACTATTATTCCACATGTATCACATAGTACAGTAGAAGCATGTTATGCTGAGAGGCTACTTTTTACCGCAAAGGTATCATCCGATTTTGGATTTGCATACGACAGAACAAGCTATTATGAAGATCAAAGATTTTTTTCAATTAAATCTTGCTCTCGAACTAGATCTCAAACGAATGACGGCTCCCATTTTTGTTCTGAAGGGCACTGGCATGAATGACGATCTGAACTGAGTGGAACGGCCCGTTGCATTTAAAATTCGTCACCTTCAGGATCAAGAGTTAGATACGATTTATGATGTTATTCGCCGGACAGAATTATTTGTGTATCATGAATATCCTGAAATCAAACCTGTTCTACCGGAAAAAAATACATTCATTCGGAAGAACTATTAAAACGTTATCCAAAATTAACACCGCTGGAGCGAGAGGACGCAATTGTTCGTGAACATCTTGCGGTGTTCGTTATTGGCATCGGTGGAAGTCTCGCCGACGGTACAAAGCATGATGGACGCGCTCCCGACTATGATGATTGGACCCTGAATGGCGATATTTTTGTTTGGAATCCGATTACAGAATGTGCCTTTGAATTATCATCAATGGGGATCCGAGTTGACAAAGCAGCTCTGAGCAACAACTCATCTTATCCGGACAAGAACGGCGCTTGAAACTAAAATTCCATCAACGGCTCATGAATGATGAGCTACCGCTTTCCATCGGCGGTGGTATCAGTCAATCACGCTTGTGTATGTTGTATCTTCGCAAGGTTCACATCGGAGAGATACAAGCGAGTATCCGGCTGGAAGAAATGATCGCAGAATTTAAACAGAACAATATTATTTTGTTATAGTGAGACAATTCTCTCGTGAATCATAGTTATCTTTTAAGTATGAATAAAGATGCTGTGTTCGTTGCAATGATATACAAAAAATACTCACTACATGCATCTTCACTCTAAGGTATACGGTTCGGAATCGTTACCAGCTCTCATCGTACTGCATGGCTTATTAGGCTCATCGGATAATTGGCATTCCTTTGCACAGAAATTTTGTAAGCACTACTTCACGTGCACGCTCGATGCGAGAAACCATGGACGTTCCCCCCATAGTGAATCATTTAATTATCAGGTCATGGCAGAAGATGTGGTTGAGTTTATGAAACAGCAGAACATCACGTCCGCTGCACTGCTGGGACATTCTATGGGTGGCAAGACTGCGGCGCTTACGGCCTTGCTCTATCCAGAACTTGTTGACAAACTCATTGTTGTAGATATTGCACCGAGATCATACAAAGCACATCACGATCAAGTTTTTGATGCTTTAACGTCTATCAATTTGAATGACTTTAGATACCGGAAAGATATTGATGAAGCGCTTACTTTGAAGATTCCTGAAATCTCGGTGAGGCAATTTTTAATGAAGAACCTCGCACGAGATGAGACGGGAAGCTTCCGGTGGAAAATGAATCTTGAAGTCATAGAAATAAATTACGCTCAAATCAATCAAGAGCTTCCCCGGGATAAACGGTTCATGAAACCGACACTCTTTATCCGCGGCGGAAACTCGGATTATATCCCGATGGATGATCTCCCGCTGATTGCTCAGCTATTTCCCGGATCGGAAGTTATAACCATCAAAGATGCCGGTCACTGGATTCATGTCGATGCACCGGACGAGTTTTCACAAATTGTATTCGACTTCTTGTCTTTGTAATAGTTATTCGGTAGCTTCAGGACGTAACTTTTTACCCTTGCTTTTCGTTTTAGTAAAACAATCTATGACACTTCAATATCTCATTCTCAATTCTTTCCATGCAACCTACGCACAGATACAAGGAGGAAATATGAAACACATTTTGTTATTCGGATTAGTTTTTTTTACTTTTTCGATTTTTTCTCTCATGCTCGTTGCGCAAAAACAAACTCCCAAAAATGACGCATCGAGCATCGATATTCCCTACAAAAAATTCGTCCTTAACAACGGACTCACCCTCATTGTACACGAAGATCATAAAGCGCCGATTGTCGCGGTCAATGTATGGTACCATGTCGGCTCGAAAAATGAAAAAGAGAGGCGGACAGGATTCGCGCATTTGTTTGAACATTTGATGTTCAATGGAAGCGAGAATTATAATGACGACTATTTCAAGGCGATGGAACGCGTAGGTTCAACAAGCCTTAATGGTACAACAAACGAAGATCGCACCAACTATTTCGAGAATGTACCAACTTCTGCAATCGATGTTGCGCTTTGGATGGAATCAGACCGAATGGGTCACCTCCTTGGAGCAGTCGATCAGGGAAAGCTTGATGAGCAGCGTGGTGTTGTTCAGAATGAAAAACGGCAAGGCGATAATCAGCCGTATGCAGTCTCAGAAGATCTTATTATTACTGCCACATGGCCTGCCGGACATCCCTATGCACATTCTGTGATTGGTTCGATGGAGGATCTGAATGCCGCTTCATTGCCCGATGTGAAGGAATGGTTCAAGACTTATTACGGTGCGGCAAACGCTACTCTTGTTATAGCTGGTGATATCGATCCCAATGTAGCGCTGGAGAAAGTAAAGAAATATTTTAGTGATGTTCCTTCAGGTCCGCCTGTAGCCCACCATAATCTCTGGATCGCAAAACGCTCTGGTGTTCAGCGGCAACAGGTGCAAGACCGGGTTCCACAAGCACGTCTTTATATGGTATGGAACATCCCGCAATGGGGTTCGACAGAAGGAGCATATCTTGATCTTCTAAGTGATGTTCTGTCTTCCGGTAAAACATCCCGCTTATATAAACGCCTCGTGTATGATGATCAAATTGCAACAAATGTTGCAGCGTATATCGAACTGCGTGAGATCGCCGGACAGTTTTATATCGAAGTAACAGCAAAGCCGGGAGATGATTTGGTTAAGGTTGAAAAAGCAGTGAATGAAGAAATGGCGAAGATTCTTAAAACCGGTCCGACTGAAAAAGAACTCAAACGAGTAAAGACACAATATCATGCCAACATCATTCGCGGTATGGAACGCATTGGTGGTTTCGGCGGTAAATCGGACATTCTCCAACAGAATCTGGTCTTTAGCGGCGACCCTGATCATTATAAAAAAACTCTAGCCACAGTTGCTCAAGCGACAGTAAAAGATCTTCAAAAAGTTGCCAATGATTGGTTAGGCGACGGTGTTTATTTTCTGGAAGTAAACCCGTTCCCGACATTCTCGTCAGCAGCAACCGATACAACGATTCGTAAAGTTCTTCCAAAACCATTAGAACCTCCCGTCGCACAATTTCCGACTCTTCAGCATGCAGCGCTATCGAATGGTTTGAAGATTGTTCTTGCTGAACGTAAATCGATACCCGTTGTGAATTTTAATCTATTAATTGATGCAGGATATGCATCCGATCAATTTGCTACTCCAGGTACAGCAAATCTTGCAATGAATATGTTAGACGAAGGAACCAAGACGCGCAATGCACTTCAGTTGAGTGAAGAACTCGCAATGCTTGGCGCTAATCTCAATAGCGGTTCTGGGCTGGATATTTCCAACGTTACACTGAATTCACTCAAATCTAATATTGATGCTTCTCTCAATATTTTTGCAGATGTAATCTTGAATCCATCATTCCCGAAAGAAGATTTCGAGCGATTACAGAAACAAACTATTGCCGGTATCCAGCGTGAAAAATCTCAACCGATGCAAATGGGATTGCGCGTATTGCCGAAGTTCCTCTTTGGAAAGGATCATGCCTATAGCCAGCCTCTCACAGGCTCGGGAACTGAAGAATCCGTCGGTAAAATGACACGTGACGATATGATCAAATTCCATCAGACATGGGTAAAGCCGAACAATGCAACACTCGTAATTGTCGGTGCAACCACGATGGCTGAGATTCAACCGAAACTCGAAGCATTGTTTAAGGGCTGGAAACCAGGAGATGTTCCAAAAAAGAACCTGAGCATGGTAGAGCAATCGGCGAAGCCAGTAGTATATATCATGGATAAACCGGGGGCACAACAATCGATCATATTTGCCGGAGAAATTGCTCCACCCAAGAATACGCCGGATGACATTGCGATCGATGCTTTGAACACAGCATTAGGTGGAGCGTTCACATCTCGCATCAACATGAATATTCGCGAGGATAAGCACTGGTCATACGGCGCCCGTACTGCAATGATCGGCGCTCGCGCGCAACGTCCGTACTTTGCGTACGCACCTGTTCAATCCGATAAGACGAAGGAGTCAATGATCGAAATTAAAAAAGAAATTACTGAGATCATGGAAAAGCGACCTGTCAGTGAGGATGAACTATTGAAAGTACAGAATAACTTGACACTCACATTACCGGGAAATTGGGAAACAATGGGGGCTGTCAACGGAACGATTTCTAATATTATTAACTTTGGTCTTGCTGAAGATTATTATGCCACATATCCGGTCAAGGTACGTGCATTGAATACTGCAAATATTCTCGACATTGCAAAAAAAATCCTCGTACCTGAAAATCTCGTGTGGGTCATTGTCGGTGATCGTGCGAAGATAGAAGCCGGCATACGTGAACTTGGTTACGGCGAAGTGAAGCTGATCGACAGTAATGGAAATGTGATGCAGTAGCTTTCAGCTGTCAGTAGTCAGTTGTCAGTTAGTGGTTGGCGGTTGCCCGCGTTGAGAAATCGGCGCGGGCTTTTTTTAAAGCTTTATTCATTTACTGTTAACTGGTTACTGATAACTGAAAACTGCTTTTTATACAACCTGTCCCGCAGCCCATCCGGACGACCAAGCCCACTGAAAATTGTAACCTCCGAGCCATCCGGTTACATCTACAATTTCTCCAATACAATAGAGCCCCGGGATTTTTTTTACTTCCATTGTTTTAGAGGACAGCTCACTGGTATCTATGCCGCCAACGGTCACTTCAGCTTTTTGATATCCTTCTGTTCCGGTCGGAAAGATTGTCCAGTGTGTGAGAGCCTGAGCTACTTCTTTTAATGCTGCGGAGGAATATTGAAACATAAATTTCGATCCGTCAAACTGTTCCAGCCAGACTTTTACAAATCGATTTGGGAGAAATTGTTCCAGGATAGCTGAGAGATGTTTTTTAGTAGTATGTTGTTTGTCTAATTCACTAAAAATGTCGATATCGGGAAGGAGATTGATGGATAGTGGATCTCCCATATTCCAATAGGATGAAATCTGTAAAATTGCAGGTCCGCTGAGACCGCGTTGTGTAAAAAGCATTTTCTCGCGGAAGGAAATCCCCTTGCAGCCAACTTCAACGTCCAGCGAGATTCCACTCAGTTCGTGAAATGGTTTGAAGTCTTTAGCATTGAAGGTCAGCGGCACAAGTCCGGGTTTGGTTGCAATGACTTTCACACTGAATTTTTCAGCAACCTTGAGTCCAAAATCTGTTGATCCCAACTTCGGAATGGAAAGCCCGCCGGTTGCGATAACAAGAGAAGAAGTATCGAGTCGCGAGTTATCAGTAAAGAGTTCAAAAGACTCGTTCTTCTCAATTTTTATTATATTTATTCCGGTTTGTATTTCAACATTCGCTTTTCGGCATTCTGCAATCAACATTTTAATAATTTGTTCTGCACTGCCAACACAAAATAATTGTCCATGTTCTCTCTCGTGATACAGAATGCCATGCTTTTCAATCAGCGAAATAAAATCTGTCGGGGTATATCGTGCTAACGCAGATGTACAGAAATGTGGATTTTGTGAGATGAAGTTAGATGGATTCACATTTCTGTTTGTGAAATTGCATCGACCACCTCCGGAGATTCGGATTTTTTCTCCAACCTTCTTGTTATGATCCAAGAGGAGAACAGATCGGCTGCGCGTTCCTGCTTCAATGGCGCACATTAATCCTGCCGCGCCTGCTCCAATGATGATGACATCCGTGTTCATGTAAATTTAATATTGCAAGAAAATATCTTTACTTCAAATTTGGGAATTGAAGTATGAAAAATATTTTTACCTTGGCAAAGGGTTGTCGCTTGTTGAATGTAGTTTTGATAATAAATCAATCTTTAATTGTTGATAATGTAATAGGAACTCGCAGTAAAAAACCGTATATTATTTCAGCCGCAGATTGCGGCTAACCGCATCCGTGCAAATAGGCATCGGAAGCGGGCATTTGAGACTCGCTCTCTGATGATAATTTAGCAAGCGCCCATAACGAAGAGGCAATTCTCTTTTATGCGGCGAAGTGATGGTTCTGAGATATAAAAAGAACCGGCACTAAGGTACAGCACGGAAGAACCAACCAAATAATGTGTTCTTCTTTCTAAGTCGCCTCAAAGGCGCACTTGTACGCTTATTGTAATAGCGTACCCGCCGTGGGCGGAGTTTATCTTCTGCAAGTTTTCCATCCTGTTTAGCGTGTTTCCTCATTTTTATTGTAAGGATTTATTTATGCCATTTTCAAAACTTGGCCTTGCCGATGAACTTGTGCAAGGCATTCTCGCTACGGGATATACTGCGCCCACAGCAATTCAAGAACGCGCTATTCCATTAGCTGTCGCAGGCCGCGATATTATCGGTTGCGCACAAACAGGCACCGGAAAGACAGCCGCATTTGTACTGCCGATGCTCAATCATTTTCTCAAAAACGCATCTCATCAGAGGGGGCATCACGTACGCGGTCTTGTTCTTACACCCACACGCGAACTTGCCCAGCAGGTAGATGAATTCGTCATCGGCTACGGACGATTTGCTCCCCTGCAAAGCATTGCCATCTTTGGCGGTGTTAATATGGAAAACCAGATAAAACGTCTTCGCCGAGGCGTCGATATAGTTGCCGCCACACCAGGGCGTTTGCTTGATCATCTGAGCCGCCGAACAATTGATTTATCCCGCGTTGAAATTTTAGTGCTCGATGAAGCTGACCGTATGTTCGATATGGGATTTATTGATGATGTGCGCAAGATTATTGCAAAAATTCCTGCGAAGCGGCAGACGATGTTGTTCTCGGCAACGATGTCGAAAGAAGTGAGAGGACTCGTTGCTTCTATCCAAGACAAACCTGAATTTATCGAGATCGGAGAACAACGACGCCCGGTTGAAACCGTGAAGCAGCATTTTTATTCATCACCGCAAGAATTAAAAATGGATTTGCTTTTCCACATGCTCAAGACGGAGGAGATGGACAGCATTTTGATTTTCTCCCGCACGAAACATGGCGCAGATAAAATTTCCACAAAACTTGAACGGAGCGGTATTAAAGCGATTGCCATCCATTCCAACCGGACGCAAGCTCAACGGCAGCGGGCGTTAGCTGGATTCAAGCAGGGCCAATATAAAGTGATGGTCGCAACGGACATAGCTGCACGCGGCATCGACGTAGAAGGAATTTCACACGTTGTGAATTTTGACACGCCTACATTTGCTGAAGATTACATCCACCGCATTGGTCGCACAGGTCGTGCCTCTTCAACCGGTGATGCGATAACATTTGTCTCAAATCAAGAACACAAATATCTGAAGAGTATCGAACGGTATACCGATAAACGTTTTGATTTGAAACGGTATCCCGGGTTCGATTATGCAAAGAGACTGCCAATATCTGTAAAATCTGGTGAAGAAAAATCCCCGCGAGACCGGCACGATGGTGGACATGGCAGAAGAGACGATCATCGAGAACGCCGGCACTCAGAATCTTTTAGAAAGCCGCGCAGCGAACAGCGTCACTCAGAGATCACAACTCGACCGCGCACTGAACAGCATCGTTCAGACTCTACAAGAAAGCCACAGAGTGAGCACCGGCGACCCGAAACCGACGGGCGGCAGCATAATGAGCACAGACGATCAGAAACCACAGGACGACCTCGCAGTGAACAACGGCAATCAGAGTATTCCGGGAAACCACACAGTGAATTTAAACCACGTGAACGCCGTAATGATAACAGTCGCCGGGAAACATTACCCATTGAGAAACCAAAGTTTGCGAAAAGTCCGTCTTCTTCTCCAACGACGCATCCGGCACCGGAAGGTGATTGGCGCACTTTGATGGCATCAATGGAAGAAGGACGTGGAGGTCTCAAAAAGAAGCTCAAGCGATTATTCATCCGCGATAAAGTATCACCAAAGTAAATAAGGAACACCCAGATATTGGACTCCTAATCTTTATTGGACTTGGAGTCCATTATCATAATGCCCTTTTTATTTTTATTGCGAAATAACTGTATTTTTTGTAATATCAACTTATGTAATTAAATCAACTTTCCATTTTAATAAACAATAAAGGAGCATGAAATGAGACGATGGATAATCTTTTGTTTAGCTATTCTTATTGTTTTATTATATCAAAATACTTCTGCACAATTGCAAGCTGGAGCGTTCCTTGGATTTAAATCGTATAGTTTGAAATCCGTAGGCACTCTAACAGAAAACGGAGCAATTCAAACAACACCTTCCGCAGATGCAGGTGGAACAGTGTTTGAATTTGGCGGATTCGGAGGATACACTCCCGTTTCGGCAGGAATCTATCATCTTGATCTCCAACTCCAAGCTTCCTATTCTTCAATCGGATTTTATGAACGTTCATATAATTCAACTTATAATTCGGGCCAGTTTTCTGCAGATGGCTGGAGCGGGGCGACGACATCTAACATTGAGATCGAAGTGTTAGGCTTGAATCGCATTTCTTTTCCTGCCTTCAAACTTATCGAACCCTATGCAGGAGCAGGATTATCGTTCGATATTATGAGCACCAGCGATTTAGGGTATGGCCCACCGTATGCTAATACATCAGGAACAGTTGCTGGAAAAGGTCAGTTTAAAATGGGATTAGTAATAGCTTACGGTGTAATTTTTAATGTTGCTCCTTTTCTTTCACCGTACATCCAACTAAGACACCTCATTCCATTTGGGAGTGAAACCCAACTTACCAACGATCCACGATGGATTGTCATTATCAAGGATGTTCCGAGCTACTTTTCACTTACTGCAGGTGTGAGATTTGATTTATAAAAGTTGATGATGTTTAAGTTTGTATAACAGGCGTAGCGTAATAGAGTTACGCCTGTTTCATTTCCAATTATTTCTTTATTTACTTTTTCCGCCTCCGTTCCTGATATTGTTAATAATCCATGTAAATATGAATTAATGATGCCATGAAGAAAAAAGATGAAAAATCCAATCGCATGTATCACATTGATTGTCTCGGTTGCGGCTTCGTTTGTTGTGAGTGAGGCACAAGAATCAATCAAGGCAAAAAATTCAATGACGCTCGAACAGAAAATTGCCCGCTTTGCTCCAACAGAAATTTCTGCTGACCTCTCAATACTTTCATCTGGTGATTTAAAAGCTTTACAGAGAATAATAGGAGCAGCTCAAATGATGGATCCTCTGTTTCTCCATCAACTCTGGAGCGGCAATGCTGAATTACTAAAGCAGCTTGAAAAAGATTCAACCAGAGAAGGACAGGAACGACTTCATTACTACCAAATAAATATGAGCCCTTGGTCGTTATTGGATGACAATGCTCCTTTCATTGATGGTGTTCCAAGGAATAAACCTGATGGAGCGAATTATTATCCGGAAGATATGACGAGGGAAGAATTTACGAAATGGATCGATGGATTAAGTAAACAAGAACGAGAAAAGGCGGTAGGATTTTTCTCTGTGATCCGTCGTACCGAAGATGGTACGCTGCAAATACATCCCTACAGCAAAGAATTTCATTCATGGCTGGAACCAGCGGCAAAACTTTTAAAAGAAGCCACTCTTTCAACTGAAAACAGTACATTGAAAAATTTTCTCACCACTCGTGCAGATGCGTTTCTCAGCAATGATTATTATACGAGTGATGTTGCATGGATGGAACTTGATGCGCCGATTGAATTAACCATCGGCCCGTATGAAACATATATGGACGAATTGTTCAATTATAAAGCGGCATTTGAAGTTTTTGTATCAGTGCGGGATGAAGCTGAAACGGTGAAACTGAAAAAGTTCAGCGGTTATTTGCAGGAGATAGAGAACAATCTTCCTCTTGATGAGAGGTATCGCAATCCGAAACTTGCTGCTCTGTCGCCCATCCAAGTGGTGGATGTGATCTATGCAGCTGGCGAAGGTAATCGTGGTGTGCAAACAGCGGCATATAATTTGCCGAATGATGAAAGGATTATTCGTGAAAAAGGATCAAAGAGGGTACTGCTGAAAAATATGCAGGAGGCGAAGTTCAACAAAGTGCTCATACCGGTTTCCAGGATAGTCCTTGCACAGCAACAGCAGAACTATGTATCATTCGATGCATTTTTCACTCATATACTTGCACACGAACTGATGCATGGTTTGGGTCCGCACAATATTACGGTGGACGGAAAAGAAACGAATGTCCGGCAAGAATTGAAAGAGTTATATTCCGCGGTCGAAGAGGCAAAAGCTGATATCACAGGTCTTTTCGCGCTTCAGTTTCTTATCGACAAAGGACTTCTTGAGAAGAAGATGGAAGAAGTTATGTACACGACTTATCTCGCAAGCATGTTTCGTTCAGTGCGGTTTGGCATTCACGAAGCACATGGCAAAGGCGTCGCAATCCAATTCAACTATCTGACAGATGAAGGCGGCATTCTGTTTGATGAAGCGACAGAAACATTCAGCATAGATCATTTGAAAATAAAAAATGCCGTGATAAAATTGACCGGTGAACTACTCACAATTGAAGCAGAAGGATCCTACACAAAGGCAAAGGCGCTGATTGAGAAATACACTTTCGTTCGTCCATTCATGCAAAAGGGACTCGATAAACTCGGATCTATTCCCGTAGATATTGAACCTCTTTTCACACTTGTGCCTAAAGCAGTGGGCAGCATTCGATAAATTCTTAATGTCTCACTAATCATGAAAAAAACATGCCAAAAACAACCAATTCTACAGATCAGCCCAATGACAAAAATCAGAAACCGAGGCGTCGGATGCAAATAAGTATTTCAGCGGCAGCCATTGCGATTGCACTCATCATCATTTTCATGCCTAAGAAAACCGCGCCGGACACTTCAGCACAACACGTCGCCCCGACGTTTAAAAAGAAGGGCGAGTGTACAATTACAAATCGTAATGACAAGCCAATAGTTTCCATCGATATTGAAATCGCCGACGATGATAGCAAACGCGAAGTCGGTATGATGGGGCGACAGACGATGGACGAACGACAAGGAATGCTCTTTTTGCTCGAAGAGGAACAAATGGCATCTTTCTGGATGAAAAATTGTATTCTTCCGCTGGATATGATTTTCATCAATAAACTTGGCGAGATTATCACTATCTGTAAGAACACGACGCCATTCTCGGAGCAGTCTTATTCAGCTACTGCGATGACACTATTCGTACTTGAAGTGAACGCCGGTTTTGCTGATAAGTATGGAATTAAAGAGGGCTACAGAATAAGCTGGAAAAGGAATTAATGGGTACTCCATGGTACCTTCCGAAGGTCGCAGTAGAATCGTGCCGACCTTCGGAAGGTTTTTTATAAATTATTTGCAGTTTATCACAATTTGTGCTTCAACAGGCTTGGCGCCTATCATATCCTGATCGATCGCCCGGACAATGAATATGTTATTCCCCATTTTCAGCGGTGCAGCAATCACTTTGCCGTGCCCGATAAGTGTTTGTCCTTTTTTCCACTCGTAACTTACTTTTCGTGTTTCAGGCCTGTTCACGTCTGGTGCAGTTAAAACGATCGAAGGGTTAGAAGGATTCCAAGGAATCGTTTTTTCCCCAGGCGGATTAATAAACATCAGTATTGGCCACACATGAATTGGAAAATTTTCTTGTGCAGCGATGATAGTACGCGGCGCCCACCCGATCGCTATTGTTTGATCACCTGGAGTTTGCGCCAGCCAGACATCCTCTTTTATCAAATTGATGATGAATCCAACATTAGGAACACTTGTTATTTCGTTAATATTCATTTCAGTGCCCATGAGCCAGTCTTTTGGGAAATCAATTGATTTCAGGTCTGGTTTAGGTACAACGGAGACATCTTTTTGTACGGAATCAATTGAATTCTTTAATCCACGTCCATCATTCGCAATGAGTGTAACGAAATGTCTGCCGGGTGAGAACATAATAGAGTTGGACGGATATATGGCTCCATCGATTTTCCAGGTAAAGCTGAGCGTATCATTGTCGGAATCGATTAAACGTCCGGGTTCGAGTATGGTCGCTTCAGATTCATAGATCGGGTCTGGAATGGTGAACACCGGATCCGGTTTTGAATTCACACCCATCGTTATTGTTTGTTCCACAGAGCGGGAAGATGTCCCGGAATTATCCGTAATACGCAAGCCGATCATATGATTGCCTGCAGTTGTCATCGGAAGAGAAACGACTGGTGTACTGCCAATCTTTTTCCCGTCGAGTGTCCAAAAGTAATCCGTTATAATCCCGTCGGGATCGTACGATTTTGATCCGTCCATAACTAACAAATCACCAAGTCCAATTTCTTTCGGTACATTCCACACAAGTACCGGTGGATCGTTCACACGAATGTTTTTTACTGTCGATGACGAATTGCAATTGGTGGAAGTTTCAATGGAAATTGTCAACTTGACGGCATACAAGCCGGGGTTGTCAAACTTAAACTGAGCTTGCATGCCTTCTTTTGTCAGCACAGTATTTCCGCACTGTGCTTCCCATAAAGTTGAAAGTATCTTTCCATTTGCGCGTGAAGCCGAGGCATCGAGATTCACAAATTCTCCAATACTTACTGCTTCAGGGAGAGAAAACTCTGCAGTCGGTCCTTCTACCACATGAATTGTCGACGTTGCCTGGTTCACTTTACTGCATCGCCCGCTGCCGTTGCCGATCACCGACAAGGTAACGTAATACGTACCGGGCTTGGAATAAGCGTGAGTAACATTACTGCCGAGCGCATTTAAGCCGTCACCGAAATCCCATGTGTACGAACCGAGTGGTCCATTCGGATCTGTGCTGTTCGTCCCGTCAAATGCCAGTGGTGCGTTGACACAGATCGTGGTGTCGCTGAAACTTTGGAATGCCTGTGGAGAACCTTCGATAATCACCGGGATAGTTGCTGCGGTCGTCTGGTCGGCGAAACCATCGCTCAATAATAACTTCACTGAATAGAACCCGGGCTTTGTGAAAACGTGCGCCGGGTTTGCTTCGGTGGAAGATGTACCGTCGCCGAATTGCCATTGCATGGTAATCGGATCTCCGTCAGGGTCATAGGAAAGAGAGCCGTTGAACAGAATGGTCATACCGGTGCATGAATAAATAATCGAATCAACCACTGCAACAGGCGGACGATTGATAAGCAGCCGGATAGATTCACGCGCGATGCTATTCTTTTTTCTCTGGCCATCGTCTACTGTGAGTGTTATAAAATGAACGCCGCCTTTTGGTGCATCCCAATAAAACGACGCTTCGTGACGGTGTGTACCATTCGATAACAGCCAGTCAAACTTCAATGCTTGCCCGTCTATATCGTAACTCTGACTTGCATCCAGCAACACCGTCTGCGAATTGCTGCGGATTAAAGTTTTTGTGACAATAATCGGCTTATTATTGACCAGGAGATTGAAATCTTTCGATTGGATTGAATTGGAAAAACCCAAACCGTCATCCGCGGAAATTTTTACGGATATCTCACCGGAATTTTTAAATACTTTTGTGACTTTCATACCGGTTAACTCCGTGCTATCGGAAAATCTCCATTTCACATTTTTAATTTTACCGTCGGGATCGTATGTCCCTTTTGCATCAAACGTCACTGGTTCGTTCGGTTCTGCCACCGCAGGAAATATTTTCCATTTGATGACCGGTGGATAATTGATATGAATAGTTGCAGTCTGAATATCGATGGCATCGTCAAATCCTGAATTATCCATTACTTTTAATGCGACAGCATAATCGCCCGGTTCTGAAAATGTAAGATAACTGATAGAATCGTGCGCGACTTCCTTCCCGTTCATGAGCCATGTATAACTGCTCACGTATCCATCTGGATCATAACTTTTAGTCCCATTTGCGATGAGCGGCTTGTCCGGTTCCCAGATCGTCGGGATTGAAAATCGTGCAACGGGATATTTGTTGATAACGAGCAGGTGCGTCGTAGATTGAACACTGTTCGATTGTTTCTGCCCGTCATCCACAGTGAGAGTGATAGTATAACGACCGCTTTTCTGGAAGGTGTGTTCTATTGATTTACCACTGCCTGTGGTCCCATCGCCAAAATCCCATGAATACATTAACAGCTTTTGATCATTATCATACGATTT
>Ga0182021_10004714_pt1 | contig 16070 bp, 12 predicted proteins | sample 612E3MmetaG_FD_120493 | JGI IMG/M metagenome (GOLD analysis project Ga0182021, IMG submission 120493) | Permafrost microbial communities from Stordalen Mire, Sweden - 612E3M metaG (Illumina Assembly) | ecosystem: Environmental > Terrestrial > Soil > Wetlands > Permafrost | place: Sweden... | reverse complement strand
TTCCAGCAACTCGCAGATGGTGTGGGCAAGTTCGGCCTGACTGAGGCGAGGGAAATCGGCAATAATCTGGCGAACCAGACTCAGTTCGCTGGCGGTGAGCACGCGCCCGCAGAACGAAACGGTCTTCTCCAAAGGCCTTGCTCTCTAGTAACGGCTATCTGCATCAGGAGCCGTCGAGAGTGGGGTAGATCATCTGGGCGAAAAAGTCCAGCGAAATCTGTCGCGCCAGATTCATGGCGCAAATGGCCAATCTCCAGCCGCCGGCTTTCAGCCGGCGCAGGCTCGCGCACGACCCGAAAAGGCCGCCTGAAAGGCGGCCGCAGGCAAGATTGCCCGCCCCACAACCAATGCAGAATGATCGGTATTGGGAAAAACGAGTGGCATTGGGTTACCAACCCGCCGGACCCGGAGGGTACCCCTGCCAATCTGCCCCACAATTCTCGCCAAATTCCAGGCTTCGGGAAAAGTAGGTGGCATTGGGCGCTTTCGCCTGTCAACCCCGGGTAGCGGTTCAGTTCCTCGCGACGCGCGCGCGACAGCCGCGCTCGCGCGGCCGTCGCCACGCCAATCCCGCTTACAATGGGTGAAGATGCTGATTGCCGAACTGATTGCGCCGCGCGAAATGCGGCTGGTGGAACAAGAGATTCAGGATCCCGGCCCGGGTGAAGTGCAGGTGCGGGTGAAAGCCGTGGGCATTTGCGGCTCCGACCTGCACTCGTATCTGGAAGGCGGGATCGGCGACATGGGGAACCTCTACCCCATGGTGCTGGGTCATGAACCCTCGGGCATGCTGGTCAAGACGGGCGTCGGCGTCACCGGCTGGTCGCCCGGCGACCGCGCCGCGCTGGAGCCGGCCCTCTACTGCTATCACTGCGAGTTCTGCCGCACCGGCCACCACAATGTCTGCGCCAACATCCGCTTCCTCAGCAACTCGGGACATCCCGGGTTCTTCCGCGAGTTCCTGAATCTGCCGGCCTCCAACGTGCTTCCCATTCCGCAGGGCCTGTCGTTCGAGGTGGCCTCGATGTTCGAGCCCCTGGCGGTGGCCATGCATTCCATGAAATTCGCGGCGGTTCAGCTTGGGGAGACGGTGGCGGTGTTCGGAGCGGGGCCCATCGGGCTGCTGACGCTGGCCTGCCTGAAGACCGCGGGTGCGGGGCGCATCTGGGCCATCGAACCCTTGGCGCACCGGCGCGAGATGGCTTTGCGAATGGGCGCCGATGTGGCGCTCGACCCCGGCGAAATCGACGTGGTCCGGCAGATTCACGCCGATACCGGCAAGCGCGGCGTGGATTGCGCCATTGATTGCACCGCCCGGGAGCACACCACCAACTGGGCCATTCGGGTCTCCCGCAATGCCGGCCGCGTAGTTCTCACCGGCATACATTCCGCTTCCATGGTGCCGTTCGAAGTCTCGCCCATGCGCCGCAAGGAGCTGGCCATCCTCAACGTGCGCCGCTCGGCTCACGAATCGGAGGCCGCGCTGGAGTTGCTGGCGCACCGCACCGAGTGGTTCGCCCCATTGGTGACGCACACGCGCCCCCTGGAACGCATCGCGGAAGCGTTTGCCCTCAACGCGCAGTACGCCGACGGCGTGGGCAAGATGGTGGTGGTGTAGGGCGCTCGCGCGCGCCCGCGAGCCTTACTTTTCTGGCACACAGGCCCGGACCGCGCCCGGATAGCCCGGCGCGACGCTCATCAACTCCATTGGCTTGTCGCAGTGCAGCGTCCGCGAGGCGCGGAATGCCACTCCGCCCGCGCGCAGGCGTTCGCCGAAAGGCTCGCCGAAGTATTGCAGGTTGATCTCAACCTCACCCTTCTGGCGCAGGAGAGCCATCTGCTCGCTGGTGGTGCGCGTGGCGTGGACCTCCCAGCGGAAATGCGCCAGCCCCACCAGCGCCGCGTCCACCAGCAGGAGCGCGGCCAGGCCCCACGCGGCCCAACGTATGGCGCGCCAGCCCGGGACGGCGAGCGCGGCGACCACGGCCACGATGGGCAGCCACCAGAGTTGCGGTCCGTATCGCGCCCACCACATGTGTATGCCCACCAGAAGCGACGCAATCACCACACCAACGAACAGGACCACCACCTCGCGTGGCAGACCCGGACGGACCATCGCGGCGGCCAGCAGCACCACGGCAATGAGGAACGCGCCGCTGAACAGCGGCCCGAAACCCGAAATGCGCACCTCGTGGAAGTAGAAGATATCGAAATCCTTCCAGCCGACATCGAAGGGCCACATGAGATGGGCATCGGCCCCGCCGAAGAAGGGCTGCGACCCGGGCCGGCCGAACAGGCCGTAGGCGAACCGGACCAGGCGGTTGCGGCCGACCATGTTCTTGGGAGTTTCAACCCGCTCATTCGGGTCTTGTCCTCTCTGGCCGTAGCTGGGATAGGCAGCCGTCCCCATCCAGGGGTAGAACGGGTGACCGCGGTCGACCATGTTGGTCACGTAGGGATTGAAGCCAAACACCCCCACGCCCAATGCGATGGAGGCGAGTTGCACGGCCGCATAGCGCGGCAGCAGGCGGCGCTGGCGGATCAGAAGGTACACTCCCCCGGCGGCGCAGAAGAAACAGAGATAGACCAGCCCGGTGATCTTGGTATTGATGCATAGGACCGCGGATGTCAGGGCGACGGCGTGGACCAGGAAGCTCGGCCGCCGAAAACAACGGAGTACGGCCGCGACATAGCAGGCCAGAAACGAGATCAACAGGCCATCCACCAGGTACGACGCGAGCTGGCAGACCACCACCGGGTTGAGTGCCACCAGCGCGGCGATGACGGCGGCAGTGCGCCGGCGCATCCCGAAATCGAGTGCGGCCGCCGCTACGGCGAGGAACGTGGCGGCCAGCGCCATCCACGGCGCGGGCTTGGCCCATTCGATGTGGGGGGCCGTCTGAAAAAGGGCCAGTGCCACGTACCAGGGTCCCTTGGCATAGTGGCGCAGGGAATCCTGGAGGGAAGGGGCGAAACGGTGCAGCGGGTCGCGCAGGGGATTCCAGCCGTGCGCCATCTGGTAGACCGCGGTCTGGTGATACCAGAGGCCGTCCCAGGACAGGTCGAAGAAGGCCGCGGACAGGATCAGAGAGACACCCAGAACAGCCAGGGCGGTAGCGGGCGGTGCCATCCGCCACGGACCGCGCAGACCCTCCCGCCTGCCCAGCCAGTCGCCCGCGGCCAACGCCAGGAGCAAAGCGGCTGGCGCCACCAAGGGTGAAACCCGCCAGCCGGCGCTGAAACTGAGCAGGACGCCGAGATGCGCCAACCAGAAGAAGGCCAGCAAGATAGCCGCGGCCGACCACGCCAGCGTTGCCAGACCGCGGTTCGCGTCCGGTGCGGAACCAGCCGGCGGCACGCTACGGAAGGACCTGAAGTTTCAGGTTCCGGAAGGTGATTTCGTACCCTTCGGCTTCCAGGGCGATGTAGCCTTTGAGCAGGCCGCAATTCGGCAACTCGTTGACCACGGCCCCGTTGACCGAGAGCGTCAGGTGGCTGCCCTGCGCGCGCATCTCATAGTGGTTCCATTCGCCGAGCGGCTTGACGCGGTTCTCTTTCATTTCTTTGTTTAAACTGAAACGCCGGAGCGCGCCGTCGACGAAGTTATTCCCGAACAGGTAGCCACCGCCGAGGCTGGTCTGCGCCTGGTAGTAGATTTCACCAAACTGCGAGAGGCGGGCGCCCACACCGCTGTTGTAGCGCGTTTCCCCTTCGCCGCGAGGGGTAAAGCGCCAGTCCACTTCGAAGACGAAGTCGCCCAGTTCCTTGTCGTAGCGGAGCCATTCATGTCCCCCGTCGCCGGCGCAGATGAGGGTGTGCTGGGCGGGGTCCACCCGCCATTGCAACTTGGGCTTCACGCCGTCGATGGCGGAAAAGGGAATGCGCGTCCAGCCGTGCAGGCCCTCGTCGGGCAGCAAGTCCACGGGTCCCGCGGATTGGCCGGAAGCCGCACCGGTGGCGAGCATGGCGGCCACACCGGTCAAAGCCGAAGCGATCACAAAGTAAGTGCGCCAACGTGTCATAACAGATTCAGTGTAAACGACGCAGGCCCTTGGTGGGGCATGCTTTTAGCTGGCCCGTTGCTTTTCCCGTGCCGGTGGCGGAGCCGCCGCCGGCCCTGCCGCCATTGATACAATTCTCTCCATGCGAAGATCCACTCTTATCCTGGCTCTGGTCTGCGTCGCCACTCTGGCCGGCGCGCCTCCGGACCGGAAGGACCTCGAATACGCCCACCCGGGCGGCAAGCCACTCCTCCTCGACCTCCACGTCCACGGGAACAACGACGACCAGGTGTCCTACGAGCAATCGCCCGCCATGTGCGAGGCGATGCACAAGGTGGGAGCGGGCTGCGAGCCGATCGCCATCGAGAATGGAGGGCACGGGATATGCGCACCATATTCGCTCTTCTGCTGATAGCCCAGCTCGCCGCCGCCCAGGGACGAGGGGCCGGCGCCGCCGCCGCCACGGGCGCACCGGCCGGGCGCGCCGCCGTCCGCGAGAACTATTCGAAATTCGAGTACCGCATCGCCATGCGCGACGGCATACGGCTGTTCACGTCGGTCTACGTGCCCAAGGACGTTTTCTCGGACGGCAAGACTTATCCCATCCTGATGGAACGGACGGGTTACAGCGTCGCGCCATACGGCATAGACCAGTACCGCACCAGCCTGGGTCCCTCGGAGTTGTTCGAGCGGGAGAAGTTCATCTTCGTCTACCAGGACGTGCGCGGCCGGTTTATGAGCGAGGGCGACTTCGTCACCATACGCCCGCACAAGCCCGTCAAGAGCGGGCCCAAAGATACGGATGAGAGCACCGATACCTATGACACCATCGACTGGCTGGTGAAGCACCTGCCCGGCAACACCGGCAAGGTGGGGATGTGGGGCATCTCGCAGCCGGGTTTCTACGCCACGGCGGGGATGATCGACGCGCATCCGGCGCTGGAGGCGGTGTCGCCGCAAGCGCCCGTCACGGATTACTACATGGGCGACGACGTCTACCATAACGGCGCGTTCATGCTGGCGCACCGCTTCGGCTTCTACATGGGGTTCCGCAATCGCGAGGGTGCCCCCGCGCCGCCCCCGCGCACGCTGCCGTTCGACTACGCCACGCCCGACGGCTACGACTTCTATCTCAGCCTGGGTCCGCTGGCCAACGCCAACGAGAGGTATTTCAAGCACCAGCAGCCCATGTGGGACATGAACATCGGCCACACCACCTACGACCAGGAATGGCAATCGCGCGCCATCTGGAAACACCTGGCGGGCATCAAGCCGGCGGTCATGCTGGTGGGCGGCTGGTATGATACCGAAGATCCGCAGGGCCTGTTGCGCCAGTTCGATTTCATGGAGAAGAACACGCCCCCGGCAGACATGCTGGTGATGGGGCCCTGGAGCCATGGCGGTTTTTCAAGCGGCGACGGAGACCGGCTGGGCAACGTCAACTTCGCCTCCAAAACGGCGCCATACTACCGCGAGCAAATCGAGCTTCCGTTCTTCCTGTACTACCTGAAGGGTCGCGGCGACGGCAAGTTTCCCAAGGCGTGGGTGTTCCAGACGGGCATGAACCAGTGGCGCCGCTTCGACGCCTGGCCGCCGCGCGAGGCGCATTCCACCGACCTGTTCCTGGATGCCGGGGGCAAACTGGCATGGAACCGGCCGGCGGAGGCGGGCTTCGAAGAGTACCTCTCGGACCCCGGCAAGCCGGTGCCCTATGTCGGCCGTATCGTTCAGGGAATCCTCGGTACGTACATGACCGAGGACCAGCGGTTCGCCGCGATGCGTCCCGACGTGCTGGTGTTCAGGACCGAGCCGCTGGACCACGACGTCGCGGTGTTCGGGCCCATCGGGGTGGACCTCAAAGTCTCGACCACCGGGACGGACTCCGATTTCGATGTGAAGGTAATCGACGTCTTCCCGGGCGATTATCCGGATTACAATGCTCCGGCGCCCGGTGCGGCGCCAACCGCGGCGCCCGGCGCGCCCATGGGCGGATACCAGCAACTGATTCGCGGCGAGCCTTTCCGCGGCAAGTTTCGGAAGAGTTTCGAGAAACCGGTGCCGTTCGTGCCCAACCAGCCGGACCGGATCGCGTTTACTTTGCCGGATATCGCGCATACCTGGCGGCAGGGGCATCGGATCATGGTGCAGATCCAGAGCTCGTGGTTCCCGCTGACGGACCGGAACCCGCAGAAATTCATAGAGATCCCCAAGGCCCTCCCGGAGGATTTTCAGAAGGCTTTCGAGCGCGTGTACTTCGGGGGTGCGGACGGTTCGCGGATTCAGTTGCGGGTGGAGTAACGCCGGCGGTCTTGCCGCCGCTGGGGTTTCGTCCCGGTTGGAACACGCCGGCGGCAAGGGGGTGCCCTCTTGGCCCGGTGCCTCCCGAACTTTTTCTCTCGTTCTTAGTACTAATACTACTTGTACCCGCAAAGTCTCCTTGACTTTGCGGAGAAAGTAGGTCAGTATTTATGTTCAGCCAAATGGGGGGGAAATCCGTTTGGTTGAGATGCTACCTGTTCTTCCAAGGACGGGGGGCGAATTGCTGGGCTGGGAGCCCGGCAACAATCTGAAACTGGGTAGCACACTCCAACTTCTTTGCTTGGCTTGCACGCGGCATCGCGGCCGTATGGAGTTGTTCTCATTGAGGGAGTAATCGATGCGAAAAGTCTATTTGATTGGCTTGTTACTGTTCTTCATGGGTCTGCCCGTCTGGGGGGGAGTGGTGGTCGGCGTCGACACACTGGATCTAAACTCACTCAGCGGGTACGTGGTAGCTGGTAGCAACAATTTGGGTGGTAGTCAGGCGCTGGCCGTCGCATGGACTCAGACAATCGGCATCACGGCGAGCGTTGGAGTCAACTTCCAGGTTGGCCCGTCTGACGCGGGTGGGACGTTCCACGCTTATCTGACCGATGCAATCGGAGGACCCGGATCCCAGATTACGTCGGCTAACGAGGTCGCCACCCCGATCACATTCACGTTGCCCGCTCCGTCCATCGGGGGGACCTTCGGGCCTGCGTGGATCGACCTTTTCGATCGGATCAGTTTCGACGTGGGAGTGTACTACCTCATCGTCGGAGCGGGCGCGGACAGTTCCGGCGGTTGGTCCAGTACCATGTATCCGGCGGTGACCGAGACGCCCGGTTTCACTCGGGGCGATCTTCTCGGCGGCTCGCAGTTCTACGCGTTCGGCGGCGATGTGGCAGGTTACCTGCCGAATTCGAACTTCTCTCCCATATCGACCGTCGCCGAAGGGGGCGGCCCGGACCTGATGTTCGCGGTGTCTACTCCCGAGCCGGCGACCATCTGGTTGTTGGGCGGCGCGCTCTCGTTGGCATTGCTGCGCCGCAAGCGCACCGCATAAGGAAGCGTTTTTTGGCTTTGCAGAGGCCGCGCCGGGCAAGACCGACCTGGAGCCCCTGGGCCGGCAGCGCGGACGCGGAGGGGATGGGGGGATCTCTAAGGGGCACTCATAGAGAGGGGAGTATATCTGTGGACAAACAAAAGTTCTCATTCAATAGACGGCAATTCCTGAAGACCGGCGCCGGGGTCGCCGCCTTGCTGGCGGCCAGACGGCGTGCCTACGCCTTCTACCAGAGTCCCGGCCTGCGCAAGTTCGTGCAGCCGCTACGGGACTATGTTGTGAACGGCGGTCTGACGCTCGCGGCGCCGGACGCCCATGCTCCTGCCTACACAAAGGGCGGAGCGGCTCATTACACCATCAAGGTCGGCAAGTACACCGATCAGTTGCATCCGGACCTCAAACCGACCCATCTGTTTGGCTACTATCAGGGCGACGTGAGCACAGCCAGGCACCTGGGCATGACGATCCTGGCCTCGAAGGGCAACCCGATCCAGATTACGTTCAGGAACCTGCTTCCAAGCACGCACATCATCCCGGTCGACTCCGGTTCGTTCTTCCCGGACGCAGCCCTACACCCGAACGCCATCGCCACCCACCTGCACGGCGGTTTGGTTCCGTGGATCAGCGACGGCGGCCCGTTCGACTGGTTTACACCGGCCGCGGCGGGGCCCAGCTTCAAGAACAATGTCACGCTGGCTCCGCAAACCGGGTCGCCGATCTGGGGCGCCCTCGACCCGGGTTGCGGCGAGTATTACTACCCCAACAACCAAAGTGGACGCCTGCTGTGGTATCACGACCACGCGCACGATATCACGCGCATCAACGCCTATGCGGGTATCGCCTCGGCCTACGTCCTGCGCGACCCCTTCGAGAATGGTCTGATCGCTTCCGGAATACTACCCAATCTGGGGAACGCCGCGGAGCTTCCGTTGGTCTTCCAGGACAAAGTCTTCGTCGATAGCGATAGCGGATCGGCTAACTATATCCTGCGGGCGGGCAAGGACCCGACGTGGCCGCTGCCGGTCGATGACGACTTCAACGACCTATGGTATCCCCACAAGTATGAAGGGCCTCCGTTAGCGGCCCAGACACCGCCATTCGGCACGGACTCCGGCCGGTGGGACAGCGGACCCAGCCCGTTTGGGACGACATCGGCTCCTCCGGACCCCTCGTGCATCCCCGAAACGTTCGGCGACACGATTCTGGTGAATGGAACCGTGTATCCCGCCCTCACTGTGCAACCCAGGCGGTATCGATTCCGGGTGCTGAACGCCTGTAACGCGCGCTTCATGAACCTGCAGCTCTATGAAATGACCAACGACCCGGACGGGATCAACCTGCAACCGGTCGGCTCCGAGTTCGACCCCAACGGCAACCGCGTGCTGGCGCCCATGAACCCCGCCGGCCCACCCATATACCAGATCGGGACGGAGGGCGGCTTCCTGCCGGCTCCGGTGGTCTTCAATAGCCCGCCGCGGCCCATCGGCTACCAGTCCGCCGCCTCGCCCTACTCCACCTTGGGCAACGTGAACCGTTACAGCCTGCTGCTGGCGCCTGGCGAGCGAGCCGACATCGTGATCGACTTCGCGAATATGGCCGGCAAGACTTTCGTTCTGTACAGCGATTCGCCGGCTCCCTTCCCTGGCGGCGACATTCGCAACGACTACTACTATGGCATGCCCAATCTCGGTGCCATTGGCGGGTCCGCCGGGCCGGCCGCCAACCATGGCCCTAACACCCGCACCCTGCTGCAGATCGTGGTATCGGGAACCACCCGGGATGCAACTCCGACCGCGACCTGGCTCAACCAGATCAAGACGGCCCTCGCCTCGCGCGTCGCCGAACTGATCGCGCCGGCCCAGGTGGGCGCCACCAAACGAGCGATCTCGCTCAACGAAACCTTCGATCTGAACGGACGCCTCGTCCAGATGATGGGCACCAACGTCGCTCTCCATACGGGAACTCTCGGCCGGTTCCTCGACGACCCCGCGACCGAGGTAGTGACCGCCGGAGCCACCGAGGTTTGGGAGATCTACAACAACACCGCCGATACGCACCCCATCCACTTCCACCTGGTGAATGTGCAGGTGGTCAACCGGCAGCCTTTCGACCCGAACCAGTTCCCGGCCGGGGTCGTCTTTACGGGTCCGGCGCGGTTGCCGGATGCCAACGAGAAGGGATGGAAGGAGACCGTGCGCATGAACCCGGGCGAAGTGACGCGCGTGATCATGAAGTTCGATCTCCCGGCCGGCCTCCCCTTTACACAGCCCAACAGCGACCGTCTGGGCACTCCACCCACGGGCAAGATTTTCCACGAGTACGTGTACCACTGCCACATCCTGGAACACGAGGAGCACGACATGATGCGTCCGCTGGTGGTCGTGGGGAACGCGTGATCCGGTTCGGCAGCGCGGCTCGGAAACCGTTTCCGAGCCGCGAACGTTAGAGAGCGGTTGGCACAGTTGTTTCGTGACAGACTCTTGGGGTCGATTACCATGAATAATCCTTACAAGTTTGCTCTGGTGGGCGCCGCGGTCCTGGCTGCCTTTTGCGGCGGATTCTGGTATCGCGGGCATGCCTCCGGCCCTTCCGGCGCGTTGGCCGCCAGCCGGAAGATCCTTTACTGGCACGATCCCATGCACCCCGCCTACAGATCCGGCAAGCCCGGCATCGCACCGGACTGTGGCATGCGGTTGGAACCTGTCTATGCCGATAGCGGCACGGAAATGGCGTCCGCGACCGAGTTTCCGGGCGCGGTCGCAATCGGCGCCGAGCGGCAACAGGCTATGGGCATCCGAGTGGGTGAGGTGGAGCGCCGCTCGTCCACCCGGCCCATCCACCTGCTGGGGCGGGTGGTGGTGGACGAAGCTCAAATCTGCCGCATCTTCGGAGCCGGAGAAGGCTGGGTCCGCGAGATCTCGCCTTACGCCCCCGGCAGCGTTGTCAAGAAAGACGACCTGCTGGCGGTCTACTTCATCCGCGAGATCCAGACCCCGCTGAATGCGTATCTCTACGCGCTCAGCACCCGCGACAGGCGTCCCAGCGGCGAAGTAAACGCCGATCAGAACCAACTGACGGAGAACCAGATTCGCACGGCTGAAGACGGCCTGATCAACCTCGGGATGTCCCAGGCTCAGATCCGCGAGGTGGCCAGGACTCGCACCGCCACTACCCTGATGCAGGTGCGCGCTCCGGAAGCCGGGGTGATTCTGGCGCGCAACATCTCTCGCGGGCTGCGCATCGACCGGTCTCTTGAGCTGTACCGAATAGCCGATATCGGCCACGTGTGGGTGCTGGCCGATCTGCACGGAGCCGAGGCCAACCTCGTCCCCCTGGGTGCGGCCGCGCGGGTGCGCGTGGAAGGCCATGTCCTCCCGGCGCGAATCTCGACCTCCCTGCCGCTGTTCGATGCCGCCACCCGCACCATGAAGGTGCGGCTGGAACTGGACAATCCTGGCTTGGTCCTGCGACCGGACATGTTTGTGGATGTCGACTTCTCGGTGAACCTCCCCAAGGCTGTGACCATCCCCGACGACGCCGTCCTCGATTCCGGTCTCACGAAGATCGTATTCGTCGATCGCGGCAACGGGCACTTCGAGCCGCGCGCGGTAGAGACCGGTTGGCGATTTGACGACCGTGTGGAGATTGTCCGCGGGCTGGAAGCCGGCGAGCGCGTCGTGCTCTCCGGCGCCTTCCTCATCGATTCGGAATCGCGCATGCACGCCGCCCCTGCCCAGCCCTTGATGAAAGCCGCCATGAATGCCGCCGTCCAGGACCCGGTGTGTGGCATGGAATTCGATCCGGCGAAGGCCGCGGAAAGATCCGAGTACAACGGCAAGACCTACTACTTCTGCTCGAAAAGGTGCAAGGACACATTCGACAAGGATCCGAAAAAGTCCGCCGAGCCGAAGCAGACCGCGCGGTTGTGACCGGCCATAGCCAACTCCCCACTGGCGCACGTACCCCGGTTATACTGCGGAGGAAGGAGAACTCCGATGTCCAGGTCTTTTTTTGCCCTTTTACTGGTTCCCGCGGGGCTGTTCGCGCAGGATCTCAAGCCGGTCGCCCTGCCGGCGCCGCAGACCAGCGGAGGCAAGCCGCTGATGCAGGCCCTCAAGGAACGGAAATCGACGCGCGAATTCACCACCGAAAAGCTCTCGCCGCAGTTGCTCTCGAACCTGTTGTGGGCCGGCTGGGGAATCAACCGCGAGGACGGCCGCCGAACGGCGCCCTCGGCGTCGAACCGGCAGGAAGCCGAGATCTATGCGGTGATGGCGGATGGCGCTTACGTCTACGACGCCAAGGGCAACTCCCTCAAGCCGGTGGCCGCCGGCGATCTGCGCAAGCTCACGGGGACGGTCGCATACGTCGCCGAAGCGCCGCTGAACCTGGTTTACGTGGCCGATTTCTCGAAAATGGGGAATGGGGACGAGAACTCAAAGAACGTCACGGCCAACGCCGATGCCGGGTTTATCGCTCAGAACGTATACCTGTTCTGCGCTTCCGAAGGCCTCGGTGCGGGAGTGCGCGGGTCGGTGTCCCGTCCCGAGCTGAGCAAGGCCCTCAACCTGCGGCCGGACCAGCGGATTGTGTTCGCGCAGACCGTGGGCCACGTCAAGAAGTAGGCGGATTGCCCCTTCGATCAATAGACCGTGAAAGGCACGGACTTCGACGCCACCAGAACGTTATCGACGAATAGCTGGAAGGTCGCGGCGTTACCACCCGAAACGTGGGTTAGGTTGGTGAAGCCGCCGAAGTTCGAGAGTTGCGGCAACAACCCGCCGCCTATCGTAAAGTGACGGTCGGGCGGCAGAGTGCCCGACGAGAAAAACGTACCGTTGGCGCCGATCGCGATTGTGGCGGTAGCCACAGGCAACATGTTGTCGGCGGCAACCGCCATGGGATCGAGGCGGCTCGCGGGGATGATGTTCCCCGGAAACGGATAGCCGGACATGAAATCCGTGATCATGAACCCGGCGCTCGAGAAATCGCCCATTCGGGCACTCTGCTTCGGAACCGTGTAAGTGGCCTGCCAGGTGTTGTTCCCCGGATTGACGAGTATCCCCGCCTGGAAGGTGTCTGCCGAATTTTGCCCCGTTACCGTCGCTACTACCTGAAACGCCTTGGCGCTGGGCAGTATGTCAAAGCTCGCCGTGAAAGTGCCGGCCAGCAGGAGAGCGGAGGACCCAATCGGCCCGCTGGTGGCTTTGCCACCGTACTGGGCCGCCATCGCGCCCGATGCCGGATACAGCCCGTCAATCGATCCGGTCAGGTTCGCCACATTCGTGCCGGCGACCACTGGGACCGTAACCAAGTTGCTCACGTAACTGCTGGTCTCCGCCAGCCACAAAGCGTTGCCCAAAACGGGGTTGGGCGCGAGATTGAGCTGATAGACGCCCTGCATCCCAGGGGCGAGTCCAGCGTAAAGGACGGTCGCGTTATTCTGTCCGAGTACCACCGACAGCGGGTCCACAACCCGGTTGAGCGGTTCCGCCGAAGCCCCGGGAGCTCCCGTGGAAGCAGGCGGATTGGTTGGCCCGAGCCCGGTTGCATAGATAATGATCGCGTCGGTTCCCACGGTCGTAACCGGTTGGAAGTACGCGTCGAATACCAGAGCATCTCCAGTACCGGCGCCGTTCTTGGTGAATATCGCCGGGGCGTTTCTGGCGAGGGTCACGTTAAACGCCGGGCTTGCGCCCGATGGAGTTGTCACAATTACGGGAACGGTGGCTTTCTGAGTTCCCGTGAGGCTGGCCGCATCGAACGGGACCAGCGCGTTGACCTGCGTGGGCGAGACATAAGACAGTGGTGCGGCCTTGCCCCCGATAGTCACCGAGACGTTGTTGAGTTGAACCGGAAGCGGAACGGACGGCGCGCCCATCGGTCCCGGAGCAAGCGCGGTCCCGAAGATTGCCACATATGTCCCCGGGGCGACGCTGGTAGTGTAAGATGCGGCGTTCACGACGGCTAGGATCGTCTGCCCGCTGCAAATGTCCGCGAGAGAAAAGAAGAAGACGGAGACAGCCAGTTTCTTCATGCGGAGCGATCTTAACATATATCAGAACGGCACATCTTCGCCGTCGAAACCCTCGTCGTCTTTCCTGGGGCGGTGCACAAATCTGGCCGGCTGCGCGTCGATCCGCGGCGGGCGCACGAGGAACCCGCTGGCCCTGTCGAACAGCGTGACCTTCGGCTCGCCTTCGAACTGCGCGGAATGGAAGTGGTATTTTTCGAGCTGCTGCAGGAACGGCTGCGCCCCGCAACCGGGGACCAGGCATTGCATCTTTCGAGGCTTGGGACACTGCCCAAAAGCGCATAGCCGGCCACGATAGGTCCCGCTGCCGGCATCGAAGACGTGGACATCCACCTGATGGTGGGCGACGCCTCCCCACGCCGTCGAATGAATCGTACAGAACCAGCTCGGGAATGTGCGGCTTGTCGGACCACGGATGCTCCGGATTCCGGAATTCGATCACCCGTTCTCGCACTGCCGGCGCACTCGGGGCGCCACCCGCCGGTTTGCGCGCCCCGATCTTCTCATCATAGAGCGACCTGACCCATTCGCTCACCGGCGCCTTCCATTTCTGGGACGGTGAGGGAATGTTCTTGATGAGGGACCTGGGCTGGAAGCCGAGTTCCCTGGCCATGCGGACCTCTTCGTCCGAAAGCCTGCAGCGGCGCCGCGCTTCCTCCCACGCGCTGTCATCCTTCGGATTCACTGCCCGTTCACCCGCATGGTGAAGGTTTCACCTCCTTCGATATTAGCAGCGGCCGCAAAATACGGGCGCCTACCAGTTCGTATACGACCCGTCCGGACGGGCCATACCGCCGATACTCCCGGGTTTGGTCACTTCCGTGATCAGAGTCGCCTGTTTGGGATCGAATTCGACACCCAGACCCGGCCGCTCGTTCACATAGACCTTTCCCTGGCGGAAGTCGAAGCTCTGAGGCAGGTAGGGCTGCGGCGTCGTACGGCCAATCTGCAAGAGAAATGGCACGTTCGTAGCGGCGGCGACATGCACCTCCGCGGCGGTGGCAATCGGTCCGCCCGACTCCGGGATCATTCCCACAAAGTGCGCCTCGCACATGCTGGCAACCTTCAAGAACTCAGTGATGCCGCCACAGCTCGGGATCATCACGCGAATGTAATCGACCAATTGCTGCTCGATCAGGTCTTTGACTTCAAACTTGTTGCCATAACCTGTCGCGAGCGGCACTCTCACCGCCTGCCGTATTTGTCGATACAGCGGATAGGCCTCGTTCCGAACCAGGTCCTCGGCCCAGAACGGCCGCAGGGGTTCGAGCATATTGGCCAACGCGATGGCGTCCGGCATGTCCAGCTTGCCGTGGAAATCGCACGTAAATTCGCCCTTTTCGCCCACACCCTCGCGAATTTCCTGGCAGCGCTTGAAGGTGGCCAGCACCGCCTCGTGCGGGTTCCACTTGCCGAACCCGCGCGAATTCGTTTGCGTGTCGGCAAGCCCCGAACCGACCACCTCGGTTCGAAAGGCGCGGAAGCCGGCTTCCATGCATTCGCGGGCCGCGTCGCGCAGCGTGGTCTTTACCGGGAAGATGCCGTAGCACTCGCAATAATCGCGCGTAGGACCGCCCAGGAGCGCGTACACCGGCACGCCCAGGGCTTTTCCCTTGATGTCCCACAGGGCGATATCAAGGCCGCCCAGCGCATGCATCTCCTCGTGGCCCGTGGGGAAGAAGGCCCCGCGAAACATGTTCTGCCAGTGCGTCTCAATCCTGCCCGGGTCCTGGCCGATCAGCGCCGAGGCACAGTGTTCGATGGTGTCCTTCGATCCGCCTTCGCCGATTCCCGTAATACCCGCGTCGGTGTCGATACAGATGACGTTGGAACTGAGCAGATTCTGGCCCCCGGCGCGCGCCTGCGTGCCGGGAGCATAGTAGCGGACACGGGTAATCTTCATCTTTGGCAGGGCCGCGTGGGCCAGTCTTCCGCCGAGGGCGACGCCTCCAGCACCCGCCAAAAGCGTGTGCAGAAACCTTCTTCGCTGCATGATCGGCTTCCCTTTCTTCCGCCAGTACTTCCGTTTCCCGGGTTCCCGGCCTACATGAATTGTGTATTGGCCACAGCTTCCCTTTTGGCTTGGTGGCCGCCACCAGCGTACCGCAAATCAGTCGGTCCTGGAACCGCGGAGGCCTCGGCATTCTTCTCAAACGTTGCTCGCGGACGCTGCCGGAGTGCCTGAAAAGGATTGGCGTCCCTAATCACTGAGAGTTGGAACCAGCTTGTGGAGTGGTTGAAACGGATCGAATCCCTGCGCGGATGGGTCCGGGGCGGCCCGGAATGCGGCCTAAAGCCATGAAACGGTGGGGCGTACTATATCCGAAGGTTGTATGGAACCGCGTTCACTACCGCGGTCGCGGTCCATTGTGCAGTGTCGCGACCGCCCCAGACCCAACCGCCGCAATCAGCAGCGGAAACCGCTGGACGCCCGCAGGCAGGAGCAGGGTGTTACCATGCAACCCGGGCGGGATATGAAGACGCTAACGTCCGTTACTGTGATCTTGGCGCTTTCTGGATGCCCGCTGCTCCTGGCACAATCAGATACTACGCCGCCTGCGTTGACCTCGATCACGATTACGCCCAATCAGGTCAATGTCAGCTCGTCTGCCGCCATCTTCTCGGTCGATCTCGGAATCACCGACGACATCACGGGTTTCGACTGGGGGTA
>Ga0182021_10004712_pt1 | contig 16071 bp, 15 predicted proteins | sample 612E3MmetaG_FD_120493 | JGI IMG/M metagenome (GOLD analysis project Ga0182021, IMG submission 120493) | Permafrost microbial communities from Stordalen Mire, Sweden - 612E3M metaG (Illumina Assembly) | ecosystem: Environmental > Terrestrial > Soil > Wetlands > Permafrost | place: Sweden... | reverse complement strand
TTCGCCCCGCGCGAACGCAACGGCTTCCTTCAGCCCAGCGATGATGTCGCTCGCCACCCGCGAACGCCTCGCCCGCTTAGTTGGCGCGGCTGAGGTTGTCAACGATCTTGCGGATTTCTTTCTTGTCGGCATCCGTCAGGTTCTCCTTTTCGTTTTTCGCATATACGGTGATGAGAACCACCGCATTCGGCTCGATCCAAAAGTAGTAGATCAGCCTTATGCCGCCGCTCTTTCCCGTCCCCGGGCGCGACCACCGGGCCTTGCGGACGCCCTTTGTTCCGGGCACCACCGGATATCGTTCCGGGTCGGCGGCGACGGCGTTTTCCATCTCAGTGCGCTCTTTTGGAGGGAGCAGTTTCACGATCCGCTTCTCATATATCGGTGTCGCAATTACTCTCGCCTGGAGCACGCCTCAACTATACGTGATTCACGGATATAGTGTCAAGGTCACTGCCAGCATCGGCGGAGTATCAGCGCGGTCTGTGAGCCCAGGCGCGGTGATGGTTGGCGCCCGGGTTCAGCGCGGAAGGGAAGGAAAGAGATGGCCAGGAAATTTGAGGAACTGGAAGCGAGAATGTCGCGCGAGGCAATCGCTCGGAGCGACGCCCGGTGCACCCGAACTGAAGGCGGACATGGCGCTCGAAGAACTGCGGGATGCGATGCGCCTCACGCAGCAGGTGATGCCGGAACAGTACCGGTGCTTCAGCGCCACACCAAACTCCGCGAGCAGCTTCACTTAGGCTCTGACGCTTTCCTGCTCGCCGGCATTGAGCCCGTCCCACCAGGCGCCGAACTCATCGGTGAACTCGACCTCACATGCCATCCAGTTCATATTATGAGCTGGATGGCATGTCGCGGTCAAGGCGTTCCGAGCGCGGTTCCCTTTGCCGGTCCGCAATCTGCCACTCGGAAACCCGCAGCAGTAGTTCTGAAGCGCGTGCGCGCCCCAGCCGCCATCGGTTGCGGCGTCTGCCCTATTGCAGCGGCAACTCGAAGTAGAGGATCTCTTTGCCCGTGCCCGCTTCGTAGAGGCCGCTCAGGTAGATAGTCGCGCCGGGCTGCAGCCCCGTCTGGAAATACACGAAGCCGCTGGCCGACTGTCCGGGCGGCAGCATCAACGCGGTCAGAGCGCGCCCTTCGATCTCCCATTCGTCCAGCGGGTTCTTCCTGCTCTTGAGCACCTTGACCCTGCCGGCGGGGCCGTCGATGGCGCCGGGGCGTTGCGGCGGGTTCAGGTAGCGCACATCCTTGGCGGGAGTGGCGTCGACGCGGTCATGGTTGGGACCCTGGTATTCCACCTTGAGGCGGTCCAGGCGGATCGCCTTGCCGCTGTCGTTCTGGATCACGACCAGCACGGGGAGGATGCCGAATTGATTGGGTTCGAGCTTCCCAAAGGCAAGCTTCACCTTGTCGGCTGTAACGCAGGGATCCACACCAATGGTAATCTGTGCGTTGCTCTGGTGGCTGGCGTAACTGGCGGCGGGAGCGGCCTGGAAAGGCGTCTCCTTGTCGGCCGCAAGTCCCACGGATATACTCAAGAGAAGAGCCAAGCTTTTGAAAACAAAAGGCATCTATTTCCTCTACCGAGTCCTGCAGGCGTGCGCGCTGCCCGCCCTCTTATTGTATTTCGTCTTTCGCGGCTTAGGGAACCGCGGTTACTGGCGCAGTTTGCCGGAGCGGTTCGGATTTCTTCCCCACTCGTTTAGACAGACCGGTCCGGGAGCCATCTGGTTGCACGCAGTTTCCGTGGGAGAGGTTCTGGCGTGCCTGGAATTGGCCCGTGGAATGCGCGCCGAGTTTCCGCATTCGCGGCTGTTTGTCTCCACCTCGACGCTTGCGGGGCGCGCCACGGCGGAGCGGAAACTCACCGGGATTGCCGACGGAGTCTTCTTCGCGCCGGTGGATTATGTGTTTGCCGTGCGGCGCGTGCTCCGCGCGCTCCAACCGGCGCTGGTGGTGGTGGCGGAGACGGAAATCTGGCCGAACCTGTTCCGCGGGGTGCACCGCTCCGGCGCCGGCCTGGCGATAGTCAACGGGCGGATTTCGGATCGGGCCCTGCCCCGGTATCTGCGCCTCGGGCGCGTGTTCCCCTTGCTACGGGCGGCACTGGCGGCGGTGGATACCCTTCTGGCGCAAACGGAGGAGATGCGGCAACGCTTCCTCGCGCTGGGGGCGGATCGGGTCGTGGTGGGCGGGAACTTGAAGTACGATTTCACGGCGCGGGTGGCGGATCGGGCGTCGCCGGTGGTCCAACTGATCGAACGAGCGCGCCCGGCGAAAGTCTGGATCGCGGCCAGCACAATGGCGGACGAGCAGGTGGACGAAGACGACGCCGTGATCGCGGCGTGGCGCCAACTGCGCGGCGTCTTCCTGATGCTGGTGCCGCGCAAGCCGGAGCGCTTCGATGTGGTGGCGGGCAAGCTGGACGCGGCGGGGATCGGGTATGTCCGGCGTTCCCGGCTGGGCACCGATGGGCTTGACGCGGCCGGCGGCGGCGCGGCCCCACCCAGCGTCCTGCTGCTCGATTCCATCGGCGAACTCGGCGCACTGTTCGGACTCGCCGATTGTGTGTTCATGGGGGGGACGCTGGCGGCGCGGGGAGGACACAATATCCTGGAGCCGGCGCTGTTTGGGAAAGCCGTGATCGTGGGACCGCACATGGAGAATTTCGCGGAGGTCGCCGAGGAGTTCCGCGCCGCCCGCGCGGTGGTGGAGGTGGGCGGAGCGGACGCGCTCGCGCTCGCCGTGGAACGGGTGCTGGCGGACGATGGCGGCATCGGGGAGCGGGCCCGCGAGTGTGCGTTGGCGCGCCGCGGGGCTACGGCGCGCGCCGTGGCGGCCATCCGCGAAGTGTATGGCGTGCCGCGCTACCGTCCCGCCATGCCCTGGTATCTCGTGGCCTGGGCGCTGGCGCGGGCGTGGCGCTGGGAAAGCAGGCGGCGGCAGGCCAAGCATTATTCGTGGCGGCGCAAGCTGGACGTGCCGGTGATTAGCGTGGGCAATCTCACCATGGGCGGAACCGGCAAGACGCCGTGCGTGCTGCGCCTGGCGGAACTATTGCGGGAGCGCGGCCGGAACCCGGGGATTCTGACGCGCGGATACGGACGGACCTCCCCGACGCCCGTCCTGGCTCTGCCGTTGGGCGCGGCCGTGCGCAGCGAGGAATCGGGCGACGAACCGCAGATCTTCCTGCGGGCGCGCGTGGCGCCGGTGGGGATCGGCGCCGACCGCCATCGCAGCGGCACGTTGCTGCGCGAAAAGTTCGGCCCGGACGTCATGTTGTTGGACGATGGGTTCCAGCATGTCAAGCTGGCACGAGACTTCGACGTGGTGCTGCTGGACGCGCTGAATCCCTTTGGCGGCGGCGAAGTTTTCCCGATGGGGCGGCTGCGGGAACCGATGGAGGCATTGGCGCGGGCGGACGCCATTGTGATTACGCGCTCGGAGGCCAGCGATCTGGGGCCGGCCATCGAGCGGGCGGCGCGGCACTGGAATCCGCGGGCACCCGTCTTTCGCGCGCGCATCGAGCCCGAGTGGTGGGTGGAGCATCGCACGGGGCGGCATCTCAGCCCTGAAGATCTGAAACTGGAGCGCGTGGGCGTGTTCTGCGCTTTGGGGAATCCGCGCAGCTTCTACCGGACGCTGGACGCCCTGGGCACGCGGTATGTGGACTGCGTGGAGTTCGACGATCATCACCGCTACCTGCCCAACCAGTTGAAGCGGATGGCGGAGCAGTTCCGGCGCCAGGGCGCGGTGGCGCTGGTGACGACGGAGAAAGACGCCGTCAATCTGTGCCAGGACGCCGACGAGCTGCTGGCGCCGCTGCCTCTCTACTGGCTGAAGATCGGCATGCGGATTGAGGGCGAAGCGGAGCTAATGGCCGGGATCGAGCGCCGCATCGCTCCCGTGCCACAATAGGGCTTGCATGCCCGAGTTCATCTGCAACGTGTGCGGATCGCGCAACCAAATAGCCGAGGCTGAGTTCGCCACTGAACCGGCAAGTTGCGCCTGCGGGTCGAACGTGCGCACCCGTGCATTGATTCATTTGCTCTCCATGGAGTTGTTCGGCCGCAGCCTGATCCTCGCCGACTTCCCCAGGCTGAAATCGATTCGCGCTCTGGGCATGTCGGACAAGCCGTGCTACGCGTCCATGCTGCAAGAGAAGTTCGACTACCAGAACACGTTCTACGATCGGGAGCCGCGGCTCGACTTTTCCAAGCCTCACATCGACCTGTATGGAACGCTGGATTTCGTCGTATCGGCCGATGTTCTCGAGCATGTGGCGCCGCCCGTGGAGGCCACCCTGACGGAGGTCCACCGTCTGTTGAAACCGCACGGGTTCCTGGTGGCGACGGTGCCTTGCAGTGCCGGCGAAGTATTGCGGGAGCACTACCCCGATCTGCACGAGTACCGCGTTTTGCCACTGGGAGGCGCGCCGGTGCTGGTCAACAGACGCCGCGACGGGCACCTGGAGGTCACCGGCGATCTGGTGTTCCACGGAGGGGCGGGAGCCACGCTGGAGATGCGGCAGTTCGCGGTGGCGGCGCTTCACGAGAAACTGCTGGCGGCGGGGTTCACCGACACGCGCTTCTTCAACGAGAATGTTCCCGAGTTCGGCATTCTGTTCGACCATGACGTCTCCCAACCTCTGATCGCCGCCAAGGAGCGGCCTTTCGCGCTGGCCGGCGCCGCACGCGCGGAAATCGTAGATCTGTGGCGTAACGCCGAGGACCGTGCATGGCGCGGCCGGCAGCTCGCGGCTGACACCGAGGACATGGCGCGCCAGACCAGCGCCCTGCACGAAACGCTGGCCGCGCGTATTCGCCTGGCGTCCAGATCGCGGTGGCTCAGACTCGGGCGGGCGTTTGGCGTTGGTCCAAAACTGTAAGTGAGACGCCGGCCGCCGATGTCCGGAAGCTCAGGCTTGCGCGATATCCGTCCGTTTGAAATCCTCGCCGGTGAACAGCAGCGGCATGCCGACGACGGATGCTACCGCATACGACATACAGTCCCCGAAATTCAAGGCGGCGGGATGACGGCCCTTGCCGAAACGGATGAAGGCGGTTGCCGCGGCATCCATGTGCTCTTGGTTGAACGGCACCGCCTCAGCTTCCAGGCGGCGCAGAAAAGCGAAGAGCATCGGGCGGGCATCGTGGCCGAGCCGCGCCGTCAACACCATGACGCTTTCCAGCAGAGTGGGGACTCCCACAACTACCACTTCGGCGTCGTCGATTCTCTCGATCAGGCGCTCGTGGCCGGGTTCCCGCAGGTGAATCGCGACAATTGCGGAACTATCCAGAACCATGCCTCAAAAGCCTTCGGGCCCATAGCCCAGGATCTGGTCTTCTTCCTCGCGACTCATCACGCGCCCCAACTCCGCTGGGGGAATCATCGGCCACACGTTCTGCTCCATATACTCCCTAAGACTCTTGCGGCCGCCTGGCCTGCCGGCCCGGGCCTGCAGCCGGGCACGGCGTTCCACCAGCGCCCGCCGGATGGCTTCCGTCTTGGTTTCATGGGCTAGGTTGGCCACTTCACCGGCTAGCCTTTCGACCTCGACGTTCTTGATATTCAGTGCCATGGTAGAAAACTGCCTATATTCTACCATTCTACATCGAGGGCGGCTTGGCGCAGGGTAACCCGGCCCAATGCCGGCACGCCACCATAGAGTTCGGTATCCTTAGGAAACTGAAAGCCCATATGAAGAAAACACTACTGGTCGCACCCCTGCTTTTCCTGGCTCCCCTGCTGTCGGTCGCGCAGCAGACGGAGAAGGTCGATCTCAGCACCATCCATCGGATCAAGGAAGAAGCCCTGGGGCGGAATTCCAAGGTGATGGATCACGTGTTCTACCTCACCGATGTGAACGGTCCGCGCCTGCAAAATTCGAAAGGATACCGGGCGGCAGCCGATTGGGCGGTGAAGCGGCTGAAGGAATACGGCCTCGCCAATGTCCACCAGGAGAAGTGGGCGCCCTTCGGCAAGGGCTGGAATCTGGAATTCTATTCGGGACACATGCTGGAACCGCAGTACCAGCCGATCATCGCCATGCCGGTGGCGTGGACGGCGGGGACGAATGGCGTGGTGAGCGGGAATCCGATTCTGGTGACGCCGCAGACGCAGGCGGAACTGGATGCGTTCAAGGGGAAGCTGGCAGGCAAGATCGTGATGATTTCGCCAAAGCGGGATCTGGCGATGTCGACGACGCCGCTCGGTGTGCGCTATAGCGACGCGGATTTGCAGGCGATCCAGACGGCGCAGATCCAGCTTCCGGGGCTGTTCGGCCGCGGCGGGCGCGGCGCGGTCGTCACGGGGCTCAGCCCCCTGGCGGTGCAGGGCTTCCTGAGGGAGGAGAAGCCGGCGCTGGTGATCCAGATTTCGCGGATGGGCGACGGCGGCACGCTGCAGGGCGGCGGGATGACGAACCGCTACGCGACCGACTACCCACCGACGGTGGTGATGGCGGCCGAGCACTACAACCGCATCGTGCGCCTGATGGAGCACGAAATCCCGGTGAAGCTACAGTTCGAGATCAAGACCAGCTTCGAAGACGTCGAAGCGTTCAGCGTGATCGCGGAAATCCCGGGCAACGCCAAGAAGGACGAAGTGGTGATGGTGGGCGGCCACTTCGATAGCTGGCACTACGGCACGGGCGCCACCGACAACGGCGTGGGCAGCGCGATCGCCATGGAAGTGGCTCGCGTCTTGAAAACCCTGGACCTCAATATGGACCGCACCGTGCGCATGGCGCTGTGGGGCGGAGAGGAGCAGGGGCTGATGGGATCCCGCGCCTACGTGAAGGAGCACTTCGCGGACCCCACTACCATGAAACCGAACGCGGAACACGAGAAGGTGGCGGGCTACTGGAATATCGACAACGGGACCGGCAAGATCCGCGGCATTTACCTGCAGGGCAACGAAATGTGCCGGCCGATTTTCGAGAAGTGGCTGGAGCCGTTCAAGGACATGGGGGCGACCACCATCACCAATCGCAACACCAGCGGCACGGATCACCAGGCCTTCGACGCCGTGGGCCTGCCGGGCTTCCAGTTCATCCAGGACACCATGGATTACGAGACGCGCACCCACCACACCAACATGGACACCTACGACCGCATACAGGCGACGGACGTGCTGCAGATGACGGCGATTGAAGCGTCGATGGTGTACCTGACGGCGGTGCGTCCGGAGAAACTGCCGCGCAAACCGCTGCCGGCTCCGCAGCCGGGCCGCGGCGGCGCCGATGGGGTGCCCGCGGGAGGACGCGGGGGAAACTAGCAGGCTTTGAAGAAGATGGTTGGCAGGCGAAAGCGCCTGCCCCACATGAAGAGGAACCCTCCTACACCGTGTTTCGAAACGGGCGGAGGTGGGGGTACGTCCGGCTGCAATTCGGGCAGCGGCAGCTCAACCACCGGGTGCGCGGAGCGCTGGCCGCGGGCTGGCCGGTGCCGCAGTATGGACAGACATTGAGGAAGCCCGGCTGTTCCACCACGGGCTCCACCACGGGCTGTGCCGGTGGTCTCTCAAAGAAGAACGCCCAGCCGTATACCGAGAAGTCCGTGCGCAGCCAGCGGTCCAGCAGGCGCGTGCCCACATAGAGCGTCCGCTGAACGAAGCCCACCGAACGCAGGGGAAGCCACCCGATCGTCTTAAGGCGGCGCGGCAAATCCGGCGGCGGCGCCTCCAGAAGCTCCATCAGCTTGCGCAGGTACACAAACGACGAATAGAGCTTGTGCCACGCCACCAGGCGAACGTCGAGGCATTGTTCGACGAGGCGGACGACTTCATCCCGGCGGAAACGGTTGACGTGTCCGCCACCTAGGAACACAAGACGATAGATGGCATCGCACAGGCTGTAGCCATTGGGTACGGAAATGTAACACCGGCCATCCGGCGTCAGAACGCGCGCCATCTCGGCCAGCGTCCCCTCCAGAGGGGCCAGGTGTTCCAGGGCGTGGTGGCAGATCAGCAGATCGATGCTGCCGTCGCGGACTGGCAACTGATGGCTCTTGCCGACCACGCGGCTGTAACGCACCGCGGTAGTGAACGCCGCGGGGTCGTCGTCCAGCGCCAGCCAGACGCAGGAGAATTCAGCGCCCGGGAAACTGCCCTCACCGGAGCCCACGTCCAACACCCGCTGATTGGATCTCAATTGCGAGATCCAATCGTGGATGTCAGTAGCCATGAGCCGACCTAGAAGTTGACAATGGAGGCGAACGACACCGCGTCGAGGGCCGCGCCGCCCACCAGCACGCCGTCGATTTCGGGTTGCGCCATCAGGATTTTGGCGTTGTCCGGTTTGACGCTGCCGCCGTAGAGGATGCGCACGGAATCCGCCGCATCCTTGCCGAATTTGCCGCGCACCTGGGCGCGGATGGCGCGGTGGGTATCGGCGGCGATCTCGGGCGTCGCCGTCTTGCCGGTGCCGATGGCCCAGACGGGCTCGTACGCAATCACGATCTTGGCGAACTGCTGTTCGGTGAGTCCGGCGATGCCCTTCTGGAACTGGCCGGCGAGCACGGCTTCGGTGTTGCCGCTTTCGCGATCGGCCAGCAGTTCGCCGACGCAGACGATGGGGGTGAGGCCGAATTCGAGGGCCGCCTGGGTGCGCTTGAGGACGGTCTCATCGGTCTCGTTGAAATACTGGCGGCGTTCGCTGTGGCCAATGATGGTGTGGCTGGCGCCCACGGCTTTGATCATGGGGCCGGAGATTTCGCCGGTGAAGGCGCCTTCCTTGGCCCACCCGATATTCTGCGCGCCGACCCGGATGTTCGACCCTTTGACGGCAGCGACGGCCGCGGCGAGATTCGTGAAAGGAGGACAGATCACGATCTCACAATGCGAGGATTTCTCGACCAGCGGCCGGAATTTCTCGAAGAATGCAGTGGTTTCCGCGGGCGTCTTGTACATCTTCCAATTGCCCGACATGACAGGTGTTCTCATAGATTTACCCTAATCGAGGATTTCCTTCAAAAAACTTTGTCCTTGCGCCAGGCGCGCGCCGAAATTCTCGGCGACCGTCTGGCCGATATCGCTGAGCGTGCCGCGCACGCCGAGATTGACTCCAGGGCGGACCTTGGGGCCGAACGCGAGCAGCGGCACGTACTCGCGGCTGTGATCGGTGGACGGCGTGGTGGGGTCGCAGCCGTGGTCGGCGGTGAGGATGGCGAGGTCGCCCTCACCCATCCGGCCCTCAAATTCGGGGAGCCAGGCGTCGAACTGTTCCAGCGCGGCGCCGTAGCCTTCCACATCGTTGCGGTGGCCGTAGTTCTGGTCGAAATCGACCAGGTTGACGAAGATCAGGCCACGGTCCGTTTCCCGCATGGCTTCCAAGGTCTGGGCCATGCCCTCGGTGTTGTTCCTGGTCTTGGTGGAATCCTGCACGCCGCGGCCCAGGAAAATGTCGAAGATCTTGCCGACGCCGTGCACCGCGACGCCGCGGTCGTGGAGTTGATCGAGCAGCATTCCAGCCGGCGGCGCCACGGCGTAATCGTGGCGATTGGAGGTCCGCGTGAAACTGCCCGGCGCGCCGACAAAGGGGCGCGCGATCACGCGGCCCACCTCGTGCGGTCCCCGAAGGATCGCGCGCGCGGTCTCGCACATCTTGTAGAGTTCCCGAAGCGGGATCACTTCCTCGTGGGCGGCGATCTGGAAGACGCTGTCGGCGGAGGTGTAGACGATGGGAGACCCGGTGCGCATGTGTTCGACGCCGAGTTCCTTGATGATCTCGGTGCCGCTGGCGGCCTTATTGCCGAGGGAGCGGCGGCCGATGCGCCGTTCGAACTCGCTCATCACATCCGGCGGAAAGCCATGGGGGTACAACGGGAAAGGCTTGGCCAGGTGGATGCCGGCCATTTCCCAGTGGCCGGTGGTGGTGTCCTTGCCGGGCGACGCCAGGGTGCACTTGCCGTAAGCTCCGGCGGGAGCGGCGGCGGGGGCGATACCAGAGAGCGGCATGATGTTGCCCAGGCCGAGGCTCGCCAGATTCGGCAGATGGATGCCTCGAACGCGGGCGATGTTGCCCAACGTGTCGCTGCCCGCGTCGCCCCAGTCCGCGGCATCGGGCATTTCGCCGATGCCAACGCTGTCGAGAACGATCCAGATTACGCGGGAAAACGCCACATTTCGACTGTAACATCTGTGCGGGGGGCGACGGGGATGGGCTGCAGCGCTGAGTACGCCGCACGCCGAGCGTATGCCGGGCAAGCCGGGGCCCGCCACCCGCTTCCCTCCTACCCCGTAGATTTCACCCACGCGGCGCCGCACCGCCGCCGGGACCAGGTGCTCCCAGGGTTCGCCCCGGCTGATGCGGGTACGCACCTGGCTCGCCGACACGTGATCCCAGACGCCGCTCAGTTCCAGGCGGGCGAATGAACTCACCAGGCTTTCCGGCGGGTAGTACTCGCCGTCGCGGGCGGCAACCAACAAATCGAACTGCTGGAGCATATCCTGGAAAGCCCCGCGCCTGCCGTAGTCCCAGTTCGCAATGCGTTCCGCGGCGTCGCGGCCGCACAGAAAACTCAGCCGGACATCCGCCCCATATGCCTGGCGGCATTCGCCGGCGATTTCCGCGAACAGGCCGCGCTCGCTGGCGGCCACCGAATATCGCCCCTCTCCCCCCAGGGCCAAGCCCAACAGCTCGACCCGCTGCTCGAAAGATGCGCCCGAGTATGTCTTGTGAGGGAATTGCCGTGGCAAGACGAACACCACCTCATCCACTACGGCCAGCGCGCCCTCGGCCAGCGCCACATGTGCCACAGTCACCGGGTTAAAAGTACCTGGAAAAACTCCAAGGCGGCACGGCCTGCCCGCGGAGCGCCGGAAGAACTCCATCCTTGTTCTAAAGTAATACAGACCGAACCGTCCGCCTCAGAAGCCACGAAAGAATCTTGCAGGGTAAGCGAAACCGCTTGCGCCCACTACCAGAAGTCGTTTGTTTGCATTGGAGTGGGTGGGCTTCAGCCTGCCCAACGCCCGCTGGCGGCGGCTCTTCACAGCTCTCAGCAGACGATCCGACAGCGTGAAAAGCCCCATTTCGTACCCTCATGCGCGGGGAAATCGGTGCGGCGTATGGCGCAATCCAACACCCCATCCACGATGCCTTCCCATCCTGCCGCAAAAAACACCACGGGCGCAGGATTGCTCCTGCGCCCGTGATGGTCCCCTCGGATGGTGTCAGGCAGCCAGCAGTTCCAGGCTGTCGCCGCTCTCCGCTTCGAATTCGTGGCGGTCCGCCGCTTCCTGGCACTTGATGCAGTACTTAGTCCATGGCACCGCATCCAAACGCTTGATTTTAATGTCCTCTTCGCAGTGCATGCAAACACCGTAGCTGCCGTCGGCGATGCGCACCAGCGCACCTTTCACGTTGCGAAGCAGGCTGGATTCCCGGTCCAGGTTGCGAATTGCCAGTTCCCGCTCTCCGGCGAGTTGCACTTCATCGATCGCGTCCGGGGTCTTTTCGATGGCGATGTCGTCCCGGTTTCGGAGCCCGGCGGACAGTTCCGCCTGCTTGGCTTCCAGCATCGCTTTGTATTTCTTGATTTCGGTCTGAGTCATGGTTTCCATCTCCTTTTGAGCTGGAGTTTGTTCTTTTTATTTGTTGTCTTTAGCGCGGCCTGCCACCGTAACCATATAGACGAAAAAATGAGCCAAAGGTTTCACCCCCCGCACCCCTCAGTCGGGCCATCCGCTCGCCGATCCTGTTCTGGTAACGCCAGCATAGTTCCTATTCCTGAGCAATTCAGATGCCAAAGCTACGCAACCTGAAAACGACTGCTGCGGTTTTCCACGCAGCATCATACGATACCCTATATCGACCAAATGGTAGAATTTCTCTTTAGGCAATCCAATAATTTCTCTTTAGTCAACGCGAAAATACTAATCGCGACCCTTATTAAGTGAATCGGATCTCTAAAGTTCTCAATTTCCGGCTTCCCGCTCTGGCCGCCTGCCTGCTGTTCTTCCTCACGGGCTGTGCCTTCGTGTCCATTCTGGGCATTCAGAACGACGAAGCCCTCTTCGCCAACGGCATCTTCAAACCCTACGCCGTCGCCTACAAGTACCCTTGGGGCCGCAACGGCCTCCCGTTGATGCTCATGAGTTACCTGGGCACTCTCAAATCCTGGATCTCCCGCCCCATTTTCCAGCGATTTGGCACCGGCGTATGGGCCTTGCGGGTTCCCGTGCTGCTCGCCGGAGCCGCCAGCGTCTGGCTGTTCTACCTGCTCCTCCGCCGGGTCGCGGGTCAGCGCGCCGCCCTGTTTGGTTGCGCCTTGCTGGCCACCGATTCCCTCTATCTGCTGACCACCTGCCTCGACTGGGGCCCGGTCGCCCTGCAACACCTGCTGATCGTCTCCGGCATGTTGCTGCTGCTCGGATTCTACCAGCGGCGCAGTCACTGGCGGCTCGCCTGGGGGTGTTTCCTCCTGGGCCTTGCGATGTGGGATAAAGCCTTGGCGGCGTGGATGTTAAGTGGCATTGGTCTGGCCCTGATTCTGGTTTTTCCCAAGCAAATCATGGGTGTCGTTACGCTGCGCCGGGTGGCGATCTCCGTGCTCGCGTTCGCACTGGGCGCCATGCCCCTGATTGTCTACAACGTCGAAGAACCCCTGGCCACGTTCCGCGGCAACGCCTCCTGGGACACCAGCGACCTGGCCGGCAAGGGCCGCCTTTTGGCCGCCACCGCCGACGGCAGCGCCCTGCTCGGCTGGCTGAACAATGAAGACTGGCAGACCCAAAATCCGCATCTGCCCCAGGGTGCCTTAGAATCGACATCTGCCAGAATCTCGGCACTTGCCGGGCATCCTCGCCACTCCCTGTTGGTCTATGCGTTCGGCCTGGCGCTGCTGCTCGCCCCGCTGGCGCGCGGCCACGCCTTGCGCGCCATTCTGTTCGCACTCCTGGCCATGGCGCTGGCCTGGGCGCAGATGGCCGTTACGGCCCACGCCGGCGGCAGTGTACACCACAGCATCCTCCTTTGGCCGCTGCCCCAAATGGTCATCGCCATCTCCTTGGCCGCTGCCTCCAGGCGTCTGCGCCGTGCCGGTATTCCGGCACTCGCCATCGTCCTGGCAGTGCTGATGGTCTCCGGACTTCTGGTCACCAACGAGTACCGCGTCCTGATCGTGCGCAACGGCGGCAGCCCCAACTGGACCGACTCCATTTTCCGGCTCGCCGATTACATGAAGGGTGTTCCCTCCACTAACGTGTTCTGCGTGGATTGGGGCATAATGAACACCATGTGCCTGCTCAGCCGCGGCAAACTGCCGCTCCGCGAGGGCACGAACCCCATCAACAAGCCCGCTCTCGACGATGCCGACCGCGAATACCTGGCCCGGACCATCTCCGCACCCGGCCAGGTCTTCATCAATCACACCAAGAACTTCGAGTTCTTCCCCGGCGTCAACGACAAGCTCGTAAAATACGCCGCCGATGCCGGATACCGCCGCCAGGTCATGGCCGTCATCGCCGACAGCTTCGGACGCCCCGTCTACGAAGTCTACCGCTTCGCCGGCCGGTGACACCAGCCGCGCCGCCGCCCCGCCGGCCGGCGGCACCGCCTCCTCATCCGCCCGCTTTGGCGATCCGCTCCAGGATGCCGGGAATCTCAAACACGGCGCGATTCTCCAAACGCCCGGTAGCGTCGCGGAAGCGTTGGTAGGCGCCCGGTTCCAGCAATTCCTCCACGCCCCGCGTAATCCCACGGAAATTGGGCACCACCGTCCCCACCCCCTTCTCGCGAACCCACTGCGCGTTGTAGCGCTCCTGGGGCAGCGTCCACGCGTTGGATTCCACAATCACCGGCAGGCGCATCGCCACCGCCTCGCTGATGCTGCCCGGCCCCGGCTTGCCGATGAAGTAATCGGCCAGTTGCATGTAGCGCGGCACCTCTTTGGTGAACCCTTCGACGAACATCGGCGCGGCGTGCGGCAGGGCTTGCAGCTTTTCGCGCAGCTTCGCATTATTGCCGCAAATCAGCAGCAACTGGCGATCCGGGAGCAAGCGCGCGATCTGCCGCATGACGGCCGATCCCTCACCCCCGAACAGCACCAGCCCCACCGGCTTGGCGGGGTCGAAACCCAGCTTGGCGCGCGCCGCCGCCCGCTGTTCGGCGGTCAGTGGAGCAATCTCGTAGAACCGCGGATTCAAAATCATGCCCGAAACGCGATGCACCTTGTCTTCGGCATGCCCCATGGCGCGCGCCTGCTCCACCGCCTTCTCCGAGCCGCAGATGAAGTGCTGCACCTGCTCCTCCATCCAGAAGTGCGGCGGGTAATCCGCGATGTCGGTGAGGATGGTGACGAACGGCGCGCCCGGGAGCGCCCGCCCCAGACTTTCGCACAGCGCACGGTCCAGATTCGGCACCAGCGAGACCACCATGTCCGGACGGCGCTCCCGCCAGAAGGCTTCCAGCATGCCCACGGTTTTGGAGTGGAAGAGACGGATCACCCAATGCATGCCCACCATAAGCTGGGGCGACCCGAGCGTCCACCCCCTCTTCAGCATCAGGTTGTAGATATCCTGCAGGCGCAGACCCGTAACCTTGCGGAAGACGTCCATGGCGTCCAGCGCTTCCTGCAGGTTGACCATGCGGATCTCGAGCGGACTCTCCTGCCGCTCCATCACCTGGCGCAGGGCATTCGCCGCCGCCCGATGGCCGCCACCGGCATCGAAAAAGATGAAATCCACCTTCATCCATGACGATTGTTGCATGGGAGTGGCGGAAAACATACCGGTTCACGGATGTTTGTTCACCCTGTCACCGTAATGTGACCCTGCGCGCGCTACAACTCGCTTAGGCGCTGCGATCTGCCGCGCGCATCGCCGAGGTGACCGTATGACGCTCCCCGGAACCATGTTGGATTACATTTCGCACCGCGACCACAGGCTGATGCGGCGCGTCAACCGCTGGCCGGCCCCGCGCTGGATCCGGCTCTGGGCGCTGTGCGCCACGCGCGGCGGCGATGGCTGGCTGTGGTACGGCATGGGCGCCGTCATCCTGCTCTTCGGCGGCCCCATGCGCTTCCAGGCGGTGGGCGCCGCAGCCCTGGCGGCGGCCTCGGGCATCGTCGTCTTTTTGAATTTGAAGAAGGCCACGGGACGCAAACGGCCCTGCGCTTTCGAACCCCACTGCTGGGCTACCCTGCTGCCCCCGGACCAGTTCTCCTTCCCATCGGGCCATACCATTACGGCCTTCGCCGTGGCATTGTCCCTCAGCCGCTGGCATCCGGACCTGGCCGTGGGGCTGCTGTTCTGCGCCATCTCTATCGCCGCTGCCAGAATCCTGCTGGGCATGCACTTCCTGAGCGACGTGCTGGCCGGGGCCGCCATCGGCGCGGTGCTGGCCTGCACCGCGACGTGGATCGTGTTCTGAAGCGCTTCCCGTTCGCCGGCATGCCAAGTGCTTGTTGAACGGATGGGGATTTCGCGACAGGAATCGGTTTCTAAAGGCCGCGGCGTTCGGCGGTTAAGCCGCCGCCGGAAGGGTCTTTCTTAACCGTTTCGCTAGAATGAAGCCATGCTGGCTCGCATGAAGAGATACTCAAGACAGGTGAATTCATGATAGGACTCTACGAAATGATTCGTTCGGCCCGCTTGTTTATGGCGGCGGCGTTGAGCGTTTGTGCGGCGTCTCAGCTCTCGGCGCAGTCTCCCCTCGGCTCCGGTCCCATTCGCCACGTGGCCGCAGGAACGTTTGTCTACGTCGTCAAGGGCGATGGATCCGTGGTCGGCTGGGGCACGGAGGCGGACGGTTTGGCGGCGCGCGTGCGTTCGGCGACCGGCCGGGTGACCGCGCCGACTCCCATCGACCTGCCGGGGAAGGTACGTCAGATGGCTGTTGGCGAAGCTTCGGCCTACGCACTTCTCGAAGATGGCACCGTCATCGCGTGGGGCGCCAACGACTCTGGCCAACTCGGGAATGGAGGTCCCGGCTCGCGCAGCACGCCGGGCGTCTATCCGAAGCCTTCTTTTCGTCCAGTGGCGGTGGCCGGGCTCACCGAAGTCGTCCAGGTTTCGGCGGCTGGACGGCATGCACTCGCGCTGCGCAAGGACGGCACGGTGTACGCCTGG
>Ga0182021_10004711_pt1 | contig 16075 bp, 8 predicted proteins | sample 612E3MmetaG_FD_120493 | JGI IMG/M metagenome (GOLD analysis project Ga0182021, IMG submission 120493) | Permafrost microbial communities from Stordalen Mire, Sweden - 612E3M metaG (Illumina Assembly) | ecosystem: Environmental > Terrestrial > Soil > Wetlands > Permafrost | place: Sweden... | reverse complement strand
TGCTGTCGGGTACGATATTTACATTTGCGCACTGGCCGGCGAAGCCCTCTGTGGTGGTGGCTACCGGGTGCTGGACGCCTCGGACGGCCATATCATCCGGGACTATGTGCTGGCCCTGTCGCCGGTGAGTCCGACGAATTATATTCAAGTGCCGACCAATCTTGGTCCCGGCCAGTATGGACTCGGCAATTACATCGTGTTCAGTCATGTGACCGCCACCAACATTGTAATCGAGGCCTTGGCGAGTTCCAACCTGGGCATATTAAGTGCCCATTTCCCTTATGCATCGTTTATGGCGCCGGTGAATGCGATTCAACTGGTGACCAGACCAACCGTGAATCTATCCGTGATCGCTCCTACCGTCACCGTACCACCGCAAAGCCAAGTGGCCGTGGCCGGATCGAGCCCCACCTTCCAAGTATTCGCCGACGGGTCAACTCCGTTAGACTATCAATGGCAATTCAACGGCGTTGACTTGGGTGGGGCAACCAACGCGGCATTAACCATAGTCAACGCACGAATTGCCGATGACGGCAATTACAGGGTGATCGTTCGCAATGCCGCGGGCGCCGTCGCCAGCCCAAGCGCGAGATTGACGGTCAACGATACACTGGATGCCCCGATCATAACGGCTCAGCCTCAAGCCCTGACCGTGGCTGTGGGGCAGAGCGCAACCTTCAATGTCGCCGCCGCCAGAACGGCCCTCTCGAACTATCAGTGGCAGTTGAATGGGACAAACATCCTCGGTGCCATCTACCCGAGTCTGACCCTGAACAATGTTCAGTTGTCCGATTCGGGAAATTACTCTGTCGTTGTCGCCAACAGCGCAGGTTCGGCCACCAGCGCCGCGGCCACGCTCGCCGTTGTCTCACCACCGGTGTTTCTAGCGGTGACCCTAACCGGTGGCACGATCACGTTTTCCTGGAGCGCGACGGCGGGGCAGACTTATCAAGAGCAGTATACGACCAATTTGAGTCAACCCAACTGGACGGATTTGGCCGTCCTCACCGCCACCAATTCCACCGCAACAACATCAGACGCCCCGAATCCTGATACGCAACGATTTTATAGAATCATTTGGCTACAATAATGGTAGCCACATGTGCTGGACTGTCATGGGAAAGGGTTCGAGGACTAGTCACCACCCCAAATCAACGGGGTTTTTGAGCACTTACGCCTCTTAGAAATGGTCAGCCATGAGTTAGAAACAGTATAGGCGGGTAGGTGCCGATTATGCTTGATCAGCCAATAGAATCAGGCATAATGACGTTGTAATCGCGGCGGAAAATGGTTCAATTCCGCCCCCAACCACCACTTCCTAACTGTTTCTGCAGTAGCAGGTTGGGTGGCCGGGAGGTTCCCGACGAACACTAGTTTTCGTACTCCGTCAATACTCGGGCACTACTCGCGCTAAGGCGTCCAGTGCTCGTTCACGGATCGGAAGCGGCTCCATTTATCCCTGTAATTGCGAGAAATAAATGAAAGCACGATATGGTCTGATTTGCCGCGTGTATTTGGCGCTCATGAAATCATTCTTTACTTTTGAGCCGCAATACGGTGAATGAATTCCCCGGGAACGAACGCTTGAGGGTCTTGCCGGCAAAACTCACGCTTTCTGTCTTGGGCGAAACTCTTGTCGGGTTCTCCAGTGAGTTTTCGTCGGTAGCGTTCTCCGAGGTCAGCACGGTGGCCGTGCCATTGCCGGAAAGTTTATCCGCGCCAGCCAGGCTGAGTTCAGTCTCCAGGGGCTGGGCGTTCGCGTTGACGACCTTCACAATAATGTCGCCGGATTTCCCGTCCGTGGCCGCCGTCGCATAGAGGCTGGCGACTTTGCCGCCCGGTTCATAGTTGATGTCGTGAACGACCTGGCCGTCGAGGTAGCACTTCAGGTTCTTGCCGCTGACGACCACTTTGATGTCATACCAGCGATTGGCTTCAATCCGGCCGGGCTTCGGATCGAGTGTCTCGCCGGCTTCGACTCCGTTTTGCGTGTTGCCCCAGCCGCCGATGTTCCACCAGGTGCGGTCTTCGTTGCCGTTGATGCGGAACAGAATCAGGAAGCCTTCCGCGCCAGAAAGTTTGCGCGCCTTGAGCGTGAGTGTGTAGTCCGTCCACTCGCGCTTGCCGGCGAGCGCGCGGATGAATTCCTTCTCCGCACTTTGACGCAGCGCGCCATCCTGAACTTTCCAATCCGCGCCGTCGCCGAGCAGCTTCCAGCCTTTCGTGCCGCTGCCGAAATCGGATTCAAACAAAACCTTGCCGTCCGGCGCCGTGACCTTGATGTCCTTGAACTCCGCCGCGGTGTTCCAGGTGCCGACGCCGATCATGCCGCCGCCCACGCCCGCCTCGGTGGGCAACGACTGCACTTCCACCGGCAGCGAAACATCGCCACGGTTGGCCGCGAACATCTGCTGGACGTAGTAGCTCGGCAGACCATACCACTGGGAGCTGTCGAAGTTGATGAGGTCTGGATTCCACGCGCGGTGGTTGAGATTGACGAACAGTGGCGCGTAGCTGGCCATAACGACGACGTCGGAATTGCGATCGAGACCGGTCATGAACGCCGCCTCGCCAATCGCGCCGCGCAGATTACCGAGGCCGCAGTTGCGGGTGACGGCGTATTCGCCAACGAAGATTTTCGGCCCGTTGCGGTCGTATTTGTCAAAGTGCGTGGCGTGGCGCATGAACCACTCGGGTGAGTTGTAGAAGTGCTCGTCCACGATGTCGGGCCTCGGCGCAGGCGGGTAACCGCCCTGCCAGTGGTTGGCGACGAATTTGATTTCGGGATACTTCGCGTGAATCGCGTTCACGAACAGCGGCCAGCGTTCGCGGTAAGCTGGGCCACCGTTTTCGTTGCCGATCTCCAGGTATTTCAAATTGAACGGCGCGGGGTGTCCGGCTTTTGCGCGCAAACCGCCCCAATGGGAATTCGTCGGGCCATTGGCGTATTCGATGGCGTCGAGCGCGTCCTGCACCCACTGGCCCATCTGCGACATCGGCACGTTCTCCTTATGCGACATGCCGCAGTTGATGTCGAAGAGCGGCTCGGCGCCGAGGTCTTCGCAGAGTTGCAGATACTCATGGAAGCCGAGGCCGTGCGTGGCGTTGTAATTCCAGATGTTCCAGAGCGGCGTGCGCCCATCAACGTCACCGATGGTGCTTTTCCAATGATACATGTGCGCCAGGTCGTCGCCCTCGACCCAGCAACCGCCGGGGAAACGCATGAACGCGGGCTTCAACGCGTTGATGGATTCCGCGAGGTCCGGGCGCAGGCCGTGATTTTTCCAGGTCTTCTTCGGCATCAATGAAACCATGTCGAGGAATAACGAACCTTGGCCCGACGCGGACAAAACCAGTTTCGCCTTCGGGTCGGAATCGGACGCCGTGAGGTCGAGCGTGAAATATTTCCAGCCGTTATCCATGGCCTTCACCTCGCCGGACGCGAGTTCCTTGCCGGTGGAGCTGACGATCTTCGCGGTGATCGGCGCGCTAAAACCGTCCGTCGCGCGCGCGGCGAACTTGAGCGTGTAGCCGTCGCCTTTCACCATGTTCATGCCCCAGTAACCTTCGTTCTCCAGCGTGAACGCGCCGTTGGCCTGCACACGCAGACTGCGGCGGTTGAGCGGGTTGAGCGGCGGATTGACGGCCCTGGCGGAATAATTCGGCGTGGAAAGGGTCGCCGTGCTTTTGTCGTCAGTGCTGGTGAACTTCCAGTTCTCCGGCGTCTCGGCGTCCTCGAAGGAACGGTTCCGGACGAGTTCTGGGTAGATGCCGCCGTCGGCGGAGAGGTTGATGTCCTCGAAGAAAATGCCCCAGAGCGTCGGCGAGATCTTGTGGCCGGGCTGGTCCACCGCCACGGATATTTTCGCCGTTTGTGCGTCTGCGGTAATCGTTGCCAGCAACAGCGCGCCGGCGGCCAATCGAGTCAATTTGATGTTGTTCATAAGAATTAGAGTATGTTTGACGGTTAATGGTTTAGGAAACGCAGCTTGTATCAATCGCAGTGGCCATGCCGGGCTAACGGTGCACCAGCCGGTAATACTGGGCGTCGCCAGAAAGTGGAATCGTAACTTGCCATTGGCTGCCGACAATTTGCGGGGCCGGCGATGTGACCGCCGTCCAATCGCCGATGACCAGGTTCGTCCGTGACATGAGCGTGAAGCCGGCGCTGGCCAGCGGCCACGACAAAATCAGGTTGTCGTCGGAAACGGAAGTGCCAACGAGCGGGCTGGCGTTGCTCAACAGTTGTCCTGGACCGAGCGCCTGCGTCGCGGCGATTTCGTTGGTCTGCAACGCGCCGCCGTAAATGCGAAACTCGTCGAGGCTGAAATCCAGATACGGGTCGGCGGTGTAGAGCGACCTGCCGATGTAGTTGAACACATCGTTCACCGCACTGAGGGGCACGGTCACGGAGTTGTTGATCGCCGCCAGGACGCCGTTGGTGTAAAACGCAATGTAACCGGCCGGGGGATTGAAAACCGCGACGAAGTGAAAATTCGTGTGGAAGCTGAAATCCACGCCGCAGTTGGCGTTCTGCTCGCCCGTGTAGTCGGAGGCGGTGATGGCGATGCGCCCGGCGCGCGGCGCGCAAAAAATGTAGCTGTTTCCCGAACTGCCGCTCGTGTTGCCGAAACCGAAGAAGAAACAATTGATCGGAAGCTGGTTCGGGAACGTGACCCACGCCTCGATGGTGACCTGCGTGTAATTGCTCAAGATGTTCGCGGGCAACTGGACGTATTGCTGGCTGCTCGAAGACAAAGCGAGCTGGCCGCCGGCGAAGGCGCCGCCATTCGGCAACGTGCCGTTCCACGCAGGACCTCCCACCCTATCAGCGACCGTCGTTCCACCGAGCTCGTTGAAACTGTAACGGTGTACCAGCGTGGCTGGCATGCTGGTGACCTGCACGGATTGGGTGGCAGACAAACCGAGAGCGGCGTAGGTCGCGATGATGCTGGTCGTTCCCGGCCCGACGCCGGCGACGTCACCGTTGCCGTCCACCGTGGCGATGTCCGGATCGGCCGAGAACCAGGTAATCGCGTGATTGGAATTGGTGGTCAGGCTGATCCAGTTGGTCAGACCGGGTTTCTGACCGAGAACCGTTGAGGCAACACTCTGGCCTTCATATATAGGTGTAGGGACTTGAAGCAGCAGGTTGGTGATGAAGTTGATTCCGCTGGCCTGCAGCCTGAGGACGGAGAGCGAATTCGCCGGCAGAGTGAGGGTGAAATTTGTTCCCGCGTTGCTGATCACGCTGGTGACCGGGAAAACGTTGGTCGGCGCGGCGAGCGAGTTTTCGTCCGTCGGATTGCAGGAGGTCAATTGGATGAGCGTGGCGGTTGGCGCGACCGAGTTAAGCCCGTTGAGATTGAACGTCGTGGCAACAGGGACGGCGGAGGCGTTGACCGTTTTGACGAGGATCTCACGGCTGGCTTTGGCGTAACTGGCGGAGGCCAGCACCGCGCCAGTGCTGGCTGGGTAATTAACGTCATGAATCAACACCCCGTTGAGGTAACATTGAATTCTGGACCCCGTAAGCACGATGCGGCTGTCATACCATTGGCCGGTCGTGACCGAGCCGGAAACGGCCTGACTGATCGTGGATTTAGTGCCGCTGACGCATCGTTCGATGGCGTGTTGCCTGTTGTTCCAGCCGCCGATGTTCCACCAGGTCCAATTGTTATCGTCGAGCCAGTTGAACAGGATGAGGAAGCCCTCGTCGCCGCTGACCTTGCGGGCGCGCAGCGTAATGCTGTAGTTAGCCCAGTTGGTGTTGCCCGTGGTGGAGCGGCAGTCTGTGATGATAGCGGTTTGCTGGTAGAGGCCATTGTTCACGCTCCACGTCCCATTGTAAACACGCCAGCCGCTGGTGCCGTTGGCAATGAAATCGCTCTGATAAAGCGTCACGCCGTTGCTGACGACGATGATGTTGGTGTATTGAACGGAAGTGTTCCACGAACCCAAGCCAACAGCGCCACGGGGTGGCGGGCTGGTTATGTTCAAATTCCCCGAGAGGGCAACGGGCAAGACGTAGTCGCCACGGTTTTGTGAGAACATCTGCTGCACGTAATAGGACGGCGTGCCGCAGAGGCGGGAATTGTCGTAGTAAATCAAATCCGGGAGCCACTGGATGCCGTTCACATTCGCGAACAGCGGCGCGTAGGACGCCATTTGGACGATGTCGGAATTCCTTTCCATGCCGGTCATGAACGCCGCCTCGCCGAGCGCGCCCGCAAGATTGCCGTTACCGCCGCAGCAGACGGCGTATTCACCCACAAACACCTTCGGGCCGGTCCGGCTGTAACTGTCATACTTCGTCGCGTAGGAAATGAAGGTGGACGGGCTGGTATAATAGTGCTCGTCCACAGTATCCGCTGGCCGGCTCGATGGAACAACGTTCGCGATGACGTGGATCGCCGGATAATTCGATTTGATCGCGTCGTAGAACAACGCGTAACGGTCGTTGTAATAGGTGCCGCTGTTTTCGTTCCCGATTTCCATGTATTTGAGATTGAAGGGCGCAGGGTGGCCGTTGGCGGCGCGCAGTGCCCCCCAAGTGGTGTTCGTATCGCCGTTGGCGTATTGAATCGCGTCCAGCGCGTCCTGCACCCACGGCCCCATCTGGTTGAGCGGAGCGGTGTTGTTGGTGTCGCCGTTCCACCCGAGCGACAAACCACAGTTGATCCCATACAACGGCTCCATTCCCATGTCCTCGCAAAACTGCAGGAACTCGTGGTAGCCAAAACCATCGGTGGACCAATAGCCCCACGCGTCATTCATGTGGCCGGGCCGCAAGGCGATGTCGCCGATGGTCTTTTTCCACCGAACGGCGTTGGTAAGATAATCGCCTTCGATGAAATTCCCGCCCGGGTAACGCAGAAATGAAGGTTGCAGATTGGCCAGCGTATTGGCCAGGTCGGGACGCAAGCCGTTGGTGCGGCTGTGAAACGTCGCGCGCGGAAAAAGGGAGACCATATCCAGCCACACCGTCGCGGTATTGGTAATGCTCAAAACTATCCGGGCGTTCGTATCGGCGTTGCTCGAAACCAGCGACGCAGCAAAGCGCTGCCAGTTGGTCGTCAGCCCGCTGAAGGACGCCTGCGCATAAATCTGGCTCCCGTTGGCGCTCTCCAGCCGGACGTTGACTGGCCCGGTGAAACCATTTGAACCAGCCGCATAAAAGCTGCAATCATAAATCGCGTTCGATTGCAGCGACATTCCCCAAAAACCACTGTTGCCCGCGCCCACACTCCCGACGCCGGATTGCTTTGTGAGCTTTAGCGAATTGGGAATATAGGCATTCAACGGGCGGTTCGTGACCACGCTCATGACGCCACTGGCCGTGCCCTGGGTCACAAAGGTCCAATAGTCTGCGTTGGCGGAGTTGTAGAAAGAACGGTTGCGCGCCATTTCCGCATACAGCCCCCCATCGCCGGCAAAATTGATCTCCTCGAAGAAAATGCCAAAGAGATTGGAACTGATGACCGCGCCAGGCCGGTCAGCCTGAATGGTATTAGTGTAGGTCTGGGCCTGGGCCACCGCCAGCGAAAGAGCCAGACACGTGCTCGCCAGGACGCCTCTAAACCACATGCATAAAAGCAGCCGCGCGGGACGTAGGACTCTCCAAACCCACGCGGCTGCCGTGTTTGACAGTCTTTGCTCGACCGATTATTGGCTCAACTTGAAGAACTGCACCTTGTTGGTGGCCGGCAGTGTCACCTGATAATTCGCCCCGGAGACGATCGGCGTCCCAACCGGATTCCAGCCCCCGCTGCCGCTCAAGCTCCCTTTCGACGTCAGGTTGTAACCGGCAGCATTAGTCGGCCAGGACAAGACCACGTTGTGGCCGATGGACGCCGCCGACAGCTTCGGTCCAATCAGGAGATCGGGACCCAACGCTTGAGTCAGGGCGACATCGTCAGGGGTCAACGCACCATTGTAAATGCGGAATTCATTGATGGTGAGATCAAAGTAAGGGTCACCCGTATAGAGCGAGCGGTTGATGAAACTATAGTTATCAATGACGTTCGTCAGCGAGTACGTTTCCGCACTGTTCACTCCCGCCAGGACGCCGTTGGTGTAAAGAGCAATATAATTCTTGGGCGGATTGACTACGGCGGTAATGTGGAGCGTTTTGGCGGACCAATCTATGCCGCTATAGGCATTTTGTTCGCCTTGCCAGCCAGGATTGACTCCGGAAATGTTAAAGCGTCCGCCTTGGGGCGCGCAGAACAAATAATCCGCTCCGGCGGTGCCACTGATGTCGCCGAAGGAGAAGAAGCAGCAATTCACAGGCAATGCCGGGAAGGTGGCCCAGGCTTCGATGGTGACGGCGGTCATGCCGGCAAACAGCGCCGTGGGCAACTGCACATACTGCAAATTGCTGGCCACCAGCGATAACTGGCCACCGCTGAAGGTGCCGCCGGCGGGCAGTGAGCCGTTCCCGGCGGGACCGCCGATGGAATCGGCCACGGTGGTGCTGCCGGGCGCGTCGCTAAAGCTGTAACGATGGACGAGGACCCCGGTGTACGTGGGCCGCGTGACGGTAATGGTCTTGGGGCTGCTGACGCCCTGGTAGGTGACCGTCAGGATGGCGGCGCCCGGATTGATCCCGTGGACGTTGCCGTCGGTGCCGTAAGTCAAGACGTTGGTGTCGCTGGAGGTGATCGTCAGCCCCGCCACCGGCAGGACGCTGTTGGCCACGAGGTCGAAGTTGGTCAAGTACTGGTAGTTCGCCAGCACTTTCACCGGCGCTTCCGTGAGCACTTCCAATGTGCTCGGGACCTGGATGCTGAACCCCAGGAGCGAGCCCGGTCCGTTGGTAATCGTGTTGGGCACGGCAATCGCGCCGGCCCTATCGGCTATGGCGATTTCCTGCGATGACAGGGCGCCATTGAAGATCCGGTACTCGTCCACATTCACGTCAATATAGGAATCCCCAGTGTAAAGCGACCGGGCGATGTAGTTGTAAACGTCGTAGATCTGGCTCATCTGCACCGTGATGGCCGTATTCTTCCCCACCAGGTTTCCATTGACATAGAGCGCTTCCCAGCCGGCCACTGGATTGACGACGCCCGTCAAATGGAAGTTCGTCTGGCCGCCGAGGTTGCCGGCTCCATAGGCATTTTGCTCTCCGGCCTGCCAACTCGGCATGCCGCCGGAAACCGCCAGTCTCCCTCCCAAGGGCTGGACGAAAATACAATTACCTCCCCCACCCCCGACGGTATTGCCAAACGCCCAGAGAAAACAATTTGCCGGCAGGGCCGTGGGCAACGATGCCCACATATCAACCGTGACGGAGGTATAGTTGGTGATGATTCCCGCAGGGAACTGTACGAACTGGGAACCCGCGGCCGAGAGCAGCACTTGGCCTGGCGTGGTAGTGAGATCGCCCCCATTCGGCAGCGTGCCATCCCAGGCGGAACCCCCGACCGAGTCGGTGGTATCCCCGTTGAAGCTATACCGGTGCGCGAGCGCCGACGCGGGCGGAACTGCTGTGATGGTGACCGAGTTCGACACGCTTCCGTAATAAGCGGTGATCTTAGTGGACCCCTGGCCGACGGCCGTGATGACACCATTGGTATCCACCGTGAGAATGTTGGTGTTCCCGGAGGAAAATGTGGAGAGGGTTCGAACGTCCACTTGGCCGCTGAACAGGGTGAAACTGGCCGCAACACTGGCCGTTTCATGACCACCTTGGTCAATCTGATAGTATGGAACTGTGACCGTGATGCTCGTCACCGTGCCAAGATTAGTTGCGGAACCCACGACGTCAGGCCCCGCCGCATCGCAACCGGCAATGTCCAGCGGGCTGAGTACCCCATTCCAAATCCGGTACTCATCAATCAACGCGTCAATGTACCCGTCAGTCGTGAACAGCGACTTGCCGATGTAATTGCTGAGGCAAAAGACGGAACTGAGCGGCGTGGTCATGGCCAGATCTTCCGCCGCCAGGACGCCATTAGTGTAGGCGGCGAGCCGTTGGTTCGGCGGGTCAATGACACAAGTCAGATGGACGGTCTGGTTGGCCATGCTGGGCCACCTGCCGGCGCTTTGTTCGCCACCCCAGCTAGGCTGCGTTCCGGAAATAGTCAGCCGCGCGTCCACGGGCTGAAGGAAAATGCAGTTACCTCCATAGCCGGTAGCTGGATCCGTATTCCCGAAGGTCCAGAGGAAACAAGCCCCCGGAAGCGTTCCCAGCGTCGCCCACATGTCAACGGTAATGGCCGTGTAGTTGCTTATAATCCCCGGCGGAAACTGGACATACTGCTGGGAGCCACCCGTGAGCATCAACTGGTTGGTGACGGTGGTCAGGTCGCCGCCATTTGGAAGCGTACCATACCAATTGGTGCCTCCGACCGAATCGACAATGTTGGTCCCTGTGCCATCGTCGTTGAAATCGTAACGGTGGACCAGGGTCGCCGCTGAGGCGGCCAACTGCATTGCGATAATCGCCGTGCAACTCCACAGGAGCGCGCTGCGACCACTTGGATTTGTTGTTTTCATATATGGTTTAGGCTGTGATCAGACTCAATGTTATCAGACTCAATGTTATCAGTTACCGAAAAGCGCTAAGCGGGGAGTTACCACCAGAAGCCTACTCCTGAACTGGCCCGTTGATCCATATGCGTCCCAGCCGCATCAAACTTGCGCCAGGCGCCGTGGCCATCCTTGAAGCCGAGCGTGCCTCCGGCAGGAATGCTTCCGTTCAAGTGCGGGGTTATGTGTGGCTTGGTCACCCCGTGCGGTGCGTAACCTCCATCCACCTCGGTGAAATTCGCCGAGTTCCGGGTCGCGTAGCTGTCCGACGAGGAACGTGAAATTGTCGCATCTGCAATCAAGACGCGGTCCGAGTTGGGTTGCGGCTGCAGGACGGGCGATCCGGGAAGCGTGTTCACCGCAACCGTTTCGGGCTGCATGGTCGTGTTGCGGTTGGTGGGCGACAGAAAGGGGCTCTGAAAGGCAAACAGGTAACCGCACACATGGAAGGTCGGCTGGCCAAACGTCCACAGGCTGTAGTTGGCGGCGGGCGGAGGGTCAACTCCCATAAAGTTATCTGCGTCGGTGAAGCGCGGTGCGGTTCCGGAACAATAAAAGGTCTTCTTTTGCATCCCGTTGGCGATCATTTGATCCCCAATGTCCCAGGGTAAATCCCACAACCAGGCGCCAACGACGGTTGAAGGAAACACCGGGAGCTTGTCCTTGTTGTCCCCCGCGTAGATGTTCAGAGCCACCTCTATCTGGTGCATGTTGTTCAGGCACTCGACGCGCTTGGCCTTCACCCTGGCCTTGGTGAGCGCCGGCAACAGCAGCGCCGCCAGGATGGCGATGATGGCAATCACGACCAGCAGTTCGATCAAAGTAAACGCGCGCTGGCATGAATTTGGACTTCTCACGGTTTTTCTCAGTTTGTGAAAGAGACTAGCAGCCTCTGCAACAGCAGACCAAGGGTTGCTTACTGCCTCTTGTTTACTCCACCCTCTGAGGGGGCGCAACGCCAATTTGCGGAAAAGAATCGCCATTTTGCGAACGGGCGAGGGTGATTGAGTACCGCTGTTTGTCTGCCGATTACCAGTCACCAGTTGCCAATCACCCAATGCTAAAGACCCATCAATCCTCCCCACCGGCGTGTCTGCGGCCGTGCGTCTTGCGGTAGGCCAGCGGCGTCTGGCCCTTCACGGCGCGAAAGTACCTGGCGACGTGCTGCGCATCGCCAAAGCCGAGCACCTCGGCCATAGTCGCCACCGGCAGTTCGGTTTCCACCAGCAATCGGGCAATCTGGTCTGTGCGGACCCGCCGGATTTCGTCCAGGGCGGAATGGTTCAAGAGCGTGCGGAATCGCTTTTCCAACGCCCGCCGGGACAAACCCGCGGCGCCGGCAGCGGCGTTGACGGAAATGTGCTGGCGGGCATGGTCGCGAATAAAGCGCAAGGCCCGAGCCAGAGAGGCATCCTCCACCGCCAGAATGTCGGTCGAGCGCCGCGGCACCACGTAGCTGGCGCGCACGATAATCCGGGACGGCACGCGTTTGGCCCCGCCCATCAGGCGGTCCAGGACGCCCGCCGCCTCGTAGCCGGCGCGCTCGAAGTTGATGGCCACACTCGACATAGGCGGGTCCGATAGCCCACATACCAGCTCGTCATTGTCCGCGCCGATGACGGCGAGGTCGTCCGGGACGGCCAGACCACCTAGCTTGCAGGCCTCGATCACTTCCTTTCCCACATCGTCGTTGCAGGCCATCAGCCCGCAAGGGCGGGCAAGGGAGCGCAGCCATCGAATCATGGCGTGCCGTTCTTGGTGCCAGGAGCGCTGACCGGCGGAGGCCGTGGCGTAGGTGTGGCAAAGCCGGCCAGCCTCATCAAGGCGCTGGCAGAAGGACTCTTCGCGAAGCGTGGACCACGAGGTGTGTTCGCCCGGCGCGCTCCTCGTGCCACAGTAGGCGAAATGCTCGAAGCCGCACCCCAGGAGATGCTCGGCGCCCAGCCGCCCGATCGTGGCCGAATCGGTGACCACGTTCACCAGGCCAGGCACCTCGGCGCGGCTGTGCCCCACCACCACGGCGGGAACGCCGAACGCGAGCACCTCCTCCAGCTTGCCCACGTCCCGCAGGATGATGCCTTGCAGGTCCAGCGACTTGAGCTTGGGCCAGGCCCTTTCCAACCCGCCGGGTTCCCAGTAGAACGACCAGTCCCCGTGATGATGCACGTAATCAGCCACGCCCTTCAACAACGCGCGGCCCGCCGCACGGGAGGACTCCAGCAGGAGAGCGACTTTCGGGATTCTCATGGTGCGCAGCCGCTCACGACAAGGGCGGAGCTTTTTTTGGCCGAGGGTTACTCGGAATTCGGGTAGGAGCCGAGTATTTTAACGTAGCTGCAGTGTTCCCCCAACTGCGCGATGGCTTTGGCCACCTTGCGGTCGTCCGTGTGACCATCGCAATCAACGAAGAAGAAGTACTCCCAGGCCTTGCGCTTGCTGGGGCGCGACTCGATCTTGGTCATGTTGATGCGGTAGCGGCGGAAGGGGGCCAGCGCGCGATACAGGGCGCCTGGGCGGTCGGCGATGCTGAACATCAGGCTGCAGCGGTCGTGACCGGTCGGCGGGCTGCATTGCCGGCCCAGCACCAGGAAGCGCGTCGCGTTGGCCACGTTGTCCTGGATGTCAAATTCCAGGACGGGCACGCCGTATTTTTCGGCGGCCAGCACGCCGGCAATGGCGGCCGCTCCTTTTTCCTTGGCCGCGAGCTCGGCCGAGCGGGCGTTGGAGGAGGTCTCGATGATTTCGGCCCGGGACAGGTTGGCTTGCACCCAGCCGCGGCATTGCCCGAGAGACTGCGGGTGGGCATAGAGCTTCGTTATTTCCGACCGGCGGCAGTGGGTGAGCAGGCAGTGTTGCACCGGCAACACGATTTGCGCGACGATCTTCAAATCGCTGTCCACGAACATATCCAGCGTGTGCGTCACCACCCCTTCGGTGGAATTCTCGACCGGCACCACGCCGTAGTCCGCGCGGTTCTTGCTGACTTCGGTGAAGACATCGGCAATGGTTTTCTGCGAGACATAGCGCAGGCTCGAGCCGAACCGCCGGATGGCGGCCTGGTGCGTGAAAGTGGCTTCCGGGCCTAAATAGGCGACGGCCAGCGACTTCTCGAGCGACAGGGCACAGGACATCACCTCGCGATAAATCGCCCGCAGGGATTCGTTGGTAATCGGCCCCTGGTTCCGGCGGCAAATCCGCTGCAAGACCGCTCGTTCGCGGTGTGGCGCGTAAATTTCCTCGCCGGCCTTGCGTTTGATTTCGCCGATGGCCAGGACGTGTTTGATCCGCTCGTTCAAGAGTTTGACAATTTGCACGTCGAACTTGTCAATCACCTGGCGATGTTCAGGAATGTTCATAGTCGGAAGAGGGATTAATGAGTCGCACAGAGCGCCCGAAAGACAGGGAGGGCGAACCGGTGCAGTTCGGATTTCGCAGCGGGGTTCATGCCGGGGAGTCCGAAGAAGAGGCAGGGGCGCCTGCTGGAGCGTCGGTTCCCGCCGCCGGGGCGGAACCATCGGCGGCTGGCGCGGCTGCTTGGTTCTCGCCAGGGGATGGCCCCCCTTCCGTTGACAACGCGAGCTGCTCGGGCGGCACGGTCGCCAGGCCGGGCTCGGCCGTCACCAGCGACTCCGGCTTTTGAATGACAACACGGCGCAATTCGTCTGCGACCGGCAGGTCTTCCAGGCTGCGCAAGCCAAAGTATTCCAGAAACGCAACCGTGGTGCCGTAAGTCATAGGACGGCCGACGACCTCTGCCCGCCCGACCTGCTCGACCAAGCCGCGTTCGACCAGCGTTTGCATGACGCCATCAACATTCACGCCTCGCACCTGCTCGATCTCGGCGCGCGTGATGGGCTGGCGGTAAGCGATGATCGCGAGCGTTTCCAGCGCCGGTTGGGATAACCGCGGTGGGCGAATTCTGTGGCCGACCAGCGCTTTGAGCCAGGGCGCGTATTCCGGCTGGGTCACGAATTGCCATGACCCGGCCACGCAGGCCAGGCGATAACTGCGTTGGGCGTCCGCCTGGTCTTTAGCCAACTGCTCGAGGGCGGCCGTCAATTCGCTTTCCTTCACTTTCTTGAGCGCCCGGACGGTTTCATCACCGTCCGCGTATTCGGCGGCGGCGGCGAAGACGTCGCGGAGTTCCTTCAGGCTCAACGGCTTTTGAGCCGAGAACAAGATCGCTTCCAAAATCAATTTCAGTTCCATGCTAGCAGAAATCCGGTGTGCGCATTCCAGGGTCGGGGCTGGAGACAGCCGCGGCGGCGGGCTCCGGCGGTGCGGCGGCGGGCGGTGTGACCCGGCAAATCTCGATCTCGCCGAACGGCTCGCGCTGGACGGCGGTAACCTGCCGAAGGCGGATGAGTTCGAGCAGAGCCAGAAAAGTCACCACCACCTCGGAGCGGCTGGTGACGCCTTCAAACAAATCGGAGAATTTCAAGCTCCGACGCTCGCTGAGCGCCCGCAGCAGATACTCAATCTTCTCGCTGACCGTCCAGCGGTCTTCGAAAATATCCCGGAGGCCCTCGCGCTGGCTGAATCGTTTCAGGACAACGTTAACCGCGTTGATCAGGTCAAAGAGGGAGGCTTCCGGGCGCGCGCGTGACTCGGAGGCAAACTCCAGCTTGCCGGGCATTCGCGGGAAGACCGCTTCCTGCCGGGCTTCGAGGGTCTGCAATTGCGCGGCGGCGTCCTTGAATTTCTTGTATTCGACCAGTTGGCGGATAAGCTCCCAACGGGGGTCTTCGCCGTCTTCCTCCCCTTCGGGCTGGGCTCGCTGGTCCACCGGCAGCAGTTCGCGGCTCTTGATGTACATGAGCGTGGCGGCCATGACCAGGAACTCGCCGGCGATTTCCAGGTCGAGCATTCGCATCGTCTCGATATACTCGATGAACTGCGTCGCCAGCAGGGTGAGGTTGACCTCGTAAATGTCCACCTCCTCCTTCTTTATCAGGTAAAGAAGCAGATCGAGCGGGCCTTCGAAGACCTCGAATTTGACTTTATATTCAGCCATTCTGACCACCGGCTGCGTCTGCCGCCGGAACGAACTATCATAGGCAGCAGCGCGCTCCTTGGCAACGCCGGAACCGACGGAATCTTCTTCACCATCCGCAACCACCTGGGTTTTTGCGGGGATTTTAAGAAAACATCGTGGAAGTTCAGTCAGGAGATCGGCTTGGGCACGCAGTGAGGGCTGGAATAGGCTGGCAGATTTGCGAAACCGTAAATCAGCTTAGCGGCGGTGCCGCAGGGAGTGGACCAGCAACGGACGGGGTGTGCCGCAGGGTTCCGCCAGCGCTAGAGCGTTGAAGCCGAACGGCTTGCAGCAATCTTGCTGGCCGGACGCGTGGGCGCGCAAAGGGCGGCACGCTGACACTCCCCCCATATTGCTGGCTAGCTTCGACGGTGTATCCATGGTGTACCTGTCTCGTACCTGTCTCGTACCTCCCATGTGGATCGCGATCCACATGGGAGGTACGAGACAGGTACGAGACAGGTACGAGACAGGTACACCATGGATACGCCATCGAACCACGTC
>Ga0182021_10004710_pt1 | contig 16075 bp, 12 predicted proteins | sample 612E3MmetaG_FD_120493 | JGI IMG/M metagenome (GOLD analysis project Ga0182021, IMG submission 120493) | Permafrost microbial communities from Stordalen Mire, Sweden - 612E3M metaG (Illumina Assembly) | ecosystem: Environmental > Terrestrial > Soil > Wetlands > Permafrost | place: Sweden... | reverse complement strand
GTCTATGCCCATCCTGAAGGCAAGAATCGATATATTCTCCGGAATGGTGTTTTGCATTCCATGCCGCTTGGGCCCGGTTCATTCCTTACGACAAAACTTTTTTCTCCCGCTGCAAAATTCCGAGTGATGAAAGAGCCATTCATCGGAAAAGCGGCAAAAGAAGAAAGTATTGCTGAATTCGTGGAGCGACGATTGGGGCGGGATTTCCTTGATTATGCTATCGATCCATTTGTAGCCGGAGTTTTTGCTGGAAAGCCGGAGCAACTCAGCGTACGTTCCGCTTTTCCCAAACTTTACGCGTTGGAAGAAAAGTACGGCGGACTTGTCAAAGGAATGATAAAAGGTGCACAAGAAAGAAAACAGAGAGCCGAAAAAGCGAAAGACCGTGCAGAGACTTTTTCATTTGTCAGCGGCATGCAAATGCTTCCGCGTGCTATAGCCGCTTCACTTGGTAAATCAGTTATTCTCAATGCAAAAGTTACCAACATCCGCAATTTGACCACCGCGCGCAACGAACCGTCGAACGAACCCGATGCACGCCGCTATCTTGTTGAATATCTTTATAACGATCAAGAAGCAGAAATGGAGGCCGATAGCGTTGTGTTCGCCGTTCCAGCATACGACGCTTCCCCCCTCATTAAGTCGCTATCTGTAGAAACAGCGCACATCCTCTCTTCTATTTATTACTCGCCCATCGTTTCTATTTATTTAGGGGTAAGCCGGGAAAATATAGGACATCGGCTGGATGGTTTTGGATTCCTGATTCCATCAAAGGAAAAGAAGAAGATTCTCGGCTGTTTATGGAATTCCTGCCTTTTTACTCATCGTGCACCGGCAGGGATGGCTGCGTTGAATGCCTTTATCGGTGGCTCACGCCAGCCCGAATTGACAACCCTGAGCGATGAACGCATCATTCAGATAACACTGGATGAATTAAAATCTATCATGCAACTTTCCGGAAAACCTGTATATTTACATCTAACACGCTGGTACAAGTCGATTCCACAATACGAAATCGGTTACCAGCAAAAAATAGACGCATTAGCACAGTTTGAAGAATCTCATCCGGGCATTGTGCTTGCCGGAAATTATCGCGGGGGCATATCGGTAGGCGACTGTGTGCACAATGCGCATGAGATTGCGAAAACGCTCTCTGCGAATAGTATATCGATACGATAGATCATGTTCAATGTACTTTTTGAAAGGATGTAGTATGAAGAAGAATATCACCGCAATATTTTCTCTTTTGGTTTTCCTCATAGCCACCGTGCAGCTGGCACAAGCACAACAACCGGCATTTCAAGACGATGAACTTACACCTGAGCTATTTTCCCTTATTCTGAAAGATGAATGGACTTATTTAAGAGAAACAACCGACCAGCTTATCAAGGAAACTGGAAATCGCGATGAGTTTGAGACAACAGTGGAATTCCATGCACGTGCGGCAAAAGCACGGCAAACATTTATGGATAAACTGAACGGACATATCAAGGACGCCAAGCTGGAACGAAGAGTGTTTGGTGTTTGGTTCAAAGCAATACTTGTGCAGTACGATGCTGATGCGGGAGTGTATGCTGTAAAATCCCCGACACGAGTGGAAGCGCCATACGAAATCCCGACGACCGTTTGCGTCATTCCAAACAATCCCTATGTGGGTCTCTCGGATAGCATTCAAGGCGGTTATCGTCAATCTCGTATTTATTTGAAATTTGATCCTGATTTTAAATGGAGTGTCGCGCGAAATGATGCCGTGAAGGCAAAAAGCAACGAATCAACTATGTACTTCAAAGTCCACTTTATATTGAATTTGACGCTGGATAATTCTCAGAACCGTGGATTGATAAAGATTATCCCAAAAGATATGTTGATCATGAACCAAGCAAATAAATTTATCTATCTAAAAGAGAACATCATTCAAACAACAGAAGAATAAGTCATGATGGTATTTGTTTGACAGCCACAGTAAATGGATGAATTTGAACGGGCGGTATTTGTACCGCCTGTTATATTTGGAGAGAGAGGAATGATCTGGTATGCCGTAATTTTGCTGGACAGCGAAACCCTTGATTGTTTCAGATATTGTTCAGTTTCAACCGTCTCATCATCGCTATTGTCAGACCGCCTATAATCAACAAAGCAGCAATCCACACGAAATTCATAAACGGTTTCACACTTACTTCAGCGATAAGTGTTTCAGATTTTTGGCTTGCTCCATGACTTCCTCCCACTCCGACAACATTGATGTGCACATGGGATTTCTCTCCTTTGCCTGTTCCGATATTCATCGATACAAGCTGGAATCCAATATGGCTATTCTGTAGATACGCCGTTTTCATCTCCAGCACACCTTTCGCGGTATACGTTGTTACTGGTACAACGGTCTGAATCCATTTTTCTGTTTTCACTTCAAGTACAACACCGATAGTCATGACACCATTGCTGTCTCCCATCATTCCGCCTTTGTCATGAGAAGAAAGATCAAATTTTTGGAATGTTATCGTCATAGGGCCATAAACAACAGTGTCCTCTTTTGGTAAATCGACAATGCTTTGTTGTTCAGTGTTGTTCTGTTCGAGAGAGACAGGTTCAATATAAAAATCCTCTGTCCAGTAACTATAATAGTCAGGAATGCGCATAAGGCTATTGTTGTAGGTACTTTCAAACATGACCGGTTCAAGGGTTTTACGCTTTCCGTTTTGATCCACATGGACAATTAATTTTGTTTTGCCATCTGCTGTCGGCAGTGTGCCGCCATACATCAATTCGTACCCGAAAACCGATTGAGACTGATTGAGTGGAAGCGCAATGGATTGTTTCTGTCCAAAACGTCCGGAAGCAATAATGCCAATGAACAAAATGGCTAATCCTGTGTGAGCAAGCGCCCCGCCGATAAAAAGTGGCCGCTCTTTTGCCAATTGAAATCCTTGATCAACACTAACAAAAAATGCAAAGAGCGACGTCAACACAAGCAGTATAGCAAACACGTCGCGCAGGCCTAAAAGGAAAAGAACAGCAAGAACAAGAATAGCGAAAGCGCCAGGAACTATGAGACGCTTGAAAAACAGGCGTCGATCCTCTTGATTCCATTTAGTACGCAGGCTGAATCCGAGCAACAATGTCATTACCATCGCAAGAGGAAGAGTCGTGCGGTCATAGAAGGCAGGTTCAATGACGGAATCGGAAAACAATGGTTTGCTTGTTCCAAATAGAATAATCGCCGCGCAGACACCCAGCACAATCGTGGCGATAGACAGAATGGACTCACGTGTCATCAAAGCGCTAGGCCGCATTTGATTGTTTAGATCCTTCCACCGAAAAATGATCATTCCAAAACCACCAATGGCAATGAGCATCAGCCATGCAACCAGGAGTATATACACAAGCGACCCGGGATCTACGAATGAATGGACAGAAGCATTTGCGAGAACTCCGCTGCGTGTTAGAAACGTGCTATAGATAATCAACAAGTACGCTACTATTGCAAGAATAAAATTTGTCCGTACAAGTCTGCCGGTTAGCATCTGAATGAGCATCGTATGCACAAGGATGATGGCCACGATCCATGGAACGAGCGACGAGTTTTCTACCGGATCCCAGCCCCACCATCCGCCCCAGCCAAGCACACCATATGCCCAGTAGCCCCCAAGGATAAGTCCAGAACCAAGTGATAACCCGCTGAAGAGCACCCATGGAAGTGCTGAGCGAATCCAATCACTGTATTTCTTTTTCCACAAAGCGGCAACAGCAAAGACAAATGGAACCGCCAATGACGCAAATCCAATAAAGAGCACCGGCGGATGAATTATCATCCAAAAATTTTGCAGAAGTGGATTGAGTCCACGTCCATCTTGAGGAATGAACCATGGTTGAACCTCATTCGGATGAGCTTCCCAAAGATATTGAAATGGAGATTTTATAGAAATCAAGAGGATAAGGAAAGCCATCACAAGGGAATAAACCGTCATCACTTCCGCTTCCATGCCTTTATGCCGGCCGTGCCGCTGGAGAATAATACCGATGATTACTGCAAATAATGCCCACAGCAAAAAACTGCCTTCCTGACCTGCCCAAAAAGTTGTGATCAGTAATGCTATTGGCAAATCGCGAGAACTATAATTTGTAACATAGCTATATTCAAACCGGTGCTGGAGGATATAAATCATAAGAAGCACAGACCCTAAAACGACGCTGACAACTGTCAGGAAAAAGCCGCTGCGTGCCTTGAGAAGATTCTTTGGCTTTTTTATTGATAATGCGTATAGACTAGCTGAGGCATAAGCAGCAAGACAAGCAATCCAGATGACAACAGTGCCGATCATTATATATTCCTTTTATTGAATGTATACGAGTATAAACAATCACTCCTCGAAATACAACACAGAATTAAAGATGAAGGTTTCACCAAAGGAGGGATTTGATTGAAAACAAGCGTGCGGGAGAATTGCTCCCGCACATGGTATATATCGTTTAACTAAAAATGTTATTTATTTAATTCTGCTATTGAAGCATCTAATATACTCCTGACATACTTATAATTATGAATACCCAAGCTTGGGTCATAGAGAACTTGTTGCAAATTCCAAATCGCACCTGCTTTGAAAGCAGGAACGACATTTAACGTTCCAAAATTTGTCGTTGAGGGATACACAGTACTTCCAACCGTAAGCGATGTACCAAGGCTTGAAATACTGCCAGCGAGCGCATAATAAATTGTGTCACCATTGGCATTGAGAGCATAGCCTACGAAAGGCACCGCTTGTCCACCGATCCTACGAACAGGGCCCCACTTTGAACAGATTGTCGTATCCATTAATAATTGAGCAAGCTGGGAAAGTTTTCCACTTATTTCCTGACGTACTAATGTCCAATGCGGATCACTCGAACCAGTAGTCACGCCACCACTGCCATGACAACCGGTCACATTGCAGCCAGCAAAATTAAATGATTCAGTTGTTGACCCTTCAGGAACGTAGCCGATCTTGAATGTATGACCGCCGCCTTTATTGCCAATCGGAGTTGCCATATGGCAATTTTCGCAGCCCAGCAGTCCACTATTTATAAGTGATGTGTGACCGGAATTCGAATAAGTATAGCCAGAAAATTCAACTCCGCCGAAACCAAGCAGATTCTGAACATTTTCACCAGAGACGTGGTTGTTATAGCGAGCTGTAGTGATTTTTGCAGTGTCGGTCATCGCTGTTTGAGCTGCGTTGGGTTGCCAAGATTTTGGATTTGAAGTCAGAGGTGTTGAAGTCATACGAGGTTGATGGCACTTAACACATAAATTTGAAGCTGGTGTACTGTTCCATTGTTTTGTCGCCTGGCCGGCTACAAGCGTAAAAATATTCACAGCTCCGGAATCACGAACAGTGAAATTACCGCGACGATGCGGTAAATGGCACGTAAAACAACCGACTGGGGAAGAATTGGCATATGTCTGAGTCACCATTGGCCCTGAAGGAGAGTTTATGGAAAATGTTTCATTCGCAAAACCATTTCTATATCTCTCGTAGAAACCTTCGTTCGTATGACACCCGGCACATGTATTAGTATTGCGGTCATAGTTGCCAAGTTCGCGATGACCGGACATATCATATTGTACTTCTCTTGCAAGAACATGAAATGTCGTGTCTGTATCTGAATCATGGCACATAGCACATTTTATACTGTCTTTAAATCCCTCTAAATTATATGCAGAGAGAACGTTCTGCCCCTTATCACCCTGGGGGCCCTGAGGACCTGCAGGACCTTCACATCCGGCAAAAAAAAGGAGAGACAGGACACTGAATCCTGCAAGAAAATGTACTACATGATATCTCATGTGCTTAATCCTTTATAATAATTTTTGTTTACCGTTTTATTTCTTCTCGATAACATCTGACTGTTTCAATTCAATCTAATATTTTATATCCATTAGAAATCCACGCGACCGTTTATGTGCTTCGATAAATTCAAATTATAATTTGCATCAATAGCACTAGGATGACATCGATAACATTGGGTGATATTAGGATTGTTCTGTACACTTAAATGAGAACCACCATTTAACTGCGTTTTTGGCAGCGCACGTTCGCCTATGGTAGGTTTTGTCACATCACCATGACATGATCCGCACGCTCGGTATTGTCCTGATCCATCAGTCCACGAAGGCGACACTCTATTTCCATTAGGAAAATATCCATGACAATATGTATTTGCACAGGATAATGTTGGTTGTAAATATCTTGCCGCTGTATCTGCGCCTGCAATATGACTGAATCGCGCTGTACTTACCGCCCCTCGAAAAACAACTTCTGCATCTGGTGATGAATCGAGATGACCGGGCGCGTCATAAACTGCAGGCACTACATGACATTCATTACACGCGACTGCCGCCCCAACAGAATCGCTTGCAAGAAGGTGAGCCTGATGTGCACCAACTCCCGCCGCCGAGATTGAAGTATTACCTTCAAGGTCTTTCGGGGGAGCAGCGTTCGTTTCATTGCCATGACATGAATTACAGTTGTAAGGGCTATAATTTTTGGAAACAGAGTTTGTAGGCGTAGAAGTATCTCTCTTCAAATCACTGCATGAGACACAAAATATTGAGAGCGCAAAAATTGTCAGAATAAGAAATAGATCTTGTCTCTTCATAATTGCTCCATCCCATTATCGGTGGCAGTATCCACAGAATTTTTGACCTTTGCGACCGCTTGGATTTGCATTGTAATCTGTATGGCACACATAACAATTTGCTCCTGCATCTGAATGCCATATTCCATGATTTGTGGCCATGAATCCATGGTCATGTGTGCGCGGGTCCGTCCCTTTCACACCGTCCGCATCAGTATGACATCGGATACATACCGGATCTGCACCATCGGAGGAATGACACATTGCGCATGATTCAATATCTCGCCTTGCTTGACGTGCATGCTCGCCACCGCCGGTACCAACACCAAACGTTGTAAAACCGACTTCTGTATGAGAGGATGGTTTAAACGATCCTTTCTTCACATTGCCACCAGCTTCATGGCACGTTGAGCAAAACTCTGTTTCGTTATGGCATGTTTTACATTCTGTGGTTTTATTTTTCGCAGCAATTCCATGAGTAAACCTAAAATTCAGATCATGGACTTTCGTGAGCCTCATTCCCTGACCACGATCATTTGCAGTCAATCGTGGTGATTGCTGTGATACTAAATCGCGGCCCGGCACGTTTACTTTTACAAGATCCGATCCATTGTGGCAATCAATGCAAGTTTCTTGCGAGTGGCATGTACCGCATTTTGCATCCATCATTCGCGCACGACGCTTGTGTTCGTGGATAAAATCTGTTTGGTTATGATCTTTTGGACGCAATGCTGTAAAATTTGTATGACAAGTTTCACAAGAAGAAGCCACTTTAGCACCATTGTGACATGCCGTACAAGTTGTCATTGCCGGCACTAATTCTCCAGTCACTGCGTCTGCCTTATCCAATACTGTGTGACAGGTTTCGCAAGAAATTTTTTGATTTTCAACATGTTGCTGATGAGAGAATACCAAATCACGCACTGGACTTGGAGTTGCGGTATATTTTGTGGAGTCGGCACTCGTATGACAATACGTGCAGTTATTGGTTAATGGATCTTCATGACAACTCCGGCATGATTCCTGTTTTGCAAGAAGATTATCAGAAGACTTGATGCTTTTTGAAGCATCCGTATGGCAATCGGCGCAAGAAATACCAGCTTCTTTCACATGGAATTGATGCGAAAATTTTATCCGTCGTATCTTTGTGCCGTCAACAGTTGATCCGGGCGATATTGTTGCACCTAGCATTGTAACTATCAGTAACAATGCTGAACAGGTAAAAAGAAATCCATGCTTGAAAATTAGTGTCAGATTAGTATTTGTTGTTGGCATGGTAATCTCAGAATAAGTTCAATTGATCGCTCAAAAAATAATTAGCCCGGAAAAAGAGGCGCACATCATTATTGTAGACATTATTTCGAAGCCATTGTACTTGCATGTCAAGCGAGAGAAGCGGAACCGGTCGATACACTGCACCCGCACCAATGCTCATTGCATCTGATTGAGGTGCGTTTTCGCTCAACTTGTATAATGCATATCCTGCCATAATAGTCGGCGTAAGTCTATTGTCAAAAAGCGGATAACCGGCATTTGCAGAAAGAGATGATAATTCTCCTGCATAACCGGTATTCCAACTGAAACTTGCAGAAGCATACTTCATATTTCCGCCGACTGTTAAGCGGTTAGATTTTTCATCCCCATAGGAAACATTTCCAAATCTTCCGAATATCTGCCAATCTTTACAAATTGTATATTCAGCACCGAGGTCATATTCACTAATCGCATTGTATGTAAAGACCCAGAAAATGGAATTGTACGACAAACGGGGTTCACGATGAATATACTCGCCTGTGAGCGCTAAGGGATCCATCACCTTTACACGTGTGAAAAACTGTACCCGTGAGATTTTTTCCAGATTCAAATCGGCATCCGTACGAACATATGCTGAAACAATATCGTAATCGATATTAACATCTCCACTGAGATATTGCTCCGATTCTGCTCCAGGAGTAATCTCGACGCTTTGCATGGCACCCAGAGAATCCGAAGCTCGTGTCATCCAATATGTTTCTGGTTGAATAAGCTTCCTCATATAACTGAGTGAAAGCTTGGCAAAGCTTGCTGGCAATCCAACAACTTGTGCACCAAGCATATTATTATGTGCCTGATCGTCAACCATCTTAAGTTGTTGGCTTGCAATTGGAAGTGCACCGTAATATCCAATCAATTTCAGGCGTGAATCAAAAAATCGCGTTGATACCATGCCGCCGTCAATCGTTCCATTCCCAACACCAGCAAAAATCATCTGGCGTCCAAAACTTACATCAACCATATCCAACAAATTCGCATACGTTGCGTAGAAATTGTAAAATCGGAGTGTGCCTTTATTCTTCAGCGGGCCATCAAAATCGTTGAACCCTTGCACATAGGTGTGGAAAGAAAAGTTCTCATCCGCTAGTGAAAGTTGTGCTGTTTGATATCCAAAGAGATGATGGGAAGATTGACCCACCGTATCTTGCCGCTGCCATGCATATGCAGACGAAACAAGATGCAATTGAAAATATTGAGCTGAGGCATCAGAGTTTATAATGCAGAAGAGCACTCCAAATACAATTATAAGCGTAAATTTAGATTGCGGTATCAATTGTTTCATTGTTTATCGCCCATAGATAGTTTAGGTAAAAGCGATTAAATGATATTTCAATCAAGTTTGGATACTGAGCATCATTTGGATTCCACTGCGGCATGATATTCAAAACGCTCAATCGATATGAAATACTTATCCTTTCGGAATAGGATGTTTTATCTTTGCCCACATTTCTTCAAATTTGAACGTCTTGTAGAACGGACTCTTTTCATTATGGCATGTTTTGCATTTCTTTTCGATTGCCGCTGTATCTTTGTAGATGATCAAACCAGCTTCCAGAGCTTTCGCTGTATCTTTCATAATTGCCATGGTTTTATACGATGAACCTGCACCGTGACATATTTCGCATTGAACACCATCAGCCGTTAACTTTGCATCAGCTGTAATCGCATGACATTCAAGGCATTCCGGAGATTCCGCAGCAGTCTTTTTCAATCCTTTCGCTTTTGCAATTGCATTCGAAGTATCTGAAGACAAAACTTTAAATGCTTCTGCATGCTTACTCTTTTGCCAAATATCAAATTGTTTTCCTTGCTTCTCTGACTGATGACAAATTTTACACATTTTGACACCGACGTACTTGTTTTGAGCATTTAATATAAGAGGAATAATAAGGAGGATGACGAATAGAAGTTTTATTATTCGCATAGGATTATCCTTTCAAAAGTGTTTTAAATATCAACTATAATTAGAAATAATTGTATATTAATTTAACAGTGTCAATGTAATAGAGCAAAATTATAAAAGCAAGTGATTGCAACAAATATTTTGAATTTTAGGTTCCATATTTATGTCCCTTTTAGCTGCTAAATAGGCAATAATCAGAAAAATGACCGAGGCAACAGAAATGTAGGAATTAGTCAGAGGCGCGCTTAATCATCCTTCAATTATTATTAATTTGTTTCTTTTCAAGCCGCTTTATAAATATGAATAATGATATAGCCAGAATTGTGATAATACTTGTAAGGACGGCCAATCCAATTCTTCGAAAATAATATTCATGGATTGCATTTTCGGATTCACCTTCAATGAAAGCGGCTGTTTTTAAGCCATGAGTAATGACTTCCGTGAATTTTTCTTCACTAAATGCATGGATCGCTGTTCGCGATTGAAGCCGAGCCTGTCGGACATCTCTGAGCCTAAACTTCGCCTCGCTGATTTCCATTCCTTTCTGCTCAGCTTCATTTACTAATTCTTTATCTCTTTTCTCGATTGCTTCCAGACTATCTTCCAATCCACGCATCTTTTTTGCCACTTGATATCCTTTAACGTTTTGAGTTCCGGTGTGGCATTTACTGCAAATAGCTTCCGGTGTAACGCCCAACAACTTATCAGTTGCAGCAATAATTTCATGATTGCTATGGCAGGTTTCGCACTCAGGAAGTTTTCGCTCGTCGAAGGCTTTTTTATGAGGACTCGATGAAAAGAGATCGGCATTAAGTGCATGACATGTGCCGCACACTTTTGAAACCGATTCCGCACCCGGAGGCACTGCACCATGATTTCCATGGCAGCTGTTGCATGCTGGAGCCCCTGCATCATGCTTTTGAAGCAATGCGATACCATGAATGCTTTTAGCATATTTTTCGTATTGATCTGTCGGAATTTTATATGCCTGCATATAGTCGGTATTGCTATGACAGGCTGCACATGTTCCTGGAAGATTTGAAGCAAATACTTTTGATTTCACATCCTTTGCAGATCTGATGTCATGACTTCCATGGCAGCTTGCACATTCAGCTGTCTTTGGATCTCCCTTTGCATTGCGCATACCATGAACACTCGTTCGATATTTTTCCAACTGATCAACCGGAAGAGATGGATTGTAGGATTTTATCAATGTGATATTTGCATGGCACTGCGTACACGTTTTGATAATATTCAAGGGATACACAGGTGAAGATGGATTCTTGATCGAGACAATCCCATGTGAATTGTGGCAGGTGACACATTGTGCAATGTGGTCTTTTCCTGCTAGTGAAAGCTTCGCGTGTACACTTGTTTGGAGAAACTCCCATTGATTTGTTGGAAGAGATGACCCAAACGATTTCATCTTTTCAGGAGAAGAATGGCATACAGCACATGCCCTGGAGATATCGTCCCCTTTTGGCACTCCGATGAAACCCGCTTTCTTGTCCATCGCTTGTTCCATCTCTTCTGCATTGGGATTACCTCCATGACATCCGGCACATGTAATTCCCCTGGAATAATGAATATCTTTTAAAAACATTACTGAAGGCTTGTCTTCTGCGATTCGATGACACTCAAGACATTTGTCGTTCGCACGAGCATTATCTCTAAAGGCAAGAACGGCTATCAGAGCAGTTGCAAAAAAAATAGTTCTCTGTTTCATGCGAGCCATCCAATGATCGTGAAAATGATAATATAAATGACAGCGAATAGTCCAAGATAATTCACAAAACGATTCTGTTCTCCCCTCGAACTCTTACGATCCCAAAACGGTACTACCGTCCACAAAAGCCCTGCAATTCCAAAGAGAAGGACACCCAAGACTTCACCATCCAAAAACCATAATTTGCCCGGGATATATTTCAATGTCTGAAACATGTAGAGGAAATACCATTCAGGTTTTATTCCGGCAGGTGCAGATGCAAATGCCTCAGCTTTCTTTCCTAACTCCCACGGGAAAAAGACTGCAAGTATGGCAAGAAGATTGAGCACAAGAAGCCACAAAGCGAGATCACGCAAAATGAAATTTGGAAAGAAAGGCATCGTTTTTTGTTCAGTCTCTTTTTTACTATCCAATGGTTCGCTCATCCCTTGCCGCTGTACAAGAAGAAGATGAATACTCAGAAAGACCGTGAAGAGTCCAGGCAATACAGCCACGTGAAAACCAAAAAATCGCGAGAGTGTCGCACCTGTGACTTCATCCCCGCCGCGGAGGAATATCATCAACGGCTTGCCGATGATAGGAACAACACCTGCGATATCGGTGCCAACTTTTGTGGCAAAGAATGCGAGTTCATTCCAGGGAAGAAGATACCCGCTGAATCCGAATCCCAGAGCAAGAAAAAACATGAACATTCCTGTCACCCATGTTATTTCACGCGGCTTACGGTATGCTTTTTCAAAATAGACACTGAACATATGAATCATCGTCGAAAGAATAAATAAATTTGCAGTCCAGCTGTGAATCGAACGAATCAGCCATCCAAACTGCACCTTTGACATAATAAAGTTGATGCTCTCGAATGCAAGCTCTTCCCCGCTTTTATAATAGAGAAGCAAAAGGATACCTGTGACAACCTGTATAATAAAGAGGAAGAGTGAAACTCCTCCAAAATAGTACCAGATGGAATGTCGATTCACAGGAACATATTTTTTTCCCATATATTCAACGAGTCCCTGAATCTCGACTCGCTCATCAATCCACGAATAAATTTGTCGTAGGAGTGTTTTCATGTTATTTTTGAAATAATGATTTCATCATCCTGAACCATGACTCTAAACTCATCAAGAGGCCGCGGCGGCGGGCCAGAGATATTTCTTCCGTTAAGATCATACTTTCCATTATGGCACGCACACCAGATCATACCAAAATCTTTCCGGAATTGCACGGTACAATCGAGATGCGTGCAGGTTGCAGAAAATGCGCGTACTTCACCGTTGGCAGTGCGGATTAAAATCACCGGTTTTGTACCAAACTTGATAATTTTCCCGCTCTCCTTTTCCATGTCACTAAACTTCCCCGCTTTAACGCTCGAGACTTCAACCTCGGGTTGTTTCGGTGGATTAAGGTATGCAAAAATTGGATACAACACAGTTCCTAAAAAAGCTGTGACCCCTCCAGCCAGAATCCATTGGAGAAAATCTCTTTTACTTTTATTCTCTGGTATCTCGAGCATTTGATTCATAAAAGAATTGCTTTCTATTGAGCATTATGACAATCACTACAATTCATTTCCTTCCACGCATTTCCAATATCAACAGGATGTTGATACTCAACGCCACTCAATGACATTCGCAAACCTTTTTTCTCGAATTGCTGTGAAAGGATCGTATGGCAAACATTGCAATCCCGTGACAGCACGCTCCCTTCATCAGAAACATGTTTTCCATCATGACAACGGAAACAACCAGGATAATACAAATGCCCAACGTTGTCGTTAAATCGCTTCCAAGATACATTCATTTCTGGAAAGTAATTCCGAGAATATATTTTTTGAACTTCCTCAATGGCACGGCCAATATTTTCTCCCTTATTCCTTGTTATATCCGGATAGTTAAGTGTATAATAATCTTTAATTGTCTGTTGGATGCCTGCTCCAGCTTGTAGCTCTGACGCGTACGATTGTTCAAGTGCTTTCACCGCTATACTTTTAATGCCTGGAAGTTCTGGATCAATCCAGCCAAGAGATATTATATGATTCACAGATCGTGCCGGAGGATGATAAATATGCGTTGGGCGATTGTGGCAATCGATGCAATCCATTCGCCTCATTTCTTTTCGCGCTGCCGCTGAATCGCTCATCGATTGATCAGTCGATCGATAGACTGTGACTTTGCCGTTGAGGTCTTTCGTACGGACCCAAGGAATCACTTGCCGCTGGGAATCGGTTGGAATATACAATACTTCATTTCCAATGTTCATGTGCCAATGAATTCCCGATGTCGGGCCGGCTTCGATATTTCCTCCGCCAATGCGAACGAGGAGATCAAGCGTCCACTTACTGTTCTTTTCATCAGAAAGATAATATGTATTGTGCAGAAATTTCTCGCTAAAGAACTGCTTGGGCCAATGGCACTGCTCGCAGGTTTGCTGAGCTGGACGTAAATTTTCGATCGGCGTGGGAATAGGCCGCGAATATTTGTTGAAGAGAACAGAATACACTTGATAGGCACCGGAGAATTTTGAGCGCACATACCATCCGGCCCCGGGGCCAATATGACATTGTACACAACCGACCCTCGCATGCGGTGAATATTGATATGCCATATATTCCGGATGCATAACTTTATGACACATGGTTCCACAGAATTGATCAGAATCGGTGTACTCATAAGCTTTGAAACTCCCAAAAGCACTGAATCCCAAAAGAAGAAGAGCAGCGAGTGAAATCGTTACGAAAGCAGTTCGTTGTTTGGAATCATTCAAGTCGATGCGCGGCAACCGATGCTCAGTGGATAATCCGTGTTTTTTTCGACGATGTTCTCTCATCACGCCGAATGCAATCAGCAAAAGTCCCCCAATAAGAATTATCGGCAGAACGATAAAGGTAATAATCCCCATATACGGCTTTTGCTCTTTCGCCAACGCATCCAATACTGCAAGAAACACGATTAAGCCGAAACTGATAGAAGCAATAGCTCCCCCAAGGAGTGTAATGGGATTGTAAAATGAATCAGGAAATATTTTTTTCATGCAAAAATTCTCCAGCCTCAATCGTATTCATACATGTATTATCTGGACTTCTCCTCTGAGGTGTTCGTTGCATCTTTTTCTTCATCAACAATCACGGATATCATTTTCTCATCCCTTCCCAATGCTTCATGTTTTATAGTAGCGAGCTCCTTCGGGTGTTCTTCTGCCATTTCCGATTCTGTTAATGAACCTTTGAGCCAAGCAAGATTCATTGGGTAAATATCAGGATTAAAAATGACAAAATATATATGCCAGATAAGAATAGCAAGGAACGCTAACCATGCTTCATAGAAATGTATAGCGCGAGCGACATCCCAGCAAAGCTTTGTCAATAGTCCCATAAATGTGTTATCAAACCATAAAATGACGCCGGTTACACTCATCACCGCAGTACCCCAAACTAACGCCCAATACTCACTCTTCTCGATATAATTGAATCTTCCAAATTGCGGTTTGATCAGTGAAAAGCCGAGATTGTATTTCAGTACACTAATCGCATCGTGTATATCATTCCACTTTGGCAACAAATCGCAAATCAATTGTTTCCCCCGAGGAATAAAGAAGATGTAGTAAAGATGGTACACGCTTGCCGCTACCATTACTGCTGCCGCAATCCGATGTACAATACCGCGCATATCAAATACATTTGTGTTTAGATCTCTGATTGCTACAACCCAAAATGCTTCTGGATAGCGAAGCATAAAGCCAGTAAAAACAAGCGTAAAGAAACTAAGCATGAGTGAAATATGTTGAATGCGTTCATTCAAAGTCATTCGTACATAGAGTGTGTGCCCATAATGTTCCTCGTGAACTAAGCCGCGCCTGATCATCAATCTTCGTTTTGATTTTCGATAGAAGTCGAGCAGATTATGCAATACCATCCCGCCGATAATTGACGCAATAAGAAGAACGTAGAAGAATGATACCCAATAGAGTACAGGGTCTTCATGTTTATTTGAATTCGAGGAATGAATGGAACCTACGGTAAACCGCTCATTCGCTCCAGGGTGACATTTACCGCAGGTTGTTGCAAGGTTGGATTTATGAACCAAAGAAGTGGAATCGCTGGACGGTTTGATATTATGTACTCCGTGACAACTTGCACAATTTGCAACCGCCGTATTTCCGGAACTCGTTGCGAGGCCATGGAAACTGGATGAAAATGTTTTAAACCGATCCCCGGAAAGTCCAAATTTTTCCGTTAATGTGACCGAACTGTGACATGGTGCGCAGACCTGGGCTGATACATTGCGCGCAGAAACAGGTGAATTCGGATTTGATGGCGAGAGAATATTATGTTCACCATGACAATTCGTACATACAGGAGCTTCTTTGTTTCCTTTGAGCGATGCCATTCCATGAATACTTTCACGATATTCGTGCGCTATAGAAGCATGGCATGTACCGCAAGTCTCCGGAATATGATCACGATTGACACGAGATGTTGACTCTTTTCCTTTCTCAATTTCATGGCTGCCATGACAGTCGAC
>Ga0182021_10004709_pt1 | contig 16076 bp, 12 predicted proteins | sample 612E3MmetaG_FD_120493 | JGI IMG/M metagenome (GOLD analysis project Ga0182021, IMG submission 120493) | Permafrost microbial communities from Stordalen Mire, Sweden - 612E3M metaG (Illumina Assembly) | ecosystem: Environmental > Terrestrial > Soil > Wetlands > Permafrost | place: Sweden... | reverse complement strand
ATTTGTATCCTTGATATCATGATGCCGGAAATGGATGGATTTACGCTGGCTAAAGAGATCAGAAAATCAAATAAGCAGGTTCCTTTTATCTTTCTCACTGCTAAATCATTGAAGGAAGACATGCTTGAAGGTTTCCGGATCGGTGCAGACGATTTCCTCACTAAACCCTTTGATTCGGAAGTCCTTTTATATAAGATCAATGCGATCCTGAAAAGGAATTCATTGGTTTCAACATCCACCGAAGAACCGGTAGAATTTAAAATCGGTGGATTTCATTTTGACAGCCAGCTCAGGAAGCTCAGAACCGGCGAAATAATCCATACTCTTTCTCCCAAGGAGGCAGAACTTCTTAAAATGTTATGTACTTCGAAAAATGGAATATTATCCAGGAAAGATGCTCTTCTGAAAATCTGGGGTACAGATGATTATTTTACCACCCGCAGTATGGATGTATTCATCGCCCGGCTTAGAAAATTCCTTAAGCCTGACCCCTCTGTTGAAATTCTCAATATCCATGGGAATGGGTTCCGGTTGGTCACTCATTCCTGATCCTCGATTTTTTTTCGTTTTTTTTGTAAAATTGCTTAATGCTACTATACATATAGTTACATCGGTTTTATTATGATTATTTTACTGTTCATTTAATAACAATGCTAAATTATTAACAAATAAATGTTTGATTCAATGATTTATTCTTTTAATTTTGTACAGCATAATTATTTATCTAAATATTTTTAGATGAAAGAAAATCTTGAAGGTATACTTTCGAAATATCCTCATAACAGGAAAGAGCATCTGATCCCTATCTTACAGGATATTCAGAACGCATCAGGATATTTACCGGAAGATGTTCTGGTTGAAGTGAGCAATTACCTTAAAATTCCTGTTAACAGGATTTATGGTGTTGCAACATTTTACGATCAGTTTAGTTTTAAACCTCCTAAGGAGATGCCCCCGAAACCCCAGCAAAAGGAACTACCATCGCGAACGTTCCCTATGGGAGACAAGATCTTTTTACTTGAGAAGGTAGTGAAAAATCCTTCAGGCAGCTATAATAAAGAGGAAACTGAATTTTTAACTATTCTGAAAAGGGACAAAGTAACCAAACCGGTCATTTATATTGGTACCGGTTCGTGCAATATTGCATCGGGAGCAGATGAATCGCTGACTGCTTTGAAAGAATATCTCGGAAGTAATGAAAAAACCGTTGAAGTCATTGAGGTCGGATGTCTTGGTTTATGCTCTGAAGCGCCGGTCATGGATGTCCAATTACCCTCTAAAAGCAGGATCTCTTTTAAACAGGCAACGAGCGAAAAAGTCAAAGGATACTTTGAGGCAGTATTAAATAATTCAATCGATCCCAAAACTGTTCTCGGTCAGTACAGGACTGCAAAACACGAAGCATGGCCGGATATCCCTTACCTTGACCAGCACCCATGGTTTAAAAACCAGAAGCGGGTTGTTCTGAAAAACGCCGGCATCTTTTCTCCTTATTCCATCATCGATTACATCGCTCATGGAGGTTATAAACGGCTCTATAAAACATTCCTGAATTATATTCCGGAGAATGTCTGCGAAATTATCGAACAAAGTGAATTAAAGGGTCGGGGTGGTGGGGGTTTCCTGACCGGTAAAAAGTGGAAAGTAACGCTCCAGACTGCCAGTGATGAAAAATACCTCATCTGCAATGCGGATGAGAGCGACCCTGGAGCCTTCCTGGATCGTGCGATAATTGAAGGAAATCCTCACCGTTTACTTGAAGGTATTGCCATTGCTGCTTATTCAATCGGGGCAAACAATGCGTATATTTTTATCCGGTCGGGTTATCCAAGGACATTGGAAATCCTTGAGGAGGCCCTAAGACAGGCAAAGGATTTCGGGGTCATCGGCCATAATATATTTACCAGCGGATTCAACCTGAATATTCATATCCGTCAGGGTGCCGGCGCGTTCGTATGTGGTGAGGAAACCGCCATGATCAAAAGTCTTGAAGGCAAAAGGGGTCTTCCCCAAACGAAACCGCCCTACCCTGCTGAAACCGGATTATTTGACAAACCTACTATAGTAAATAATGTGGAAACCCTGGTCAATGTGCCGCTGATCATTGAGAACGGTCCGGAATGGTACAAGGAAATCGGTTCAGAGACGGCCAGGGGGACCAAGGTATTTTCACTGAAAGGAAATGTAAAATATGCCGGTTTTATTGAAGTTCCGATGGGAACTACGCTTTCCGATATCATTCAGAAGGTTGGAGGAGGAATGCAATCCGGGAAAAAACTCAAAGCTGTCCAGGTTGGAGGCCCCATGGGTGTTTTTATCCCGGAATCAGGTTTGGGAATGGAGATCGGCTTCGAATCAATGAGAGAAACCGGAACTTTGCTTGGGTCAGGTGGAATTATGGTTTTGGACGATTCGACCTGTATTGTGGAACGATCGAAGCATTTCATGGAATTCCTTCAAACTGAAAGTTGCGGAAAATGCATTCCCTGCCGTGAAGGGACACACCGGATGCTTGAGATCCTTGACAGTATCTGCAAGCGGCCGCGTGACGAAACATCCGATGAAGCCGTGGAACGGTTTAAGGGAGCGATTCAGCTTGAAACCCTCGGTGAATCGATCAAGGCGACCTCTCTGTGCGGTCTCGGCCAGTTTGCACCAAATCCCGTACTGAGCTCCCTGAAGTGGTTCCGCCGGGAATTTGATGAACATATTTTCGATCGCCGTTGTAAAGCGGGTGTATGCCGCCACCTCCGGACGTTTCATATAAACGTTGACATTTGCAACGGATGCAATGATTGCCAGAATAAATGTCCGGAAACAGCGATTATCGGTGTTCCCAAATCCCCTCATTTTATTGTCGAAGATAAATGCAACGGGTGCGGAATATGTTTTGATGTTTGCAAAATAAACGCCATTTATATAAAATAAAGCGAAGATGCTTCTCAATGTTGAAATTAACGGAAGAAAAGTAACCGGCCGCCGTGATGAGACGATCCTGGATTTGCTGTCACGCAATGGAATTAAGGTGCCTACACTCTGTTTTATGAAGGGGTTCATTTCAACCGGTTCATGCAGAATGTGCGTGGTTGAAGTGGAAGGCAGATCCGACCTTGTTCCTGCCTGCGCCCAACCGGTTGAGGAAAGCATGAAAATATGGACCCATACACCCCGGGTCAACAAAGCTCGGAAAACATTGGTTGAATTATTGATGGCTAATCACCCGGACGATTGCATGTATTGTGCCCGCTCGGGATTATGCGATCTGCAGGACCTGGCTGATGAACTGCTGATCAACGACCGGAAATTCCTGACAAGGAAAAAATCCGGAAGAATGGATAACACTTGTCCGAGCATTGAAAGGGATATATCAAAATGCATTCTTTGTAACCGCTGTGTCAGGGTCTGTAATGAAATAATTGGCGTTTCTGCCATTGAAATAATCGGGAGAGGCGCCAATAGTGCAATCGGGACGAGTTTTAATAAAGGCCTTAATGACAAAGCCTGTGTTAAATGCGGGCAATGCATCATGGTATGTCCGACGGATGCTCTGAAAGAAACAAAATCGTACCAGAAAATCATTGATGCGTTGAGCAATAAAGACCTTCATTGCGTAATCCAGATATCACCATCTGTGCTCGTTTCCCTTGGAGAAGAACTGGGACTGAAGACGGGAAAAGACGTACTTGGTTTTTTACGTACTGCTTTGTACAGGATGGGATTCAAACAGGTTTTTGATACGGCATTTGCCGCCGACCTTACCATTACCCAAACAGCTCATGATTTTGTAAACCGGTATAAGGAACACAAACCAATGCCGTTGTTCACAAGCTGCTGTCCGGCGTGGACCCGTTATGTGGAAGTGTTCATGCCTGAATTGGTCAGTAATATCTCTGTCGCTAAATCACCACAGCAGATGATGGGGTCGTTGATCAAAGAATATTATGGACCGCGGATCAGTATTCCGGTAAAAAATATATTTTCAGTTTCTGTAATGCCCTGTACAGCTAAAAAATATGAGGCTGAAAATGCCAGATTGTCCGGTAACAATACCCGGGTCATCGATACGGTCATCACAACAAGGGAATTTATAAAACTGATCCGGTTTTATGGTATCGATTTTTCGACCATTGAACCTGAAGTGACTGAGAATTACTTCAATATACAAAGTTCAGTAGGAAGACTGGTCGGCATCGCCGGAGGAACACTTGAATCGGTGATCCGGACTATCCATTTCAAACTGACTGGTGAAGAAATGCACAACTATAAAGTGAATGAGCTCAGGGGATTTAAAGGCAGAAAAGAACTGCGTCTCAAGATCGGGAAAACGATTTTGGGGTTTGCGGCTGTCAGCGGTTTGGCCAATGTGATCACCCTCCTTGAAGAGATAAAGGCCGGCAGGACTGATCTTCACCTTGTCGAGGTGATGGCATGCCCCAATGGATGCATTAACGGGGGGGGCCAGAGCTTGCGAACCGATGAAAAAAACATGAAGGCAAGGATGAGAGCCCTGTATGAAACAGATGAAGAGGATATTATCCGTGCTGCCCATAAGAACCGGCTTGTTGGCGAACTTTATCCTCAACTGATGGAAAAGATCTGACAGTCCTGTCAGGTTTTAACAATTATTTTCATCGTAACCATTGAAAATGATAGAAAGTTTGTTGTTCAATTTGTAACAATGAACTTATGTTTTATTAATTTTGTCTTTATTTCATTTTCGTTGATAACAAAATGAATGCAATTAATGTTTCACTTTCAATCCTTCAATTATGTTCATGAAACATTTGCCACACAAGACTGTTGAAAGGCTAAGCCAGTACCGTCGTACATTATTGTTGATCTTATCAAAGGAAAAAACTCATGTTTTTTCACACGAAATTGCGCAAATGTTGCATATTACGCCGGTCCAGGTCCGACGTGACCTGATGCTGATCGGTTATTCAGGCAACCTCCGCAGAGGTTATGATATCAAGGAGCTGATCGAGCTGATCGGGAAGATCATCGATACTGAAAAAGGGCAAAAGGTTGCAGTGATCGGCCTCGGTAACCTTGGGAAAGCTTTTATCAGTTACTTCAAAGGTAAGCGTGCAAAGCTAACGATTATTGCAGCCTTTGATAATAATCCTGATAAGATCGATCGCCTTTTCGACGGGGTACCCTGCTTCCATGTCAACCGGATGCCAGAGATCATAAAAAAAGAAAACATATCTATCGCAATCATCACCGTCCCCTCGGAACAGGCCCCGGTCATTGCCGAAACACTTGTTATGGCAGGTATCAAAGGCCTGTTAAATTATACTCCGAAACCACTCAATGTTTCTCCTAACGTTTACCTCGAAGAATATGATATGATCACCTCCCTAGAGAAAGTTGCCTTTTTTGCCAAAAAGAATGATGAACGGTTTAAATAGAACCCATCACATTGAAAATCTTCAGAGATTTCGAAGCAGTTCATTCCATCCGGAATGCTGTTGTCACTACGGGATCCTTCGACGGGGTGCATATTGCTCATAAGGTCATCCTTGAACGGCTTAAAAAGCTTGCCAATGAGATAGGAGGTGAAACGGTGGTCATTACCTTTCACCCACACCCGGCAAAAGTTCTATATCCTGATACGGCAGGGAAATATCTCCGCCTGATCAATTCGGAGCGGGAAAAGATTCAATTGCTCACCAAGGCGGGACTCGACAATCTCATTTTCGTAAATTTCACACTTGAATTTTCTAAAACCACCTCTTCGGAATTTGTCAGCAATTATCTGCTTCAAAAGCTCCATGCCAGGAAGATCGTCATTGGGTTTAACCATCATTTCGGACATAAGCGGGAAGGAGATTATCAGAAGCTCAGTAAGATGGGGCTGGAATATGGATTCGATGTGGAAGAGATCCCGGAACAGGAAATCCGGAACGAAACGGTAAGTTCAGGCGTCATTCGCGAGGCATTACAGGAGGGGGACATCGATAAAGCCAATGTTTACCTCGGTCATCCTTACCTCATCATCGGCGATACCCGCGAAAAGATTGAGGGACCCGACGATCCCGGCTTTCCCGGATTTTTTGTGGATGTCGGAGAAGAGAACAAACTCTTCCCCCGGAATGGTGTATACGCAGTGAACGTGATGGATGAAGAACGGGCAAACTATGGTATTTGTCTTATCAACAACTCTATGGAAATAACCGGTGAGGCAATTGTGGAATTATACTTGCTTGATGATCACGTACGATTTTCGGGAAAACAGGCTATTATTCTGTTCCATAAGCGAATCCGGGATCATGTTGACCCGCTTCGGGGAAAATCCTTACATGATCAGTTGCTCCTGGATAAAATCCAGGTCGAATCAATAATATTATGAGAAAACAAAAGGATGATGCAGATCGATATTATAACCATATTTCCTGAGATGTTTGACGGTCCTTTTGGACACTCTATATTGAAACGCGCCAGGGAAAGGGGGTTGGTGAATATAAACATTTTTAATTTACGGGATTATTCCCAGGGACGCCACAGGAATGTTGATGATTATCCCTTTGGCGGAGGACCGGGAATGGTGTTGATGGTCGAACCGGTGGCCCGATGTATCGAATCACTTCAAAAACAAAATCAGTACGATGAGGTGATCTATCTCAGTCCCGACGGTGAATTGCTTACACAGAAAACTGCAAACAAAATCTCATTGCTGAACAGGATCATTCTCCTGTGTGGTCATTATAAAGGAATTGATGAACGGATCCGGGAACATTTTATAACCGCAGAGATATCGATTGGCGATTATGTGCTTTCCGGAGGTGAACTGGCTGCAATGGTCGTCACGGACGCTATTGTCCGGTTGATACCCGGCGTATTAAACGATGAAACATCGGCCCTTTCCGATTCGTTCCAGGATGACCTTGTTTCTCCTCCAGCCTATACACGCCCATCCGAATTCAGAGGATGGAAAGTCCCAGATGTCCTGTTATCCGGTAATGAAAAAGAGATTATATTATGGCGCCATGAGAGATCTCTAGAGCGAACGAAACAGCGGAGGCCGGGGATGATAAACAATGAACAATGAGCAATGAAGAATAACACAACCTAAACCTTATCGCATGAAGCCTGAGGCCTGAAGCTTGAAGCCCGAATCAGATGGTAACAATAATAATATTCATGAAAAAGAGAAGGATTACTTTGCTGCGTTGAAAATATTTGTATATTTGCACTCTTTTTTAAGAAACCCCCGATTAAATATACGAATATCATGAACCGCACAGAAACAATCAGGTTTGTTGAGGACATCTATGATCCTAAAAAAGAATACCCGGCTTTTAAGGCAGGGGATACAGTCACTGTTCATTACAAGATCAGGGAAGGAAATAAGGAACGTATTCAGAATTTCCAGGGTGTGGTTTTACAGCGATCCGGAAAAGGCAACAATGAAACCTTCACAGTGCGTAAGATTTCCGGTAATATTGGTGTAGAAAGGATCTTCCCGATCTCATCCCCTTTCATCGAAAAGATCGATCTCAACAAGAGGGGTGTTGTCAGAAGGGCCCGGATCTTTTATTTGCGTGACTTACGGGGTAAGAAGGCACGAATCCGTGAAGAAAGAATATAATAAAAAAACCCGCTCTCAAGCGGGTTTTTTTATTAGTTCATTATCACGTGGATAAATCCTGTATTTTCAGACTTCATCACAGATAAAGCCCTCGAATAATTCAGGATATTCTGAATCACCCACTCACAGGGCGGAACTCCCTTCCTCATCTCATCTGAGGGCGAGGGTCTTTTCTTTTCCGATGTGTATGTTGATAATGAATAGAGAGTAACTGATTTCCTCATAGGCAAAATATTAAATAAACAACGATTAATATTTTACAAACGGAAAACTGTAGTTTAATATTTTATCAAAGATGAAAAATATTTAAACGCTCAGGATGATCTCCTTTTCTTCGACAAGTTTTCTTAAATTGATCAGGGCATAGCGCATTCTGCCCAGGGCGGTATTGATGCTGACATCGGTCACTTCTGCTATATCCTTAAAGCTCATATTCCCATAATGGCGCATGATCAGAACTTCTTTCTGCTCCTTCGGGAGGTATTCAATGAGCTTTTTAACATCCTGATGGATCTGTTCGGTGATCAGCCGATCCTCTATTGATTCGACAGGGATTTTTACCCGGTCAAAAATGTCATACTCATCGCTGTTACCGATGACAGGTATTCGTTTTGCCTTCCGGAAATGGTCGATTATGAGGTTATGGGCGATCCGCATGACCCACTGGATGAATTTTCCTTCTTCCTTGTAGGCACCTGAGCGAATGGTATTGATGACTTTAATAAAGGTATCCTGAAAGAGATCTTCTGCAAGCTCTTTATCTTTGACGATCATCAGAATATATGCAAATACACGATTCTTGTGACGTCGAACTAATCTTTCAAGACTGGAATGACTTCCGGCTAAATATCGGCCAATCAGTTCTTTATCCGATACTGGTTGGGGGTTCATAGGTCCTCCTTTTTTATTCAAAAAAAGAGTAGAGATCTATTCGATAGCCGGCCTCCTATGGGTTATGCGCATTCTGGGGATTTGCGCTGTTTTACACTAACTTATACTTATATTCTTAAAATATGTTGCAGCAAAAATAATCAAAAAATCAATAATAGCAAATAATATTTATAATTTTATCCGTTTTCATGAACTGATGAGTATGAGGAATAATGTGGATTTATTGGATCCAAAGGATTTTATAATCATTAAAGGTGCCCGGGTCAATAACCTGAAAAATATAAGTCTTGCCATTCCGAGGAACAAATTTATAGTAATTACCGGTGTGTCAGGATCGGGAAAATCATCCCTGGCATTTGATACTTTATATGCCGATGGCCAACGGAGGTATGTGGAGAGTCTAAGCGCTTATGCCCGCCAGTTCCTGGGGAGAATGAGTAAGCCCGATGTTGATTATATCAAGGGGATTTCCCCTGCCATTGCCATCGAGCAAAAGGTCAATACGGTAAATCCCCGCTCCACTGTAGGAACTTCAACCGAGATTTATGAATACCTTAAACTGCTTTATGCAAGGATCGGTAAAACTTACTCCCCGGTTTCCGGGTCCCTGGTGAAACGGGACAGCGTTACAGACGTGGTGGATTATATCCTTTCCCTTGAAGAGGATTCAAAAGTGACGCTATTATCGCCGATACCATTCGAAAATTGTGAAGACGAGCTGGAAGCCAGGTGCAAGGTACTGATCCAGCAGGGTTTTACTAGAATCATAGTGAATAATGAGGTCATGCGTCTGGATGAGATCGTTCCGGGCATTAAATGCAAAGACAAGGAATTTTATGTACTCGTTGACCGGTTTAAGGTTAAAAAGGATGATAATGACCTGCCGGGAAGAATTGCGGATTCCGTGCAGACGGCCTATTATGAAGGTCATGGCGTTTGCCTGGTAGAGACGGAAAAAAACAGAACGGAAAGAAAATCCTTTTCGAGCCGGTTCGAAGCCGATGGGATGACGTTCGAGGAACCATCAGTTAACCTGTTTACTTTCAACAATCCTTATGGGGCCTGTAAGTCTTGTGAAGGATTCGGTTCGGTGATCGGTATTGATGAGGATCTCGTCATCCCGAATAAAAATCTTTCAATATACCAGGAAGCCATCGCCTGCTGGCGGGGAGAAAAAATGAGTGAATGGAAAAATGAGCTGGTGAATAATGCTTATAAATTCGATTTCCCTATACATAAGCCCTACTATGAATTCACAACGATACAAAAACGACTTCTGTGGACCGGGAACAGGTACTTTAAGGGTCTGAATGACTTCTTTGAATATGTCGAAAGCCAGAATTACAAGATCCAGTACAGGGTGATGATGTCGAGGTACCGCGGGAAGACCCTTTGTCCGGAATGCAAGGGAACCAGGCTCAGAAAAGATGCGGGGTATGTGAAAGTCGGGAATAAATCAATCAACGAGCTGGTATTAATGCCGGTATCTGAGATTGGTCCTTTTTTTACGCATCTGAAACTGAGTGATCATGAAAAGAACGTTTCCAGACGCCTCACTAAGGAAATCATTAACCGGCTCGAAGTACTCTATGATGTCGGATTGGGATACCTGACCCTGAACCGGCTGTCATCAACTCTATCGGGGGGAGAATCTCAAAGGATCAACCTCTCCACGGCATTGGGGAGCAATCTTGTCGGATCGATGTATATACTTGATGAACCAAGCATCGGGCTCCATTCCAGGGATACACAACGCCTCATTAAAGTTTTGCTCCGGTTAAGGGATCTCGGGAATACCGTCATCGTAGTGGAACATGATGAAGAAATCATCAGGGCTGCTGATGAGATCATTGATATCGGACCTTTTGCCGGTCACCATGGGGGAGAAATTATTTTCCAGGGAACATTTAAAGAAATCATCAGGGATAAAACAAGCCTTACCGGCAAATATCTTGGCAAGAAACAATCAATTCGCCTTCCCGACCGGAGGAGGAAATGGAACGATTACATTGAAATCACCGGGGCCAGGGAGAACAACCTGAAAAATCTTTCCGTAAAGATCCCCTTGAATGTTTTTACAGTAATCTCGGGAGTGAGCGGTTCGGGTAAAACATCCCTGGTTAAAAAGATCCTCTACCCTGCTTTAAGGAAGATGCATAACGGTTATACGGAAAAAACAGGCAAGTTCGATCATCTTGACGGCGACATTAACCGCATCGGGGCGGTGGAGATGGTTGACCAGAACCCGATCGGGCGCTCATCCCGGTCTAACCCGGCGACCTATGTCAAAGCCTGGGATGAGATCCGCGACCTTTATGCCGACCAGCAGCTTGCAAGGGTCAGGGGATATAAACCGGGGTATTTTTCATTCAATATCCCCGGCGGGCGATGTGAGGAATGTGAGGGTGATGGAGTAGTGAAGATTGAGATGCAGTTCATGGCCGATCTTTACCTGATGTGCGAATCATGCAATGGAAAACGATTTAAAGACGAAGTGCTGGATATTAAATACAGGGATAAAAATATTGTCGATATCCTTGAGATGACCATTGATGATGCCCTGGATTTTTTTACACATGAGCATCAATCAAAATCAGCAGGGAAAAAAATCATTGCTAAATTAAAACCATTACAGGATGTGGGCTTGGGATATCTCAAGATGGGGCAATCTTCGAGTACGCTCAGCGGCGGGGAAGCACAACGGATAAAGCTTGCCTTTTTCCTGTCGAAAGGAACCAATGAAAAGCCTACTCTGTTCATTTTTGACGAACCCACAACAGGCCTTCATTTCCATGATATCCATAAGTTGCTTCTTGCTTTTGAATCGCTGATCAGTAACAGGCATTCAATTGTCGTTATTGAACACAATTTGGAGGTGATCAAATCAGCCGACTGGGTTATCGATCTCGGGAAAGAAGGCGGCGAAGAGGGAGGATATATTGTATTCGAAGGAACACCGGAACAGTTGGCTGAATGCCAAGATTCTTACACAGGATTGTACCTGAGGAATAAATTGTGACGTTAATAAACAGATACTGGATGCTGGATGCTCGATGCTCGATGTGTGAGTGAGAGATTAGAGTTGGAGTGTGTTTCAATATCGAATATCGAATATCGGTATAGCCAACGAAACCAAGTAAAATGAAAAGTATCAACCCAATCACAAATGACCTGATCAGGGAATACCCCGAACATTCTGCCGGGAAAGTGAATGAGATCATTGAAAATGTCAATCATGCCTGGCTTGCCTGGAAAGAAACATCGTTTGAATACCGGGGGAATCTTTTTAAAAATCTTGCCCGTATCCTCAGGGATAATAAAGAGGATTATGGCCGGTTAATGACCATGGAGATGGGAAAGATCATCAGGGAATCAGTGGCTGAGATTGAGAAATGTTCTAATGGATGTGATTATTTTGCTGAAAATGCAGAATCTCTCTTGAAGGACCAGGTCCTGCAGACTGATGCATCACGTACGCTTGTTGTTTTTGAGCCCATCGGGGTCATATTGGCAGTGATGCCATGGAATTTTCCATTCTGGCAGGTTTTCCGGTTTGCAGCTCCTGCGATGATGGCTGGAAACGCTGCCGTTCTGAAACATGCTTCCAATGTACCCGGTTGTGCGCTTGCTATTGAAGAGCTTTTCATTGAAGCGGGTTTCCCGGAAAATGTTTTCCGGACACTGATGATCCCATCTGGTATGGTCGGTAATGTGATTGCTAACCCCCTCATTTCTTCAGCCACCCTGACCGGCAGCGAATATGCAGGAAGCCAGGTTGCGGCAACAGCTGGTAAATACATCAAAAAGACGGTACTGGAACTGGGCGGTTCGGATGCCTTCATTGTTCTTGAGGATGCCGATATGGAAAAGACGATTCGCACAGCAGTGACTGCAAGGATGATCAACCAGGGTCAAAGCTGTATTGCAGCCAAGCGTTTCATTGTCGTGGATAGCCGTCTGACAGAATTTGAAAAAAAGCTGATCAAGGCATTTAATGCGCTTGTACCTGGTGATCCATTAAAATACGATACCAATGTCGGTCCCCTTGCACGAAAAGACCTGGTAGAAGATATTGACAGGCAGGTGAGACAATCTCTCAAAGTCGGTGCCAGGCTTTTGATCGGTGGTAAGCAGGCTGATCTTCCCGGCAATTATTATCTTCCTACTATTCTTACGAACATAAAAAAGGGAATGCCGGTCTATGACCAGGAAACATTCGGACCTGTGGTTGCTATTATTCCTGTAAAAAATGAGGAAGAGGCCATTAACGTTGCCAATGATTCGGCCTTTGGCCTTGGTGGTAGTGTATGGACAGAGGATCTGAAGCATGGCGAAGCCATAGCCCGTAAAATCCGGACCGGAGCGATGTTCGTCAATGGCCTGGTCAAATCCGATCCCCGGATGCCATTCGGAGGTATAAAAAAATCAGGTTATGGGCGGGAATTGTCGGAGTATGGCATTAAGGAGTTTGTGAATATCAAGACGATCTGGATTGGATAACCGGATGCCGGATGCCAGATACCAGGTACAAGATATTCGATACTCGATATTCGATGCTCGATGTGTGGGTCAGAGATAAGAGTAAGGGTGTGATTTATTATCAAAAATCGAGTATCGAGCATCGAGCATCTGACTCAAAGAAGTACGATCGTTAAATCAAGGGATAAAGTTAGAACAGAATTTCCTACCTTTGCCCGCATAACCGGCGTGGTAGCTCAGTTGGTCAGAGCGTCGGATTCATAACCCGGAGGTCACGAGTTCAATTCTCGTCCACGCTACTTTCTTTAATAACAAGCATACAATCAGTTAGTTTCAAAATTTGATGAGACAAACTGAGACAAATTGAGACAAGCCCGGGACCGATGTCGACTATCATTTCCAGAATGGAAAACTTTAAACAGGCCCGGATTTTTGATGCTGGTGGAGATCTCGATAACCGATGGTTCGTTTTCTATTACTTCAGGGATCCCGATACAAGCAAATTCAGACGTTTCAGGGAATGGATACCCCAGACTATAAGATCAGCTTCCGGTCGTCGTGATCATGCGCATGGGATCATAAAGCGCATCAATACGAAGCTGAAAACCGGGTTCAATCCATTCAGCTATAAGGATAAGAAGGCAACGAATATATTGGCAGCCATGAATTATGTCCTGGAGCAGAAGAAGAGATCTTGCAGACCGCGGACCTATCATACATATAATTACCTGGTAAATCTCTTTTTTGAATTCCTGGCCAGGAACAATTATTCCGGCATGCCTGTCGAAGATTTCAACTCCGGCCATGCACAGGAATTCATAAATTTTGTAAGGAAAAAGAGAAAAATTGCCAATAGGACCCATAATTATATGGTGATGCATATGAAGACATTCTTCAACCTGCTGATTTCACAGGAATGGATCATGGTAAATCCATTCCATAAAATAACCCGGTTGGCCACCGAAGAGCCAGAGATAGTTTCATTCACGAAAGCTGAACTGAAGGTTCTCCAGGAACATTTACCCGGCGACAACCGGGATCTATATTTTATCGCCTGCATGATCTTTTATTGCTTCCTGCGGCCGGCTGAGATCATGCGGTTAAGGATATCTCACATTGATGTTGCCGGTATGCGGATCATTGTTCCTGGGAGCGTCTCAAAGAACAAAAAGCATGAGACGATCCTTATACCAAAGCCATTTCAGGAAATCGTAAAGAAGTTCGATCTCAATTGGCCTGGCGATTATTACATTTTTACCCGGGGACTGAAACGCGGACAGAAACCAGCAGCTCCGACCAGGATCGCCGGTTACTGGCGTGAATGGGCCAATGATCATGGAATTGAAAAGAATATTTATTCCCTGAAGCATACCGGTGTAGGTATGGCGATAGAGGCAGGAATAAATGTAAGGGATCTCCAGCTGCAGCTCCGGCATTCATCTTTGGAAATGACTCAGGTTTACCTGGATAAATTTAAGCGCCGGAGTTCAGATAAGTTGATTAATGATTTTCCATCTCTTTAGCCTTCATTATCAGCCAATAAATAGTAACCTTATCATTATATTCGATAGGTTCATATTTATAGCCAGATTCCTTTAATGAATTAAACAAAGGTTTAACTGGAAATTCTTCATCCAGAGTAAAATCTGTTATCATGTCAAGAATTTCTTTTGTTGTAAGCCTTAATTCGGCTTCCTTGAGATTGGAAGCTGGTGGGAACTTAATCTTGAATTTCTGGAATAATTCATTGAATTCTTCATTTGAAATATTTCTATTCTGATCTTCGGTTGACATATATATTCCTCCAAAGAGAAATCCGTATGGTCGTCTCGGTTACGAGAACCGCCGGGACCTCACGGTCTCCGGAACCATACGGATTTCTCCTATTTTGAAGGGGGATAATCAATGGACTCGTATTTAGACGTCACAAAGATAATCCGGAAAATTGAAAAGTCAAGAATTATTTTATCTTTTCAAATGCTTCTTTTTCAAATTTACCAGTTGAAGCAAACCGAATATTTGGATATGATGTTTTTAAATAAGTAATATCCGAATCATAAAAATTTATAGAAACTTTTGTTTTATCATTTAAAGCTCTAACTCGGATATTCCAATTACAGATTATATTAATAGATGAGATAACACGTTTATCATATCCTTGTTCACTGGTAAATATCGGTAATACAAAATAAGCATCAGGATTTATTGGTTTTCCATCATTATCCTCAAAAGTAAATGAATATATTAATGATGATTTAAAAACGATTAATCCATTTTCTTTATCAAGATAAGTGAATGAATAACCATTTTCAGAAACAAAATCAATAACATTATTCCAGACATCATTAAATGATTTATCAATAACAATTGAACTTTTTGGATAAGTTCCTCGCAGTGGAATGAATTTATAACTGCAGGATGATAGCAAAATCATTGCTAAGATAATAATTGAATAAATCTTTTTCATGGCTTTAAATTTTTCTGCAAATTAGAAAAATAAATCATTCTCCGCAATACCGATTTATAGTAATAATCAGAAAGTCGGATAGACTTCAATCACGGCAGGCATAATTTTATTCATCTTGAAGGTAATATTAACCACTGATATCAACCCCTTTACGGAATTGAATTTGTATTTTTTTGAAAAATCAAGTTCGGAGATTTCGATAGGATCCATTTGCTTCTGGATCTTAAGATGCTTATTATTTACTTTCCATTGAAGAAGATCATTCCAGTATTTTTGGAATAAACCGTTTTCCCAGGAATAAAAAAGTGAAAAATTATCCGTTTGATTATTCCCTATAGGATTACCATATACATCATAGGTAATAAAAAAGACACGGGGAGTGATTTTCCTCCAGTTAGCAAGTTTATTCCCGCAAACAGCCACGAATAATTCTGCATCATACCAGAGGGTAGATAAAACGGTTTCCAGATTATTTTGAAAATTTCGGAAGAAAAATTGTGTATTTAAAAGAGATGGAATAATATTTATTTGCCAGATTTTACTGTCATTAAGTTGATAATAATGATTTTCAGATTCTACAAATTTTATTTCTCCGATATCGGCTGCAGGATATCCTGGCAAATCTGTTAATTTTTCAACAGATCCGGT
>Ga0182021_10004708_pt1 | contig 16078 bp, 10 predicted proteins | sample 612E3MmetaG_FD_120493 | JGI IMG/M metagenome (GOLD analysis project Ga0182021, IMG submission 120493) | Permafrost microbial communities from Stordalen Mire, Sweden - 612E3M metaG (Illumina Assembly) | ecosystem: Environmental > Terrestrial > Soil > Wetlands > Permafrost | place: Sweden... | reverse complement strand
CACTCTGCGAACGTTGTCCATCAGGAGATGTCCTGACCCAGCCATCCCTCCCCCGAGAACCACCATCTCGGGGTCGAAGATGTGGACGAGGTTGACAATGCCCAGGCCGAGATAGTAGCCCACATTGTCGAATGCGCCAAGTGCCGCCCGGTCGCCGCGCTCCGCGGCATCGGAGACCGTCTCGCCCGTTACCGCCGCCGGGTCTATGCCGCATTGCCTGTACAGAAGTGATCCCGGGTCACGTGAGGCGAGCCTCACCGCGTCGCGGCGCAACGCCGTGCCGGACGCCAGTGCCTCGAGGCAGCCGCGCCGGCCGCATCCACACATCGGTCCAGTAGGGTCGAGCGTCATGTGGCCGAACTCCCCCGCCGTCCCACGGTAGCCACGGTTGATACGTCCGCCAGTGAACACGCCTCCACCGATGCCAGTGCCCATGGTCAGATAGACGAAATCGTTCACACCGCGCGCCGCTCCCGCGAAATGCTCACCCGCCGCGGCGGCAGTCGCATCGTTTTCCAGAAAAACCGGCAGACCTGCGGCTTTAGCGACAAGGTCGCGCAACGGCACCATCGACCATGCGATGTTTGGAGATTCAAGCAGGAGGCCATCCTGCTGAAGGATAAACCCCGCGGCGGCGATGCCTACCGCTTCGACCTCAAGACCCGCGGCGCGGCACGATTCTACGCCACCACTGACGAGGTTCAGGAGCGACGACAGCATCTTCTCCGGGTCCCTCGCCGGTGAGGCGATCACGTTGCGGTGAAGTATCCCGCCTTGCCTGTCCACCGCCGCCAGCGACATCTTGGTCCCGCCCACGTCCAGTGCCAGTACGCACCCGCGGCTTGTAGTGTCCCTCGTCACTTTCCCGCCTCCAGCCAAGCTTCATGAGCGCAAGGCGCGCCGCACCCTGCTCCGACTCTTTCTTGGAAGTACCCGCCACCGGACCGAACTTCTTGTCACCGACCTCCACCGTGGCATGGAACGTCTTGAAATGATCCGGGCCTTCGTCCCTTATCCTGTAGCGCGGCACGGAGCCCACGCGCTTGGTCGCAATCTCCTGAAGCTCGCTCTTAAAGTCGCCGGGCCCCCACTTTACGATCTCCCTGATCATATCCTCAAGGCACGAGATGACGAACCCGCGGGCGACATCGAAACCACCGTCGAGGTAGAGGGCACCTACGACGGCTTCGTAAGTGTCCGCGAGGATGGACTGCTTCTGCCTGCCCCCGGTCATCTCTTCGCCCTTGCCGAGCAGGATGTACTTGTCAAGGCCCACGTGCCTTGAGACATCGGCGAGAGCCTTGCCCCGCACCAGGGGGGACCTGAGCTTCGTGAGCTCCCCCTCGGGGTAATCGGGAAAATCCTCAAAGAGGAGGTGAGTGACGGCCAGCTCGACCACAGAGTCTCCGAGGAACTCGAGCCTCTCGTTGGACTCGATGGAAGGGAGCCCTATCTCGTTGGCATAAGACCTGTGGCATAAAGCCTGGAAGAGAAGATGGTTGTCTACGAACCTGTATCCGAGCAGGTCCGTGACTCCCTCTAGAACAGGTTCGGGTAAGCTCACGTGTGCGCGAGTGCCTTTCGACTAAAATATCCTACGGTTGTCCGGCTTCGGCGAAGGGATGGCACGACTTCGAGACCATCCGCATCGACCCGGTCCTACTTGAGGACCCGGGTCCCGATCTGTGCGAGCAACGAATCGAGATCCAGCCCGTCACGGATGAATCCCCTGACCCTCTCGATCTTGGCGGGGCTGTGAACCTTCTGGTGTCCTATTGCAGCCTCGACCATCTCGACCGTCGTCGCGGTATCGTAATCAACTATTATCACCGGCACACCGATCTCCTCGGCCTGACCGAGGACCAGCGGGCTGGGCCGGTGTCCACCCGTGAGGATGAGCGCCTTGGTCGGCGTCTCCAGCGCCGCGAGTTGTATGTCCGACCTGTCGCCGCCGGTGATAACTACCTTGTTGGCCTGCTTCCTGAAAAGTCTCAGAGCCTGCTCCTGGCCCATCGCGCCGACCATCATCGACTCTACGAGCTCCTCTCCCCTGTCCTTGGCGGAGATCATGTTCCCGTTGAGAGCAAGCGCCAGGTCGTCAACGGTGATCGACCTCAAGATCCTGTCGGCGGGTATTGAGCCGTAGAGCTGCACGCCCTTTGTGGCCATGAAACGGGTCAGCAATCCCCTAGTGAACTCCAGGCGCCTCTCCGGCACCCAGTTGAGCACCGCTCCGAGGAAGCTCTTCCCGAAGAAGCTCTTGCCCGAAAGGAGGCGGTCGACCGTGAGCTCCTCGTTGAATGTGTCGAGCAGTAGCACCCCACATTCGAGAAGTCCGGCGAGCTCTACCGCCGAGAGGCCCAGGATACGTCCGTGTACGAAGTTTTGCGCGCCCTCGATGAGCACGATGTCCTTGCCATCTGAGAGCCTCTTGTATGCCGCTTGGACCTTGGAAGCAGGGTTGCCCGGCAGCTTTCGCATGTAGCGGGTGAGGTTATCCCACGTGAGGAAATATGGTGAAACATCGGTCAGGTCATCCTTGAGTCCAAGGGCCTCGGTGGTGAAGTAGGCGTCTTCGTCCACCCGAATCTGGCCTACCTTTATCGGGTATACACCTACCGGCTTCATGTACCCGACCTCGAAACCCCTGTCCCGGAGTTCCAGTGCCAGACCCACAACCAGGCTGCTCTTGCCTGAGTACCTTTCAGATGAGACTACGAGTATGGCAGCCAACAGCAACTACCCCCCAAGTGTCATTCGGATATCAACGCAGACGCAACCATGGCCCGCATTGTAGACCAAGAGCGGATTGATGTCCATTTCGCTCAGGTCCGGGTTATGGACCGCCAGGTTCGATATCCTGAGTAGTACGTCTTCTATCGCTTCGATGTCCGCCGGCGCTTCCCCCCTTAGACCGTTCAACAGCGCATAGGCCTTGAGCTCACGCAGCATCTGGGCCGCATCCCAGGCGGTGAGGGGGGCGAGACGGAATGCTACATCTTTGAATGTTTCAACGTAGATGCCACCGAGGCCTACCATCACCATTGGGCCGAACTGGGGATCCTTGACCATGCCGATTATGAGCTCCCGTCCGGGGGGCATCATCTTCTGAATGCTTACGCCGAGGATCTCCGCGCCGGGAACTGCGCTGTGCGCACGGTTGACCATGTCATAGTAGTTGTCCTCGACCCCTTCGGTCGTCTCTATACCCAAAACGACGCCGCCGACGTCGGTCTTGTGCACGATCTGCGGCGAGACGATCTTCATGACGACCGGGAAGCCCATTTCTTTAGCCGCGGCGCTGGCCTCTTCAACGTCGGATGCCACCTGGAACGGCGCGAAAGGGATGCCGTATGACTCAAGAACCGCCCGGCAGTCATTGGTCTCGACCTGCATGGTCCCTTTCTCCTCGTACGACTTGAAGATGCTTTTGACCCGGTCGCGGTCGACCTGGAAACGCACCGGCCGCGACGGCGGCCGCTTCTTGTGGAGAAGCCGCTCGTGCATCCTGCCGAGTATGAGCATCGCCTGGTCCGGATACGGGATATTGGGGATGCCGGCCTTCTGCAACCTGCTCACCGGTGCATCGACTGAGCCCGCGCCCATAAATGAGCAGATGATCGTCTTGTCGGTATTGCGCGAAAGGTGGATCACCTCGTCCGCTGTCCTGTAGATCTCGGTCATCGCCTGCGGGGTCAGGATGACGATGACCGCGTCGATGCCGGAATCCTCCAGCATCGTTTCCGTCGCCATCGCGTAGAGCATCGCATCCGCGTCGCCCAACACATCGATCGGGTTATGAAGGCTTCCAGCGGCCGGCATGTACCTGCGCAAGCTGCGCAGGGATGTGCCGTTTATGTCGGCAAGGGTGAGCCCGGCTTTCTCGCACGCATCGGAGGCTATAATGCCCGGGCCCCCGGCGTTCGTGATTATCGCCACGCGGCCGCCCCTGGGGATCGGCTGCGTCGCAAGCGTCAGAGACAGCCGCACGAGCTCTTCGACCGAGTAGGCACGCAGAGCGGGCGCCTGCTCACAGACCGCGGTATACGCACCCTCGCTTCCGGCCAGCGCGCCCGTGTGCGACGAGGCCGCCTTAGCACCCGCCTGGGTCGTTCCCGCCTTGAACAGGACTACGGGTTTCTTCTCTCCAGCAGCGCGCAGCGACTTAAAGAACCGCGACCCGTTGGAGACACCTTCGATGTACATCGAGATGACATTGGTCTCGTCGTCGTTGGCGAGCGCATCGATGAAATCGCTCTCGACCAGGTCGGCGCTGTTGCCGAGGCTGATGAGCTTGGAGAAGCCGACGCCCTCCGCCCTGGCCCAGTCGATGAGCGACGTGCACATTGCGCCGGACTGGCTGATGACACCTATCGACCCTTTCGGGGGCATCTTCCGCGCGAAGCTCGCGTTCATGGGAAGAGCGGTGTTTATAATGCCCAGGCAATTGGGCCCGAGGATTCTCATCCCCCCCTTTGCCGCCGCTTTGACTACCTCATGCTCGAGCCGCCTGCCATCGATGCCCACCTCGCGGAATCCCGCCGAGATGACCACCGCGGCCTTGGTACCTTTCTCCACCAGGGCTTTCACCGTGCCCGGGACGGCCTTCGCCGGTACGACTACCACCGCGAGGTCTGGAGTTTCAGGAAGGGAGGAAACGTCGCCGTGACATGTGATGTCCTGGATGACGTCACACTTCGGGTTGACCGGGTAGACATTACCCTCGTATCCGGATTTGATGATATTGGCTAATATTGCGTATCCGACCTTATCAGGATGCGATGAAGCCCCGATCACGGCAATCGATCGGGGTTCGAAAAAACCGCTCCTTATGGTCGAACTTTCACTCAACCTCGAAGATTTGGCGGCCATTGTAATAGCCACACTCTCTGCATACTCGGTGGGGCAACTTGGGTTGGTGGCACTGCGGGCACTCGCCAAGAGTCGGTGGGCGCAGCTTGTGGTGCGACCTTCGTGAATCCCTGTTGGATTTTGATGTCTTGCGTTTCGGGACAGCCATTATTTCCTCTGCTTCCAGTCGAATTCTTTAACAAGGTTACTTGAGGGCGTTTACCCAGTCAAGTTGATCGCCGGGGCCGGTCGTCACCAGCGCTGGCGCGCGCTCCGGCCTGAAGCCCGGTTCGCGACTGAAGAACCAGCCCCTGCATTGGTTCGAGGCATGACCCTCGTCAGGCCTCTTCTTTCCTCTCGAGCCTGGCGGCAGCTTGAGCCAGAAGTGCGGCGATGATGAAGAGCATGTACAGGGCCGAGAGCTGGAACCAGTCGTCGGCGTCCATGTTCAAGATCTTCCTGTCGGTGACGGCCGACGCCAGTCCGATGAGCACGGAAACCTTCGCTCCCACGAGCCCGAACCATGCATACAGCGGGTGAGCCAACAACTTCAGCATCCGGACCTCCTCTGTCCCGATCCCCTGTCCCGGGATTACTGGCCGCTCGTCTCCATCCTGCGTTTCAACTCTTCAAGCGGTTTCAGGCGCGCATCTATATGCCCGGTTTCACACCCACAATCTTCGACATTGAGATTCGCCCCGCACTTCACGCAGAGCCCCCGGCATGCCTCGTCGCAAACGCGGCGGGCCGGGAAAGACAGGGCTATGACATCGCGGATTATCGGCTCGAGGTCGAGAACGCCGTCGATGACCATGTACTCCGACGCTGGTGCATCGCCTTCGTCGACATCCTCCTCGTTGAGCCAGAGCGCGTGCTCGCGAACCGTCAGGGAGATGGGGAATTCGAACATCTCAAGGCAGCGATAGCAACTGAGCTCTATGACGCCGGAGATAGCGCCGTTGACCTCGACTCCTCCAGCGATGCGTCTCAGGTCGAGCTTCCAACCTATCTCATCGCCGGGGTCAAAAGAGATGTCGTAGGTATCCACGAGCACGAGCATCGCCGAGCCGACGAACGTCTTCTTGTCGCCGACCGTCGGCAGAGCGCTTGGTATGTCGATCTTAAGGCTGGGTATCTTTGATTGATTTTTCATGGCTAACACTCAAGGCGAACCTTCGCGCCGAACAAGGCGTTTCCTGCCGCTCCGCCGCCGAGGTACTGATATCTGAAGCAACCTCCCCGGAGCCTGACGTTTCAGGGGCACCACGGAAGGAAATCGAGCCGACCTTTAGTCCTGGGGCTCGCGCTCGTATTCGTACTCTTCCTCTGCGCCGGGACCCTCCGCATACCCGCGAAGCTTCTCGCGCCACATGCTGATGCGGCCGAGAATCTCGTCGGTGGAGTCCTTGACCTCGATGAGAGAAGCCTCGAGCTCACCAAAGATGCGGTCGGCCACGTCTTCGGCGTCGTATACTATCTTGCGGGCTTCCTCCTGGGCCTCGTCGATCATGTGGTCGCGCTCGAGCTCAGCCTGCTTGATGATCTCGGTCTGCTGGACCATGTCATCGGCACGCTTCTCTGCGGATTCAAGGAGCTCTTCCTCTTTGCGTTGTGCTTCGCCCAGGATGCGCTCGCGGTCCTTGGAGATGAGCCGCGCCTGCTTCAGCTCATTGGGTAGCGTTGCCCTGATGTCGTCAAGAAGGTCGTAGAACTCGGCCTCGTTGACCATGACCGAAGAGGACAGCGGAACCCGCTTGGAGTTGGCGATGAAGTCTTCGAGCTTGTCCAGGCGAGCGAAAATATCCATCTGTAGCTACTCCTTTCCCGAGGCGCCGGCAGCCGCGGGCCCACCGAACTTGTCGTAGAGCCGCCTCGCCACCCCTTCGGGCACGAGGCCGTCTATGCTACCGCCATAGGAGACTACCTCTTTGATACCACTCGAGCTCAGGTAGGTGTACTCAGGGCTGGCCATGACGAGGAACGTCTCGATATCCTCGGCCATTTGCCGGTTAAACTGGGACATCTGAAACTCGAACTCGAAGTCCGACATGGCTCGCAGCCCTTTCACAATTGCGGTGGAACCCACTTGTCGGGCCATGTCTATGAGAAGGCAATCGAAAGCAACTGCCTCGACGTTATCTTTTTCCGCCAGGCACTCGTTGAGCATTTCAAGCCGTTCCTCAACGTCAAAGAGCGGCAGTTTCTCGGGGTTTGCCGCCACCGCGACAACCACCTTATCGAACTGACTGGCCGTCCTCAATATGACATCGAGATGACCGTTTGTAACCGGGTCGAATGACCCCGGACAAAGCGCTACTTTCAAACGTTGGTACCCCCGGCGTTGTCCGCCTGTTTGTTCAAACCGTAAAACGAGATGATCGAATCGCCATAATCTCGCCGCTCTTCAAGTGACCATTCCGCAAGCGGTGGTTCGAAGCTCGTATGAGGTGAATGCCGGTACACCAGCAATCCGTCATACTCCAGCAACCCTTTCTCACGGATGATCTTAAACAACCGCTCCAGCAAGCGTTTATCAATTCTAAATGGGGGGTCGACAAAAATCAAACCATACATCCCGTCCGCAAGGGCCAGGCCACGCGGCAGCTTGACCATATAGATACGGGCTTCATCGGCAAGATGCGCCCGCTCGAGGTTGTCTTTGATAGCGTCCGCGGTCGGGCGGTGCTGCTCGAAGAAATCAACCTGGGCCGCGCCTCGGCTCAACGCCTCTATGCCGAGATTGCCGACGCCCGCAAAAAGATCGAGAACTCTCGCGTCGACCACGCTGTCGTCGAGCACCGCGAAGAGCGACTCCTTGACGCGATCGAGCACGGGCCTGATCTTGTACCCTTTTGCCCCGTAGAGGCGCGTGCCCCGGGCGGTTCCGGCTATCACTCTCATTTCTCGCTATCCTTTGAAAAGCCAGTCAAGGGAGCCGCCGAAGCGGCGGTTTGTTTCCCAGCGGAGCAGAACGTGCTCTATCTTCGAGAGGTCCGGGTCTGCCGCAACGAGGCGGAAGGCCTCTTCACGCGCGCGTCGGATCAACTCGAAGTTGCGCGACAGCTTCGCTACCTTGAGGTCGGGCAGTCCCGACTGCCTGTTGCCGAAGAGCGAGCCCTCACCCCGGATGCGGAGGTCGGCCTCGGCAAGCTCGAAGCCGTCATCGTAGCGCTTGATGGCATCGAGACGAGCCCTGGCCTCATCGGTGGACGGATCGGAGAAAAGGATGAAAACCCCCCGCTCTGAGCCGCGGCCGATCCGCCCGCGGAGCTGGTGCAGTTGGGCGAGTCCGAAGCGGTCGGCGTCCTCGACTATCATCACCGTCGCGTTGGGAACGTCAACCCCGACCTCGACCACGGACGTCGATATCAGGATGTCTATCCGGCCCGAAGCGAACTGGCGCATCACCTTGCGTTTCTCATCGCTCTTCATCTGGCCGTGCAGCAACCCGATGTCGTAACCCGGGAACTCCGCCGCGAGCCGCTTTGCCTCGTCGGCAGCCGCGCGGGCATCGAGCTTCTCGGACTCCTCGATGAGCGGGCATATCACGAACGCCTGCCTCCCCGCCTTTATCTCTCTTCCGACCATGGCAAAAGCGCCCTTGCGCTGGGACTGGTCAGAGACGACAGTGATAACCCCTTTCCTTCCCCTTGGCAGCTCATCGATGACAGATACGTCGAGGTCGCCGAACAGGGTCATTGAAAGCGTGCGCGGAATGGGCGTGGCCGACATGTGAAGGATGTCGGGGTCTTCACCTTTTTCCGAAAGAGAGACGCGTTGATCGAGTCCGAACCGGTGCTGCTCGTCGATGATTACAAGCCCCAGCCGGGCGAAGCTGACGGACTGCTGTATGAGGGCGTGAGTACCTACGACGATGTTGACCTCGCCGGAGGCGACGTTGTCGATAACGGTGCGCCCGGTGCTCGATGTGAGAAGCTCGACACGAACCCCGAGCCCCTCGAGCATCTGGCCGATGCGCTCGTAGTGCTGCTGGGTCAGCACCTCCGTCGGCGCCATCAAGGCGCCCTGGTAGCCGTTTTCAACGGCCTTGAGCAACGCCAGCACCGCCACAACCGTCTTGCCCGAGCCCACTTCCCCCTGGAGGAGCCGGTTCATCCGGGTGGCGCTTTTCATATCCGCGGATATCTCGCGCCACGACCGTTTCTGCGCACCGGTCATCTCGAACGGCAGCGACTGGGCGAAGTCGACGGTGAGACCGGGGGATGAATCATGGGCTATTCCCCTGGCTTGAGCCTCGTAGTGCTTCTTGCGGAGGGCAAGGCCCACCTGCATCATGAATACCTCATCGAAAGCGGCGCGATATCTCGCCTTTTTGAGCGCAGCGTTATCATTCGGGAAATGAATCTCGCGCAACGCTTTTTCGAGCGGCGTCAGGTCAAACTTGTCGCGGACCGATCTCGGCACCGGGTCGGCCATGCCTGAGACCGCCTCGAGCGCCCTCTTAACGAGGCGCCTGAGCGAGGCGGACGTCACGCCGGCGGTGGCCGGGTATAGTGGGATGATGCGCCCGGTATGGATCGCCTCGGCGCGGTCTTCGCCCTCTTCGCCGCCGAGGACGTCGTAAGAAGGGTTTACCATCTGGAGACGTTTGTACTGGTACTGGACCTTGCCGCTGAAAGCCGCTTCGACCCCTTCTCTCAGTCGCTCTTTGTGCCATTCCTGGTTAAACCATACGCCTGAGATGTAGCCCGTGCCGTCGAAGATGGTGATCGTGAGTACGCTCTTGCGCCCTCGCGTCGGCCTGCTCTCGATATCGCATACTTTGCCGAGGACAGTTGTCTCTTCGCCGGTCTTGACGCTGCCGATGGCAGTCAGGGACGAGCGGTCGAGATATCTGCGCGGAAAGTGATACAGGAGGTCGGCGACGGTGCGGATGCCAAGGGGAGCGAGCTTGCGCGCTATCGCCGGGCCCACCCCCTGCAGCGAACTGACAGGGGCCGCCGTGCGCTCGAGCGCGGCGACGGGCGGTGGAAGCTTTCGGGCCTCGGCCCGCTCAGCCTGCGCTTTATTTTCAGGAGCTTTTCCTTCTGGCATGATCTCTCCGGTACGGTTCCTCTCACTCGTGCCTATATAATACATGGTGACCCGGACGCTCACCTGAACGTATCGAGATCGCCTCGTCTAGAGACCGGGAGGGAGCATGGGCGCCAGAGCAAAGTTGAGTTCCCTGTTCAGCTCAATGAGGTCCAGGACGACAGGCGCGGTGATCAAACAGGTTGCAGGGAGGCTGCACATACCCGATAGCGCGGTCCGGAACTTCGGGTCCTGGGGCAAGCTGTCGGCATCGGGCGGCGGCTTCCCGACAGAGCTTCTCCCGCTGGGCTCCGATATGTGGTCCGGGTTCATCCTGACTACGTTCGCCGGCCAGGTGATGGAAGGCTGGGTCCTGCCTTACTGGCTTAGATGCCAGACGTCTCCATCTTCGAGTTCCTTCGTCCCACACGGCCACTCCTGGCTCACGCCCAACCTGACCCACAGGGACTGGACAGGCATCGGCATCTGCGGCTTTCCCAACGAGGCGATAGTGGACCCGCGCGGCCTGTTGACGCCCTGGCCTTTCGCGCCATCCATTGATGTCTGGTTAAAAGTGGGTGACAAGCTCGTCTGCCCCTCGGAGCTCGAGCATGTCGAGCAGAAGGTTATCGACGGGCTGCCAGTGGTCAGGACGCAATTCGAAGCGCTCGGGCTCGAATGCTCCGTGACGGCGTTTGTCGCGTCGCTGGATACAATGCCCGTAGTCCTGTCCACAGCCGAAGTGACGAACGCGCACTGCCAGGCCGTTGCAGCTTCGCTGGTCGTCACCGTACGGCCTTACAACCCGGAGTCGTTGTGCGCGATAAACGATCTCGTGTACGACCCTGTCTCGAGGACTTTCGCTGCCGACGCAAGCCCGATCCTGTACTTACCGGCTCAACCCTCCCGGGTCATCGTCTCCGACCTCGAGCACGGGGACGTCGCCACTCTGATACGCGACCCCGGGCGCGAGCGACCGCGCGGGCTTTCCGTCCGGGAGCCCACCGGCCTCGCTACCGCCGCGGCAGTCTACGACCTCAACCTGGATGGCGGCGGTGATGATGCGATCTGCTTCGCCTGTCCGCTGACGGCGGGGGTCCACCCGAGTTTCAACAGGATGCTGCCGGTCCGCGAAGCGCGTGAAACGTGCGGGAAGAAACTGGCGGAGCTGCACTCGGAATGGTCTGAGCTGACCTCGGAAGGCATGCGCATATCCCTGCCCGATGAAGCCGTCCAGAAGTCGTTCGACGTGAACAAGGCATTCCTGCTGATGCTATTTGACGGCAAAGCGATCACCCCCGGCCCGAGCACTTATCACATGATGTGGTTCCGCGACGCCGCGTACCTTGTCCCGGCGCTCGACCTCATCGGCAGGCCGGACATGGCGGCCGACGTCCTTTCGACTTACCCCGATATGCTCACAAAGGACGGGTTCTTCCGCTCCCACGACGCTGAGTGGGACTCGAACGGACAGGCGATGTGGACGCTGTTCAGGCACTACCTTGTTACTCGGGACGCGGCGTTCCTCCGCGACTCATACCCTTCCATTCTCAAGGGCGCCGTATGGCTGGACTCGATGCTTCAGAGAGGCCTAGAGCCCACGGATCCGAGGCACGGCCTGCTTCCCGCGGGGGTGAGCGCCGAGCACTTCGGAGCAAACGATGTCTACTACTGGGATGACCTGTGGGCCGTCGCCGGGCTGAGGGCCGGCGCGTCCGCGGCGCTCGAGCTGGGCCATCAGGCCGACGCCCTGTTCATGCGCGGGCTCGCAAACGACCTGTGGGCGTGCCTCGAGGAGTCGTGGTCGAAGGTCGAGCAGCGGCTGGGACGCAAGGTCATGCCGTGCGCCCCCGGTCGCGACGTCGACGCGGGAGCCATCGGGTCGGTCGCGGCGACTTACCCGCTGGAGCTCATCGACGCAACGGCGGAGCTGATGCGGAACACGGTCGATGAACTGGTCGAGCGATGCTTCTACCAGGACATGCACTTCCACCGGATAATGCACCAGGGTCTGAACGCGTACATGTCGCTCCAGGTCGCCCAGTGCTACCTCCGGCGCCGCGACCCTTACGCCCTCGCTATATTTGACGCTGTCTGGCTGCACCGCACCTCGACGTTCACTTACCCGGAAGCGATAAACCCCCTGAGCGGCGGCGGCGCCTACGGCGACGGACACCACGGTTGGGCTATTGCCGAGCTCGTAAGCTTCGCGCGAAACCTGATGCTGCTAGAGGAAGGCGATAGGCTCGTGCTGCTGCCGGTCCCCAGGCGGGAATGGTTTGAGTCTGGAAACCGCATCGCCGTCGAGCATGCTCCCACGCTCTTCGGGCCGGTCTCCTACTCGGTCGAGTGCGCAGGGAGCTCCGCGACATTCAACCTTCCCGACTCGTTCGAGCGAGCACCGGCCGCGATCGAACTCAACGTCCCCTTTGAGGTCGCGTCCTGCGAATCCGACCGGGAGGAGGTCGAAGCCCGGGGAAACGCGGTCCTCGTTTCGCCTTCCGCCCGCACGGTGACGATCGGATACGAAACCTGACGGCGGGGGCTATCTTGAAGCAACGCGATTTGTACGTATATTATCTGCCGGTGTCTGCGTTATTATATTTATAGGCAGCCCCAGTGAGGAGGGTGTCCGAATGGTACGGCGGCAAAGGTTGAGGTTTTCTATCACATTTCTGGCGGCGCTTGTCCTGTTGGCAAGCGGCCTCTCCCCACTCTTTCTCGCTCGCCAGGCCAGGGCGGCAACGGGACTCGACTGGATCGATTCCCGGGGTCCGGGAAACGGGGACGCGCCGGCAATGGTCTGGGACGACACTCACAATATCCTCTATCGCGCTACGTCCGGCAAAGGCGTGTGGAAGTACCAGGAAGGCTCCTGGACTTCTCTGAGTGGCGCGGTCAGCAATCTCGGCATAACCTCTCTAGCCTACGATGATAGTGGCAACAAGCTCTATGCCGGGACCAATGGCCAGGGTATCTGGCGCTACGACGCCGCCGCCGGAACATGGGTGAACGTTGCGACCGTAGAGGTGAACAACTACTACATCACCGCTCTCGCCTGGGGTGGAGGCAAGCTCTACGCCGGCTGCTGGGACCCGAGCATCGTGGGAAAGGGCGTCTGGTGCTACGACCCTTCCGGCGGCGGCACGTGGACGGACACGGGAGGAGGGGTTACCACCTTCCGCATACTCTCCCTCGCTTGGGGTGGTGGCAGACTCTACGCAGGCTGCCTTTTCAACGACGGCCACGGTGAGGTTGCGAAAGGAGTCTGGTGCTACGACCTCGCAAGCGGCCTGGCCGACAAGTGGTCTGACACGGACGGGACGTATGTGAGCGGTTGCTACATCTACTCTCTTGCATGGGATACCAACCATAGCCTGCTCTACGCGGGGAGCCCGAACAGTGGCCTCTTCTACTACAATCCGGTGAGCGTTGCCCCGGACAGGTGGACGGACTGCAGGCTGGCCAATTTCGGGATAACCGCTCTTGCCTACGACTCGGGACAGAGCCGGATATACACGGGCCGTTCTGACCCGGCCAGCGTCAATTTCTCTGGTGTCTGGTACCACGACGACGCCAATCCTTACTGGAACGAAGTTGACTGGGTGAACACGGGTGGGGGTGTGAGCACCTTCGAAATCACCTCACTCACCTATGGTGCCCTCGACATGTACAACCAGTACGTCTTTGCGGGGACGCCTGGAAAGGGCGTCTGGCGCCTCGACCTCTCGAATTCCCCGTCCACCTGGTCGGACACGCAAGGCGGGGTGAGCACGTACAGCATCTCTTCAACTGCATGCGACGCAACCCACAACCTGCTCTATGCGGGGACGGGTATGCAGGGTGTCTGGTGTTACAACCCTTCCACACGTACCTGGTCGGACACGGGCGGCGCGGTGAGCTCCTACGGGATCCTGTCGCTCGCCTGGGGTGGAGGAAAACTCTACGCGGGTTGCCGTGACCCATCCTGGGGCACCTACGTAGGCGTCTGGTGCTACGACCCGGGCACTCACATATGGTCGGACACGGGTGGCGATGTAAGCACCTTCGAGATCAACGAGTTTGCCTATGACGCCAGCCGCAACCTGCTCTACGCCGCGACCGTTGGGCATGGCGTCTGGTGCTACGACCCCGCGGGCGGCGCGACAGGCAATTGGTCGGACGTAAGCCATGGAGAGTTGGACACCTTCAACGTCACCTCGCTCGTCATCGGCGGAGACCATCTCTACGCCGCCTGCTACGACACTGTTTCCGGTTACGAGGGCGCCTGGTCGTACGACCTGGCGGATACGGGCACGGGCTGGACGAAGACGGGCGGTGGAGTGAGCGGCTTCAGGGTCTACTCCCTGGCCTGGAGCGGTCATTTGCTCTATGCCAACTGCTGGGACTCGATGGGGTCGGGGGTCAAGGGCGTCTGGTGCTACGACCCGTCAAGCCCGAATCCCGACAAGTGGTCGGCTGTGAGCATGCCCCCTTCGATCCCACTGAGGATCTACTCCATGGCCTGGGGCGGCGACAAGCTCTATGTCAGCTGCGCCAGCTGGGTCACCGAGGTCTTCGAGGGCGTCTGGTGCTACGACCCCACCAGAGATTCATGGTCGGATACGGGAGGAGGGGTGAGCGCTACGTACGTATCCTCCCTTGCCTTTGACGCGGGCCACAGCAGGCTCTATGCGGGGACCAGCAGCCAGGGCGTCTGGTACGCCGATACCCACGCGGCTCCCACAGTGACCTCGATATCACCGGGCTCCGGCACCACCGGCACCACCGTCTCCATAACCAACCTCGCCGGCACCGGCTTCTATGGCACGCCCACGGTCGAGCTCAAGAAGAGCGGAAAGACGATAACGGCTACAAACGTCTCCGTCGTCTCACCGACCAGGATCACCTGCAAGTTCGCGATACCTGCAACAGCCTCGCCCGGCTCCTGGGACCTCTACGTGCAGAACCCTGACTCCCAGAGCGCTACAAAGACAGGTGCTTTCACCATCACCGCCAACATGCTGACCGGCTCGACCTGCTATCTCGCCGAAGGCTCCACCATCTCCCCCTTCTCCACCTACATCTCCATCCAGAACCCCAACTCGAGCGCGGTACACGCCTCCCTCACCTACATGACCACCTCGAGCACGGTATCGGGTGGTACCGTAACCCTTCCCGCCAGGAGCCAGACCACCATCAACCCCTCCTCAAAGGTAGGCTCTAAAGAGTTCTCAACCCGGATCACGTGCAAAGAGGGAAAGCCCATATACGCCGACCGCACCATGTCCTGGACCGGACCGGGAGCCTCGGGACCCGAGGGGCACTCATCGGTGGGAGTATCCGCTCCTTCCAGGACCTGGTACCTGCCGGAAGGCTCGTCCGCCTGGGGGTTCGACTGCCGTCTCGCTCTCATGAACCCGAACTCTTCCAAAGCCACCCTCAGGCTCACCTACATGATCGAGGGAAGCTCACCCGTAACCAGGACCAGGACCATACCGGGCAACAGGAGAGCCACCTTCTCCATGGCGGGAGACATAGGCTCCCACGACGCCTCCATCAAGGTGACCTCCAACGTCCCGGTGGTACCGGAGCGCTCCATGTACCGCAACAACATGAGGGAAGGCCACTGCTCCACGGGGACCACCGCACCTGCCTCCACGTACTACCTTGCCGAGGGCACCTCCGCCTGGGGGTTCACCACCTACGTGCTCGTGCAGAACCCCAATACGAGCTCCACGACCGTCAACATAACGTACATGACCGCCTCGGGCCCCGTGGCCTACCCGGCATTCAGCATGGGGGCGAACTCGAGAAAGACCCTCAAGGTCAACGACTTCCTGCCGGGAAAGGACTTCTCCACGAAGGTTCACGGCTCAAAGCCCATAATCGCGGAGAGGAGCATGTACTGGAACTCTCCGGCCGGAGAAGCGTGCCACGACTCCATAGGTCTTGCCTCCCCCCACAAGACGTTCTACCTCCCCGACGGGCAGAGCTCCTCGGGAAGGGAGACGTACACGCTGGTTCAGAACCCGAACTCCACTCCCGTATTCATAGGGATAACCTACATGACCCCTTCGGGCTCGGGTAACAAGACCTTCACCGACACCATACCCGCGAACTCACGCAAGACCTACAACCTCTCTGACAAGATCCCATCCGGCAGAGCCTCCATCCTTGTCACCAGCCAGACCTCCGGTAAGAAGATAATGGT
>Ga0182021_10004707_pt1 | contig 16079 bp, 14 predicted proteins | sample 612E3MmetaG_FD_120493 | JGI IMG/M metagenome (GOLD analysis project Ga0182021, IMG submission 120493) | Permafrost microbial communities from Stordalen Mire, Sweden - 612E3M metaG (Illumina Assembly) | ecosystem: Environmental > Terrestrial > Soil > Wetlands > Permafrost | place: Sweden... | reverse complement strand
GGTGGCACCCGGGCCTCCCGTGCCAACGGAACTGGCGGTGGCTGTGGTCGAGGAGACAGACGCCGCGGTCGTGGAGCTAGGCCCTGGCGCGCTCGAACCGCAGCCGGTGAGCGCCAGAGCCAGGACGACGGCCGCCAGCAGAACCAGCGCCAAGACCGCGCGGGCGACGGCAGTCCTGCCGGGAGAGTCCTTCTTGAGGTGGCGCATCTCGTTCCTCCTCTACGATTGTTGGATCGAGTCGGCGAGATCGGCCGAGCGTATGTCGAGCATCCAGGCGCCTGCGTCAAAAATGCCTCGATGGGCGCCTTCGAGGCACGACTTCCACACCGCGGGCTTGTCGATGACCACCGAGCCGGACAGCATGTCGATGCCCTCTTCGAACCACCAGGGGACTAGGGGCACCGTCGGCCCGACCAAAGACACCTTCGCCGCGGAGGACAGGGTGAGCAACCGCGGCAGGGTCTTGTTGGTGAGCGTGGTGCCGGTGATGAACACGAAGTCCTGTTGCGGCAGCACGTACTCGGCCGCGAAATCAGGCAGATCGCCATCCCGCGGTTCTCTCTCGAAAATGCTGAGGTCGCAGCGGGCGGCCATGGCTTCGAGTCCGGGGAAATGCCCTATCACGGCCACCTTTCTGCCCTCGACCTGTGCCAACATCGAGCTGAAGGCGCCGGCCGACCGCAGTTGCTCCAGCGGGCGGGATACCCACGTGCGCAGCCTTTCGGGCGCGTTGTAGAAGGCATTGATCGCCGCCATGCCGAGGGAGGCCTGACGAAGGTCCCAGCTTTTGACATAGGCCGCCAACTCGCGCAGCGGCCTGCCGGCCAGCGTCGAGGGCGGGTTCCCGTCGTGGGCACCGGCTCGATAGGTCATGGCCAGACCCATGCCGTCGGATTCCACGACGGTCCAAGTGCTTCCGACCAGGCAGGCGGACGCACGTGCCTCAGGAGCGATCCCGTCGACGAGACGGTCGTAGATGTCCCAGTTACTGCTCAACCCTCATTCCCTCCTGCCGTAATCCAATGCGGAGTATAACGCCCGACCCGGCGAGGGTGCAAGTGCTGGCCCCGTTCTCCCCTCCCGCCCTAGGACCGACGAACGGCCGTGTTCACCTCAGGTTGCCCGGGCCACGCATACCTTGAGGAACGGGTCGGTCTCCGGATCGCCTTCCAGAATGCGCACCTTGACACCGTAGATATCCTCAAGACTGGCCTCGGTTAGTACGTCCACCGGAGCTCCCACGGCGACGAGCCGTCCCCCCTTGACCAACCCTACCCGCGACGCGCAGGCGAAGGCGTGGTTCGGAAAGTGCGACGACATGAGGACGGCCAAGTCGCGCTCGTGCACGAGGCTCTTGATCAAGGACAGAAGTCGTGCCTGGTTACCGAAATCAAGGTGCGACGAGGGCTCGTCCATGATGAGCACCCGCGGTTCCTGGGCCAGAGCGCGCGCGATGAGCACCAGTTGCCGCTCGCCCCCGCTCAGTTCGGTGTAGGGCCGATCGGCCAGATCGGCGACGCCCATTCGTTCGAGTGCGCCCAGCGCCACCTCCTCGTCGTGATGAGAAGGCGCCGAGGTGAGGGAGATATGCGCGGTGCGGCCGGTGAGGACCACGTCCATCACGTGGAAGGGAAACGGCGCCGTATGGGCCTGAGGCACGTAGGCCATCTGCCGGGCCCGCTGGCGGCGCGACTGTCCGCTGATGCTCTTGCCGTCGATCCTCACGTCTCCGCCCATGGGAGGGATGGCGCCGAGGATGGTGCGAAAAAGCGTAGTCTTGCCGACGCCGTTGGGACCCAGCAGACAGAGGTTCTCCCCGGCTGCCACGGTGAGGTCGACGTTGCTGAGCACCGCGCGCCGGCCGTAGCCGCACTGCAGGTCGCGCAACTCCAGGATCATGCCCAAGCCCTCCTGGTGCGCGCCATGAGCAAGATGAAGAACGGCGCCCCGATGAGAGCGGTGAGGATGCCGAGCGGCATCTCCAGGGGACCGGCGAGCCGCGCTAGATCGTCCACCAGCAGCAGGTAGACCCCGCCCAGCACGGCGGAGACCGGGAGCAGCTTGCCATAGTCCGGTCCCACGATCCCCCGGGCCAGGTGCGGGATGATGAGTCCTACCCAGCCGACGATCCCGGCCACACTCACCGCGGAGGCGGTGAGTAACGTGCAGGCGCCGATGATTATCACCCGCAGCTTGCCGGTCTCAGCCCCCATCGCCCGTGCTTCTTCTTCGCCGAAAGAGAGTGGATTGAGGTGCCACCGCACCAGCAGCAGCGCGGCCCCGCCGACCACCATTGGCCCCAGCAGGATGAGCAGGTCCGTCGTGTTGATCGCCGCCAAACTGCCCATGAGCCAAAACGTGATGGCCGGCAGCTTGTCGTAGGGGTCGGCGAGTACTTTGAGTATCGAGATGAGCGAAGTGAAGACCGTCCCGACCAATATGCCGGTCAGCACCAGGAACAAAGTGGGATCACCACGGCGCAGCCGGCCGGCCAACATGTAGGTGACAACCACCGCCGAGAGGCCGAAACCCAGAGCAAGGAACTGCGTGATGATCACGCTCTTCGACAGCATGATGCCAAGGGCGGCGCCGAAGCCGGCCCCCGCGGAGGCGCCGAGGATGTCGGGCGACACGAGCGGGTTGCGGAACATGCCCTGGTAGGCGGCACCCGAAAGTGAGAGGCCGGCGCCGATCAGCAGGGCGGCTAGGATCCTCGGCAGCCGCACGGTGAGGATCACCGTGGATACGTTCTCCGGTACTGCCGCGTGGGTCAGCCCCAACTTCGCCCCGAGCAGCGTGAACATCTCACCGAGGGAGACGTGATAGCGGCCCAGCATGAGCGAGAGTAGAAAGACCAGGATGGGCAGCAGGATGAGCCCGGTGAGCCTCAACCTTACGGCCGTCGTCCTGACTCGCGCGCCGAGACCCCTTGCCGGCGCCTTTGCCGCGTCGGCTTCCACCCTCTCAGTCATGCCGTCACCCATCTCGAATCTGTCCCTACAAGTCGATAGCGCGTTGCCCTCAACCGTGTGTCCCACTCTCATGCGCGGCGGCCGGCCTGGAACGGGTTGCGGCGCCGTTATCGGCAAGAGAGTATAACGCGGAACGGCAGCAGGCGGCTGAAGAATGACGGTTCGCCGCCAGGGCGCGACCGAGGACGTTGTATCGCGCCGGCCAGTACATTCTGGTGGCCAAGGCTTCGTTCTTCAGCAGCCTCCCGGGGCAGACGGGAACTGGGGGACCGCTTACTCCAAAGAAAGAGGTTCCACGGGAGGCACGTCTTGCTCGGGCGGACTCTCCCAGTCGCCGAAATGGCGCTCGAAGACCCCCAGCAGGACGTCGCCGGCCTCGGCCGCGAGGGCACGGTAACGCTTCATGAGATCCTGGGCCTCAGGCGTGAGGTGGGAACCTCCGCCCAGACTGCCGCCGACGCTGCGATCGAGCAAGGGGAAGCCCAGGCGCTGTTCGGCCGCGTGCAGGATCCGCCAGGCCTTGTTGTACGACATCCCCAATTCTTGGGCAGCCTTGCGCAGCGAGCCCCACTGCTCCACGCCGTCGAGTAGCCGGGCAGGGCCGTCTCCAAAGGCCCTGCCCCGATGATCCAGCCATAGTTTGTAGTTCAGGCGCACGCTTGCGGCTCCGGTCTGCGCACTCTACGCGGATTGCAGGGGACCCCGACCCGGCCCGCCCGGAGCGGCGCCTGTGTCGGTCGTCTGGGCGCCGGCGTCGGTGGTCGGGGCAGCGTCGATCGTAACTGCCGAGTCAGAAGGCGGCGGACCTGCGCCGGCCGCGGGCGGCGGCGCTCCGTAGGAGGGCGAGACGTAGGGGGCGGCCGGCGCTGCTGCCGCCCCGCTCGCAGCCGCCGACAAGTAGGTCTCGGTGCCGCAATATGGACATCGGACCAGGCCCTTCCCGGCCAGCTCCACCTTGCCGCCGCAGTTGGGGCACGTGCCGTCTTTGATCTGCGCCGCCTCGGCGGAGACCAACTCGCCTCGATCCCAGTTCACGAAGCCCCGGAACAAGTCCTTGCCGATGAGGTCGTAGATGTTGGCCTTCACCTGGTCGCGGGTGAGATTGCACTCGATGGCGAGGTCGGCGAGGCTCACCCGGCCGCGGGTGGTGACGGCGTTGAGGATGGTCCGCTCCTTGTCGGCCCTGCTCTCAGCCTTCACCTCTCCCTTGGAGACCAGCAACAGGTAGAGGCCGACGGCGAAGAACGGTAGAGAGAAGAGCACAAGGCCCAAAACGTGCCCAGCTTTGCTCTGGCCGGGCGCCAGTTCGGTGAGCCCGGTGATGAGCCAGGCGGCGACGCCTAGACTGACGACGATGAGTACTATGCCGAGGATCCTGGTGCGCATCGCTCCCTCCTGGTCGCGACTGGTGTGAGCCGGTGCCCGGCCCGCAGGGCCGGGCACCGCTTGGCATTCAGTTCACCTGCTACCCGGCGTGGAATCCGCCTCCTCCGCCGCCGCCGGAGAATCCGCCCCCGAAGCCTCCGCCCGAGAATCCGCCGCCGCCGAACGCACCGTGCGAACTGCCACTCGACGATGGGGTGGACGTGAGTACGCTCGACATGTTCCCCAGGCTGTGGAACAGGCTGTTGGAGATCGAATCGAGGCTGAAGCCACCGCCCGGAAGGCCGACGTGGCCTCCCACTCCTCCGATGCCTCCGCCCAGCCCGCCACCGAGGCCCCCGGTCGTCATCGGCCCCATGGGCCCGAACTGACCCGGGATCGGAATGATCACTGGCGGGTGGTACCAATCAGGGGAAGCTACTGTCAGTCCTTCGAAGCGCCGCACCCATTCTTTCTCCACGCCGAAGGCAACGGCGTAGGGAAGGTACTTCTCGAAGTTCTCCTTGGCCGAGGCCATGTCCTGGAAGCGAGCCAAATCCCGGAGATAGTTCCGGAACGCCTCCCACCTCCGCTGCTCCTGCGCCCCCTTGGGAGTGCGCTGAGGCATGTGCGGGGCGAAGACCCACACAATGATCACGGCAACGATGGACCCGAGCATGAACCAGCCCCAACCGGTGAGATGCACCAACGCCATGAGCGCGGTTAGCCCACCCAGAACGACGGCCAACAAGAAACCGTGGGCGACCCAGCGAGCTCGGACGCGCTTCGGGTTCTTGTAGAACATGCCAGCCGCGGTGATCTCCTCATACACCTGGCTGACGATCGGATCCACGTGCGTGTAGAAGTGGTCCTTCAACTGCACCGACGTCACTTGATCGGGATGGTTGCCGTCGAAGAGCGAGTTGGCGACGGCGGCCTCGAAGCCCTTGAGATCGTCGAGCGGTTTCGTCCGGGTGAAGATGGTGGTCGTCTTCCCGAGCAGGCTTTCCTTCTCGGCGTCGGTGATCTCCAGGTATCCGCGCCTGGCTAGGTCGACAATGGTGGCGATGACCTCCTTGGTGTCGACCTTCTCGTCGATCAGGGCGCCGGCCAGCCCCGGGGACAACGTCGAAGGGGGCTCGCTCACATAGGTAGCGTACACCGCGCCCGGATCATCGCGGCCACGCCTGCGCCAGATCAGCAGCATGCTGAGAAGCGCGACGATAGGAAGCAGGAACCCCACCTTGGGGATGATGAACGCAGCCAGCCGAGTTGCCGTCCAAGTGTACTTCACCACACCCTTCGGGAAGCCGGTCACGATCCAGAAGTTTGAGTAGGCAGGGACGTTCGAGGTCTCGTAGACCATCTTCGAGGCACCCGGCGAGCCAACTGTGGCCTGGCTCCCGTACCCTACCTCCACCGCATGCGTCATTTTGTCGGGCGCCACCGAGCCAGGCAGCGTTACGGTCGCTATTGCATGGGCGATGGGGACCGGGGTCTCGGCGTCAAAAACGTACCAGCGCAGCTCGTCACCTTGCGAGAAGTACTGCACCACGGCTTTGGCCCGGTAGTGGAAGGTCCAGGTGGCCGACGTGTCGGTGAGATCGAAATTGACTTGGATGTACTGGAGACTTCCTTCCTTCCAGGTCTTGAACGTGCCGGGTGTGTCGCCTTTGGGCAGGACGGCTCCATTCGCGTCCCGTACCTGGATGTCCGTTATCCCTTCGTAGTTGGCGGTCGGGATGTCACGGGCCACGTAGTGGTAGTTTCCTTGGAAGTTGAAGGTCACCGCCTCGTCGACGACGACGTCGCCGTTCTGCTGCACATTGACGGCCGCGTCAAGGTTGTCGATGCGCCAGTCCTTGGTCTGCGCCATGGCCGCGGGCCCGGCGCAAAGGACCAAGAGAGCGACGAGCGCCGCGAGAAACGCGAAGCCCAACGCTAGAGTTCTCGGACGCCGATGCTTCATTTCTTGTCACTCTCAGCCGCGCCCCCACCTGCTGCTGCCGCCGCGCCGGCCGCCCCGGCCTCTCCTGGGGTCGCCCCGCCGCTGGCGGGTTTGGTGAGGTCATGCCCGCAGTTGGGGCAGAACTTGGAGCCCACCGGCAGTTTGGCGTTACAGTCGGGGCAGGTGACGGTCTCGGCCAGGTTGGCGCCGCAATTGGGGCAGAACCGGCTGCCGTAGGGTACGTCCGTGCCGCATTTCGGGCAGCGTATCTTGGGCGTGGCTCCACCAGCCATCGCCTGCTGCAACATGCCGGGGATCATCATGCCAAGGCCGGCGCCGGCGCCTAGGCCCAACCCAGCCGTCGCGGCGCTGCCGATGTTGGTACCCGTGCCGCCGTCTCCGCCGGTCCCGCCACCGCCGCCTTTGGCCAGGTCGCCGATGGCCTGCGCCGCCTTGTACTGGAAGTAGCGGTCCATGCCTCCGACGGCTTCCATGCCGGAGCGCTCGTCGATGCGCTTCTGGACGTCTTCGGGCGGCGATATTGCGTTGACTATGAAGTCGACCATGGCCAGGCCGTACTGAGCGAAGTCGTCGCGGATGCGGGCCTTGACCCCGGCACCGAGTTCGTCGAAGTAGCGTGGCAGATCAAGCACCGAGTCGAGGCTCTCGCCCAGGATATCGGCGAGACGCCCAATTATGATGCCGCGGAGGAAGTCCTCGATGTCTGCGTTGGTGTAGATGCTGCGCGTACCCACCAACTTGACCACGAAGAGCTTCGGATCGACGATCTGGAAGCTGTAGATGCCGTTCGAACGCAGCCGGATCATCTTGAACTCGGAGTCCCGGAAGAGGATCGGCTCGAGGGTGCCCCACTTGAGATCGGTGAAGGTCCGCTGGCTGACGAAGTACGCCTCGCAACGGAAGGGGCTGTCGCCCCAGAGGGGCGTGGTGAAGAGAGCGGTGAGCAGCGGGATGTTCTGCGTGGCCAGGGCGTGGCGGCCCGGGCCAAAGACGTCGTAGGCCTTGCCATCCCTGAAGAACACCGCCCACTGGTTCTCGCGCACGACGAGCTGGGAACCCAGCTTGAACTCACCCGAGCCCTGCTCAGGGATACGATGGGCCATCTCGTTCCCTTGCTCGTCGACGTACTCGATCAGGTTCATAAGGGCCATCGTCTACCTCCCGGCTCCAGTGATGAGATGATCCCGCTCGGTGAAGTGCGCGTCCAAAGCCTCGATCCGATCGTCGAGAAGCTTGATGTCGCTGCCAAGAGAGGGACTACCGGCAGCGAGCGTGTTTGCCATATCGTGGATGCCTGCCGCCTCGGTCTCGAGTGCCTTGTCGAAGTCGTAGAGCTGCTGCAGCGTCTGACTGCCCGCTTTGGTCGCGTCGAACATGCCCGTGTACCCGTAGTCCGCGAATTGCACTCGATCGCGCACCTTGCGCAGCTTGCGCATGAGCGTGTCCACGTCACCCAGCGCGTCCAGTTTGCCTGCCTTGATGAGATCGAGCTTGAGGTCGTCCAACTGGCCGAGGCAGGGCTCTAGGCGCTCGGCGATGAATACCCGCTGGGTCTTGTCCGCCTCGCGAGGCACCTCTTTCTTTTTGTAGCCGCTGTAGCCGGGAACTTTCTCCATGGCCCGCTCGAACCAGTTCTTGCTTTCCTCGATCCGATCATCGATCCCCATGGCTTCCCCTTTCCTAGCCTTACTGCTCGCTAGTGACTCTCGTCACCGCCATCGCGCTTGGAGACTCTATGCTACAAGACCATCGAATTCGCGCAGCAACAACCTCCAGTTGGAATCGTGGATGTACCTCGGGTCCCAGACCGCGGGAAGGAAGATCAACTCCTCCCCAGTCGTTTCGAGCTCATAGTCCACCGAGTGCAGCTCATGGGCCTCATGCGACTCGACGGCCATATACACGAAATGCGCGAGGACGTGAGCATCTTTCCTGCCGACGAGAATGGGCGACAGCACCCCGAACTCGGGGCCGAAGTCGGGGCTCTGCCCACGAGTTCCGGCGGCGTTCACCAACATCGGGCGCTGGAGAATGCTCGGGTCAAGCCCCTGGGTCAGCTGCAGCACCGGCTGCGCCTCCGTGAGACCTACCCCGAGCTGCTGCACGACCGCCCTCGCAAGGGTGAAGGCCGGGACGTAGAGAACCGGCTCTGCCGGCGCGGCGATCTTTCGGATCCGGTCCCAACAGGTCGAGGAAACATTCACGGACAGGCGCCACACGGCCAGATAGTGGATGTCCCCGGAAACGGCCAGGTCGGTGGTAGCGGCGGCGGTGAGGGGGGAGAAAGGGACGAAGCCGTGTTCGTCGGGCTCGTGGACGAGACCACAGCTCGTGCAGACGAACATGGCGGCCTCGTCTCCACCTTGGAGAGGGAGACCGCAGTTCTTGCAGAGCAATGGGGCCAGGTCAGCTGGCGAAAGGCTCGTGGAACTCCACCTCCCCCACCGTGCGGAAGCGCCAGATCATGAGGACAGCCAAAAGCGACACTATCACGGCGGCGGCAACCAATGAAACGCGGCTGTGCCCGGTGACTCTGGACGCAAGCCAGATGAGCACCGCGACGGCGACCGCGACGGCTGCCACCTGCGCCACCAGCAGCGCAATGCGTGTGGTGTTGGAGGCCGGAGCGACTCCTGAGTTGACGCTGCCGTTGCGACCGTTGACGACCACCCGACACAGGTCCGCGCCTTTCTCGTACCGCAGAATCCACAGAGGATAGTAGATGATAGTGGTGGACTCCCGGAACACGAAGAGATGGCTGTCGGGGTTGACCGCGCCCGAGAGCGGCTGGATGGCCGCCCTGCGCCCCGCAGCCACGACCTCCGCGCCGGTGCTTTCTACGCCAAGTACGATCGCCGTCGGTTCGAGCTCCCCCGCCAGCGCCGGCACCATGAGTTCTCTCCCGGTGATGCGCGGACGGACGGCTCCCAGAGCTCCAAAGTCGGCAGCGGGTTGGAAGAACCGGCGTTCCTGCAGCCGAGGCTCCTGCACGTCTTCTTTGACCGCCCCCAGCTCCAGATGGGCCTCCTCGTCGCCGAACATGTCCTGTCGACGGGTGGTGACCAGTTGGGTCGTCGTCCGTATCTTGTAGCCGAACTCCCAACCCGCCACGAGAGCCTTGTGCTCCCAGATGGGTGCATAGACGAGCTGCGCCTCCACCAGATGAGCAGCCCGGGCCTCCTTGGCTATGCCCGGATACTCGGCCAGCCAACGGGTACCGGCGATGGCAGCTTCAGTCCGAGTAACCTTCGAGGGGAAGTACCAGCGGGAGAACCCGTCATGCTCAAGCACCGCCACTCTGACACCGCAATGGGCGCAGACCAGGATCCGCTTGCCCTCCCACGCATCCAGGGGACCGGCGCACTGCGAGCACTGGACCGACCGAAGCGTCTGCTTCTGGATCCCGGGGGCTGCCGCCGGCGCGACGACCCCGCGGGTGAGCAGAGCTCCGCAGAAGGCGCACACGGCGCCCTCCGCATAGTCGGGCATGGCGACCGGGGCCCCGCACTGGGGGCATTCAAGCTCACTGCCCGAGGTCTTGGTGGCTTCCATCGCCTTGCTAATCTATCACCACGCTCTCGAGCAGTGTGACACCGCGAGGCGCTGGCAGCCTACTGAGGCGTCAGGAATAGCGCAGCAGGCCTGCCACTCCTCCAAGTTCCTCGAGTACGGGGATGTTCTCTCCCACTTCGAGCTGACAACCCTGCAGGATAGCGAGCCGAACGATCTCTCCGACGGCGTCGTCGAGGTGCGCTGGACAGCCGCCGCAGGTGGGGCAGGTCTCCACTTCGCTCAGGCCCGCCCATCCACACCCGGCGCACGTCCACCCTGGGACCCGGTAGTTACGATCGACCAGAAGGACCTGTAGCTGATGACGCGTCAGCGCCCCCAGCACGTCGTCGAAGCCCGACACACCACGACCTTCCCGGCTCAGACCTTCCTTGATGCGGGCGGCCAAGGCAGCCATCTCGCGATTGCGGGCCTGCTCCACCGCCTGGCGCGCATTCGCCACCATCTGGCTGGCGGAGGCCGCAGCGTCGAAGGATATCTCGGCGACCACGTGCCCGGCCAGCGGTTGCGCCAACGCCCTGCGGAAGTTGGTCGCGATCTCATGCGGGGCGCACACCACCACCCGTCTCGCTTGCGAGGCCTCGAGCAGCTTGGCTAGGGTGGCGCCGACTTCCTTGTAGTGGAGCTCGACCAGCTCATCCTGGCGCGCAGCCGCGAAGTACTCCTTGATGGAGACTTCACCGGTCTCCCGATCACTCCAGCGGAGCCATGGCCCCGCGACGTCGTCCTCCTGCGCGACGCCCCATTCGTCTACCAGCAACAGGCTCGACTCATCGCGGCTCACCCTGGCGATGACGAACGGCTCCAGCAGAGAGAGGGCGTGAGCGACCGGGCGGATGTAGGCCGAAGGCTCCATCACCAGGCGATTGAGCAGCCGGAACGGAAGCTCGATGCGCTCGGAGTGGCCGCCCCGATCGTCCACGAATAGAGCCAGACCCTGAGTCCTGGGCGTGATCTCGTAGCTTACGACCTCGAGAACGTAGTCGAGGTCGCTTTGCAGAAGCCGCTTGTCGCTTCTGGAAGTGCCATCCTCTTGGGTCCGGCGGTTGAACTCGCTGTGCAAAAACGAAGGAGCCGACAGCCGCCAATCATCCAGACGGCTGGTCGAAAGGGTCGCAGTCAAGAACGCGCCTCCCACCGGCTTGGCCCCGGCCAAGGCCTTCAGCTTTCGGCGCACCTCGGCGGCACTGTCGATCATGACGCACCGCCTTCACCTCCGGCCTCGGCATCGCCGGTGTCATTCTCTCCAGTCTCCTGGTGTGCCGCCTCCCGCTCGCGCGAGGTCTCGACATCGCGCAGCGATTGGTCTCTTCTCCAGCGCTCTTCCCTTTCCCGGAATTTGTCCACCAGCATGGAACGGCCCTCGTTGTGCTTGGAGTCTGCCATATCCATCGTTCCCGTGTCGGAGAGCGCCGCGGTCATCTTCTGAGTGGGAGTGAGAGGGCGCCTATTGCTGGAGCGATCGACCTTCTTGTCGGCCATCGTGTCCCCTTTCGATTCCTGGAAGGTGCGGCCAAAGGTCGCCGAGTGTGTGGATAGCTTCTACCCAGAGTCCGAGGAGACCTAACGCGTGGTTGTGTTTCGTGCCGGGGGGGGCCTATTGTGGAGACTGACAAATGCCTCGTTCTCTGGAGGAGCTTTCCTTATGGAAGACTTTGAGAAGCTGGGTTCGTTCTACTTGGGTCGCAGGTACGACCTGTCCACGAAGCAGACCGGGGACCTCCTTCTCTACGACTCGAAGGACCTGGTTACTCACGGCGTCTGCGTCGGCATGACGGGCAGCGGCAAGACCGGGCTCTGCATAGGGCTCTTGGAGGAAGCCGCCATCGACGGCATTCCCTCCATCATCATCGATCCCAAGGGCGACATGGTCGATCTGTTGCTGACCTTTCCCGATCTCAGGCCCGAGGATTTTCTCCCCTGGGTGAACCAGGAGGAGGCGGCCAAGCAGGGGCTGTCGGCCGAAGATTTCGCGAAGCAGCAGGCAGAGATGTGGAGGAAGGGCCTGGCCGACTGGGGCCAAGACCCGGCCCGCATCGCCCGGCTGAAGAGCACCGCGGATTTCACCATCTACACGCCGGGCTCCAACGCCGGCCTGCCGGTGAGCATCCTCAAGTCGTTCGCGGCGCCGCCACCGGCCTCCCGGGCCGATGATGAAGCGCTGCGCGATCGGATCGGCACCGTCGTCACGAGCATCTTGGGGCTGATCGGGGTCAACGCCGACCCCATCCAGAGCCGGGAGCACATCCTGCTCTCCAGCCTGTTCAACACAGCGTGGTCGGCCGGGCAGGACCTGGACTTGGCCAGCCTGATACGGCAGATACAGGAGCCCCCCTTCCAGCAGGTCGGGGTACTCAGCCTCGAATCGTTCTATCCCGGCAAGGACCGGGCGGGTCTTGCCATGCTGCTCAACAACCTGCTCGCCGCCCCGACCTTCCAATCCTGGTTGGAGGGCGAAGCTCTCGACATCGGAGCGATGCTTTTCACCGCCGAAGGCAAGGCCCGGGTCTCGATCTTCTCGATAGCGCACCTGTCGGATTCCGAGCGGATGTTCTTCGTGTCTCTGCTCTTGAACGAGGTGCTCGGATGGGTTCGAGCCCAGGCCGGCACCGGCAGCCTGCGCGCCATCCTCTACATGGACGAGATCTTCGGGTTCTTCCCCCCGGTCTCCGAACCGCCGTCCAAGCGGCCTCTCTTGACGCTGCTCAAGCAAGCCCGGGCATTCGGAGTGGGCGTGCTGCTCGCCACTCAGAACCCGGTGGACCTCGACTACAAGGGCCTGGCCAACGCCGGCACCTGGTTCATCGGACGACTGCAGACCGAGCGCGACAAAGCCCGCTTGCTCGAAGGCCTGGAGGGAGTGGCCGCGGGCACCGAGGCCAAGTTCGACCGCCAGAAAATGGACGAGACACTCGCCGGTCTGGGTAAGAGGGTCTTTCTCATGTACAACGTGCACCAGGATGCCCCGGTGACCTTCCAGACCCGCTGGACAATGTCCTACCTTCCGGGGCCGCTGACCCGGGCGCAGATCAAGACGCTCATGGATCCCAGGCGACCCGCGGCGGTGCCGCAGCCTGCGGCTGCGGCACCGGTAGGTGTGTCCTCGGCGCCCGTGAACCCCGCCTGGGCCCCGGCTGCCGCCGTCGCCGCCGCACCGGTTGGCGCGATCCGCCCGAGCGCGGCGCCCTCCGGGGCCGGCGCGTCAGGTGCTTCGGACAAACCGCCTGCTCTGCCGGCCGAGATACCCCAGTACTACCTCCCGCTGCGCGGAGCCACGCCTGCCAGCCCAAGCTTGGTCTACCGCGCAGGCGTGCTCGCCGCCGCCACCGTCAACTTCGTGAGCACGGACAGCGGAACCAGCACCTCCACCAGGATCAGGCGCATCGTCCAAGCTCCCGAGACGGCCCTCGCTCTCGACTGGGAGAAGGCCACCGACCTCGAGACCACCTTGGAGGACCTCGACCGGCAGCCCTACCCAGGCGCCGCCTTCCCTCCGGTTCCGGAGGCCATGACCAAGGTGGCCTCCTATCGGTCGTGGGGCTCCGCGTTCTCCGATTGGGCCTTCCGTACCCAGACGGTGGATACCTTCAGGAGCCCCGGATTCAAGATGACCTCGAACCCGGGAGAGACCGAAGACGCGTTTCGCACGCGCCTGCAGGCGATCGCCACGAAGAAACGGGACGAAGCGACCGAGCGGGTGAACCAGAAGTACAAGGCGAAGCAGACGGTCCTCCAGCAGAAGATACAGCGGGCCGACCAGGCCAAGGAGCGGGAGGCCGAGCAGTCTCGCAACCGCAAGATGCAGACTGCCATCTCGCTGGGGGCTACCATCCTCGGCGCGTTCACCGGCCGCAAGGCGTTCAGCACGGGCACCCTGGGCCGAGCCACCACCACCATGCGCGACGTGGGCCGCAGCATCGACGAGAGCGGCGACGTGAAGCGCGCGGATGAGACGCTGGACTCGGTGAAGCAGCAACTCACCGACCTGGAGGCCCAGCAGCAGGCAGAGATCGATGCTCTCCAAGCGGACATAGACCCCTCGACGGAAACCTTCGAGAAGGTGCTTATGCGCCCACGCAAGAGCGATATCACCCTTGATTCCCTGGGGCTCGTCTGGATGCCCTACTGGCAAGACGACACCGGCTCGCTGATGGAGGCCTGGGGATAGCGAAACGGAGTAACCCGAAGACGCAACGAAAGGAGAAGGGGGATGTTCAAGGACTTCAAGGCGTTCGTCGAGCGTGGCAACCTGGTCCAATTAGCTGTGGCTTTCATCATGGGCGTTACCTTTGCCGCCGTGGTGACCTCCCTGGTCAACGACGTCATCATGCCGGCGGTGGGTCTTGCCACGGGCGGGCTGGACTTCAGCAGCCACTTCGCGGTGCTCAAACAAGGCAGCCCTGCCGGTCCGTACAACACGATCGCCGCGGCAAAAGACGCCGGTGCCGTCACCCTCAACTACGGCGTCTTCGTGAACTCGATCATCGTGTTCATAATCGTGGCTCTCGTGCTGTTCCTCATCGTGAAGCTCTACATGAGAACGCAGAAGCCCGCCGCGGTCAGCACCAAAGACTGCCCGTACTGCGTCAAGCCCATCCCGCTGGCGGCTACTCGCTGCCCGGAGTGCACCTCGGAGCTGCCGGCGGTTCCCTCGTCGTAGCCGGCGTTTCCCTCTGAAACGAATTCCAGGGCCTGGCCGAGCGGGGCGGGGCGCCACGGCGCCCCGCCCCGCTCCCTCTCCGACCCGAGGCTATACTCTCCCGCACTATGCCGCACCCGTCCGCCAACGATGCTCTCGCCTTCTTCGCCACCTGTCCGCGCAATACCGAGGGACTGGTGCTGGACGAGCTACGCGAGCTCGGAGCCGCGGCGGTAACCGAAACGCGCTCGGGCGTGGCCTTTTCGGGCCCGCTTTCCTTCGCCTACAGGGTCTGCCTCTGGTCGCGGATAGCCAGCCGGGTGCTGTTGCGGCTGCGGTCGTTCCCCGTCACCGAGCTGGACGATCTCTACGAGGGTGTGCACGAGCTGCCCTGGGAGGATCATCTGGCTACTTCCGGGAGCCTCGCGGTAGACGTCACCTCCGCCATCAGCCGGGGAGAACTGGCCAACCTCAACACCCACTTCGCCGAGCAGCGAGTGAAGGATGCGGTGGTCGACCGCTTTCGGGCCCGCACAGGGTCGCGGCCCAATGTGGACCTGACCAGGCCCGACCTTCGCATCAACGTCCACTTGGCGCCCGCCGAGACGACGGTCAGCCTGGACTTGTCTGGGGACCCCCTGCATCGCCGCGGCTATCGGCTGGATGGAGGTGAAGCGCCCGTCAAGGAGAACATCGCCGCCGCGATCCTCGCTCGCGCCGGTTGGGCCGGCGTCGCGCAGGCCGGCGGTTCTCTTGTCGACCCCATGTGCGGGTCAGGAACTCTGCTGATAGAGGGAGCGCTCATCGCAGCCGACGCGGCGCCGGGTCTTCTCCGTGACTTCTACGGCTTCTTTGGGTGGAGGGGGTTCGAACGCTCCCTTTGGGAGGACCTCCTGCGAGAGGCGGAGGAACGCCGAGCCACCGGCATGCAAAGGCTGCCAGCGCTCTTCGGCCTGGACGCAGACGCGCGCGCCGTGGGCAGCGCGCGCGCCAACGCGAGGCGAGCCGGTCTGGCGGGACGCATTGGATTCGAACAGCGCGACCTTGCCCTACTCTCGCCTCCCGTCTCCAAACCCGGCTTGGTGGTGACCAACCCGCCTTACGGCAAGCGGCTGGGCGAGGTCGCCGAGTTGACCGAGGTCTACGAGACACTGGGTGAGAGACTCAAGGCCGCATTCCCAAGCTGGGAGGCGGCGGTCTTCACCGGGAACCCGGAACTCAGCGCTCACCTCGGACTGCGCGCCCACCGGGTCAACGTCCTCTACAACGGGCCGATCGAGTGCAAGCTGCTTCTCTTCCACATCGGACCACAGCCCACCGGAGCGACATCCCTCGGAGGCCGCGCCGCGAGCGATGACGCCGGTGCCCCAGCCGGAGCCGGCATGTTCGAGAACCGTCTCCGCAAGAACCTGAAGCACCTCCGCCGCTGGGCCGTCCGCGACCGCCGTAGCCGCCGCGATCTCCGCCACCACTGTGCCCGCGATCTCCACCGCCACGGCCGCCGCGATCCCCGCCGCCGCCGCGATCGTAATGGTCTCTTCGCTCCCCAGGGGGAGGAGCATTCTTG
>Ga0182021_10004706_pt1 | contig 16081 bp, 6 predicted proteins | sample 612E3MmetaG_FD_120493 | JGI IMG/M metagenome (GOLD analysis project Ga0182021, IMG submission 120493) | Permafrost microbial communities from Stordalen Mire, Sweden - 612E3M metaG (Illumina Assembly) | ecosystem: Environmental > Terrestrial > Soil > Wetlands > Permafrost | place: Sweden... | reverse complement strand
GCGCCGTACTTGCTGCCCGAAGAACGAGCGGGCCACAAGTATGGACACACGCAAGTGCTCGACGCCTTGCAGCTGGACGGGCTGTGGTGCGCGCTCGAAAATCAAAGCATGGGTGACGCCGCGGAATTCATCGCAGAGAAGTTTGAAGTCACCCGCGCAGAGATGGATGAATTGGCTTATGGGAGCCATCTAAAAGCCATCGCCGCGATCGATGCCGGAAAGTTCAAGGGCGAGATCATCCCTGTTGAAATTAGAGATGACAAGGGGCGCGTGACGCTCGTCGATACGGATGAAGGCCCGCGCCGCGATACTTCGCTGGAAGCCCTCGCTAAACTAAAGCCGGCTTTCAAAGCCGGTGGAGGTGTGACCGCTGGTAACGCACCTGGCATGAATGATGGCGCCGCGGCGCTCGTCGTCATGGGGCGCGCCACAGCCGATCGGTTGGGCGTGAAGCCACTGGCCCGCATTGTCGGTTACACTCACGCCGCTGTTCCTGCTCAATGGTTGTTCATCGCGCCCGCGCGCGCCATCCCGAAATTGCTTGAAAAAATTCAGTGGTCCATGGACGATTTCGATCTGATCGAGATCAACGAGGCCTTTGCGGCGCAGGTCATCGCCGATGCGCGCGGTGTGGAACAGGCCGGGCATCGCTGGGACTGGACGAAGGTCAACGTCAATGGCGGCGCGATCGCGCTCGGCCATCCCATCGGATGCAGCGGCGCGCGCGTGTTGACGACGTTGATCTATGCCCTGCACGATCGCGGACTGCGGCGCGGATTGGCGACGTTGTGCCTGGGCGGCGGCGAGGCCGTGGCGCTGGCAGTGGAAATTGAAGAGTGAAAAGTGATGAGTGAAAGGTGGTAAGTGTTTTCACTCATCACTCATCACTTTTTATTCATTTGAATCTAGCCCAAATTTGGAGGGATTTCAGCATGACTTTTCAAACAGTTGGCGTTGTCGGGATAGGACAAATGGGCAGCGGCATCGCAGAGGCGTTTGCGCGAGCGGGTTGCCAGGTAGTGGCGCGTGAGATCAACGATGACTTGCTCGAGCGCGGCAAAGCCTATCTACAGCGTTCCTTTGCGCGCGGCGTAGAGCGTGGCAAACTGCCGCAGGCCGAAGCCGACGCGGCGCTGGGGCGCATCAGTTTCACGACCCAGCTGACTGACTTCGCTCATTGCGATCTGGTGATTGAGGCGGCCACCGAAAATATGGCGTTGAAGAAGACGCTCTTTACCGAGCTCGACGTGATCTGCAAGCCGGAGGCCTTGCTGGCCTCTAACACGTCCTCGTTATCGATCACCGAAATCGCCTCGGCCACGCAGCGGCCCGATCGGGTGGTGGGGCTGCACTTCTTCAATCCCGTGCCCGTCATGCCCTTGATCGAAATCGTGCGCGGCTTGTTGACCAGCGATGAAACGCTGGATGCGGTGCGCGCGTTGGGGCAAGTGCTCAATAAGCAGCTGGTGTTTGCCAAAGACAATCCGGGCTTCATCGTCAACCTGCTGCTGGTGCCCTATCTCTTCGATGCGATCCGCGCGCTGGAGAACGGTGTGGCGACGAAGGAAGACATCGACACTGGCATCAAGCTGGGCCTCAACCACCCGATGGGCCCGCTCACGCTGCTCGATTTTGTGGGGCTGGATACGTGCCTATTCATCGGCGATGCGATGTACGGAGAATTCAAGGATGCGCGCTATGCCGCGCCGCCGTTATTACGCCGGATGGTCACGGCCGGACTCTTGGGGCGCAAGAGCGGACGCGGGTTTTACACCTATTAGGAGCCTCACGTTTAACACAAGCGCGCTTAAGGTAAGCGCGCTTTTCGTTATATATACTGTGCGCGGGCATAAACTGCGCTTTTTGATCCGCGAATTTTCACGAATAATTCGCGGACATTCGCGCAATTCGCGGATCAGATTTTCCGCAATCTATGACCGTTCGCAGTATACTCACTATGCGCCCAACTAAATTCGCTGCCGGCGAGAGCGATCAACAAATGTCTGACACTGCACCTGCCGCTTGACCAAGCGCTATTGTAACTACTCGCCCGTCATTGCGAGGAGCGCCTTTTGCGACGAGGCAATCTCATGCTGCCAAGACTGAGGCTGAGCAGTTGCGCGCTATTCACGGTTGTGGAGGAGCTTGTTCTATGCTGAACCATGTGAAACAGCTGGTCTCACCCCCTCGTTTTTCCGACGAGGCCAAAACTCAACAGGCCGGCCTGCTGCATGTGTTGCTGTGGGCCATCTTGACGGGAACCCTGCTGTACGCGGTCGCCATGGCGCTCAATGCCGAGCTGGCTCTAGGCGTAGTGCTTTACCTGGTGATCTTGTTGATCTTGGTGGGTGGGCTGTTGCTGCTCCTGCAACGCGGGCATGTGCGCCTGGCAACGCTCGGGCTCATTGGCGGGGTGTGGCTCATTCTGGCCGTGGCGTTGATGTTCAACGGAGGCGTGCGTGCTCCCGCCAACAGTGGTTTCATCATCATCGTGTTATGCGCGGGCCTGTTGCTGGGTTGGCGCGCCTCGCTCTTGATCGCGATCGGCAGTTCTCTCCTAAGTCTGTTCGCCCTCTGGTGTGAAACCCAAGGTATTCCCTTAGTCGGCCCGGTGCGCTCTAGTTTGGCCGGTTATTGGGGAACTCAGACGTTATATATTTTTCTGACCGCGGTGTTGCTGTCTCTGGCGTTGCGCAGCTTGCAGCGTGCCTTGCAACAGGCTCGCCGTGAAGTGGCTGAGCGGTTGCGAACTGTGGAGGCCCTGCGGAATAGTGAACAACGCTTCCGTGCTATTTTCGATTCGGTCAACGATGCGATCTTCGTTCAAGATTTAACCGATGGTCACATTCTAGATGTGAATCAAAAAATGTGCGAGATGTTCGGCTACACCAGCGCGGAAGCCCGCCAGCTCGCCATTGAGGATTTGAGCGCCGGCTATGCGCCCTATACGCAACAAGACGCGATCGGCTGGTGGCAGAAAGCGGACGGGGGCGAACCACAGATTTTTGAATGGCAGGCCAAAGACCGGCAGGGTCGCCTGTTCTGGGTAGAGGTCAACATGCGGCGGGCCGCCATTGACGGGCAGGATCGCTTGCTGGTGGTGGTGCGTGACATCGCCGAGCGCAAACGGGCGATCGAGCGGGAACACCAAATCGGCGCCGGCTTACGGGCTGCGATTGAGGCGGCGCAAGAACTCATGGATTGCGCCGATCTCGATACGCTGTATCGGCGCAGCGTCGAGTTGGGGCGCGAAAAAATCGGGCTGGAACGGTGTGGTCTGCACTTGCTGGATGAGCACCAGCAGTATTTGATCGGCACGTATGGCACCGACGAACAGGGTCGAACAACCGACGAGCGTCTGGAGCGAGTTCCGGTGGCAGAGCGGCAGGAGGTTTTCACTGCCCCTGATCGGTTGTGGTCAGTTCTACAGAAGCCCTTCACTTACTGGAAAGACGGCACGCCGCGAGTCCTGCCGGAATCCGGCTGGATCGCCGCCACACCCATTCGCAGCCGCCGCCAAAACATTGGGATGCTGTACAACGCTGCGGCCATTGCCCACGCGCCGTTGGATGAGGCCCGGCAAGATGTCGCGGCGGTCTATGGCTCGCTGCTGGGCAGCCTGATCGAGCTCAAGCGCACCGAGGCGAACCTCGCGCGTGAGCGCGACTTGCTGCAAGGCTTGATGGACAACATCCCCGATACGATCTACTTCAAGGATACGGCCTCGCGTTTCACCCGCGTCAATCAAGCCCAGGCGCGGCTGTTAGGCGTTGATACGCCGGAAGACGCCATCGGCAAAACCGATGCCGATTTCTTCAGCGACGAATTGGCTCAACTCTTTTTGACCGAGGAGCAACGTTTGATGACCAGCGGGGAGCCGATCACCGATCGGCTGGAGTACAATCCCACGGCGGATGGCCGCCCACGCTGGTTATCGTCCTCCAAAGTTCTGCTCAAGGGCGTGACTGGGCGCATCATCGGCCTGGTCGGTGTGTCGCGCGATGTCACCGATCGCTTGCTGGCCGAGCAGCGCGATAAGACCATCAGCGGCGGACTGCGCGCCGTCATCGAGTCGGTTGATGAGCTAATCGGCTGCGCGGATCTGGACACGTTGTATCGACGCGCGGTGGAATTGGCCCGTGAGAAGCTGGAGGTGGAGCGCTGTGGCTTGTTTACGCTTGATGAACAGGGCTGGCTGCGCGGCACCTATGGCACCGATTTACAACGGCACACCAGCGATGAACGGAACGCTCATTTCGCTCCGATGAATCTGAAAGGGTTGGACGCGGCGTCCGATCAGTTGTGGATCCTCAGCGAATCTGAGCACGCTTTTTGGGAAGGCGACGTGCCTCAGGTGTTTGGCGCCGGCTGGGTGGGCGCCACTTTCATCCGCACGCGCGATCGGGTGATGGGCGTGTTGTATAACGATACGGCCATTACTCACACGCCCGTTAATGAAGCCCAGCAAGAAGTCTTAGCCGTGTATTGCTCGTTGTTGGGCAGTCTGATTGAGCTGAAGTACGCCGAACGCGAGCAGCAGGAATCCGAGCTGCTGTACCGGCGCGCCATCGCAGTGGCCGGCGCGGTGCCTTATTATCTCGATTATGCGACCGAGTCCTATCGCTTTATGGGCGAAGGTATTCAGACCATGACCGGCCTGTTAGCCGGCGAGATGCAGCCGGCGGCGTGGGACGCGTTGATCCTGGAATCTTATCCATTGGGTCAGGCACACGGTCTGTCGCATTCTGAAGCCGTGCGGGAGACGCGCGCCGGACACATCACCGAGTGGCGCTGTGATTATCGGATTCGCCGGCCGGACGAACAGGAGCGCTGGATTACGGATGCTTCGATCCAGGTTGTGGACGAGCAGGGTCAGCCGCGCGGCGCGATTGGCATCCTGCAAGACATCACCGAACGCAAGCAAGTGGAACTGGCGCTGCGCGAGAGCGAAGCCACAACCCGCGCGCTGTTGGAAGCCATCCCGGATGCGTTCTTCCGGTTCGATGCGAACGGCGTCTTCAAAGAATACATCCCGGCCAAGGATTTTGCGGCGCTCATATTGTCGAGTGAGTTCATTGGCAAACCCTACGCCGCGGTACTGCCGTCGGTCATGGTGGAGCAACTCGACCTGAATTTCCGGCAGGTGCTGGAACGGGACGAGCTGCGCAGCTACGAGTATCCTTTGCAGATAGGCGAGCAGCTGCGTTATTTCGAAGCGCGCCTGGTGAAAATGCTGCCAGGCGATGTGTTAGGGATGGTGCGCGATGTGACGGATCGGAAGCAGGCCGAGCTCGCGCTGCAGCAGCGCGAGGCCTACCTGCGCTCCATCTTCGATAACTTCCCGTATTGGGTCTGGCTGAAAGATGTCGAGGGCCGCTTCCTGGCTCTGAACCAGACGATGGCGCAAGCCTTTGGTTCTGCGCAGGCGCGCGACCTGATTGGTAAAACCGATCTGGAAATCACCACGCCTGAGCTGGCCGAACAATATCGCGCCGACGATCGCGCCGTCATGGAGAGCCGCACCCAAAAACTGGTGGAAGAGATCGTTATCGCCGATGGAGAAGAACGCTGGTTCGAGACGTTCAAGTCGCCCATCTTTGACGCGCGGGGCCAGGTCATTGGCACGACCGGTTTTGCCCACGATATCACGGCGCGGCGACAGGCTGAAGCGGCGATGCGGGAAAGTGAAGCCCTGTTCCGGCATCTGGCCGACAACGCTCCCGCGTTCATGGCGATGACCGATGAACACGGCACGGCGACATACCTCAATCGCATCTGGCGCGAATTCCGTGGCGAGGTGCCCACCCTGCCGCTCGACGACTGGAGTGCGCAGATCCATCCGGCCGATCGGGAGCGGTATCTCCATGAATTCCGATCGACCTTGCAAGCCCGCCGGAAATTCACCATCGAATACCGGTTGCGGCGCGCCGACGGCCAGTATCGCTGGCTGTTGGATACGGTGGTGCCGCGCTATGCAGCCGACGAGCGGTTTGCCGGGCTGATCGGGATTGCCATCGACATGACCGATCGCAAGAATGCTGAAGAAGCCCTGCGCCGCAGCGAATCTCGTTTGCGCTTGATCACCGAAAATATGGTGGATACCATCAGCCAGGTGGATGCCCAGTACCGCGTGCTCTATGTCAGCCCGTCGATCGAGCGGGTATTGGGCTATCGCCCGACCGAGTTACTGGGCCAACGTCTGCTGGACGTGTTGCACCCCGAGGATGGCCGCATCTTTTATCATCAAACGATCATGGCCGCCAACCTGCGCGCGCCAACTCTTCGGCTGGTCTACCGGCAGCGTCACGCCGCCGGTCATTATCTCTGGATCGAATCAGAGATTCAGCTGCTCTATGATAATGCCGGTGAGTTCGCCGGCGCCGTGTTCGGTTCGCGCGATGTTTCGACACGCCAGCAAGCCGAGGCCGAGCGCGAAAATCTGATCAAAGAGCTCGAAGAAAAAAACGCCGAGCTGGAACGCTTCACCTATACCGTCTCGCACGATCTGAAGAGCCCGCTCATTACCATTCGCGGCTTCCTGGGCTTCTTGGAAAAAGACGCGGCGTCCGGCAATCTCGATCGACTGCACGCCGATATTGGCCGGATTGCCGACGCCACAACGCGTATGCAGCGTCTGCTCGACGAACTGCTTAGCCTGTCGCGCGTCGGCCGCATCACCAACGCGCCGCGAGAAATTGCTTTTGACGCGATGGCGCGTGAGGCCGTGGAACTGGTGCAGGGGCGGATCATGGCGCGCGGTGTCCACGTCGAGATTGCCGAGAACCTGCCCACGGTGTATGGTGATTACGCGCGGCTGGTGGAAGTCATGCAGAATCTCATCGACAACGCGGTGAAATTCATGGGCGATCAACCAGAACCGCGGATTACGATCGGGGCGCTGGACGCCGATCGGGAGGGGCTGCCGATCTTCTTCGTGCAAGACAACGGCATCGGCATCGATCCGAATGATCATGAGCGGGTCTTCGGCCTGTTCAATAAACTGGATGCGCAGAGCGAAGGCACCGGCGTGGGTTTGACCTTAGTGAAGCGCATCGTGGAAGTACACGGTGGCGCCATCTGGGTCGAATCGGCCGGCGTGAATCAAGGCAGTACATTTTATTTTTCACTGCCTACACCCAATTGATGCGGTGGTCACTATGAAAGACGATCATGTGCAGACTGTGCTGAACCCCGATCGGCCAACGGCTCGCCCCTGGGCGATCGGGGTGTTGGTTGGTTCGGCCGAAGATAAATACGAAAACGCCCTGCTGCGCGGCATTTCCGATGTGGCGCGGCCGGCGGGATCGAATTTGATTTGTTTTACCAGCGGCGCGTTGCGCTCGTATCATGGTTTTGAGGCTCAACGCAATGTGCTGTATGACTTGGTCAGCGCCGAGCGTGTCGATGGCTTGATCATCTGCGGCACGCTGGGACACGCGGTCAATGTAACGGACTTGATGGAATTTTGCCGGCGGTATGATCCGCTGCCCTTGGTGAGTGTGGCGATGTCGGTGGCCGATATTCCGTCGGTCATGGTGGATAGCCGGCAAGGAATGCAGGCGATTGTGAGTCATCTGCTGGAGGTGCATGGTTATCAGCGCATCGCCTTCCTGCGCGGGCCGCGCGGCCAGCAAGAGGCCGAAGATCGTTTCAGCGCCTACCGGCAAGTGTTGGAGGAACATGGGATAACGCTCGATCTCGATCTGGTGCTGGCCGGCGACTACACGCGTGAGTCCGGCGTGGCGGCGATGCGGCAGTTGCTCGATCGACGCGAAGTGAACTGTCAGGCCGTGGCGGCCGCCAATGATTCGATGGCCCTGGGTGCGTTGAGCGTGTTGCAGCAGCGCGGCTGGCGTGTGCCCGGCGATATGGCGGTGACCGGCTTTGACGATACGGAAGCCAGCCGCTTCAGTTTGCCGCCGTTGACGACCGTTCGGCAATCGGCGTATTTGCAGGGACGCCAGGCGGCGCAGCTGTTGTTGGATCGTTTGTGCGGCGCAGCCCTGGTGCCGAGCGTGATCATGCCCAGCACGTTGATCGTGCGGCAGTCCTGCGGCTGTTTCGAACAAAGCGTAGCGCAAGCGGCCAGCCCGATCGTGCTGTCTGCCTCCCCGGAAGAAATAGCCTGGGCGGCGCACCGTCTACCGATTTGCGCCGCCTTGACCCAGGCGGCCTCACTGCTGCCCGCTGACCTCACCGCCACTTGGATGGAGCAGCTCTTTGACGCTTTCGTCGACGAGTTGGAAGAAGATCAAGCGGGTGGTTTTCTGGCGACATTAGCCGATTTGATTCAACGCAGCCAACAGGCCGACGACGATGGAAGTGTATGGCACAACGTCCTGTCAACGCTGCGCGCCCGGGTGCTGCCCTGGTTAGGCGTCGGCACGCAGCGGACACAGGCGGAAAATCTGTGGCAGCAAGGCCGCGCTTTGATCGGCGAGAGTGCGCGGCTGTGGCAAGCGCGCCTGCACGTGCAGACGGAGCAGCGTGCCGCCATCCTGCGGGAGATCGGCGAAGCGATGATCACGTCGTTCAACCTGACTGACGTGTTGGATGTGATTGCCTGGGAATTACCGCGCCTGGGAATTACCGCCTGCTATTTGTCGCTCTTTGAAAATCCCATCGACCCCGCCGCCGCCGCGCGTTTGATCCTGGCCTATGACGCGCAAGGCCGCCAGCCACTGCCACCTCACGGTGAAAATTTTGAGGCCCGCCAATTGGTGCCGCCGCCGCGGCTGCGCTGTGTCGCGCCCTATAACTTGGTCGTCGAAGCTCTGTACTCCAAAGAAGAGCGGCTGGGCTTTGTCCTGTTTGAAGTTGAGGCGCCATTGACGACTGTGTGTGGTGCCCTGCGCGGCCAGTTGAGCAGCGCGCTGTTGGGCGTCATGTTGTTAGAGCAGCGGCGTCAGGCCGAAGCAGAATTGCAGCAGCAGCAGGATCAACTGGAAGCGCTGGTCGAACTGCGCACCCAGGCCTTGAGTGACACCAACACGCAGCTGCAACAAGAGATCTTTGAACGCACGCAAGTTGAGGCGGCGCTGCGCCAAAGCGAGGCGATTTTAGCGGTGGTGGCGCGTATGGCGCGGCAGTTGCTGGAGACGACCGATTGGAGACAATACATTCAAGCCGTGTTGGCGCAACTGGGCGGGGCCAGCCAGGCCACGCACGTTTACGTTTTTGAAAATCACCTGAGCGCCGCCGGCGAGCTGCTCACCTCTCAATGCTATGAGTGGGCCATGCCCGGCTTTCAATCCGAAATCGGCGATCCCCGCTTGCAAAATGTGGCCGTACATCAACCTGAACTGGATGACTGGTACGGCCCGCTCAAGCGCGGCGAGCCGTTTTACAGCAGCAGCCGGGGTTCTTCTGAACACGGGTCTGAGTCCTTAAACCAGCGCGGCATTAAGACGCTGCTGGATGTTCCTGTCTTCGCCAATGGACAATGGTGGGGCATTATTGGCTTCGATGATTGCGTCAACGAGCTGGCCTGGTCGGAGGTGCAGATCAATGCGCTCCTCGCCGCGGCGGGAATTCTGGGGGCCGCCATTCAGCGCCAACGCGCCGATGAAGAACGTGAAACCCTCATCGCCGAGTTGGAAGCGCGCAACGGCGAACTGGAGCGCTTCACCTACACCGTCTCGCATGATTTGAAAGCGCCGCTGATCACCGTGCGCGGTTTCCTGGGATTTGTGGAGCAAGACGCGCGGGCGGGTAATTTCGATCGGATGGAGGCCGATCTGACGCGCATCGTGGAAGCCACCGATAAGATGCGGCGTTTGTTGGATGAACTGCTGGAGCTATCGCGGATCGGGCGGTTGATGAATCCACCGGAAGCCGTGCCGTTTGAAGCGATTGTTCAGGAAGCCCTCCGGCTGGTGCATGGCCGCATCGAGGCGCGCGGGGTGCAGGTGGAGGTGGCTCCAGATTTACCGACGGTGTATGGCGATCATGCCCGGCTGGTGGAAGTGGTGCAGAACCTCGTCGACAATGCTTGCAAATTCATGGGCGATCAAGCGAAGCCGCAGATCACGATCGGGCAGCGTGGCAACGATCGGGAGGAAAAGCCGATCCTGTTTGTACAGGATAATGGCAGCGGGATCGATCCGCGGTATCATGATCGCGTGTTTGGCCTATTCAATAAATTAGAGGCTAAGAGTGATGGCACCGGCGTGGGCTTGGCACTGGTCAAGCGCATCGTCGAGGTGCATGGTGGAAGAATCTGGGTGGAGTCGGAATTGGGCGCGGGCGCAACGTTCTTGTTCACGTTGTCCGACAGCGCGCGGCCGATCTGATCGGGCGGAGGGATTCATGTCGAACCAGGTTAAGACGATGGGCCCCCAGCTGGCCGAAGCATTGCCCCCAGGCGATGAGGATACGCCGTGCCGTCAATACATGACGCAGACCATCCTGGCGATGATGAGTGCTGTGCTGCTGGTTTTTTCCCTGCCGATCGGGCTGGGTGCTTTGGCGGGCTTTTTCGATTTTACTCCGATCGTCATTATGGCGGTGATCGATGTACCGGTCTGGTTAAGCTGGTGGCTGGCGAGGCGGGGACAGTGGCGGGTGGGCCGTGTCGTTGCGCCCGCGCTGATGTTTGGACTGGGTTTATATGGATCTGATAGCGTGGGCCTGGCTACGAGTTTTGTCATGTTTTATGCCATCACGATTCTGCTGGCCGCCATCCTGCTGGGTAACCGCGCCATGTGGTTCATGCTGATCTTGTCACTGGTGGCGCATGTGGGGTTGGGTGTTATCCACGATGGAGGTCCGCTCGTTGATTGGCTGCCGGGCTTCATCACGTTTTCTGGCGCGCTGTTGGGCTTTAGCTTAGTGCAGTGGTTGTCCAATACGCAAATGCAGCTCGCGCTGGCGCGCACCCAGGCGACGGCCGCACAACTGCGCGCAGAAGTGGAAGAGCGCCAGCGTGTGGCCGAGGTTTTGCGGCAAAGCGAAGAACATTATCGGCTGCTGGCTGACAATGTCAGCGATGTGATCTGGCGCATGGATCTGGGGATGCACGTCACCTATGTCAGCCCCTCGGTCGAGAAATTGCATGGCTGGAAACCGGAAGAATGGGCCACCCTAAGCCCGAAAGATTTCCTGCCACCTGCTGCGCTGGCGGCCGCTTTTCAGGCGCTGCAAGCCGCCCTGGATCACCACGCGGCAGCGCCACACGTTGAACCACAAGCCACGCAGCTGGAGATCGAACAGCGCCGCCGCGATGGCACCCTGGTGTGGACCGAGGTCGCCTCGCGTTTGTTGATCGATGAAAACGGCGAGCCGCAGGGCATCATCGGCGTTACCCGCAACATTGACGATCGCCGCCGCGCCGAGCAGGCTCTGCACGAATCGGAGATGCTGCTGCATTCTTTGTTGGAGAGCCTGCCGCAGAATGTGTATAGCAAAGATAGCGCCGGTCGCTTTCTGTTCGCCAATCAGCGCTACTGCGCCCTGCAAGGTACGACACTGGCGGCGTTGGTCGGCAAAACCGATTGGGAATTGCATCCCCCCGAATTGGCCCAGAAATATCTGGAAGATGATCGCCGCGTGATGGAATCCGGTCAGATCATCGATCTTGTCGAAGAGCATCAACCGCTGGGGCAGGACAAGTTCTATGTGCGGGTCATCAAAGCTCCGCTCTATGACGCCGCCGGGCAAATCGCCGGCACGTTGGGGATCTTCTGGGACATTACGGATCAACAAAAGGCTGCGCAGGAGCGTGAGTATCTCATCACCGAATTGCAGAACAAGAATGAAGAACTGGAGCGCTTCACTTATACCGTGTCGCACGATCTGAAAGCGCCGCTGATTACCATTCGCGGGTTCCTGGGCCTGTTAGAGAAGGATGTTGCGGGCGGGCAGGCTGATCGCGTCCGGTCCGATATGCGGCGGATTGTGGAGGCTACGGATAAGATGCAGCGCTTGCTCAACGAATTGTTGGAGATGTCGCGCATTGGGCGTGTTATGAATCCGCCACAGTCGGTGTCGCTGGCCGTGGTTGTGCGCGAGGCGCTGGAACTGGTACACGGGCGGATTGAAGCCCATGGCGTGCAGCTGGAGGTTGCCTCAGCGCTGCCGGTCGTCCATGGTGATCACGCCCGTTTGATCGAGGTCGTGCAGAACCTGATCGATAATGCCTGTAAATTCATGGGCGATCAGCCCGAGCCGCGCATCACGATCGGGCACGCGGGAACCGATCGGGATGGGAAGCCGATCGTGTTTGTGCGCGACAACGGCGGCGGGATTGATCCACAGTATCATGATCGCGTGTTTGGCCTGTTCAACAAATTAGACGCCACGAGCGATGGCACCGGCGTGGGGTTGGCGCTGGTCAAGCGCATTGTCGAGGTGCATGGCGGCCGCATCTGGGTGGAATCGCAAGGCGCGGGCACTGGTTCGACCTTTTATTTCACCTTGCCGACACCTTCGCCTACCGCAGGATTTTAATTCGCGCGCCGTTGGCCGCCCTCGTGCAGGAGGCACTGGGTTGAGTGCGTGGTCGCCTGGAAGCGCGCGGCGTAACGGCCGGTTTGCCTGCGGTTGATGGCGATCGGGTGCGGCTGGTTGAAGTCATTCAGAATTTGGCCGACAAATGCGGTAAAATCAGGAGTGGCCTGGTGGCGGCGCGCAGCGAAATTGGCGCGCACGTTTCTGCATTCAATGAACTGGATGATCAAAGCGGCATCGGCCTGACTCTCGTCGAAGTGCGTGGCGCGGTGGATCGAATCGTTCGCTCCGCAAGTTGGGACAACTTTTTGTTTTACGCTAGCCGGACAGACCTCAACTCAGCCGGCACAGACAGATCTATGAAACTTCATCGCGATCGTAAGAACTTTTTAAGGAGACGAACCATGAACGGCGAGCCCGTCTTAGTGATGCTCGTGGAAGATAATGCCGATCATGCTGAATTGGTCATGCGCACGCTGGCCGATCACCGTGTGGCGAACCGCATCCGTCATTTTTTGGATGGACAGGCCGCGTTGGATTATCTGTTCAATCGCGACCCGTATGCTGATCCGATAGAAAATCCGCGCCCCCACGTCATTCTGTTGGATTTGCGGCTGCCACGGGTCGATGGCTTAGAAGTGTTGAGGCGCATCAAAGAGGCCGAGGATTTGCGGCATATCCCGGTGGTGGTGCTCACCACCTCGGAGGCCGATCGTGACGTGGCGCGGGCGTACGATCATCACGTCAACAGCTATCTGGTCAAACCGGTGGGTTACGAAGAGTTTAGCGAACTCATGGAAGACTTAGGTTTCTATTGGTTGGGCTGGAATACCAATCCGCCTGCCTGACTGGTTGATCGACAGAAACGTGACAGCATGACCGACGAACCGATTCGGATCTTGTTAGTCGAAGATGAGCCGGCGCATGCCGAGCTGGTGCGCCGTGCCTTTGAGGCGCGCGGCGATCGGGTCCAGCTGCAAATAGCCGAATCCTTGTCGGAAGCGCGCGCGTGCCTGGCTCCGCCGGCCGTTTTGCCGCACCTCATCATTTCCGATTGGCGCTTACCGGATGGCGAGGGCCTGGAATTGTTGTCGCCTGGCGGCGCGCGCCTGACCATGCCCGTCATGATCATGACGAGCCATGGCAACGAACGCGTGGCGGTCGACGCTTTGAAGGCAGGCGCGCTCGACTACGTGATCAAATCGGAGACCACGCTGTTGGACATGCCTCACCTGGCCGAACGGGTGCTGCGTGAATGGGGAGTGCGCGTCGAACGCGAACGAATGCAGCAGGCGCTGCGCGCCTCCGAAGAAAAATTCAACAAAGCCTTCCGTTCCAGCCCGGCCGCCATCGCCATTAGTGATACGGCCAGTCGCCACTACCTGGACGTCAACGATACCTTTGTACAGATGACGGGCTACGCGCGCGAGGATCTCATCGGCCACACGGCACGGGAGGTGCATTTGTGGGCGGATAGGCACGACCGCGATCGCATGTTGACCCTGATGGCACAACAGGGTTTTGTCCGTGACCTGGAAGTGCACTTCCAGCATAAGACGGGCGAGATGCGCGTGGCGCTCATGTCGGTCGAAACGGTCGATTTGAACGGCGCGCCATCCCTGTTGACAACTCTGTACGACACGACGGAACGCCGCCGGGCCGAAGATGCATTACGTGAGAGCGAGCAGAAGTTCCGCACCATTATCGAACAATCAACGGAAGGGTTTGTGTTGGTCGATACGGCGGGCCAGGTGATCGAATGGAATCAAGCACAAGCGCGCATTTCCGGCATCCCGCGGGAAGAAGCGGTAGGGCGTTTTTTCTGGGAGGTGCAGTTGCGCATGATCGTGGCCGAAGGACGCACGCCGGAGCGGCAGGCGTATTTTCAAGCGGTGGCGCAGCAAGCGCTGTTCACGGGCGAGTCTCCCATGTTCAATCACCTGCTTGAGACGATCCTCGAAAAACCCGATGGTGAGCGGCGTTTCATCCAGCAGACCATCTTCCCGGTGCGGTCGGAGGCGGGGCTGCGCCTTGGCTCGATGGCGAGCGACATCACCGAGCGGAAACGATCGGAAGAGGCGTTGCGCCAATACGCCGAGCGCCTGGTGATTCTCCACGAGATCGATCAAGCGATTCTGGCGGCTAAATCGATCGAGGAGATTGCCGCTGCCGCACTCAGCCGTATTCAGCGGTCTATTCCCAGTTGGCGGGCCGAGGTCATGTTGTTTGACTTTGAAGCAGATGCCGCCATAGTGGTGGCCGCCTACTGCAACGGGCAGAAAGTGTCTGCCAGCGAGCGCCAGGCTTTGGGGACCCTGGGATCAGCGTTAAATTTGAAAGCAGGCCAGCTGTATGTGGTGGAGGATCTAACGCAACTGGCCGCGCCCGCACTGCGTGAACAGCGCCTCATGGCGGCCGGGACGCGGTCCCGCGTTGATGCACCACTCATCGTGCTGGGCGAGCAAATCGGTGTACTGGGGTTGGAGGCCGTGCAGCCCAACGCATTTCGCGGCGAGTCGCTCGAGGTGGTGCGGGAAGTCGCCGATCAGCTGGCGGTGGCGATCCAGAACGCGCGCCTGCTGGAGCAGACTCAGCGGCATGCGAAGGAACTCGAACAGCGTGTGGCCGAGCGAACGCGCGAATTGGCCGCCGCCAATGAACGCCTGACCGAACTCGATCGGTTGAAGTCTAAATTCGTCAGCGACGTGTCGCATGAACTGCGCACACCGATTGCCAATTTGAAGTTGCACGTCGAGCTATTGGAGCATGGTCGCCCCGAAAAGCACGATCATTACTTGACGGTGGTCAAGCAGCAGGCACGGCGCCTGGGGCAGCTGGTGGATGACATTCTCAATCTGTCGCGCCTGGAAATGGGTAAACAGCGCGTAGTTTTCGGGCCGGTCGATCTGAATTTTGTGGTGGAGCAGATTGTGGCCGCGCATCAGCCGCGCGCAGAATCGAGCGGTTTGTTTTTGTCGTTTGTGCCCTGGTCAGGTCTGCAACCCGTGCGTGGCGAAGTCAATCAACTGGCACAGGTGGTGACGAACCTGCTGATCAATGCGTTAAATTACACTCCGGCTGGAACCGTCCGGGTGACGACGAGCCAGACTAAAACGGAAGCTTGTTTGCAGATCGAAGACACCGGCATGGGCATCGATCCCGACGATCTTCCCAATATCTTCGACCGCTTCTATCGCGGGCGGCGCTCGCAGCGCAGTGAAACTCCCGGCACTGGTTTGGGCCTGGCGATTGTCAAAGAGATCGTCGATTTGCATGAAGGCCGGATTGAAGTATACAGCCAGGTGAAGCAGGGCACTACGTTCAAAGTGTGGCTGCCTTTGTCTCTTGCCACTGAGGCTGGCTAATATTTGGCAGTTGACATCTGAGGAATAAGTGTTGTATACTTTCAGCACATTACAACCCGTGAATAGTGCCACCAGTCGATGGCTGGCGGAAAAACGCTATTCACAATTATCACCCAGGGGAGCGAGAAATCGCTCCCCTCATTTTTTATGGTTCTCCTCAGATTGGTGGGGGAGGAAGCGTCAGTTGACCCTGTTCGACCAAGACTTGTAATCGGAAATGCTCAAAGACATGATAGCCGAAAGCGCGCCGGATGATAGCGCGGATGGCG